>Ga0310811_10011517_pt1 | contig 11477 bp, 10 predicted proteins | sample YCmetagenome_FD_207642 | JGI IMG/M metagenome (GOLD analysis project Ga0310811, IMG submission 207642) | Soil microbial communities from experimental microcosm in Duke University, North Carolina, United States - YC | ecosystem: Engineered > Artificial ecosystem > Soil microcosm > Unclassified ... | reverse complement strand
CATGGGCAATTCCCCGCTCGGCCTTTTTTGTGAACATATCCCGCATTGACCAACATCGGAGTTGAGTTTTCTCATGGGACCTTCACTACCCCGCGTCCGGCGAACGCCCCGAACCACCCCGAAGCCCCCGAAGACCGCGAGAACTCGGAAAACCCGGCAGACCCGGAAAATCACGGCGGCACTCGCCCTTTCCCTCGCCGCGGCGCTCTCCGTCGCCGGATGCGCCAGCGAGCAGCAGGCGGCCGGCACCGGCGGCAACGGCGGCGGGGTCACCTTCGATCCGAAGCTGGTCGCCGCCGCCGAGGCGAAGGCCAAGGAGATCATGGGCAACCAGAAGCTCTCCGGTTCGCTGTCGATCATGGGTGACAACAGCGGTTCGGAAGCGGCCCTGCTCCAGTCGTTCTACCAGCCGTTCACGCAGGCGACCGGCGTCAAGGTCAACTACACGGGCTCGGGCGACAACCTCAACGTCGTGCAGTCGCGGGTCGCCGCGGGCAATCCGCCGGACCTGGTGACGACCGCGCCGGGCGTCATGCACCAGTACGCCCAGACCCATACCCTGCTCAACCTTTCGAGCTTCATGTCGGATGAGCTGAACCAGAATTTCACGCCTTCCGTCAACGCGACGGCGTCGATCGGTAACGCCGTGTACGGCGTCTATCAGGGCTTCAACAACATGGAACTCTGGTACAACCCGCAGACCTACACCGGGCCGAAGGCGGGCGCCAGCTGGCAGGACGTCCAGAACTGGACGGCGCAGCAGGGCAAGGCGGGCAAGACCGCGTGGTGCAACGCCCAGGGCGGCGGCACCTCCAACGGGTACCCGGGCGAGTTGTTCATCGAGGCGCTGTTCGCCAAGAAGTACGGCGCCGCGCTCACCGAGCAGTGGGGCGAAGGAAAACTCCCGTGGACCTCGCCTCAGGTGAAGGACGCGTTCCAGATGTTCGGCGCGATCGCGGCCAATGACTCCTACGTCAACGGCGGCGTGCAGGGCTCGCTGTCGCAGGACACCGGGACCGGTTCCGACGGGCTCGTCGCGAGTCCGCCCACCTGCCAGGCCGTGGTGTGGGGAAGCTGGACCGGCGGGCTCATCTCCGGCTCCGCCAAGGGTGTCACGCCGGGCCAGAATCTCGCGTCCATGCAGATTCCGGCATCGAACCCCCAGTACGCCACCACCGAGACCTATTCCTCCGAAGTGACCTACGCGTTCAAGGACAGCCCCGAGACGCGGGCGTTCCTGCAGTACATCGCTTCGGACGAGGCCCAGACGCTGCTCGCTTCGGCGAACCACTGGCCGGTCTCGGACAAGAACGTGCCGGCGTCCACCTACACCGACCCCAACCTGCAGAACATCGCGAAGACCTACTTCGGCCCCGACATCCAGCTCGCGGCGGGTCCGGCGTTGCTGTCGAAGACCGCGGTCGTCACCGGTGCGGCGAAGGGCGTGGTGTCCTACCTGGAAAACCCGTCGAGTCTGGACACGGTGCTCCAGGGAATTCAAGATCTGCAAGACGGGAAGTGAACAGGCGTGAGCCCGAGGGAGCGGGTGTCGGCAGCGACGCGTGAGGATGTGCCATGAACGCCATGATGACCAGCGTTCCCGCTTTGATCGCGATCGGCGCGGTGGTGATCCCGCTGCTGGTCTACGCCCTGCTGGGCGTCGGCGAGAGAATGCTGCAACTGGTGGGCGGCCGCGCCGCCCGGTACATCCGGCCGTGGTTCTGGCTGATCGTCCCCCTCGGGCTCATGGCCGTCGTCCTGGTCTACCCGATGGCCGAAACGGTCATCTCCGCCTTCCGGGACGCCCAGGGCCGCTCCTGGGCCGGGGGCGCGAACTTCGGGTGGGCCTTCAGCGGCGAGATGCTCGGGATCCTGGGCAACAACCTGATCTGGCTGATCGTGTTCCCGCTGGGCACCCTGTTGCTGGCGGTCATCGTCGCGGTGCTCTTCGACAAGGTCCGCTACGAGCGGTTCGCGATGACCCTGGTGGTGCTGCCGACCGCGATCTCGTTCGCGGCCGGGTCGATCATCTGGCGCCAGATCTATGAGTACCAGCCGGCGGGATCGGCGCAGACCGGTCTGCTGAACGCGCTGTGGACGCTGATCCCCGGCACCAAACCGCTGGCCTGGCTGCAGACACCCACGATCAACAACTTCTGCCTGATCTTCGTCGGCGTCTGGTCGAGCCTCGGCGTCGCGGCCCTGATCCTGTCCGCGGCGGTCAAGGCGGTTCCCGCGGAACTGGTCGAAGCCGCGCGGCTGGACGGGGCGGGCGAATGGCGGGTGTTCCGTTCGGTGACCCTGCCCCACATCGGCGGCGCGGTGCTGGTGGTGATCACCACCGAAATGATCTTCGCACTCAAGATCTTCGACATCATCTACGTGATGACCAACGGGAACTTCGGCACGAACACCATCGCGAACCGGATGTACTTCGAGCTGTTCTCCAGCCAGAACCTCGGGCGCGCCAGCGCCATCGCGGTCGTCCTGCTGGTCGTCGCGATCCCGATCATGATCATCAACATCCGCCAGTTCCGCGCGGAAAGGATTCGCTGACATGGCGCTCACGACCTCGCCGCGCATCGCCACCGCGGCGCCCGCGCACTCCCCGGCACCCCCGGCCGCCCGGTCGTACCGGCTTCGCCGCCGGTGGGGACGGCTGATCGTCCACATCGTCGTGGTGGCGTTCATGGTCGTGTGGTTCACGCCCGTGCTGGGCCTGTTCGTCAGCTCGTTTCGCACCCAGGGCGACATCGGCGACTCGGGCTGGTGGCACGCGTTCATCGCGCCGCTGTTCACCGGCTACAACTACCAGCAGGCGATGCAGGTGATCGGCCTCGGCCAGAGCCTGGGCACGTCGCTGGCGATCGCCGTCCCGGCCACCGTGCTCACCACGCTCATCTCGGCGATCGGCGCGTTCGCGCTGACCAGGATGAGGTTCCGCGGCCGGACGGTCCTCTCGCTCGCGCTCGTCGCGCTCATGGTGACCCCGCCGCAGGTGACCCTGGTGCCGCTGCTGAAGTTCTTCGACCTGACCAAGCTCTACGGCACGATCCCCGCGCTTTGGCTCTACATGGTCGGGTTCACCGTGCCGTTCGGCGTGTTCCTGGTGCGGGGCTACCTGACCTCGATCCCCGAGGAGCTCTTCGAGTCCGCCCGCATCGACGGCGCCTCCGATCTGCGCATCCTGACCTCGATCGTGCTGCCACTGTGCGCGCCCGTACTCGCCTCGCTGGCGATCATGCAGTTCCTGTGGGCGTGGAACGATCTCCTGACGCCGCTGATCTTCCTGGGCGGCACGGCCGTGGCGCAGCCGCTGACGGTGAACGTCGCGGGGCTGGTCACCGCGACCGGTCAGGGCGAGGCCCAGCTGATGGCCGCGACCGTGATCTCGATCATCATCCCGCTCCTGGTGATCATCAGCATGCAGCGGCACTTCGTCCGTGGTGTGCTGGGCGGCGCGGTAAAGGGCTGAGGGCGCACGGGAACGGCCGGGCGGTACGAGTGGGGCCGCCCGGCCGTTCCCGGTTGCCGCAGGCCCCGGCGGCAGACCCGCCGGGGCGCCGGCGTCAGGCCACGCGCGGGGTTTCCTCGGCGGCACCGAGGCGGTCGAGGATGTCGTGGGCGCCCAGTACCGAGAGCGCGACGCTGGTCAGGGTCGGGTTGCACGCGGTCGGCGTCGGGATGACCCCGTTTCCGGCCACGTACAGGTTGTCCACGCCCCACACCCGGCCGGCCGGGTCGCACACGCTGGTGCCGTCGTCGGCCTGGCCCATCCGCACCGTTCCCTGGTAGTGCAGGGAACTGCCGGAGGGCAGGATCCACGGCTGTTCACCGTCGGCGGGCTTGCCCAGCACGTCGGACAGCCGCAGCACCTCCGACTTGCCCAACTCCAGGGTCTCGCGATCCCGCTCGCTGAGCGTGTGGTGGATGGTCATGGCCGGCATGCCGATCCAGTCCCGTTCCGTTTCGCTGAATTCCACCCGGTTTTCGAAGCGCAGTTCCTGGGCGGCGAAGAAATGCACCGAGATCAGCGGGGTGCGGTCCCGCCCGGAACCCGGCACGGTGTCCGGGTCGATCTGGGAAAGCATCCCGTGGAAGGGGAAATCCTCGCCCTCGTACGGAATCCAGGTGACGCCGCTGGCGGCCACCGCGACCGCGCGGGAGTCCGACATCGCGGTCGCGTTGCCGATCTCGCCGTCGTGGCCGGTGTCGGCGCCCAGCCCGTGGACCTCCGCCATGATCGACACCTGCGGATGTTCGTTGAGGTAGTGACCCAGTGCCCGGGGTCGGACGCCCGAGGCGAACAGCAACTGCGGCGTGCGCAGGGAATCGCAGGCCACCACGACGTGGGCCGCGCGCACCATGGTCACCGTGTCCGTGGCGCGGTCGCGCAGCCGCACGCCGACCGCCCGGCCCTCGGCCACGACGACCTGTTCGCACAAGGTCTCCGGGCGCAGCTCGAAGTTCGGGTTCTCCCCCGCCAGCAGCCCGTCGAAGATGAGGTTCGGCCCGGTCCGGTGGACACCGTGCGGTGTCAGGGTCACGGCCATCGGCATGGCCTGGACGCGGCGTTCCGGCGAACGGCCGTCGTCGAGCGCCTCGCCGAGGACCCGCTCGACGTGGTCGGCGAACGCGGAGCCGGCGAACTGCGTGCTGGACACCCGGAGCAGGCGTTCCGCGGTGGTGTACGCCTCATCCAGGGTGGCGGAGTCGATGAAGTCGATCCGTTCGAGCCGCTGGGGGCGCGGGCAGGCACCGAACCAGTGCGAGCCCATTCCGCCGACGTTGCTCGACTGCTGGGCCGCGGGAAAGCCATCGCCGAGGATGTCGCCCTTGCCGACCGGAAACAGCCCGGGACGGGTGACCAGAGCACGGGCCCGTTCTTCGCTGTTCCGGTTGTGCGCGGTGCCGGAGGTGGCCGCGAGCTCGTAGCGGTGCTGGTTCGGGCCCTGCGACGCGATCTGCGCGCGCTCGCGCTCCTCGGGATCGATGATGTTGGCCATGTGCAGGCCGGGCGGATCGGTGACGACGGGACCGGCTTCGACCACCAGGATCCTGGTCTCCGGCCGCGCGTCCGCCACGACGCGTGCGTAGGTCGCACCCGTCGGGCCGCTACCGATGATGACCACGTCGACGTCTTCGGCGAATTCTGGCACTAGTGCTCCTCTTTCCGCGCGTCACCGCGCGAGAGCGTCGGGTCGCCCGAGCGTAAAGTACCGCGGCGTCAACAGTCAACGAGTGATAACTGTTCAGCCGCTCGTGGCCGGCTCAACTGTTTACAAGCGATTACTGTTACAGTATGTTCACCTTTTGCGCGCTCGACCCAGCAGGGAGTCGATCACGAGGCGAAGGGTGGAAACCCCATGAGATTCGGTGCATCCGTCTGGCCATGGCGCTGGGACGTCCCCTACGACACGGGCATCACCCGCATCGCGGAGGCGGGTTTCCGTGCCACGGAACTGATCGCCTGGAACCGCCGGGTGCTCGACGAGTACTACACCCCGTCGACCATCGCGTCACTGCGCGGACTGCTGGCGGACAAGGACATGCTGCTGTCGCAGTTCATCGTCGACAACCGCGGCGCCGCCAGCGACGACCCGGCCGTGAAGAAGGCCGCGGTCGAGATGTTCAAGAAGGGCGTGGACGTCGCGGCCGAACTCGGCTCCCCCATCGTCAACACGGTCACGCACCTTCCCTTCGAAATCCAGTTCCCGTTCATCACCGACCGCCCCCATGTCCAGACGTTCTCGAAGGCGGTTCCCTCCGGTTTGGACTGGGAGCGCAACTGGCACGAGTACGTCGAGACCGTGCGGGACTGCGCCGACTACGCCGCGGCGGCCGGTCTCAAATACAGCCTCGAACCGCACCCGTTCCGCTACGGCGCGAACATCGAGGGACTGCTGCGACTGATGGACGCGGTCGATTCGCCCGCGGTGGGCGTGAACCTCGACCCGAGCCATCTCTTCCCGGTCGGCGACCTGCCGCACATCGCGATCTACCGGCTGGCGCCGCGGGTGCTGCACTGCCATTTCTCCGACAACGACGGGGAAACCAACGTGCACTGGCGCCCCGGCATGGGCAAGATCGACTGGCGCCATGTGCTCCAAGCGCTCAAGGACACCGGTTACGACGGCGTCATCTCGCTCGAATTCGAGGATGTTCCCGGCGTGTCCCGTGGTGTCGAAGACGTTCCGGGCGTGTACAAGGGCAACGCGGACGCGACGGACGAATTCAAGGCCGAGTACGAGACGGCGCTGGCCTACCTGACGGGGCTCGCCGAAGAGGTCGGCCTCCCGATCGAATAACCGGCGTTTTTCCGGGCCTTCCGGCGTTCCGGCGCGAAGAATGCGGCCCGGTCGGGATACGGTGAGCGGATCACGCGCCCGACCACCGGCCCGGCGCCAAAAGTATTTATATGGTAACTTTTGTGGCGCAGGCGGGCCGGCCCGCGTCCACGACCGCCAGGGGAAATGAGCATCATGACGGATCCGAAGGTGCGCGACACCAAGGTGGTGCGCGGCCCCTACCAGACCGGTATCCGGCGCCGCCGCGAGATCATCAAATCGGCGTCGCGCGTCTTCGCTTCGTACGGTTTCGTCAGCGGCTCCCTACGCCAGATCGCCGAGGAGGTGGGTGTCACGCCGGCCGCGCTCACCCGCCATTTCGGCAGCAAGGAAGGGCTGCTTTCGGCGGTACTGGAAAACTGGGACATCGAGGCGGAAGCGCGGAATCCACCCGATGTCCGCGGCCTCGACTACTTCGTGCGGCTGGTGGACGCGGTCCGCTACAACAAGGCGAACCGGGGGCTCATCGAGCTGTTCCTGACGCTGTCCGCGGAATCGACCAACCCCACCCATCCCGCGCGCGACTTCGTCGGGAAGCGGTACCGGCACGTGGTGGCGACCGGGGTGAAACACCTGAGCGAGGCGCGGGACGCCGGCGAAACCGTGGACATGGACGACGAGACGATCGCCGCGGAGGTGCGCTCGCTCTTCGCCATGATGGACGGCCTCCAGTTGCAGTGGCTGCTGGATCCGGGCATCGATCTGCTCGGCGTCTTCCACCACTCGCTCGCCGGCTACCTTCAGCGGTGGACGGCACGCACGGACATCCTGCCGCCGCTGGAGGCCCTGGAGGCCCTGGAGGCCGGCGCCTCCGCCGAGCCCGATCCGGCGGACTAGGTGGCACGCGAAGCGGTCCTCGCGCTCGACCTCAGCTCCAGCGGGGTGCGAGCGCGCGCCCATGACCGGGGGCTCGCCGTCCTTTCCGAACACTCGGTGGACCTCGAAACCCGGGTCGCCGCCGACGGGACGTCCGCCCACGACCTCACCGCGATCATCGCCGCGGTGCGCGCCGCGATCCGCCCGGTCGCGGCCGATCCCGGAGTGCGGATCGTCGCGCTGGCCGCCTCCGGCACGGCCAGCAGCCTTGCCGTGGCACGGGTTTCCCCGTCCGGCCCCTCCGGCCCCGAGGCGCGTTCGGAGGTGCTGCTGTGGTCCGATTCCCGCGCGGCGCACCACTTTCCGGAGCTCGCCGGTGATCTCGCCGCCGCGTACGGGCGCACGCTCTGCCCGCCGGATGTGAGCTACTGGCCCGCGAAACTGCGCTATCTGACCCATCTCGGCACGCTCGGGGACGGAGTGGTCGCCGGCGCCAAGGATCTCGTCTTCGCCTGGCTGACGTCCCGCCTGTGGACAGACCCGATGAGCGCGGCTTCGACCGGCGTGTTCGACAGCGAAACCTGGCAATGGGACGGGGAACTGCTCGATCGCCTCGGCGTCGCGGCGGCGGACCTGCCCGAGCTGCACGATGCCGCCGACTCGGCGCCACTGTCGCCGAGCGCGGCCGTCGAACTCGGCCTCCCGGCGGGACTTCCGGTCGCGGCGGGCGGCATGGACGGCCCGCTGACCCAGCTCGGTGCGGCGGGCGCGCGGGAGCGGGTGAGTTCGTGCACCGTCGGCACGAGCATCGCCGTGCGCGCCGGTTCCCCTTGCCGCGCGGTGGACCCGGAACAGCGGACCTGGTGTTATCCGGTCACCTCGGGCTTCTGGGTGACCGGTGGCGCCGGGAGCAACGGCGGAAACCTGCTGACCTGGCTGCGCGACCGCGTCGGGCTGGCCGGCAGCATCACCGAACTGGCCGACCTCGCCTTCGGCGTGCCCGCCGACCCGGGTCTGGAGTTCATCCCGTACCTGCACGGGGAACGTGCCCCGCTGTGGCGCTCCGATCTTCGCGCGGCGTTCCTCGGCCTCGGCGCGCACCACACGTCGGCCGAGCTGGCCCGCGCGGTCCTGGACGGACTGGCGGCCTCCGTGCTCGAACTGGCCGCGGCGGTGCGGTCGGTCGCGGGAGCGCCGGAGCGGGTCGTGTTCACCGGCGGTTTCCTCCGGGACGCGCGATGGGTCCAGCTCATGACCGACGCGCTGGGCGTCGCGACCGCGGTACCGGTGCCCGACGCGGCGACCTCGGTGGGCACCGCGATGATCGCCTGGGCGGCCGCCACGGAAACCCCGGTCGAGACCGTGTTCCGGCCACGCCTGGAACCGGTCGCGGAGCCGGACCTTCAGGCGCACAAGTCGCTGCGGGCGACGGCGGCGCGGATCGCGGAGCGCCGTCGTCTGCTCTGGCCCTGAATCTTCCGGCGCGGCAAGGTGATCGAGCCTGAACGCCGTACAGTGGCGGACCCGGAGTGACCACGGGTTCACTGGACGGGTGGAGACCCGAGACCTGCGCGCCGAACTGATCGCCGCCGCCGTGACGATGCTGGCCGAACCCCAAGCCGTCGCGGTGCCTTCGCTGCGCTCGATCGCGCGCCAGTGCAAGGTCGCCCCCTCGGCGGTCTACTGGCACTTCCCGTCCGAAGCCGAACTGCGCTCGGCGGTGCTGGACGCCGAGTACACCGATCTGGTCGAGCACATCGAACAAGCCGTCGCGGGCGCCGAGGAGGGCACGAACCTGTTGGTGGTGGCCGCGCAGGCGTACGTGCGGTGGGGACTGTCGCATCCCGGCGCCTACCAGTTGCTGTTCGAAAGCGACGACCTGATCCCCGCGACGCGGGCTCCCCACGGCCCGCGCCTGCAGAAGCTCATCGTCGAGCTGGTGTCGGCCACCGACCCGGACACGCCGTTCACCTCCGCGCTGCTGCTGTGGTCGGCCTACCACGGCCTGGTTTCCTTGCGGCTGCACAAAACGGACTGGGACTGGGGCCTCGGCGCGGACGAGGCGGTGGCCCGGATCGTGCTCGCCCTGACCACCGGCGGCCGCCCGGGATAACGCCGCTCAGGCGCGGGAAACGGAAACTTCCCGAAATGTAAATCCTGTGCTACCTTTCAACTGTAGTCGATCGATAACTATTGGCGGGCCGCTACAAGGAGGTAGGCAACGGTGCGATTCGGAGCGTCGGTCTGGCCATGGAAGTGGGACGAGCCCTACGACGGTGCCGTCCGGCGGATCGGCCGCGCCGGGTTCCGCGCGGTCGAACTCATCGCGTGGGACGACACGTCGTTCACCGAGTACTACACCGACAGCACCGTGCGCTCGCTGCGCAACGTCCTCGATGACGAGGGAATGCTGCTGTCCCAGTTCGTGGTCAAGACACCCGAACTCACCAGCCCCGACCCGACACGCCGGACCGCCGCGCTGGAGCTGTTCAAACGCGGAGTCGACAAGGCCGTCGCGCTCGGCTCGCCGATCATCAACACCGTCGTGCACTACCCGTTCGCGATGCCGTACCCGGCGCTGATGGACCGGCCGCACATGCAGACCTTCTCCCGCGAGGTCCCCGGCGACCTCGACTGGGCACGGAACTGGCACGAATACATCGATGCCCTGCGGGAATGCGCGAAGGCCGCCGAAGACGGCGGCATCTCCTACAGCCTCGAACCGCATCCGTTCCGGTACGGCGCCAACACCGAAGGTCTGCTGCGCATCCTGGAAGCCGTGGACTCGCCGGCACTGGGCGTGAACCTCGACCCGAGTCACCTGTTCCCCGTGGGCGATCTGCCGCACATCGCGGTGTACCGGCTGGGAAACCGCGTGCTGCACTGCCATTTCTCCGACAACGACGGGGAAACCAACGTGCACTGGCGGCCGGGCCAGGGGAAGATCGACTGGCTGCATCTGCTGCGCGCGCTCGCCGAGACCGGTTTCGACGGCGTCATCTCCCTGGAATTCGAAGACGTTCCCGGAGTTTCCCGCGGTTCCCGCGACGATCACGGTGCCTACCACGGAAACGTCGAAGCGACCGCGGAGTTCGAAGACGAGTACCGGATCGCGCTGGCCTACCTGACCGGCCTCGCGACCGAGGCCGGCCTGCGCGTCGAGTGAGCACACCGCGACGACGACTCCCCAAGACCGACCGGAGGAAGACGGCATGAGCTCGCTCGTGATCGGGACCTACACCGAAAAACTGCCCCATGTGGACGGTCACGCGACCGGGATCCTCGGTGCCCGTTACGAAACAACGGAGATCACCGGGCTGACGGTGCCCGCGCAGGTGCGCAACCCGTCCTGGGTGACGACGACACCCGACGGGCGATTCCTTTATTCGGTCGTCGAAACCGTGGAATTCGAAGGCGGACCGGGCGGCGGCGTGGTCGCCTACGCCCGTGACGTCGAGACCGGCGCACTGACGCTGCTCAACACGGCTTCCTCCGGGGGCGTCGAGCCCGCGCACCTGGAAGTCGACCCCAGCCAGCGGTTCGTGATCGTCGCCAACTACCGCACCGGATCCGTGGCGGTCTTCGCCCGGGAGGCCGACGGCCGTCTCGGCGCCATGGTCGAGCACGTCCAGCACGAGGGGTCCAGCGTCCACCCGGAGCGGCAGACCGGCCCGCACGCGCACCAGATCCTGTTCGACCCCGTCACCGGTGAGGTGCTCGTGCCCGACCTCGGGCTCGACGCGGTCCTCGTCTACCGACTGGGCGAGGACGGCACGCTGCGGGAACGACCCGAGGCCCGCATCACCTGCGCGCCCGGGGCCGGACCGCGACACCTCGCGTTCCACCAGGACGGGCAGCATCTGTTCCTGCTCAACGAACTCGACAACACGCTCGCGGTGCTGCGGCGCGACGGCGACCGATTCGTGCAGACCCAGGTCTCCTCGACGCTGCCGGCCGATTTCACCGGCCACAACCAGACCAGCGCCGTCCGGGTCTCGGCTTCGGGGAAGTCCGTGCTGGCGTCCAACCGCGGCTACGACAGCATCGCCGTGTTCGCGTTCGACGCCGCGACCTCGACCGTGACGTTGCGACTGGTCGAACCGTCACTGGGCCGCGAACCCCGCGATTTCATCCAGACACCGGACGGCCGGCACCTGCTCGTCGGGAACCAGGACAGCGACAACGTCGTGCTGTTCGCGTTCGACGAGGCGGCGCCGAGTCTTTCCGCGGTCTCGACGGCCGAGGTGCCGACCCCGGTGTGCCTGCGGTTCGTTCCCTGAGTCCCGTCGCGTGGCCGGCTCCCCCCACCGGCCA
>Ga0310811_10011515_pt1 | contig 11477 bp, 13 predicted proteins | sample YCmetagenome_FD_207642 | JGI IMG/M metagenome (GOLD analysis project Ga0310811, IMG submission 207642) | Soil microbial communities from experimental microcosm in Duke University, North Carolina, United States - YC | ecosystem: Engineered > Artificial ecosystem > Soil microcosm > Unclassified ... | reverse complement strand
TTGATCCGTCCGCCGTAGCGGACCGACCCGATTGCCTCATCGACATTCCCCGTGGCGGCCGAGACGTAGGTTCCCTGTGTCTGCGCGGCCGTGCGCGTGATGATGTTGATGACGCCGTCGACGGCATTCGCCCCCCAGACCGTCGAGCCTGGACCGCGGATGATTTCGATCCGCTCGATGTCCTCGAGCATGATGTTCTGAAGCGACCAGTGCACGCCGCCGAAGAGCGGCGTGTAGAGGCTGCGGCCGTCGATGAGCACGAGCAGCGATTTCGAGAACTGGTCACCGAAACCGCGCACACCGACCACCCAGTTCCTCGAGGAATCGATCCGTGCGACCTCCACCCCCGGGGCCAGACGCAGCACGTCGGGAATCGAGGTCGCCCCGCTGCGAACGATGTCGTCGTGCGTGATGACGAAGATGGCGGCGGGCGTCTGCCAGACTTCTTCCGGTTCCTTGGAAACGCTCGTCACGACGATCTGCCCGAGCTCTTCGAGGCTGAGGTGCTTCAGCTGCGGGCCCGGCTGCTCGGCGCCGGCGTCGATCGCGGGCGCGACGGCGCAGGCGCACAGCACGGATGCCACGAAGAGGACACGGCGACGTCTCATGAGATGTTCCTCGCGACCTGCAGCACTTTCGAGCTGAGCTGGATGTTGACGCGCGCGGCGGCCGTCTGGCTCACGTCGAATCGCACGCGGCCGAATTCGACGACGAAGGTGATGATGCCGCCGCGCCGCTCGAACTGCGGACCCTCTCCAACCGTCAGCACTGCCGATGTGGCCGCGGCCTGCTCGAGGGCGCCGTTCGCGTCGGCGTCAGCGCCGATGAACAGCACGTGGCATTGAGGTACCGCGCCGGGCGATGTCACCTGCTTGATGACGATCGGGTGAGTTCCGACCTGTTCGTTCGCGAATGTCTGCGCGAGCACGCCGCCGAACGGATCGGGCTGCGCCACGCAGATGGTGAGAGGGGCCGACGGCGATGCAAAGGCAGACGGCGGCCACGTGGTGAACGGAAGCAGATTGAAGATATACGCGGCCTTGACGTCGTACTCGAGGGCCTGCGCAGATATGGATGGTACGAGGGTCGGCGATGCCGGCGTCCGCGGCCGCGTGAATGCGGCGGCGCGCACGAGCAGCGTCAGGGCGCACGTTGTGAAGATCCTGCCAGGGCTCGCCACAAGCGCGTGACGATTATACGCAGTGACCGCGATTCCGTGATGTGAAGATGGGGCGTCAATATAATAACCATCGATGATCGAGGCCATCGGGACCCAGTTCCCGCCCCCGTTGTCCTCGTACCCTCAGGCGGCCACCCTCGGTGCGACGTTGGCCGGGCGCATTCACGCGGAGCCCTTCAACGCCGTCGCGACGGCCCTGTTCGTTCTCGCCGTCGTTCACACGTTTCTTGCGCCGCGCATCACAGAAGCCGCGCACCGGATGCAGAGGCGTCGGGATGAAAAGGCACGCTCGGCCGGACATCCCCACGCGCCGAGCGTTACGGCTGAGGTGCTGCATCTGCTCGGCGAAGTAGAGGTGGTCTTCGGCGCCTGGGCCGTGGTCCTGCTCATCGCAATGGCCACGTATCTCGGCCGGGACGCTGCCGCCGTGTACTTCAGCGACACGGTCGACTACTCCGAAGCGATCTTCGTGGTCGTCGTCATGGCCATGGCTTCGACCCGGCCCATCGTGGGGTTTGCAGAAGGCGCGCTCCGACGCGTCGCCGGACTCGGCAGAGGAACGCCCGCTGCGTGGTGGGTCTCGATTCTCGTTATCGGGCCGCTGCTGGGGTCGCTCATAACCGAACCCGCAGCGATGACGATTTCGGCGCTGCTGCTGGCGCGGCAATTTTTTGATCTCCGCCCGTCCACGGCGCTCCGCTACGCAACGCTCGGACTGCTTTTCGTGAACGTCTCAATCGGCGGCACGCTGACGCATTTCGCCGCGCCCCCCGTGTTGATGGTCGCGCGTCCCTGGGGATGGACGACCTGGTTCATGCTGACGCATTTCGGGTGGCGTGCGACCGTTGCCGTCGTCGTGTCCACCGCCGTGTATTACGTCTGGTTCCGACGGGAGTTCGCTGCGCTTGCGCTGCGTCCTGCGCAGGCGGACGTCGATCAGCCCGACGAGGAAGCGGGCGCGCTGGCTTTGCTCCCGGTCCCCCCATGGATCGTCGCCGTGCACATCGCGTTCATTGCGTGGACGGTCCTGACGTCGCACTATCGCGCGCTCTTCGTCGGCGCCTTTCTGTTCTTTCTCGGATTCCTGCGAGCGACGGCCAGATACCAGTCGAAGCTCGAACTGCGGATGCCGCTCCTGGTCGGGTTCTTCCTCGCCGGTCTGATCATCCACGGCGGGCTGCAGGGCTGGTGGATCGCTCCCGTGCTGGCGAGCCTCTCGCCATCCACAGTGTTCGCCGGGTCCGCCGCTCTGACCGCGTTCAACGACAACGCGCTCATCACTTACCTGACGACGCTCGTGCCGAACCTCGGAACCGCGCTCCGTCAGGCCGTCGTCGAAGGGGCCGTCGTCGGCGGCGGCCTCACCGTGATTGCCAATGCGCCAAATCCTGCGGGTCAGGCCCTCCTCGGACGCTTCTTCGACGACGCGGTATCGCCGATTGGATTGCTTGCGGGGGCGGCGCTGCCGACGGTCATCGCGGCGCTGGCATTCCGGCTGTAATCGTCACAGCGGCGTCTGTCCACCGGTCGCGCCGTAGATCTCACCCGTCGCAAAGCGCGACTCGTTCGATGCCAGGAACACGTACAGCGGCGCCAGTTCCACTGGTTGTGCCGCCCGGCCGTAAGCCGTGTCGGCGCCGAATTTCCGGATCTGCTCTGCCGGCATCGTGGACGGGATGAGCGGCGTCCATACAGGACCTGGCGCCACGGCATTTACGCGGATGCCCTGCTTCATCGCCGACGGCGCCAGCGCTTTGGTCAAGCTCGCGATTGCCGCCTTCGTAGGCGCGTACGCCAACAGTGACGGACTTGGATCGAAGGCCTGGATCGACGCCGTGTTGATGATGACGCTGCCTGGCTTCATCCGCGGCAGCGCCGCGCGGCACAGCCAGAACGTCGCGAACACATTCGTTCGAAACGTCCGTTCGAATTCCTCGGTGGTCACCTCTTCGATCGAGTCGTACGTGCGCTGAAAGGCGGCATTGTTCACGAGGATGTCCAGCCGGCCGAACGCGTCGACTACGCGATCGACGAGCTCGGCGCAGTGATGCTCGTCCTGGATGTCGCCCGGCAGCCGCAGCGCCTTTCTGCCTGCCTGTTCAATCCATCGGACCGTTTCCGCCGCGTCGGGTTCCTCCTCTGGAAGATACGAGATGGCCACGTCGGCGCCTTCGCGTGCGAATGCCAGCGCCACGGCGCGTCCGATGCCGCTGTCGCCTCCCGTGATGAGCGCGGTTCGATCGGTCAGCCGGCCGAGCCCCGAATACGACAGTTCGCCGTGGTCCGCCGGCGGCGTCATCTCGCGCTCGTGACCCGGCGGGTCGATCTGTTTCTGGTGATACTCCGGCGCTCGCTCTTGCGGCCGCGGATCGGCCGGTTTCGGATCCTGAATGGAGCGTGTGGTCATGGCGGCGGACGCTACAACCCGCATGCCACCGCCGGTGATTCCGGCGCCGCGATATGCTGAGCCAATGAAAGGCATGGAGAGCGAGATCGATCGGCTTTATCAGCTGCCGCTGGAGACCTTCACGGCCGAGCGGAATGCGCTGGCGAAGCGCTCCGGCAGCGAAGGCGCGCGCGTTCGCGAGCTGGACAAGCCGTCGGTGCCCGCGTGGGCGGTGAATCAGCTCTACTGGAACGACCGCGCCGAATGGGATGCGCTCATTGCAGCCGCCGACAATCTGCGCCGTGCGCACAAAGCGGTTCTGGCCGGCCGCGGCGGCGACGTGCGCGCTGCCGGCACGGTGCACGACGAGGCCGTGGAATCCGCGCTGAAGGCCGCGCTTCGGATTCTCGCCGCGGCGGGCCATCCGGCCACGGACTCGACGAAGCAGGGGATCGTGAACACGTTGCGTGCGCTCCCTGCCGAAGTCCAGCCGGGCCGGCTGACGAAGGCGCTGCAGCCGGGCGGCTTCGAGATGCTCGCCGGCCTTGCCATCGCCGGTGGAGGACGAGGCAGCGCGCAAGCCTCGCATTCCGCCGTGTCGCGACCGCGGTCTCACCCGTCGCCCGCCGGCGCGCACGGCGTCACAGCTAAGAAGAGGCTGCCAGAGCCGGCGACGAAAGCGGAGGCCCGCGCGCTGGCCGCCGCGAAACAGGAAGTCGCCTCCAGCGAACGCGCGCTCCGCGAGGCGGAACAGGCAATCCGCCGCGACGAATTCGAATCCGCACGCGCGGCGCGCGAGGAACGTCGTGCCGCGGACGCGGCCGACAAGGCCCGCGATGCGCTAGCGCGGGCCAAAGTCGACCTCGAGCGCTCAGAGACGGCGCTAGCTGAGGCGCGGGGCATACGCGAAGCTGCAGATACACGCGTATCTGAAGGACGTGCCGCCGTGAAAGCGGCCGAAAAGCGTGCCGAAGCAGCCGCCGCCGCGTTGAAGAAACTCAGTCCCTGACCCGGCGCTCCCGTCGCGAATGATCACGATCGAAATCCCGTTTGTCCATCGTCGATTTGCGATAACGGCTGGGGCAGCCGGGATTTCTCTTTTTGCTCTGCTTGAACGACAACACTGTCACGTGAGAGTGTGGGCGCTCACCCTGCGAGTTCGGCGGCGTTCGTTCGAGCGCTGCAGCATCGAGGTGTTCGTGCTGTTTCGGTCCCGCATTCGATTGACTGCTCTTGCGTCGTTCGTCGTCTTCATGGCATCGGTCTCGACGGCATCGGCGCAACAAACCGTCGTGTTCTTCAGGCACGCGGAAAAGCCCGCTTCCGGCCTCGGCCTTCTCTCCTGTCAAGGACTGAACCGCGCGCTGGCGCTGCCGGCGGTGCTGCTGTCGCGGTTCGGCACGCCGGATTTTCTCTATGCACCGGATCCCTCGGTGAAGATTTCGGATCCCACCGGCAGCTACTACTACGTGCGGCCGCTGACCACTATCGAGCCCACGGCGATCCGTGCGCAGCGCTCCATCAACACGCACTACGGTTATACCGACATCTCGTCTCTGGAATCGCTGATCATCCGATCGACGAAAGCAAATACGACGATCTTCGTCTCCTGGGAGCACGAGTACCTGCAGCGGCTGGTCCAGGACATCATGAACAGGTACGGCGGGGGCGCCCTCGTCCCTGCGTGGGTCACCGGTGATTACGACACGATGTACGTGGTCCACGTGAACTACGCTGGCGGAACGATCTCCGCGACGTTCGAGCGCCAGAGCGAGGGACTCAACGGGCAGTCGACGGGCTGTCCGCAATAAGAACGAAAGGGATGACGCCGCTCAATGCCGCGTCATCCACGCCTGCCACGCCGCACCGACGGTCGCCACCAGGAGCGCGAACGGGAAAATCGCGACCGGACCGAAATGGAGAACGAACAGGTCGGCGACGACGGCTCCGGCCATGGTGCAGGCGATCATGCCGAGCCCGACGACCGCGGTCGCAGGAATGAGCGCGAGTGCCCCGCCTGTAATCTGCATGGCGCCGGTGAAGTAGCGAAACCACGTCCCGGCACCGAGGCGCTGGAAGATCGCGACCCACGTCGAGTGTGCGTCGAATTTGCTCAGGCCAATCAGGATGAACGCCCCGCCGAGCGCAACACGCGGCGTCGCCGCAATCACGCGCTCCATGATCGACGGCGGAGAGTCGACGGCGAATTTCGGCTCGAGCTGCATCGCGGCTGCTGCCCTGGTGGATCAGCGCACGTGGACTGTCGCAGTCATCAACCGGCTCTGCCCTGCGGGCGTCTCGGACCAGAGGATGCGGAAGCCGTTGTCGGGCAGCGGCGCCACGCCGAAGTAGTCTCCGCCGGTCGTTGACGCGACGAACGTCCCGTCGGCGCACGGCCGGACGGTCGATATTTGTTGGACACCAAAAAAGGTCAATCCGCCATCCTGAGACGCGCCAGCGCTGACGCTCTGTTCGCAGGCGCGTCCGGGTCCACCCCATCCATCTATCCATGCCACCAGCAGCACTCCACCACGGTTGGTGGAGATGGCCGGAATTCGTTCCTGTGCAGCGGGTGCAGTCGCCGTGGGTGCAACCGGGGTCGTCCATGTTTCGCCACGGTCGGCTGACGCGCCCACCACGATTGCACCACCGCCGCGCTGACGGCAGGCGAAGTACAAACGGTCATTCGTCGGGTCGGCTGTCAGCGCCGACAGGCGATATCCCGGCGGCGGTCCGCACGCATCGTTCACGAACTTCGGAATGGAGAAAGCGTGGCCGGCATCCGTCGACAGGGCCGTCCATGAACGTCGTCGGTCGAACGTTTCCTCCTTGCGATCGCCCGTTGGATACCCTGCGTCCACATACGAGACGACGAGGCTGCCGTCAGACAGAACGACGGGCATCTCGGAGAGGTTGTGCAGGTTGTTGGGGACCACCGTGACGGGATCGTCGAACGTCTTCCCATCGTCGCGCGACCGTGCCACATAAGGCCCCCAGCGGCGTTCTCCGTTTTCGTTGCGTGTGGGCCGATGCGAGGTCACGTAGATCCACCCGTTCGTCCTGCCGCCGGTGAAATCGACTACCATCACGGAGTGATCGTGGTTCCGGCCCAGACTTGCGGGCGGATCCGGCCACGTGCGTCCGCCGTCCCCCGACCTGAAAATCAGGAGTTCGTCCGGGAGAGCTGCCTGCCGCTTCGCAAGGACCGACACCACCACGGTACCGGCTGGCGTGAAGACGACCCACGGATCGAAACACTCGATCGGTTCGAAGTCATGGGCGGTGAACGTCTTTCCGTCGTCGAAGGTGGAGACGACCTGGCACGTCTGCGCGGCGGTCCGTTCCTTGAAGGTTGCGCCGCGGGCCGTGTGTATGGCGACGGCAACCCAGTGGCCCGGCGCTTTTGGATCTACAGCCAGCGATGGCTCGTAAAGGGCGCGGCCCGGTTCGGCCGTCGCAATCACCTGCCTGGTCCCGACTTCGAGCGTCTGCGTCTGCTGGATCGGACTCGAAGCGAGGAGCGCACTCAGAGCGGAGACGAGCACCGATGTGACGGAACGCATCGAGTGGAGCATACTGAATTGTCAGGGACTCCGCCGCGGAGGACACACATGTCCTCCCGCCGGACGCCGGCCGTCGATTTGCGCGAGTTTTGCCGCGGAAATCGCGGGGGATCGATTGGCAAAGGCATTGATTAGGTGGAACACATGACTCCGAAACGGTTTGTCTTCTTGCTCGTGTTCGCACTGGCAGTTGCGTCGCCGGCGGCGGCTCAGAGCCGCGGCGGCCACGGCGTGGCCGTCTCGCGAGGTGCCGCCGTCGCGCGGCCCGTGGCCGTTCCGCGCGGCAGCGTGGCGGTGAGTCACGGGCATTACGGGGGGTATCACTACGGATCGTATTATTACCGCCCGTACTATCCTTACTACTACCACCCGTACGCACACCCGTACTACAGCTTCCTTCCGCATTTCAGCATTGGTGTCGGGATCTCCGCCGGCTACCCTGTCGGCTGGCCGAGCTACGGCTACGCGTACGCGTACCCCTACGGCTATGCGTATCCGTACCCATATCCCTACCCCTATTCGGGGTACTACTACCCGTCGTATCCGCCGCCCGCTCCGGCCCCCGCTCCCCCGCCCGGGAACTACTCGTACGGCGGTTCTGCCCCGTACCCATCATCGGGTTATTCCAGCGGATACCCGGAGCCGGGTCGCACGCAGCCATACAATGCCCCTTCGAACTCCGTCAGCGTCGATCCGGGATCTCACTCGAACAGCGGCGGCGTGAGCTTCGAAATTGATCCGCCGACTGCGTCGGTGTTCGTCGACGGCAAGTACATGGGGACTGGCGCGGAATTCGGTCCGACGACACAGCCGCTCTCGCTGACGACCGGTCGGCACCGGGTCGACATCCGCGCCGAGGGTTATCAGTCAGTCAGCTTTGACGCCGACGTTACGGCTGGCCAGGTGACCCCGTACAAGGCGTCGCTCGAGCGTCGCTGACTTTCGGTGGGGCTGCTCCGCCCGCGACGAAAGGTACCCGGGAGGTTGACTAATTCGGCCTCACCCCTGAGTTTCCGGCCGATTTTTGCTGATCGTCACGGCAACCCCCGTGCACAACCGACGGCGTGCGTATCGCGCGCGCCGTCCTCGCCGTCTTCATAGTCCTGCAACTCGCAGACGGTCTCATCACGTTTGCGGCAGTGCAGATCTTCGGCCCCGCAGCCGAGGGCAATCCCATTCTCGTCGCCTGGATCGCTGTCGTCGGACCGGCGGTGACGCTGGTACTCGCGAAGGGCGTCTCTTGTGCGCTCGCAGTCCTCCTTTACAGCGCGGGCCGCTTCAAGACGCTGAGCGCACTTACGGCCGTCATGCTGGTCGGCGCGATCGGTCCCTGGCTGAGCGTGCTGACCTCGATCCCCTGAGGACCGCGAACCGGCGGACGAGCGCCGGCGGTACCGGTGTTAAAATCGCCTGCCCCACCACGCACCCCAGGGAGACGTCCATGAAGAAGGTCGCGATTGGCTGTCTCGTCGTTCTCGTTCTCTGCGGCGTTACCGCCGCCGGCGTTGGCTACTACCTGTACGGCAAAGTGAAGTCATCGGACACATTCAGCAAAGCGAAGGCATCGTACGCACAGTTGACGACGACGGCGACGCAAGTTGCGGAGCTTGCGAAGATTCCGCAGATCGAAGGCGATGTCGAAATCAAGACGCCGTTCGTGATCCCCACCGGGGGGACCTTGACCCAGAGCCAGGTCGACAAGTTCGTGCAGGTGCAGACGCGCGTGCGGGCGCGGCTCGGGCAGAACTTCGAACTGCTGCAGCGCAAGTACAAGGCGCTCGCCGATAAAAAGGAAGCGACCGTTGCCGATCTTCCGCAGCTGATGGCCGCGTATCGGGACCTGGCCGAGAGCTGGCTGGATGCGAAGCACGCGCAGGTGCAGGCGCTGAACGAAGTCGGTTTGTCGATGTCGGAGTACCGCTGGATCCGAAGTGAGGCCTACAAATCGCTGAACCTGCCGCTGGTGGACATCGATTTCGCGAAGATCGCGGAGCAGATCAAGGCCAACCAGCAGCCCAGCGAGGAGATCATGCTGGGCGGTGCGTTCAGCGGCCGTCCGTCTCCGGCGAACGTAAAGCTGGTCGAGCGCTATCGCAAGCTGCTCGAAGACAACATGCCGATGGCGACGTTCGGGCTCTGAGGCTGACAACGACCAGCTGCCGAAGCCATCGGCTCCGCGAGATCTGTTGATTGAAAGGTCGTACTCGAGTCGCTTGCGGTAGTGAATTTGAGCACTCGCCGCGCGAGCTCACGTTCGTTCCAGCGAGCCCCGATTCCACCCCGCCAGCGTTGCCGCCTGCGCGTACGTGCTGTCGACGAATGCGTGCAGGTCCGCTTCCGGCGACCTCGAGGTCCTCACTGCTTCGTACGGCAGGATGAACTCCCCGAGTTCGTGGTGGTAGTACGCGGCTTCCGGTTTGATCGCGGCAGTCTTCAGCCCCTCCGGTTCCGGGACGGCATAGGCATAGAAGGCGGGCTCCAGCACTGGAGCGCTGCCGGGCCAGAATCCGTGGCTGATCACTTCGCGCGAATAGGATTCGCGCATGAACGCCGGACCGTCGCGCGGAGGCGCAGGCCTGCCCGAGAATCTGGATACCGCGAGATCGAACCCGCCCCAGAAGAAATGCACCGGGCTGCACTTGCCGACGAAGGATGCCCGGCACGCGTTGAAGACGCGGTCCACCTGCACGAGGACGGTCCAGAAGCGATTCGCCATCACCGGGTCGTATTCGCAGTGCTCGCGGTCCTCGGTGAACCTGATCGGTGACGGCACTTCAACGGGCATCGTCCAGATTTTCACCGGCAGGTGCATGGCGTCGAGCTGCACCATCAGGTCCCGATAGAAATCTGCCACGCACTGCGCCTCGAGCGGCAGCGCGCGCTGGTCGCCGTCGGACGTTCGGATGACGAACTGGTGATCGACGAAATCGAATTCAAGAGAGAACGTCCGCGATCCGTGAGGCAGGAGCGGCGTGATGAGACCCCGTGACGACACGTGCAGCGCGACGCCCCACGAGTGATTGATCGGCGGCGCCAGCGCCAGACTGATCTTGCCCGCTATCTGGGACCACATGTGCAGCGTCGCGTAGGTGTTCTTCCACCGATCGTACGGAAGCGCCGGCCACTGGTCGTGAGTCATGTCCGTCTCACACGTCGAGTGCCGCATCGGTCGCGACCGGTGCCGCGCCCGCAATCGCGACGCGAATCCCCGTTCGACGTATGACGTTCGACGAGTTGCTCATGGTTGCTTCCTCGACGCACTGAACGAGATGGCTATTGTGCGGCCGAAGGCCGGAATCTACAACCGGCGCAGCTCCGAGAGTTCGCACTTGAGCACGGGCTTCGCGGGATCCGACAGATCGAGCTGACGTGAAGTCGCGACGTACCCCTTTGGCTTCAATCCGAGGATCGCTCGGACGATGTGCAGACGTTCGAAGAGACCCGCAAGGCCGATGACGTACTCCGTGACGTAGTACGGTGTACCGGTGCAGCGCAGCTCCTCGAGCCGTCCGACCGGAGTGCCGTTTCGGGCGTGCACCTCGCGCCCGAGAAGCTCGTCGAGCCGAAATTCACGTGGAGCCGATTCCGTCATCATCCCGTTACCCGCCAGAGAGGCGCTTGACGAATGGACGGAGCCGCTGCTCGACGGCAAGGGCGGCCGTTTCTCCTGCGGTGAGATCCAGCTTGACCGAGTCCTGGATGTGCTCGATCCGATCGACCTCGACGCGGACCGGACGCCCTTCTTCCAGCCGGAAGATGTGTTCGAGCGCGCGCGCAATCCGGCCAACGACCGGGTGTAGACGCGCGCCCAGAGCAGAGGGACCGATCTCGATTGCGAGGACGCGCGGCGGCCCGCCGGGTGTTTCACCGAGCACGACGCGATCGACTCGGCCCAGCTCGCGATTGTTGCGATCGACGACCCGCTTGTCTTGGAGGTCGCGCGCCAGCGCCAGCTCACCCACCGAGCACCTCCAGGGGTAGAACGATGATCGCCAGGAGCGCGCCGAGCAGCGTCAAGCCTGCGAGGAACGCGTTTCCAAACGCGCTGTTGGTGTGCGTCTTGACGTACCGATCGTCGTTCATCAGCGCGAGAAACGGCAGCACGATCACCGGCATGATCACCACCGTCAGCGCGAGCGAGATCATCGTCAGGCGCAATGGATCGAACCCGAGCAGGGCGATCAACGTGCCGGCCAGCGTGATCAGCGTGAACGCCGCCGAAAATCGCGCCGTGTCCGAGCGGGCCTTGTTCGCACCCCACGACCAGCCGAGCGCCTGCGAGAACGCGTACGCCGCGTTGATGGCGATCTCCACGGCCGCGCCGAGGCACCCGACCCCGAGCGAACAG
>Ga0310811_10011514_pt1 | contig 11478 bp, 13 predicted proteins | sample YCmetagenome_FD_207642 | JGI IMG/M metagenome (GOLD analysis project Ga0310811, IMG submission 207642) | Soil microbial communities from experimental microcosm in Duke University, North Carolina, United States - YC | ecosystem: Engineered > Artificial ecosystem > Soil microcosm > Unclassified ... | reverse complement strand
TCCGGAAGGCACGAGTGCACCCGATCACCGTGCTCGCCGCGCTCCGCACGTACGCGTCCGGCCGCGGCGCGCGCGGCCGTGGCGAGTGGAACCCGGTGCGCGAGATCGTGGACGCGCTCGACGCCGCGTTCTACACGGCGTTCCGCAACGTCGAGCCGGCGGGCAAGCGGCTGCTGCTCGCGCTCGACGTGTCCGGTTCGATGGTCGGCGGCCAGGTCGCAGGCGTGCCGGGCCTGACCCCGCGCGACGCGTCGGCGGCACTCTCGCTGGTGACTGCCGCGACCGAGTCGAAGTACGAGGTCGTGGGCTTCTTCGCCGGCAAGAACGGCTACCGCAAGCGCGGTCGTCAGGTTTGGTCGGGCTACACCGACGGCCTGACGCCGCTCGCGATCTCGCCGCGGCAGCGGCTCGACGACGCCGTGAAGACGGTGTCCGACCTGCCGTTCGGCGGCACCGACTGCGCCCTGCCGATGCTGTACGCGCAGGCGCGTGGTCTCGAGATCGACACGTTCGTGATCTACACCGACTCGGAGACCTGGGCGGGTGACGTCCACCCGGTTCAGGCGCTCCGTGACTACCGCCGTCTCTCCGGCATCCAGGCGCGGCTGGTTGTGGTCGGCATGGTCTCGAACGGCTTCTCGATCGCCGACCCGAACGACCCGGGGATGCTCGACGTCGTCGGCTTCGACACCGCGACGCCGCAGCTCATCTCCGACTTCGCCCGCGGCGCTCTCTGAGAACGAGGGCGCTGCGGGCGCCCTTCGAGACAGAGAGGAGGCGGAGATGCATCTCCACCTCGTACGGATCGCGGCACGGCCCAAGCAGGTGCCGCGGCCGGCCAAGGTCGTGCAGCTCGACGTCCGCCGTGAGGCGCGGCTCGAGGCGGCTCGACCCCGGCGGCAGCCCCCCAAGCCTGCCGCGTAAAACGACGAGCCGCACGCTCTGCAGGACGAGCCTGCGGCTCGCCGTTCTTTCGAATGCCATGCGGATGTGGCGGAACGGGGATACGCACCGGCCTCAGAAGCCGGCGGTCGAGAGGCCATGAGGGTTCGACCCCCTCCATCCGCACCTCGGGCCGGTCGACGCACGACGAAACGGGAGCACAATGCTCCCGTCTTGCCTCCGTAGCTCAGTTGGAAGAGCAGCGGGCTTCGACCCCGCGCGCAGAGGTTCGACTCCTCTCGGGGGCTCTGGCACCGTGGCCGAGGAGGATAGGCGCGCGCCTGCAACGCGCGACACGGCGGTTCGAGTCCGCCCGGTGTCTTCTTGCCGACAGGAGGACGGTCGGGGGCATATTTTCTCGCAGATCGAGCAGCTCATCATTCGTCGTCGACGGGTCACGATGATCAGGAGCGGCCTTCGGACGATGAGTTTCGGCTGCCGGCAGGGTCTGAATCCGCGATGACGGCTTTGCGGGAGCTGGTCGAGTCGACCGTCGAACGCGGTGTCGTGCCGGGCGCCGCCGCACTCGTTGCACACGGGGAGGACGTCGAGGTCGCCGGCGCAGGCGAGGTCGAGCCGGATTCGATCGTCCGGATCGCCTCGATCACGAAGCCGATCACCGCCGCGGCGGTGATGGTTCTGCTGGACGAACGGCTCGTGTCGCTCGAAGCCCCGCTCGGGCTGTGGCTGCCCGAGCTGGCGACTCCCCTGGTCGTGCGGACGCCCGAGAGCGCGATCGACGACGTCGTGCCCGCCGCGCGCCCGATCACGGTCGAGGACGTCATGACCTTCCGCGCGGGCTGGGGGTTTCCCTCCGACTTCTCGCTGCCGGCGGTTGTCGAGCTCTTCCAGAAGGTGCCGGTGTTCGGCCCGCGACAAACGCCGGACGAATGGCTCGCGACGCTCGCCGGTGTGCCGATGCTCCGCCAGCCCGGCGAGACGTGGCTCTACAACACCTGCTCCGACGTACAGGGCGTGCTGATCGCGCGCGTGTCGGGGCAAGCGCTGCCGGATTTCCTCGCCGAGCGCATCTTCGAGCCACTCGGGATGACCGACACCGGCTTTCACGTCCCCCCGGAGAAGCTCGATCGGCTGCCGCCCTGCCGGGGGCCCGACTTGGCGCCGATCGAGGACGGGCCCCGGACAGAGCCGCCGATCTTCCCGTCGGGCGCCGGCGGGCTCGTCTCGACGCTCGCCGACTGGCACCGCTTCGGACGAATGCTGCTCGCCGACGGCGAGGGGCTACTGTCGCCGCGATCGGTGCGCCTGATGACGACGGATCACCTGACGCCGGAGCAGCGGCGGGCGTCGACGTTGTTCCTCGAGGGAGCGGGCTGGGGCTTCGGCGGCGCCGTCACCGCCGACGGCCGCTACGGCTGGGTCGGCGGGACCGGCACGACAGCACACGTGGCGCGCTCGACCGAGACGATCGGCATCCTCTTCACGCAGGTGCAGATGGCGGGACCGACGCCGACGGATTTCATGCGCGAGTTCTGGCGATGCGTGTTCGGGGTGTGAGGGGGATCTCGGCGGCCGCGTTCACGGGCGAGTGAGGAATAGCCGTTTCTCCGTTCCGAGGTGCGGCAGCAGTGCGTCCTTGTGCCCGATGTGCTAGGCGCCGAGCTCTGTGAGGTCTAGCTGGGCGATCCGTTCGGGGTCGGCGAGGAAGTCGATCTCGACGATCTTCCGGTTCTTGATCGTGACGGCGGCGATCGAGAAGGGCTTTCCGTGCAGGAAGGTGACCATCCCGGCGGCGCCGTTGACGAGCGCGCGCCGCGTCGTCACGTCGACGCGAGACCACAGCAGCGCCTGCCGGGCGACGGTCTCCGCTCCCTGAACATGCTTCGACAGGCCGGCGATGAGACCGCCGTCGGCTCGTAGCACGACATCGGGGTCGAGCACGGCGACGAGCGCCTCGAACTCACCCTCCCGCGCGGCTTCGAGGAACGCCTCGACGACCTCCCACTGGGCGGTCAGGTCGGCGTCCGGGACGGACGCGGTGCCGCGGACGCGGCGGCGGGCGCGGCTCGCAAGCTGGCGGGCAGCCTCGGGCGAGCGCTCGACGATCGGGGCGATCTCCTCGAACGGGACGGCGAACATGTCGTGGAGGACGAAGGCCAGCCGCTCGGCCGGGGTCAGCGTCTCGAGCACGACGAGCAACGCAAGACCGACCGAGTCGGCAAGCAGCGCCTCGTGCTCGGGATTGGTGCCGTCGGCGGGGTCGACGACCGGGTCGGGCACGTGCACGTCGAGCGGCTGTTCGCGGCGCGTGTTGCGCATGCGGAGCATGTTCAGCGCGACGCGCGCGACGACGGTCGTCAGCCAGCCACCGAGGTTCTCGACCTCGCTCGTGTCGGAGCGGCTGAGCCGCAGCCAGGCGTCCTGGACGGCGTCCTCCGCCTCGCTGAGCGACCCGAGCATCCGGTAGGCGACCGCCCGCAGGCGGGGCCGGTGATCCTCGAATTGGTGGGCGAGCCATTCCTGCTGATCCACGTCACGTTCCTCCCCGGCCGCGTGTCATGGAAATAGACCCGCGAGGCTCGCGGGATGTGACCGTAAGAATGCAAGGGAGGACACGATGCGTGTTTTCGTCGTCGGAGCGAGCGGCGCGCTCGGCAGCCGGCTCGTTCCCCAGCTGATCGACGCAGGCCACGATGTGATCGGTACCCACAACTCGCCGGAACGCGCCGAGCCGCTGCGAACGCTCGGCGCGAAGCCGGTGCTGGTCGATCTGCTCGACGCGGGCGCGGTACGCAAAGCCGTGCTCGAAAACGAGCCCGAGGCGATCGTTCACCAGGCGACCGCGCTCGCGAACGCGAAGTGGGGCCGGAATTTCGACGGCGTGTTCGCCAGGACCAACGAGCTGCGGACAAAGGGCACCGACGCGCTGCTGGCAGTGGCGCGCGAGGCGGGCGTGCGCCGATTCGTCGCGCAGAGCTTCGCCTCCTACCGGTACGTGCGCGAGGGCGGCCCGGTCAAGACCGAAGACGATCCGCTCGACCCAACGCCGCCGACGAACGCGCGGCAGTCCTTTGCCGCGATGGCCTATCTCGACCAGACGGTTACCGAGGCCGGCGGGACCATCCTGCGCTACGGCGGCTTCTACGGCGCCGCCAACGACGGGCTCGTCGAGCCGGTGCGCAAGCGGCAGTTCCCGATCGTCGGCGGTGGTGGCGGTCTCACCTCCTGGATCCACCTCGAGGACGCCGCCGCCGCGACCGTGCTCGCGTTGCAGCAGGAGGGCCCGGCGATCTACAACGTCGTCGACGACGAGCCGGCGCCCGTGCGGGAGTGGCTGCCGGTCCTCGCCCAGGCCCTCGGCGCCAAGCCGCCGCGGCACTTTCCGGTCTGGCTGGCGCGGCTGTTCGCGGGCGAGGCGGCGGTCGTGATGGGCACCGAGGCGCGTGGCGCCTCGAACGCGAAGGCCAAGCGCGAGCTCGGCTGGACCCTGCGCTACCCGAGCTGGCGCAGGGGATTCCCCGCCACCTACTCGGCGCTCAGCCTGGCCGACCGACCGAAGCCCCACCCGGCCACCTGGAGAAACCACTCGCCCGGCTAGCGCGCCCGTCGCGAGTGTCTTACGCCCGGCCCCTCGCCCCGGTCACAGGTCAACGTTCCCACCCGCTGCGGTCCCGCGGTCATGCCGAGGCCGGCGGCTAGCCCGTTTCGTACTCGTCGCGGCGCCGCAACCAGTGCGGCCTCGTGGCGCTCTCGTCACGACCCTTCGGCGTGCGGTCGAGCAGGGCGTAGTAGACCATCGCGGGTTCGAGGCCGCGTGCCGTGCTCACGTACGTCCGGTGGACGATCCCGTCCGCCAGCGCGTACACGCTCAACCCGGGCCCCTCCGAGACGTAGCCCACGACGTCCGTCCCGCACATACGCGCGTTCTGTTCCACGGTGGGCGGGATCTCCCCGTCCAGGAACGGCTTCAGCTCCTCCTCGGTGTATTGGAAGCCGAGGTCACGGTTGAAGTCGCTGCCGCCGCTCGAGACCCAGCCGATGTCCCAGCCCATCCGCTTCCTGAAGGAGATCAGCTTGGCGAGCGGCGCGCGGGAAGCAAGCAGCAGCGTCGTGTCCTTGGCCTTCAGGTGGACGACCTGGGGCGCGAGCGTGTCCGCGATCGAGGAGCAGACCGGACAGCCGGCTTCATACGACGGCCCGAACATGAAGTGGTAGACGAGCAGCTGCGAGCGGCCGTCGAAGAGCTCGGCGAGCGTCTTCGTGCCGTCCTCGGTCTCGAAGCGGTAATCCTTCTCGACCGGGACCCAGGGCAGCTCGCGCCTCTTTCTCGCGAGCTCATCGCCCCGGCGCGTGAGCTCCTTCTCCTCCTTCAGCAGCTCGTCGCGCTCTGCCTGCCACTCCTCCTGCGTGCCGATTCTGTGCTCCGTCATCGACGTGCCACCTCCTGTTCCGTGTGGCCTTGGTTGACGACCGATTCTTCCAAGTGCAGCCCGCGCGCGTTGGCCGTAGGCTGTCGGCCGTGAACGTCGAATGGATCGCGAGCGTCGCCGTGATCGCGGCCGACCCGGCGAAGAGCCGCGAGCTGTACGTCGAGGCGTTGGGACTGCCGCTCGAGGCCGACGCGGGGGGCGAGTACTTCCACAGCGAGCGGATCGGCGGCAGCAAGCACTTCGGCGTCTGGCCGCTCGCCCAGGCGGCGCAGGCGTGCTTCGGCACCCCCGAGTGGCCGGCCGACCGGGCCGTGCCGCAGGTGAGCATCGAGTTCGAGGTGCGGGATGCGGATGCCGTCGCCGCCGCCGCCGACGAGCTGAGGGAGAGGGGGCTCACGCTCCTGCACGAGGCGCGCCAGGAGCCCTGGGGTCAGACGGTGGCGCGGCTCTTGTCCACCGAGGGCTCGATCGTCGGCATCTCGTACGCACCCTCGCAGCACGCTGAGTGATCGCCGGCGGGCCTCGCGCGCGGACCGCTGCGATGACTTTCCGAGCCGCCGCGAGTCTCAGGTCGTGATCGCAGTGGCGTTCGGTCCCGACGGAGGGAGATGAGATGCCTGAGCACAAGATCGGAACTCGCGAGGAATGGCAGGCGGCCCGGAGCGAGCTCGCCAGGCTCGAAGCCGAGCAGGCGGAGCGAAACGAGGAGATCAAGAGCAAGCGTCGTGAGCTCCCCTGGGTCGCGGTCGAGAAGGAGTACGAGTTCGACACCGAGCACGGCACGAAGACCCTCGCCGAGCTCTTCGACGGACGCTCACAGCTACTCGCCTACAACATCATGTTCGGCCCCGACTACACGCTCGGCGCCTGCCCCGGCTGCACCAACCTGGGCGACGGGCTCGATGGCTCGCTCGTGCACCTGAACCACCGCGACGTGACGCTGCTCTGCTTCTCGCGGGCGCCGATCGAGCGGCTGATCGCCTACAAGCAGCGGATGGGCTGGCAGTTCCCCTACGTCTCGACGTACAACACCGCCTTCGCCTTCGACTTCGGCCTTGCGATGACCGAGGAGCAGGCGCAGCAGGTTCCCGAGGTCAAGGAGATGATCGACAACCCGCCCGACTGGCTCCAGGAGTGGTCACGCCAGATCGGAGCGGGGCTCGAGGACGGGCTGCGCGAGGGCCCGGGCTGGATCGCGTTCGCGCGCGAGAACGGAACCGTCTACCACACCTACACCGTGATGGCGCCCGACCCGTTCGTCGCGCCGTACTACAGCTTCCTGCTCGAGCGAACGCCGAAGGCTGGGCCGGCCGAGCCGCGCACCTGGCGGAAGGACGAGTATCCGAGCTGACCCGCGAGCGCCGAGCTGCGCGACCGGAGTGGTCAGCCGGCCGCGCAGCCGGTTGCGCTGCTAGGAGGACGGCTGGACGACGATCAGAGAGTTGCCGTCCGGGTCGCGCAGCCAGAACATCGGCGGCACCGAGCCGCCGAAGCGCGCGACCTCGTCGTCGACGTCGACGCCGGCGGCCTTGAGCGCGGCGTGGTCTGCATCGACGTCGTTCGTGTCGAGGCAGATTCCGGTCTGACCGGCCCCTGCCTCCTGGCCCTGCGGCGGCGGCGCGAGCGCGATCGTCGTGGGCGTTCCCGCGACGGCGACCTCGACCCAGCGCATGTCAGGCCCCATCTCGACGTCGACGACCTTCTCGAAGCCGAGCGTGTCGACGTAGAAGTCGATCGCGCGGTCGGTGTCGGCGACTGTCACGCAGACGCGGCCGACCTGCGTGACGTTCAGCTTGGCTGCCAGCTTGGACATCGGGTGCCTCCTGGTCGTTGGACTCGCTGTCTTAGACGGTCGTGGCGCGGGAAACTCATCGCTCGTGCAACGATCCGCCGGGAAGGACGTGATGAGCCCGGGCGAGACGGGCTCCGGCGCGCGCCGACGAACGCGGGGCGCTGAACGGGACAGGAGCTGTCCCTTTTGGCCGCGCCCGTTCGTAGGAGGGACGAGAACACGCTGCGAAGGAGGCGAAGGATGAAGTACTTGCTCCAGATCTACCCGGCCGGTGCGAGGGAGGCATTGGAGAGGTTGCCCGAAGACGAGCAGCAGGCGATCGTGGAGGAGTACCTTGCGATCCGGCGGTCGCCCGGGGTCGTCGGCGGCGCGCAGCTGCAGCCGGTCGAGACCGCGACGACCGTGCGCGTCCAGAACGGCGAGACGCTTCTCACGGACGGCCCGTTCGTCGACGCGAAGGAGCATCTGGGCGGCTTCTGCCTGGTCGAGGCGGACGACCTCGATGCGGTGCTCGAGCTCGCCGCGCGGATCCCGGCGGCGCGGATGGGCGGCGCGATCGAGGTGCGGCCGTTGGTGAAGAGGTAGGCGCTGCTCGAGGAGGTCTTCCGCAAGGAGTGGGGCCGTGTCCTCGCCAGCCTGATCGGCTTCCTCGGCGACTTCGACCTCGCCGAGGAGGCCGCGCAGGAGGCGTTCGCGGCCGCCGCCGAGCGCTGGCCGCGCGACGGCACGCCGCCCAATCCGGGCGCCTGGCTGACGATCACCGCCCGCAACCGCGCGATCGACCGCCTGCGCCGCGAACGCACGCTCGCCGACAAGACGCGCCTGCTCGAGGTGCCCGAGGCCGTGGAGGACGAGATGGAGGAGACGACGTTTCCCGACGAGCGGCTGGAGCTGATCTTCACCTGCTGCCATCCCTCGCTCGGTCCCGAGGCGCAGGTTGCGCTGACCTTGCGCGCGCTCGGCGGGCTCCGTACCGAGGAGATCGCCCGCGCGTTCCTCGTTCCCGAGGAGACGATGAAGCGGCGGCTCTCGCGGGCGAAGCGCAAGATCAAGGATGCGGGCATCCCGTTCCGCGTTCCGGCCGACCATCTGCTGCCGGAGCGGCTGGGAGCGGTGCTGGCGGTCGTCTATCTGATCTTCAACGAGGGCTACAGCGGCCGCGTCGACCTGGCGGCGGAGGCGCTCCGGCTCGGCGCAGCGCTCGTCGAGCTGATGCCGGACGAGCCCGAGGTGCACGGGCTGCGGGCGCTGATGCTGCTCAACGACGCGCGCCGCGAGGCCCGGTTCGAGGGCGGCGAGCTCGTGCTGCTTGCAGACCAGGATCGGTCGCGTTGGGACGCCGCCCGCATCGCCGGCGGGCGTGAGGCGCTCGATCGCGCTCTCGCGCTCCAGGGCCGCGGACCGTACGTCATCCAGGCGGCAATCGCGTCGCTGCACATGGAGGAGCCGCGCGACTGGCTGCAGATCGCCGCACTCTACGGCGAGCTCGTCGCGCTCACGGGCTCGGCGGTCGTGGAGTTGAACCGCGCGATCGCCGTGGCCGAGGCGGCGGGGACGGACGCGGGGCTTTCCCTCGTCGAGCGGCTCGACCTCGACGGCTACCAGTATTTCCACTCGACGAGGGCCGACCTGCTCCGCCGCCTCGGCCGCGCAAACGAGGCGCGCACCGAGTACCAACGCGCCCTCGAGCTCGCCGACAGCGAGCCCGAGCGCCGCTTCCTGCGCCGGCGCCTCGAAGAAGTCAGCGCCTAGCGGTCCCTCCACGGCCCGATCTGCGCTCCCCGCTGTCCCGGCGGGGCGACCGGGTCGTCGGTCCAGTCCGGCGGCCTGTCCCCACTCCGCCCGCCCGTTCGTCGTACAGGCGACTCGAAAACAAGAAGGGCGGTCCACCATGAACACGGCACAGCAGTCCCGCCTCTCGATCCCGAGGCTCCGCCGCGACATCAGCGGCGCCGTCGTCGGCCCCGGCGATCCCGGATACGACGCCTCGCGGCGCGTCTTCCTGCCCGCGATCGACCGTCATCCCGCGGTGATCGTGCGGCCCGTCGACGCAGGCGAGGTTGCACACGTCGTCTCGCTTGCCCGGCAGACGGGCCTCGAGCTCGCGATCCGCGGCGGCGGCCATAGCTACGCGGGGCACAGCACGAGCGAGGGAGGGATCGTCCTCGATCTGACGGGCCTCTCCGCGCTCGAGATCGATGCGGGATCGCGTGTCGTGCGCGCGGCGGGCGGCCTTACCTCGGGAGACGTTACGAACGCCGCCGCGCCGCACGGTCTCGCCGTCGGCTTCGGCGACACAGCCTCGGTCGGGATCGGGGGCATCACGCTTGGCGGCGGCGTCGGTTTCCTCGTACGCAAGCAGGGTTTGACGATCGACCACCTGCTCGGCGCCGAGGTCGTGACCGCCGACGGCCGGGTCCTCGAGGTCGACGCCGAGCGCTATCCCGACCTCTTCTGGGCGATCCGGGGCGGCGGCGGCAACTTCGGCGCCGTCACTCGCTTCGACTACCGGTTGCACCCGGTGGACACGGTCACGGGCGGGATGCTCGCGCTGCCGGCGACTCCCGAGACCCTCGCCGGCCTGGTCGCCGCGGCGGAGGCGGCGCCGGAGGAGCTGTCGGTGATCGCGAACGTCCTGCTCGCCCCGCCCCTGCCGTTCGTGCCGCCCGAGCTCGTGGGCACGCCTCTGGTGCTCGCGCTGCTGGTGCACGCCGGGCCGCTCGACGACGGGGTGCGCGCGATCGCGCCGCTGCGCGCGCTCGCACAGCCGGTCGCCGACTTCGTCCGGGCCATGCCATACAGCGAGATGTTCTCGGCGGAGCCGCAGGTCGTACCGCCGCGTTCCGTCGTGCGCACGTTCTTCGCCGACGAGCTCGGCGAGGACGCAGCCCGCGACCTCCTCGGCCGGCTGCAGGCGTCGACGGCGCAGGTGGCGGCCGCGCAGATCCGGGTGCTCGGCGGGGCTGCGGCGCGCGTCGCGACGGAGGCGACCGCGTTCGCGCACCGGCAGCGGCTGCTGATGATCAATGTCGTCGCCGCCTACGCCTCGCCGGAAGAAGATCCCGTTCATCGTGGCTGGGCCGACGCCGCCGCGGCGGCACTCAGGCAGGGGGAGGAAGCCGCGTACGTCAACTTCGTCGGCGACGAGGGCGCTGCCCGGGTGCGCGCCGCCTACCCGGGCGCGACGTGGGACAGGCTCACCGAGGTGAAGCTCCGCTACGACCCGGAGAACGTGTTCCGGGTCAACCAGAACATCCCGCCGGCTACCCGCTGAGTGCGCCTCGGAGCGGCGGCTACGGACTGCAAACACGGAACTGCAAGAACAGAACGGAGGGAGAACTACGAATGAGCGCCGACCTGCACCTGAAGTTCGAGTCTCTCGATCAGGCGCCGGAGGGGACGCCGCTCGTCCGGTGGGTGCCTACGATCGACGCCGGGGCGGAGGCGCTTCCGCGATGAGCACAGAGCTCTGGGCCGCGCTCGGGACGACTATCGCCACGCTCGTGCTCCTGGTGATCCCGGGCCTCGTGTACGCCTACTGCGTTCTCGAGAGCTGGATCGCCGCTCCACAGAGCTACGAGCGCGTCATGGCGGCCGTCGAGAGCGGCGAGACGCACACGCCGCGCCACGGGTAGTCCTTCCGAGCAAGCGAGGCGCGCACCTGTCCCCTTCGCCCTCTGCCGTTCGTCGTCACGACGACAAGCATCGGAAGGAAGGAGAGCTACGAATGAGCCCCGAGCGGCAGGTGAGTGCTGCGTCTCTCGATCAGGCGCCGGCGGGATCGTCGCTCCAGTCGCGGCGCGGCATCGCGATCCTGCTCCTGCTCAGCCTCGTCCAGTTCATGGACATCCTGGACGCATCGATCCTGAACATCGCCCTACCGTCGATCAAGAACGACCTCGGCTTCAGCCAGCAGAGCCTGCAGTGGGTCGTGAACGGGTACATCCTCACCTACGGCGGCTTCCTGCTGCTCGGCGGCCGGATGGCCGACCTGCTCGGGCGCCGCCTCGTGCTCGTCACCGGTCTGGTCGTGTTCGCCGGCGCGTCGCTGGCCGGCGGCCTCGCCCACTCGAGCTCGCTGCTCGTCGGCGCGCGCTTCGCCCAGGGGCTCGGCGCGGCCATGCTCTCACCTGCGGCGCTCTCGAGCCTGACGAGCACGTTCCGTTCGACTCGTGACCGCAACACCGCCCTCGGCGTCTGGGCGGCCGTCTCGGGGATCGGCGGCGGCGCCGGCGTGCTCTTCGGCGGCCTCTTGACCGAGGGGCCCGGCTGGCGGTGGGTGCTGTTCGTCAACGCCCCCTTCGCCGCGGTCGCCTTCGTGGGCGCCTTCGCCCTGCTCGAGAAGGAGCGCCT
>Ga0310811_10011513_pt1 | contig 11478 bp, 8 predicted proteins | sample YCmetagenome_FD_207642 | JGI IMG/M metagenome (GOLD analysis project Ga0310811, IMG submission 207642) | Soil microbial communities from experimental microcosm in Duke University, North Carolina, United States - YC | ecosystem: Engineered > Artificial ecosystem > Soil microcosm > Unclassified ... | reverse complement strand
GGCGCCGCGTGACGAGGAAATGCACCATGACGTTGAGGACCGCGAGCACCACCGCGAACACGGCGCTCAGCGACACCATGAAACTGCGCCACACCGTGCGGCCGCGTGCGATCGATTGCGACATCGGCACCGACACGAATTCCGCGCCGATCACGTCGTTCATTGTCCAGCCGAAGCCGTTCGCCGGCCCGTACTTGTCGAGCATCGTTCGCGGCGCAGCCGACGGCGAACTGTGGCATTGCGTGCACGTCGCATCCGTAATGCGGCTAGGGCGCGCGAGAAACAGCAGATGTTCGCCGCCGGGCGTGCGTCGCTGGCCTGTGATCTCCTTGAGCTCCGGATGATCGTGCAGATGCGCGATTACCTCGGTTTCCCAATCGGTTGGCCGGTCGCGAGGATTGGTCGGATTGAGCATCGTAGACTTGTACGAGAAGTTGGGGAATGTGCCCTGTAGCGTGTCAAGTATCTCGATCGCAGAGAACGCGGGGACTGATTCCGGCACGAACGAATATTCGTTCTGCGTCGCGAGCAGCGGGGTAATGTGGTGGGCGGTGTAGCTCTGCATCGCACCGGCGGCGCTGATCAGCACGTCGGCGTCATGACGCGTTTCTTCCAGCGCCTGCTGCTGCAGCACCCGGTCTGCGACGATCCCGGCAGCCGTCAGCCCAATCGCGAAGATCGTGACGAACACAAGATTGAATTTGATGGCGAGCGACAACTTCATTGGTGAAGAAACATTGAACGGTAAACAAGAGACACCGTGGAGCGCGCGCGGGGCGGTGTCGCGCGCGGTGGCAGATAAAGCAGCGGTTGCCATTCGGGCAGCGAGCGTAGGTGCTGTTCGACGCCGCTGCGAAACGCACGGTCGGAGAGCCGCGCACGGAAACGATCGGTAAAGCGCGTGCCCGGTTGCGTGCGCACCGCCAGCGCGCTTTCGAGCCAGTCCGACACGTCGTCGTAATCGACCGGTCGCATGCTGCCCACCGGTCTATTATGTATGGCCTTCGGCATTGACAGCGGACGCAACGCATCGCGAAACGCGACCGGCATGACCGCGACGAACATCGGGTCCGGGCTCGTTGTTACAGCTAGCGCCGGGCTTGCGGCGCGGCGCGTGGCGAACTGATGCGCCGCAAGTTGCACGGGAGCCGGTTTGCCGCGCGCCCCCGCGATCGCAAGCACACTCACCGTGCCGCTCTCGCAGAACACCACATCCGCGTCTTCATATCGAGGCGGCGAGGCCGCGATGACGGCCGCCGACTCGTCGCCGGGCATGAAACTCGTGCGCGCGGTTTCGATGACCAGCGCCGAGCAATTCGCTGTGCTGCAGGCGTGCAACACCTTCACCCAACCGCGCAGCAACGCGATGTGCGCGTCGCGCGTAAGCAGCACGCGGGTGTCATGGCCGAGCGCGACGCTGTTGCCTGCGTCGTCCTGAATCTGAATGCCGCCGTCCGCCGGCGTTTCGACGATGTCGTTGACGGCGAAGCGCTGGCCCGTATCGGCCTGATACAGAACGGTCTCAAAAATTGATGTGGCATGTGTGTCGGCTTGCACAAGTGTCCAACTCGCGTGCGCATGCGCGCCGAGGACCATTAATCCGAGCGGCAGGAGCCGTTGCGGCGATCCGAAGATCAATCGGAAAAGTGTCTTCACAAATGTCACTGGTTGCTCGCGATGGATTCGCTGTCGCGTAGTGTGCGGCGTATCGACACAACAGCCAAGCTCACATATTTATTCCGTGATTAGCACTCGCTTGAGCACTTTCACTCAACAGCAACGCTGCGCACATCACATTTGTCGTGCCCGATGTGCGGCGTCGAGGATTCCGCAGGTTGGTCGAACGGACTTGTCGTGATCGACTATCAGCGCTGGCGATGCCACACGTTGTTCGATGAGGGAATAGTTCCTACGGCCCAAGTGTTCTGATACGCGCAGGGCAACTATAAATGTCCTTGAAAACATTCGTGGCCGATTTCGCGGACCGTGGAATAGTTTGCGAAGCCGGGCTGTTCTGTGGGTGAACAGAAGCTCCCGCGTGACCGCAAGGGCAGCTCGGCTGCCGACGAAGGGGCGTGGTTCGTCGAAGCCATAAAACCTTACGCACACCAAAGGAAACAGCGCATGGCAACCAGGCAGAGCAGTCAGAAATTCATCGCGCGCAACCGGGCGCCGCGCGTGCAGATCGAGTACGACGTGGAGCTGTACGGCGCTCAGAAGAAAGTACAGATTCCGTTCGTGATGGGCGTGATGTCGGACTTGTCCGGCGCGAATGCCGGCGACCTGCCGCCGATCGAAGAGCGCAAAGCGCTCGAGATCGACGTGGACAATTTCGATAGCCGCATGCAGTCGATGAGGCCGCGCGTGAACTTCACTGTGCCGAACACGCTGACCGGCGAAGGCAACCTCGAAGTCGACATCACGTTCGAAAGCATGGACGACTTTTCACCCGCCGCGGTCGCGCGCAAGGTCGACGCGTTGGCGAAGCTCCTCGCGGCCCGCACCCAGCTCGCCAACTTGGGCACCTACCTCGACGGCAAGGCCGCGGCCGAAAAGTTGATCGCCCGGGCGATCAAGGATCCCGCCCTGCTGCAATCGCTGGCTGCTGCGCCCAAGGCCGTCGACGCCGCACCCGAAAAGGAATGAGACCGACCATGGACATCCAGAGGCAAGCCGAGAACTCCGCGGTCACCGAAGCGGCCGAATCCAACGATTTCGCTGCGCTGCTCAGCAAGGAATTCAAACCTAAGAACGAGCGCGCGAAGGAAGAAGTCGAAGCGGCCGTGCGCACCCTGGCCGAACATGTGCTCACGCAGTCGCATATCGTCTCCGACGACGTCACCCAAACCATCAACGCGTACGTCGCCGAGATCGATCGCAAGCTCAGCGAGCAGTTAAACAAGATCATGCACCACGCCGAATTCCAGAAAATGGAAGGCGCGTGGCGCGGCCTGCATCACCTTGTCACCAACACCGAAACCGACCCGATGTTGAAGATCCGGGTGCTGAATATTTCGAAGAAGGATCTGGCCAAAAACTTGAGGCGCTTCAAGGGTATCGCCTGGGACCAGAGCCCGGTATTCAAGAAGGTCTACGAAGAAGAATATGGCCAACTCGGCGGCGAGCCCTACGGCTGCCTCGTCGGCGACTATTACTTCGACCACAGCCCGCAGGATGTCGAGCTGCTGCGCAGCATCTCGCAGATCGCCGCTGCGGCCCATGCGCCGTTCATCTCCGCCGCCGACTCCAGCTTGCTGGGCATGGAGAGCTGGAACGAACTGGCGAATCCGCGCGACCTGGCGATGATCTTCACGACGCCGGACTATGCCGGATGGCGTTCTCTGCGCGAGATGGACGACGCGAAGTACCTGGCCCTGACCATGCCGCGCACGTTGGCCCGCCTGCCGTACGGCGCGAAGACCGACCCGGTCGAGGAATTCGATTTCGAGGAAGACACCGATGGAGCGGACTCCTCCAAGTACACGTGGCAGAACGCCGCCTACTCGATGGCGGTGAACATCAACCGCTCGTTCAAGTTCTACGGTTGGTGCACGCGCATCCGCGGCGTGGAGTCCGGCGGCGCGGTGGAGAATCTGCCGGTGCACACGTTCCCCAGCGACGACGGCGGCGTGGACATGAAGTGCCCGACCGAGATCGCCATTACCGACCGCCGCTCGGCCGAGCTGGACAAGATGGGCCTGATGCCGCTCGTTCACCGCAAGAACTCCGACGTGGCCGCTTTCATCGGCGCACAGTCGGTGGCCAAGCCGGAGGAGTACGACGATCCGGCGGCCACCGCCAACTCGAACCTCTCGGCGCGCCTCCCGTACATGTTCGCCTGCTGCCGCTTCGCACACTACCTAAAGTGCATCGTACGCGACAAGATCGGCTCCTTCAGCACTCGCGAGCAGATGGAGAGCTGGCTGTCCAACTGGGTGATGAATTACGTCGACGGCGACCCGGTGAACTCCAGCGAAGAAACCAAGGCACGCAAGCCGCTGGCCGCGGCCCAGGTGGTGGTCGAGGAGGTAGAGGGCAACCCGGGCTACTACACGTCGAAGTTCTTCCTGAAGCCGCATTACCAGCTGGAAGGACTGACCGTGTCGCTGCGGCTGGTGTCCCGCCTGCCTTCGGGGAAGTCAGCGTAAGAACCCGGCGGTTCGCCGCCATGTAAGCAAGCAGCCTGAGCAATGGCTCCGGCGTGCCACCGTTCGTCAACTCGACGAAAGCACCCATCAGCAAACGAAGAGAGGTCTTTTATGGCATTCGACATGCATCTGAAATTCGGCAGCGGGGCGGTGACGATCCAGGGCGCCTCCAACCATTCCAAGCACAAGAATGAAGTCCCGATCATCGCGTGGTCGTGGGGCATCAGCAATACGGGCAACCTGCACACCGGTGCGGGCTATGCCTCGGGCGGCAAGGCCAATATCCAGGACATCACCGTCACGAAGTATATCGACAGCTGCTCCAACGCGCTATTGAACGCCTGCTGCACCGGCGCCCGCGTCGAGAACGCCTACCTCTACGTCACCAATGCCACCGGCCAGCAGACCGACTTCCTCACCATCGAACTCAGCGAAGGCGTGCTGGTCACCTCGGTCTCCACTGGCGGCAGCGGCGGCGATGAGCGCCTCACCGAGAACATCACCTTGCACTTCGGCAAGTTCAAGTACTCGTTCCAGCCGCAGGACGACGAGGGCAAGGCCAGCGGCGGCACCAAGGATTTCACCTTCGACATTCAGCAGGTGGCCAAGCAATAAGCAGATTCCGTCCGTGCCACCATTCCGGCGCAAGCCGGAATGCACCGGCTGCGATGCATGCAAGACGCCGGATCCCGGACTGCGCCGGGACGATGGCGGACCTTCGCGAGTTTTTCTCGACCAGACCTTTATCGTGACCACGCCCACAGTAGCCGCCAGCCCCGAAACCCTGCTGAAGGAAGGCCGCCTGAGCGAGGTCTTGCAAGCCTTGACCGCGCAGGTGAGGAACCATCCCGCCGATGCGACGAGGCGCGTGTTCCTCTTCCAGTTGCTCGGGCTCTTGGGCCAGTGGGAACGCGCTGCGAACCAATTGAAGGTGGCCGGCGAGCTGAATCCGCAGAACGCGTTGATGGTCGCCGCCTATGAATTCGCTTTGCGCGGTGAGCGCGATCGCGCGGCGGTGTTCATGGAGCGCCGCAGCCCGACCATGATCGGCGAACCTTCGCCTTGGCAGGCTCGGCTGCTGCAATCGCTGCGTTGGCTGCGCGAAGGCCGCGTCGAAGAGGCCATGGAACTGCGCGCACAGGCCTTCGCGCAGGCCGAGACGGTGCGCGGCACGATCGACGGCACGCCGTTCGAGTGGATCGCCGACGCCGATCCGATTTTTGGGCCGTGCCTCGAGCTGATCCTGAAGGGCGGCTACGCATGGGTTCCGTTCTCGCGCATCGCGGCATTGAAGTTCGAAGAGCCCACCGATCTGCGCGACAAAATTTGGGCCCCGGTGCAGATTACGTGGATCAACGGCGGCGAGGCGGTAGGCTTCGTGCCTTGCCGCTACTTCGGCAGCGAGCAGTCTGAAGACGCGGAGCTGGCGCTCGCCCGGCGTACCGATTGGACCGACTACGGTCACGAGTGCTTTGTGGGCGGCGGCCAGCGCATGCTGGTTACTGACGTCGGCGAGTATCCGCTGCTCGACGTACGCGCGATCGCCTTAGAGACGCTTTAAGCGCGGTGCATGCGATGGCAGAACTGACGCCCCAAGAACGGTTGCAGCCTTCGCTGCTGGACCGGCTCACCGACCTAGCACCGGAGCAACGCGAGGAAAGTCGCGAGCATCGGGTCATCACCGCGGCGCGCTTGCGCGAATGCGTGACGCGCGACATCGCCTGGCTGCTCAACTGCACCCGCCACTGGAGCAGCGAAGAGCTGGCGGAGCATCCGGAAGCGGACAACTCGGTGCTCAACTTCGGCATCCCCGATCTCACCGGAGCAACCTTGTCGGGCGTCGACGCGGGCCTGCTGCAGAACCACATCCGCGCTGCGTTGCTCAACTTCGAACCGCGGCTTATCGCCAGCACCGTGCAGGTGACGGTGAGCGTGGACGACGCCCGCATTGACAGCCGGTCGCTCAGCTTCAAGATCGAATCCGAGATGTGGGCACAGCCGATGCCGCTCAGCCTGTACCTGCGTACCGAGGTGGACCTGGAGACCGGCGAGTTCCGCGTATCGCAGAACTTCGGTTGATCGCCATGGACCCGCGCCTTTTACGTTACTACAACCGCGAGCTCCAGCACGTCCGCGAGATGGGTGCCGAGTTCGCAAGGGAGTACCCGAAGATCGCCGGCCGTCTCGGCATGGAAGGCTTCGAGTGCGCGGACCCCTATGTCGAGCGTCTGCTCGAAGGCTTCGCTTTCCTCGCCGCGCGCGTGCAACTGAAGCTCGACGCCCAGTACCCGGTGTTTACCCAACACCTGCTGGAGATGATCTACCCGCATTACCTCGCGCCGATCCCGTCGATGGCGGTGGTGCAGCTCTATCCGGACACCGCTGAAGACTTGCCGCCCGCGGGTCACGCTGTGGCGCGGCACACCGTACTGCGCAGCCTGATCGGCTTCGGCGACAGTACGCCATGCGAATACCGCACCGCCCAAGCGGTTATCTTGTGGCCGCTCGAGCTTGCTGAAGCGCGATATCTCGATACGCCAGCCGCACTGGCCGCGGCGGGTTTGGTTCCGCCGCCCGGACGTCAGGTGCGCGCGGGCGTGCGTCTGAAGTTCAAGACCCTGTCCGGCGTGCAGGCGAAGATGCTCGCGCTCGACAACTTGCCGGTGTTTCTGGCCGGCGCCGACGAGCTGCCCAAGCTGCTTTACGAGCAGCTGCTGGCGAATGCCGCCGGCTACACGGTGCGCGCACCGAGGCAGGGCGGGGAAATGGTCGAGGAGCACCATGAAGCAGCGGCTCTGCTCGCCAGGGGCTTCGACGATGACGAGGCGCTGCTGCCCTACTGCAGCCGGTCCTTCAGTGGCTACCGCCTGCTGCAGGAATACTTCGCCTGCCCCGAGCGCTTCCTGTTCGCCGAATTCACCGGCCTGCGGAGGCTGCTGGCGCGCTCTGAGGGCGACGAGTTCGAAATCGTGGTGTGGCTCGACCGTAGTGTCGGGCGCCTGCACAACGCGGTGGACGCAAGCAACTTCCGGCTCTTTTGCACGCCGGCGATCAATCTGTTCGAACGTCGTGCCGACCGTATCCACCTGCAGCAGGGTAAGATCGAGCACCACGTGCTGGGCGACCGCACCCGACCGATGGATTTCGAAGTGCACAGCGTCCACGACGTGCTGGGCTACGGCGACCGACAGGAACCCGAGCAAAGTTTCCTGCCGTTCTACGGCAGCAACGAGCGCACATGGCACAGGTCGCAGGCGGCGTTCTACACGCTGCGCCGCGAGCCGCGCCTGCTCTCGAGCCGTCAGAAGCAGCGCGGCCCGCGTTCGAGCTACGTGGGTAGCGAGACATTCATTGCGCTGGTCGACGCCAACGACGCGCCGTATTCGACGTCGCTGCGCCAGCTCGGCATGCGCCTTCTGTGCACCAACCGAGACTTGCCGCTGCACATGCCGGTGGGCGGGTCTTACACCGACTTCACGCTCGACACCGACGCGCCGGTGGCGTCCATCCGCTGCGTGGCCGGCCCTACGAAGCCGCGCGCGCCTACCGCCACCGGCGAGACCGCGTGGCGGCTCATCAGCCATTTGCAACTCAACTACCTGTCGCTGCTCGACGAGGAGGGGGAGCAGGGTGCCGCCGCGCTGCGCGAGATGCTGACCCTCTACTGCGACGAATTCGACACCACTGCACATCGGCAAGTGGAGGGCGTCAAGCATGTCACGGCGAGGCCAGCAACCCGCCGGGTGCCCGTGCCGGGACCCATCACCTACGGCCGCGGCCTGGAGATCACCTTGACCTGCGACGACGCCGCCTTCGAGGGCACTGGCGCCTTCCTGCTCGGCTCGGTGATGCAGCATTTTTTCGCGCGCTACGTATCGTTGAACTCATTCACCGAGACCGTGCTGCGCACGCTCGAACGTAACGAGGTGGCCCGATGGCCCGCCAAGCTCGGCAAGCGCCCCATCCTGTAGCGCTCGAGGAAGCGCTGCGCGCGCGGCCGGAGGACTTCGAGTTCTTCGAGGCTATGCGCCGCCTCGAATGCGCGTACCCCGAGCGGCCGCGGCTCGCCCATTCCACGAAGCCGGCGGAAGATCCCGTGCGCCTTGCCCATGCAGCAGCGCTGGAGTTTCCGCCACGCAGCATCGACCGCTACGAGCCGGGCACGGACGAGCGGCCGCCGAGGCTCTTCGGCCTGTTTTTGGGACTATTCGGGCCCAACGGGCCGCTGCCGCTGCATCTCACCGAATACGCGGTGGACCGTCAGCGCAATGCGAAGGACCCGACGCTGGTGGCCTTCGCCGACATCTTCCACCACCGGATGCTAAGCCTATTCTATCGAGCCTGGGCCGATGCGCAGCCTACCGTGCAGCTGGACCGCCCGGAAGAGGACCGCTTCCGAACCTACATTGGCGCGCTGATCGGCATGGCCACGCCGCACCTCGACCGGCGCGATGCGTTGCCCGACCAGTACAAGCGCTTCTTCACCGGGCGCCTCGTGCCCCAGGCGCGCAATGCCGAGGGCTTGGAGCGCTTTCTCGAGCATTACTTCGGCGTGCCGGTACGCGTGCTCGAATTCGTCACCGAGTGGATGCGCCTGCTCGCCGACGCCCATTTGCGCATGGGGGTGGCGATGGCCAGCATGGGGCGCACTGCGGTGATGGGCGCTCACGTGCACGGCGCCCAGCAGCGCTTCCACCTGCGCCTCGGGCCGCTGACCCAGAACGAGTTCAACCGCTTCCTGCCAGGCGGCGAAGCGCTAAAGCAGCTGCTCGCCGCGGTGAAGACCTATGTGGGCGATGAGAAGGGATGGGACTTGCAACTGGTGCTTAAGAAAGAGGAAGTGCCGCTGACCCATATGGGCCAGGCCGGCCGCATGGGGTTCAACACTTGGATGGGACGTTACTCGAAGAGCACGGATGCCGATCAGGTCGTCCTGAAGCCGGTGGGGTAGAGACCATGCAAGGCGCGCCGTTTCGTTTTCCGTTTGAACCGCTGGAACCATTGGAACCACTTGAACCGGCCGCCGCCGCGCGGCCGCTTGAGTCGTCAAAGGACTAAGACCATGGCCGAGATCAGTCGCAATGCCTTGTTCGGCAAGCTCAATCCGCTCGCCTACCGGGGCGTCGAAAGTGCCACGGTGTTCTGCAAGCTGCGTGGCAATCCTTATGTCGAGCTGGCGCACTGGATCCACCAGATCCTGCAGTTGCAGGACTCGGATCTGCACCGTATCGTCAAGCATTTCGAGCTGAACCCATCGAACCTCGTGCGCGATATCTCCGACGCGTTGGAGCGGCTGCCGCGAGGCTCGACGTCGATCTCCGATCTGTCCGGCGACGTCGAGGAGGCGGTCGAGCGCGGCTGGGTGTTCGCGACGCTGATGTTCGGCGAGGCCCAGGTGCGCACCGGCTATCTGATCGTCGGCGTACTGCGCACGCGCCATCTGCGTAATGCGCTGCACGCGGTCTCCGCGGAGTTCGCGAAGATCAAGCCTGAGGCGCTTGCCGACGATTTCACCGTGATCGTCGCAGGCTCCCCGGAGGAACGCCAGCGCGCCACCGACGGCTTCCAGATGGGCGGCACCGCACCGGGCGAAGCAAGCGGCGCGCTCGCGCCAGCCCAGCTGGCTAAGCAGGCGCTGCAGCAATTCACCGTCGACCTGACCGAGCAAGCCCGCAACGGCAAGATCGATCCGATCGTCGGACGTGACGAGGAGATCCGCCAAGTCGTCGATATCCTGATGCGCCGCCGTCAGAACAATCCGATGCTGGTCGGAGAGGCGGGCGTCGGCAAGACCGCAGTGGTCGAAGGCTTCGCGCAGCGCATCGCGGCGGGTGACGTGCCACCGCCGCTTGCGGACGTGCAGCTGCGCACGCTCGACGTGGGGCTGCTCCAGGCCGGCGCCAGCATGAAGGGCGAGTTCGAGAACCGCTTGCGGCAGGTGATCGACGAAGTGCAGGCGTCGCCGCAGCCGGTGATCCTGTTCATCGACGAAGCGCACGCGCTGGTCGGCGCGGGCGGCGCGGCCGGCACCGGCGATGCGGCGAACCTACTGAAGCCCGCGCTTGCGCGTGGCAACCTGCGCACGATCGGCGCGACCACGTGGGCCGAGTACAAGAAGCATATCGAGAAAGACCCGGCGCTCACCCGCCGCTTTCAGACCGTGCAGGTCGACGAGCCGAGCGAAGAGAAAGCCATCCTGATGATGCGCGGCGTCGCGAGCGTGATGGAGTGGCATCATCGCGTGCAGATTCTCGACGAGGCGCTGGAGGCTGCGGTGAAGCTATCGCATCGCTACATCCCCGCTCGCCAGCTGCCGGACAAGGCGGTGAGCCTGCTCGACACCGCTTGCGCGCGTGTCGCGATCAGCCAGCACGCGGTGCCGGCCGAAGTCGACGATACGCGCAAGCGCATCGATGCGCTGCGGACCGAACTCGCGATCATCGCGCGTGAAAAGGATATCGGCGTCGAGGTGGCCGAGCGCGAGGCGGCGGCCAGCGAAAAGCTCGCCGTACAGCAGACGCGCCTCGAACGGCTCGAAGCGACGTGGGCACAAGAGAAGGCGCTGGTCGAACAGATCCTCGCGTTGCACGCCCAGTTGCGTGGCGATGCCGCGCCGGTGGAGGGAACGGGCAGCAAGCTCGAGCAGGCCGCGCAAGCCGAGGTTTCGGCGAGCGAGCGCAGCGCAGCGCCACCTGCGCTCGACGACGCTGAGAGAGCGGCCGCGCTCGCGGAGCTGAAAACGCTGCAGTCAAGGCTTGCCGAACTGCAAGGCGAAACGCCGCTGATCCTGCCGAACGTCGATCACCAGGCGGTGGCGTCGGTGGTCGCCGACTGGACCGGCATTCCAGTGGGTCGCATGGTGCGCAGTGAGCTCGAAACGGTGATGAAGCTCGCAAGCGTGATGGGCCAGCGCGTGATCGGCCAGGACCATGCGATGGAGATGATTGCGAAGCGCATCCAGACCTCGCGCGCGGGTCTCGACAACCCGAACAAGCCGATCGGCGTGTTCCTGCTCGCCGGCACGTCGGGCGTCGGCAAGACCGAGACCGCGCTTGCGCTTGCCGAGGCGCTGTACGGCGGCGAGCACAACCTGATCACGATCAACATGAGCGAGTTCCAGGAGGCCCATACGGTCTCCACGCTCAAGGGTGCGCCGCCCGGCTACGTCGGCTACGGCGAAGGCGGCGTGCTGACCGAGGCGGTGCGCCGCAAGCCGTATTCGGTGGTGCTGCTCGACGAAGTGGAGAAGGCGCACCCGGACGTGCACGAGATTTTCTTCCAGGTGTTCGACAAGGGCGTGATGGAGGACGGCGAAGGCCGCCTGATCGAC
>Ga0310811_10011512_pt1 | contig 11478 bp, 9 predicted proteins | sample YCmetagenome_FD_207642 | JGI IMG/M metagenome (GOLD analysis project Ga0310811, IMG submission 207642) | Soil microbial communities from experimental microcosm in Duke University, North Carolina, United States - YC | ecosystem: Engineered > Artificial ecosystem > Soil microcosm > Unclassified ... | reverse complement strand
AGACGCTGGCAACGCTGAACGCGTTCAAGGCGGAGCTGTCGAAATCGCAGGCCGATCTCGTTCCGCTGAAGGCGCCGGTGTTCGGCATCGAGGCCATGATCGCCGACGTCAGCGCCACCCGCGATCTTCTCGCCAGGACGGTCGGCGAGATCGAGGCCAATGGCGATGTCACCCTCACCTCGCGCGTCGATGCGCTGACGAAGAGCAAGCGCGAGGTCGAAGACCGCCTCGCCCGCATCTTCGACAATTTCAACGCACTCGATGCGCTCCGCAAGGACATCGGGGGGATCTTCTCGACCATCCGCAACGGATTGAACCGGATCGGGTGAAGACCGAACCACTGATCAGTCCGAACCGCGATTCATCTCCGCGCGACCAACAGCACATGCGCTTCATCTTGGGCTTCCTGTCTGCCCTGCTCGGCGCGCTCGCGGGCTGGGCCGGCCTGGCCGCGCTGGTGGTCATGCTGGCGGGACCGGACCGCGATGGCGGCATCGCCATGGGCGCCTTCTTCGATATCGGCCCGATCGGCGGCGTGGTCGGCCTCATCGCCGGCATCTGGCTGTTCTTGCGCTTCGGCCTGGTCCACGCCGAGGCGCCATCCGCGGGAACCTCCGGTGCCGTGCCTCAGGGCAAAACGCGGCTGTCCTTCCCCTTTTCCGTCACCGTCGTGCTCATCGTCGCCATCCTTGGCTGGTGGGGATGGTACGAATTGATCCGCTCGCCCAATCTCAGTCACGGCTTCATGACGCTCCAGGTCGAGTTTCGCCTGCCGGCCGGCATGAGCTTGCCGGACAAGGAGGAGGACGTGCACATCGAGGTCGAGGAAGCCTCGGGCTATGCCAACGCGATGCTGCCTCCCAACTGGCGCGCCCATGACGGCGACCGCAAGGCGATCATCGTCACGGCCTCGCTGATGTACAAGACCCGTCACCGCGCTGTCAGCCTGACGCTCCCCGGCGTGCCCACCCAGCAGTGGTCGATCGACCTTCCGTCCGATCCCGATCCCACGCCCGGCTTCTCACCTTGGCGCGTCGCGAGCGACGGATCGCCTGTGAAGATCGAGATGCATTTTCGGCTGAGCGCCGATCGCTGACGAGCGCGCCGGGGCCGAAACATATCGACACGCATCACATCTCCGCGCGCCAAACAGATGCCGCCAACATGTCGCGGGGGTGCCGCACTGTGGTCGCATTCGGTCGCCCTTGTGAGAGGCGTGTCTGGGGGCACGGCTCGGCCGTGTTTGGACCAACCTGCTAGGGGTATGATGTGAAGAAGATTGTAATTGTTCTCGGTGCCACGCTTGCTCTGGTGACGGCTGCCAACGCTGCGGATCTGCCACGCCGCCAGCCCGTGCCCGTCTATCCGGCCGAGCAGGCCCCGATCGGCAAGATGCCGATTGGCAAGAGCCCGATTGGCAAGGCCCCGATCGGCAAGGCGCCCCATCCGGTCGCCGCGCGCTACTGAGGCGCAGGCAAACGACGCGCAGGATTCGCGGAAGCGGCCGACAGTCCGAGGGGCATCACTTGACGAACAAATCTGATCGATCGGGATCCTGCATCCTCGCAGGACTCGCGCTTGCGACCATGATCGCATGCATGATGACCGCGGCTTCGGCCCATGGCAGCAAGCACGAAACGAACAAGCGCGTGGCCGACGCCAATGCGCTTGTTTCGACCGACACCGCACCGCAAGCGACGCGGCGCTCGGTCGCGCGCGCGGAGAAAGGTCCCTATTACGTCGACTTCCGCGCGCGGACGGCGGCGAGCTGGGGCCATGCCTTCGTCTGGTACGGCAAGACCAGCGAGCGTGCCGTCGAGGTCGCAGGCCTCACGCCCAAGGGCGACACCTGGAGTTACGTGCTCGGTCACCTCACCTGGGTGCCATCGGAGACCGGCGCGAGCTACGGCGATCTCGATCCGGAATATCTGACCGCGAGCTACCGCGTCTATCTGAACGAGGCCGACGCCAAGCGCGTGTTCGCCTATATCAAGAAGTTACAGGCAAGCTCCCCGGTCTGGAACGCCGAAACCACCAACTGCACCGGCTTCATCGGGGACATCGCCGAGTATATGGGCCTGAAGGTCCCCTATCGCTGGCAGCGCCCGGAAAACTTCGTCAACAGCCTGAAAGACATCAACGGCGGCCGCCAGGTCGTGCGGCTGTCGGCGGAGTAGCGGCGGTACCGTAGCCTCATCATCGTTCTCGCCGTCTGTGCGAGGAGCGTAGCGGAGAAGCAATCCAGAATCCCTCCGCAGGGGCAGTCTGGATTGCTTCGCTCCGCTGCTCGCAATGACGGCGTTTGATGCAGTGGCGCGACCCGATTGTCCGCCCCGCGGAATCACCCCACCATTCGCATGACGCACCGCACGGCGGTGCAATAGACATTTCCCGACCTCGGCGGCATCCTCCCCCCATCAAGCGATAACAGAGCCTGCCACGCAGGCGGGGGAAGCAGAGATGTTGCAGACACGGTTCACCAAGCTCGTCGGCGTCGAGCACCCGATCGTCCAGGGCGGCATGCAATGGGTCGGACGGGCCGAGCTGGTCGCGGCGGTCGCCAACGCCGGCGCGCTCGGCTTCATCACCGCTCTGACCCAGCCGACGCCGGAAGACCTGACCAAGGAGATCGCGCGCTGCCGCGACCTCACCGACAAGCCGTTTGGCGTCAACCTCACCATCCTGCCCGCGATCAAGCCGCCGCCCTATGCCGAATACCGCGCCGCCATCATCGAAGCCGGCATCACCGTGGTCGAGACCGCCGGCAACAAGCCGCAAGAGCATGTCGACGAGTTCAGGAAGCACGGCGTCAAGGTCGTGCATAAATGCACCAGCGTCCGCCACGCCCTGTCGGCCGAGCGGATGGGCGTCGACGCCATCTCGATCGACGGCTTCGAATGCGCCGGGCACCCCGGCGAGGACGACACCCCCGGCCTGATCCTGATCCCGGCCGCCGCCAACAAGGTCAAGATCCCCATGATCGCCTCCGGGGGCTTCGCCGACGCCCGCGGCCTCGTCGCGGCGCTGGCGCTCGGAGCCGAGGGCATCAACATGGGCACCCGCTTCATGGCGACCAGGGAGAGCCCGATCCATCAGCTCATCAAGGAGAAGATCGTCGCCAATGACGAGCGCGAGACCGAGCTGATCTTCCGCACCATGCGCAACACCTCGCGCGTCGCCAGGAACGAGATCTCGACCAAGGTCGTCGCGATGGAGAAGGAAGGCGCCAGGTTCGAGGACATCCGCGAGCTTGTCGCTGGTGCCCGCGGCAAGATGGTGTACGCAACAGGCAATTCGGACGAAGGCATCTGGTCGGCCGGCCAGGTGCAGGGCCTGATCCAGGACATCCCGAGCTGCGGCGAGCTGATCTCCCGCATCGTGCGCGAGGCCGAGGCGATCATTCGCAGCCGGCTCGAAGGCATGATCGCTCAACCAAGCGCGCAAGCCGCGGAATAATCACTGCAAGAAGCGAGAGTAATTCATGAAGGCTTATGTCTACGGTCCTGACGGCGCTCGGATTTCCGACGTCGCTCAACCAACGCCGAAAGGCACGCAGGTCCTCGTCAAGGTCCGCGCTTGCGGCCTCAATCGCGCCGATACCGGGATGCGCAAGGGTCACGCCCATGGCGCCGCCGGCGGCGCCGGCACAGTGCTAGGCATGGAATGGGCCGGCGAAGTTGCCGAGCTCGGGCCGGATGCGAAGGGCGTCAAGGTCGGCGACCGCATCATGGGATCGGGCGGCGCGGCGTTCGCGGAGTATACGCTTGCCGATCACGGGCGGCTGTTCCGCGCGCCCTCGAACATGAACTTCGAGGAGGCTGCCACCCTCCCCGTCGCGCTCGCGACCATGCACAATGCCGTCGTCACCGTCGGCGGCGTGCAGCCGGGCCAGGCCGTGCTGATCCAGGGCGCGAGCTCCGGTGTCGGCCTGATGGCGATGCAAATCGCAAAACTCAAGGGCGCAAAGCTCGTGATCGGATCCTCGACCGACGCCTATCGCCGCGGCCGGCTGAAGGAGTATGGCGCCGACCTCGCGGTGGACTCGTCCGATCCCCAATGGGTCGACGAGGTCCTGAAGGCGACGAACGGCGAAGGCGTCGACCTCATCGTCGACCAGGTCTCCGGCAAGGTCGCCAACCAGAACCTCGCCGCGACGAAGGTCCTGGGCCGCATCGTCAATGTCGGCCGGCTCGGCGGCACCCATGCCGACTTCAACTTCGACCTCCATGCCGCCCGCCGCATCAGCTATATCGGCGTCACCTTCCGCACCCGCACCATCGAGGAGGTCCGCGCGATCTTCGACGACGTCAGGAAGGACATCTGGGGTGCGGTCGAGTCGCGCAAGCTGCAGCTGCCGATCGACAAGGTCTATTCGTTCTCCGACATCGACAGGGCGTTCGAGCACATGGAGGCGAACAAGCATCTGGGGAAGATCGTGGTGACGGTGCCGTAGTCGGCGCTCCGGGCGACGGCCTCGTAGGGCGGGCAAAGCGAAGCGTGCCCACGATCGCTATCGATCACGAACGAAACGTGGGCACGGCGCGTTGCGCCTTTGCCCACCCTACGAGAGCTGCACCCTCTCCGCTCGTCATGGCCGGGCCTGACCCGGGCATGACGAAGCTTGTGGCACGAGCCACCCTTCAATTCAGAAGCATTCGCAACAGCTTCGCTCCTGCAACCGACTTGCGACTACGGCTGTGGATCGTCGCTTGATGTTCACGAGCACCCTGCTAAATCCCCCGCCATGAGCGGACAACACGACAAGACATCGGTCGCGGCCATCTCGATCCTCGCCAGCGGCGGCATGGCGGCGGCCAAATTCGTGGTCGGCGTCGCGATCGGATCGCTGGCGCTGATCTCGGAGGCCTTGCACTCCTCGATCGACCTGGTCGCGACCATCATCACCTGGGCGGTGGTGCGGGTGTCGGACAAGCCGGCCGACGACGAGCACCATTACGGCCACGGCAAGCTCGAGAGCATTTCCGCGCTCGGCGTGACCGCCCTGCTCTACGTGCTCGCGGGCGGCATCCTGGTCCAGTCCTACAGCCACCTCCGCGAGGGAACCCCGCCGCCGACGATCTCGGCCGTGCCGTTCGTCGTGCTGGTGGTCGACATCGTCGTCAATCTCTGGCGCGCCCGCGCCCTGCACCGCGCCGCGCGGGAGACCCGAAGCGAGGCGCTGGCCGCGGACGCGCTGCATTTTGCGTCGGACGTGATGGGCTCGTGCGCCGTGATCGTGGGGCTGGTTCTCGCGGCGTTCGGCTTCTGGTGGGGCGACGCTGCGGCCGCCGCAGCCGTGGCGGTGATGATCGCGGCTCTCGGCCTGCGGATGGCGAGCTCCACGGTGCAGACATTGCTCGATCGCGCACCCGAAGGCGCGCAGGAGAAGGCGACTGCTGCGATCTGCGGCGTTCCCGGCGTGATCGACGTGGAGCGGCTGCGGGTCCGCATGGTCGGGGCCACGACCTTCATCGACGCCATCGCCGAAGTGCCGCGGACCTATCCGATCGACCGCGTCGAGAGCATCAAGCGCAACGCCGAGGCTGCCGTCGTCAAGGCGTTCGGCGATGCCGACCTCTCGTTCACCGCCGTCCCCGTCGCCCGCGACAACGAGACCGTGCGCGACCGCATCATGGTGATCGCGCGCAATTCGGGCCTCGCCATCCACCACGTCACGGTGCATGACCTCAGCGGCAAGCTGATCGTCAGCATCGACCTCGAGGTCGACGCCAACATGCAGCTCGAAGCCGCCCACGACGTCGCCAACACGCTGGAGCGGAACATCCAGGAGGAGTTCGGCGCGGACGTCGAGGTCGACGTCCATATCGAGCCGCTGGAACCGGAACTGCCGTTCGGCGTCGATGCCGCGCCGGAGCGGGTGCAGGCCATCGCCGCCGCGCTCACCGAATATGTCGCCGGCGGCGAGATCCACGACATCCATAATGTACGCGTCCGCAACACCGACGCGGGCGAGATCGTCAACTTCCATTGCCGCGCCACGCCGTCGATGAGCGTGATCAGGGTGCACGAGCATGTCGACGCGATCGAGCGCCGGCTGCGCCGTGCGTTCCCGAGCGTGAAGCGCGTCATCAGTCACGCCGAGCCGCCGCGCGCGTGATGCAGAACGCACACGGATTCCCGCGTTCTCGTTTCGGACTCATCACGCACGTGAGTTTGCGGAGTCGAAGCGCGCAAACTCTTCGTTGGATAAGAATTATTTCGCGTTAACGTTTCGTTGACTCTCGACAGCCTGCGCAAAGTGGATTCAAATCGCTGTGATTCGAAAGCGACGTGGGGCTGCTTTCGAAATCAGTCGTAAGCAGGTTTTCAGGGGGCCGAAGGCATGGCGCGTGCAGACGCCGCGAACGCGTGCGTCCAATCCGATTCGATCAAGGGATTGGCGCAGTCGATCGCGAAACCTGCCTATCATCGGCTCCTGATCGCGGAGCCGGCGTTGCGCCGCGCCGTGCCGACGCTCATCATCGCCTTCCTCATCACCATCTGCCTCGGCGCATTCGTCCAGGTCGTCGATCAGACGCGCCAGAAGCGCCTGGTGATCCAGAACGACATCTCGATGCTTGCCGAACTGCTGGCCGAGCGCATCGACCGCGTCACCTCCGTGCGCGCCGAGCGGCTGAAGAACATCGAGAACCTGCCGACGCTGCTGCCCGACATGATCCCGTCCAAGGCGAGAGTCTCGGGCCGCCACGTCGTCGTCACCTCGGCCGGCGTCGACCGCCGTATCCTCGCCCGGATTCCGATCGACAGCGATCCCGCCGGCGGCGACCGCCTGCTCGATGCGATCACCACCGCGCAGTTGCTCGCCGCGCCGCCGCGCGACAATGACGTCGCCAACATGACGCTGCCGAACGGCAACGCCGCGATGGCGACCTCGCGGCCGATCAAGTCGTTGCCCGGTCTCGTCACCGTGATCCAGGAGCGCAACGAGCCGATCTGGGGTTCGGATGCGGCGCTGTCGGTGACGCTGTCGGCGACGACAGGCTTCGTCGTCCTGATCCTCGGCTTTGCCTTCCATTGGCAGTCGACCCGCGCCCGCGAAGGCGACCTCATCAACGACGCCGTGCGCGGCCGGATCGACACCGCCCTCAACCGCGGTCGCTGCGGCCTGTGGGACTGGGACCTGTCGCGCGGCAGGATCTTCTGGTCGCAATCGATGTTCTCGATGCTGGGCCTCGACGGTCGCAACGAGCTCCTCACCTTCGGTGAGGTCAATGCGCTGGTGAAGTCCGACGACATCGACCTGTTCGAGATCGCCGACCAGCTGATCTCCGAGAAGATCGACCATATCGACCAGACATTCCGCATGCAGCATGTCGACGGCCACTGGATCTGGCTGCGCGTCCGCTGCGAGCGGACCCGCGGCGCCAGCGATTCCGGCATGCACCTGATCGGCATCGCGGTCGACATCACCGAGCAGAAGAGCCTCGCCGAACGCAGCGTGGAAGCCGACCTTCGCCTGCGCGACGCGATCGAGACCATTCCGGAAGCCTTCGTGCTGTGGGACGCGAGCGACCGCCTGGTGCTCTGCAACTCGCACTTCCAGCGCCTGCACAAGCTGCCCGACACCGCCGTGATCCCCGGCACCTCCTACGAGACCGTGCTGGAAGTCGGCCGCATGCCGGAGGTCCGCACCCGCCACAACGAGACCGCGGCCCAAGGCCCCGGCGCCCGCACCTTCGAGGCCCAGCTCGACGACGGCAGCTGGCTGCACATCAGCGAGCGCCGCACCAAGGACGGCGGCTACGTCTCGGTCGGCACCGACATCACCCGCATCAAGGAGCACGAGCAGAAGCTGGTCGACAACGATCTGCGCCTGCGCGCCACCGTCATCGATCTCAAGCGCTCGCAGGCGGCGCTGGAGCGCCAGACCATCGAGCTCGCCGATCTCGCCGAGAAGTACCAGCGCGAGAAGACCCGCGCCGAGGAAGCCAACCAGACCAAGTCGAAATTCCTCGCCAATATGAGCCACGAGCTGCGCACGCCGCTGAACGCGATCATCGGCTTCTCCGAGATCATGGGCTCGGGCATGTTCGGCGAGCTCGGCAGCGAGAAGTACCAGGAATACTGCCACGACATCCTGACCAGCGGCCATTACCTGCTCGAGGTCATCAACGACATCCTCGACATGTCGAAGATCGAGGCCGGCCGCATGAAGCTCGACATGGAAGAGCTCGATTTGTCGCGGACGCTCGCCGAATCCCTGCGCGTCGTCTCCGGCCGGGCCCAGGACAAGAACCTCACGCTGGATGCCGACATCGAGAAATCGATCTCCGTCGTCGCCGACCGCCGCGCCACCAAGCAGATCGTCGTCAATTTGCTGTCCAACGCCGTGAAGTTCACGCCCGACGGCGGCCGCATCGTGGTGCGCAGCCGGCAGCTCGAGGACAAGATCGTGCTGATGATCGCCGACACCGGCATCGGCATCGCGCCGCACTCGCTGGCGCGGCTCGGTCGCCCGTTCGAGCAGGTCGAGAGCCAGCTCACCAAGACCTATCACGGCTCCGGCCTAGGGCTTGCAATCGCCCGCTCGCTGGCACAGCTGCACGGCGGCTCGATGAAGCTGCGCTCCAGGCTGGAAGTCGGCACCGTCGTCCGCGTGACGCTGCCGCGCGATGCCGTCAAGGCGGCGTCCGGAATTTCCGCCGCGGCTTAGAGCTTCGGTATCAGAACCGAAGCTCTAGATTCTAGTTTGACGCGTTTTCTTCACGCGAACCGGCATCCACTTCGCTCGAAGACGCTGTGGCCCTACGATTGCAGCGTCGGCGCCACCTCGCGGGCGACATTGACCAGCGCCGCGATCAGCGGCGTCATCGGGTCGCGCTGCGGGATCACCAGACCGACGCTGTAATCGACCTCGGGGTCGGTGATCGGGATCGAGCGGACCTTGTCGGACGACAAGCCAAGCGTCTCAGCGAGCTTGGCCGGCATCACGCTCGCCCAGCGCCCAGTCTTGACGTGGGTGAACAGCACCAGAAGCGAGTTCGATGTCAGCGTCGGCGTGGCCTCCGCGCCGACCGAGCGCAACGCGCGGTCGATGATGCGGCGGTTCTGCATATCAGGCGTCAGCAGGCATAGCGGCACCTGCCCGACCTCTGTCCAGGTGACCGTCTCGCGATCACCGAACATCCCATCGGGCGCGGTGAGCAGGCGATAGCTCTCGTTGTAGAGCGGAATGGTGCGGACCTTGCCGATCGGCTCGTTCTCGATATAGGTCAGCCCCGCATCGACCTCGAGATTTTCGAGCAGCCCCAACACCTCCGACGAGGTCGTCGAGCGGATGCTGAAACGCACCTCGGGATGGCGCGCACGGAACGGCGTCGTCAGCGACGCGACCATGCCGAGCGCGGTCGGAATCGCCGCAATGCGAATCTCGCCGGAGAGCTGATGCTTCAATCCGTTGATCTCGTCGCGCATCGCGCGCGCATCGCCGACGATGCGCCGCGCCCAGTCCAGCGCCCGCTCGCCCTCGGGGGTGAATCCCTGGAACCGGGACCCGCGCTGGACCAGCATCACGCCGAGGATCTCCTCGAGCTGCTTGAGCCCGGTCGACATCGTCGGCTGGGTGACGCCGCAGGCCTCTGCCGCCCGTCCAAAATGCCGCTCCTTGGCCAACGCCAGCAGCAGTTCAAGCTTGTCGATCAACCGTTCGTCCCCTCAGTCACTGTCGTGGCATGCAAGCTATCACGCCGGGCCTGCACCAACACGCAAAAACCGGCAACCGGTACAAGTTTCATCACCACTCCATATCGACCGATTGCATTTCCAAATCGATCAGAATTCGCAATCGCAGCATGAGACAGCTTTATTGATCTTCGAACGATTCCAAATAGTTTGCGCGCAAGGGACGCTCAATTTGAGAATGAAGAATGACAGCGGTTTACGAACGTTGGGACGAGACGCGCGGCGCTGAAATCATCGCCGAAAACGCCGGGCAGGAAGGCGCGACGCTCGTCATTCTGCACGCGATTCAGGAAACATTCGGCTACGTGCCGGAGGCGGCGATTCCCATGGTGGCGCAGGCGCTGAACCTGTCGCGTGCAGAAGTCCATGGCGTCTTCACCTTCTACCATGACTTCCGCCACAAGCCGGCAGGCCGCCACGTGCTGAAGCTGTGCCGTGCCGAGGCCTGTCAGGCCGCGGGCGGCGATGCGCTGGCGGCGCGCGCCGAGGCGAAGCTCGGTGTTTCGCTCGGCAACACGACTGCCGATGATCGCGTCACGCTGGAGCCGATCTACTGCCTCGGGCTGTGCGCGACCGCGCCATCCGCAATGCTCGATGGCCGCCTCATAGGCCGGCTCGACGAGAAGCGTATCGATGCGCTGGTCGCGGAGACGCAGCGATGAACATGCGGATCTTCATTCCCCGTGATGCCGCCGCGGTTGCCGTCGGCGCCGATGACATTGCAGTCGCGTTCGAGCAAGCCGCAGGGAAGCGCGGCGTGCCGGTCGAGATCATCAGGACCGGCTCACGCGGGCTCTGCTGGCTGGAGCCGATGGTCGAGGTTGCAACGCCGAATGGTCGCGTCGCCTACGGCCCAGTCAGCGCGGAAGACGTCGCCTCGGTGTTCGAGTCCATGGCGAGCAGCGGACCACACGCGCTGCGGCTCGGGCTCGCAGACGAAATCCCCTGGCTGAAGCGCCAGACCCGCCTCACCTTCGCCCGTTGCGGCGTGATTGATCCGCGCTCGCTCGATGACTATCGCGCCCATGGCGGCTACAAGGGCCTGGAGCGCGCGCTGTCGCTCGGCTCGGAGGCGATCCTCAACGAAGTGACGGCGTCGGGCCTGCGCGGCCGCGGCGGCGCCGGCTTCCCGACCGGCATCAAGTGGAAGACGGTTGCGCAAGCCAAGGCCGACCGCAAGTTCATCGTCTGCAACGCCGATGAAGGCGACAGCGGCACCTTCGCCGACCGCATGATCATGGAAGGCGATCCCTTCCTCGTTATCGAGGGCATGACCACCGCGGGCATCACCGTCGGCGCCACCAAGGGCTACATCTACATCCGCAGCGAATATCCGCATGCCGTCGAGGCGATGAACGCCGCCATCGTCGCGGCGCGGCGCGGCGGCTATCTCGGCGACAAGATCGGCGGCTCGACCTACAGCTTCGACATGGAAGTGCGCGTCGGTGCCGGCGCCTATGTCTGCGGCGAAGAGACCTCGCTGCTGGAGAGCCTCGAGGGCCGCCGTGGCCTGGTGCGCGCCAAGCCGCCGCTGCCGGCGCATCACGGCCTGTTCGGCAAGCCAACCGTCATCAACAACGTGCTGTCGTTCGCCGCCATCCCCTTCATCCTCGCCGAGGGCGCCAAGGCCTACGCGGATTTCGGCATGGGTCGCTCGCGCGGCACGATGCCGATCCAGCTCGCCGGCAACATCCGCCAGGGCGGACTGTTCGAAACGGCATTCGGCGTGACGCTGGGCGAGCTCGTGGATGACATCGGCGGCGGCACGCTCACCGG
>Ga0310811_10011511_pt1 | contig 11479 bp, 7 predicted proteins | sample YCmetagenome_FD_207642 | JGI IMG/M metagenome (GOLD analysis project Ga0310811, IMG submission 207642) | Soil microbial communities from experimental microcosm in Duke University, North Carolina, United States - YC | ecosystem: Engineered > Artificial ecosystem > Soil microcosm > Unclassified ... | reverse complement strand
TGGTTGCCGCCGATGCTCAGCGCGTCGCCGTCGCCGGTGATGATCCATACGTCGAGCTCGGGATTGGCGAGCTTGACGCCCGTCGCGATCGCCGGCGCCCGCCCGTGGATCGTGTGGAAGCCGTAGCTCGCCATGTAATAAGGAAAGCGGCTCGAGCAGCCGATGCCGCTGACGAAGACCGTCTTCTCGCGCGCGACGCCGAGGTCCGGCATCGTCCGCTGCACGGCCTTCAGCACCGCATAATCGCCGCAGCCCGGACACCAGCGGACCTCCTGGTCGGATGCCCAGTCCTTGGCGGTGGTGACGGTCGTCATCTCGTTCATCAGTGCGGCCTCAGGTAAATCACGAGGATGACGATGAGCATGATCGCCATCGGCCAGACGTTGATCGGTTTCATCTGCTTAAGTTCACTATTGTCACTTGGTGCGTCGCCATTTTTCGTGACCCTAAGCCGAAAGCGCCGCGTCGATCGCGGCCTCGATCTCGGCAATCCGGAACGGGTGACCCGAGACCTTGGTCAGCGACTTCGCGTCGACCAGGAACTGGTCGCGGAGCACGGTCTTGAGCTGGCCCATGTTCATCTCGGGAACGAGGATATGTTTGAAGCCCTTCAATAGGACAGACATATTTTTGGGCATCGGCCAGATGTGCCGCACGTGGACGTGGGCGACGTCCCTGCCGTCGGCGAGCGCCCGGCGCACCGCCTGGTGGATCGGGCCGAAAGTCGAGCCCCAGCCGACGACCGCCAGCTCGGCGCCTTCGCGGCCGATGCAGATCTCTTGATCGGGGATGCTGTTGGCAATGCCGAGCACCTTGCCGACGCGCGTGTTGGTCATCTCCTGGTGGATTTCGGGGCGATAGTCGATGTTGCCCGTGCCCGGCGCCTTCTCGATTCCGCCGATGCGGTGCTCGAGCCCGGGCGTTCCCGGCTTGATCCACGGCCGCGCGAGATCGTCATTGCGCGAATAGGGCATGACGCCCTCGCCTTCCGCCGGGGCGGTCTCGAAGAACTCAACTGGGAACGGCTGGTGTTTGCTCGTGTCCGGCACCCGCCACGGCTCCGCGGCATTGGCGATATAGCCGTCGGTCAGGAGCATCACGGGGGTCATGTAACGCGTGGCGATTCGGCACGCCTCGATCGCGCATTCGAAGGCGTCGGCGGGCGAGCGCGCCGCGATCACGGGCACCGGCGAATCCGCGTTGCGGCCGTAAACGGCCTGATAGAGGTCAGATTGCTCGGTCTTGGTCGGGAGGCCGGTCGACGGGCCGCCGCGCTGCGAATTGACGACCACGAGCGGAAGCTCGGTCATCACCGCAAGCCCGACCGCCTCCATCTTGAGTGCGATGCCGGGTCCCGACGATGAGGTAATTCCGAGCTGCCCGGCATAGCTGGCGCCGATCGCCGCACAAGCAGCCGCGATCTCGTCCTCGGCCTGGAAGGTCGTGATCCCGAACTCCTTCAGCCGCGCAAGGTGGTGCAGCAGCGGGCTCGCCGGAGTGATCGGATAGGAGCCGAAGAACATCTTGACGCCCGCAAGCTGGCAGCCCGCGACAAGGCCGAGCGCGAGCGCTTCCGCGCCCGTCACGGTGCGGTACAAGCCCGGTTCGGCGGGCGCGGCGGCGATATGATGCTGCTTGAAAGGCGCGCCCATTTCGACCGTTTCGCCGTAGGCATGGCCGGCGTTGAGCGCCGCGATATTGGCTTCGGCGAGTTCGGGCGCCTTCGCGAATTTGGCTTTCAGCCAGTCGACGATCGGCTGGCGGTCGCGGTCGAACATCCACAGCGCCAGCCCCAGCGTCCACATGTTCTTGCAGCGAAGCGCTTCCTTGTTGCCGAGGCCGAACGGCTTCACGGCGTCGAGCGTCAACTGCGAGATGTTGAAATGGACGACCTGCCACTTGGCGAGGCTGCCGTCCTCGAGCGGGCTTTGCTCATAGCCTGCCTTGGCGAGGTTGCGGGGCGTGAACTCGCCTTCGTCGATGATGAGCAGGCCGCCCTCGCGCACCTCCTTGGCGTTGGTCTTCAGCGCAGCCGGATTCATGGCGATGAGCACGTCCGGCTGGTCGCCGGCGGTGTCGATGGCGCAGCTGCCGAAGTTGATCTGGAAGGCGGAGACACCGAAGGTCGTGCCCTGCGGCGCGCGGATTTCGGCCGGGAAATCGGGGAAGGTGGCGAGGTCGTTGCCGGCGAGCGCGGTCGAGAGCGTGAACTGGCCCCCGGTGAGCTGCATTCCGTCGCCGCTATCGCCTGCAAAACGGACGACGACCGCTTCCTGCGGCGGATGCGCGGTGGCTTCCTTATCGGTGAGGAGATGGGTGGCTGTCGCCACGGGACGAGTCCTTCACAAACGCGAGTGAGCTTGGCTGCTTTCCAGTTTAGGCCTGCGCCGCCGATTCCGCCACCTCCCTTCGGTTTAATCCCCCTGCGCTTGCAGGTTAACCGCGTTAAGCGCAGAAAGGCCGCGCCTCGGGGGAGAGTGCGTGGCCCGAATATTTCTGAGTTATGCGCGGGATGACGTCGAAGCTGCAAAGCAGCTCGCGGCGTGCATCTCCGAAGCGGGTCACGACGTGTGGTGGGACCGGCACTTGCATGGCGGCTCGCGCTTTGCAGCCGAGATCGAGCAAGCGCTGAAGGATGCGGAAGCCGTCGTTGTCCTGTGGTCTGAACACTCCCTGGGGTCCGCCTGGGTCCAGGACGAAGCGGCGGAAGGCCGCGATTCAGGGCGGCTGGTCCCCGTTTCGCTGGGGTCCGCCAAGCCGCCGCTCGGGTTCCGGCAATTTCAGACGATCGACGTGGGGGTCTGGGACGGAACGGGCAGTCCCGACGCCATTGGCGACCTTCTCGAGGCGATCAGGCGCACATGCGGCAACGATACCCGGCCGAAGGGCGCCGAGCGTTCGGAGAAAGCCGCGGAAAAGCAAAAGCGCCCTTCCGTGTGCGTGCTGCCGTTCATCAACATGAGCGGCGAGCCCGAGCAGGAATATTTCAGCGACGGGATTACCGAAGACATCATCACCGACCTCTCCAAGGTCTCGGCGCTTTCCGTCGTCGCGCGAAATACCGCTTTCACGTTCAAGGGGCAGTCGGTCGACGTGAAGGAAGTCGCGAAGACGCTCGGCGTCACTTACGTGCTGGAAGGCAGCGTCCGCAAAGCCGGCAACCGGGTCCGGATCACGGCGCAGATGATCGACGGCGCGGAGGGCGACCATGTCTGGGCCGATCGCTACGACCGCGATCTCACCGACATCTTCGAAATTCAGGACGAGATCTCCAAAGCGATCGTCGATGCCTTGAAGATCAAGCTGCTGCCCGAGGAAAAGAAGGCGATCGAGCATCGCGGAACCACCAATGTCGAAGCTTACAACCTGTACCTGATGGCTCGCCAGCAGTGGGTCAGCGGCAATTTCGGCGACCCCCGGCGCGACGAGGCGATCGTCCGGGTCTGCAAGCAGGCCACCCGTCTCGACCCCAATTATGCGCAGGCCTGGGCCTTGATGGCGCTCGCGCAGGCGGAACTGCGCTTCGTCCATGGGAAGGACGAAAATGCACTTCCCGCCGCCGATCGGGCGCTGGAGCTCAACTCAGACCTTCCCGAAGCGCATTGCATCAAGGCGCGCTATCTCGAAGAGGAAGGCAGAGCCGACGAGGCTGAGAAGCAGCTTCGAACTGCGCTGAAGCTCGACCCCGATTCATGGGAGGTGAACCGCGAGACCGCTCGCATGCTTTTCCGCCGCGGACACGCAAGGGAGGCGATCCCCTTTTTCCAGAAGGCGGCATCGCTGATGGAAAGCGATTGGCATAACCCCCTGATGCTGACGACCTGCCTGGGTTGCATCGGCGACCAGCCTGAATTGCGCAAGGCCGCGCAGATGGTCCTCGATCGCGCGGAGCGCGCAGTTTCCAAGGAAGCGACGAACGGCCAGGCGCTCGCCGCGGGAGCCAATGCGCTGATGATTCTCGGCGACATGGATCGAGGCCGCGACTGGAGCCGCCGCGCTCGCCTGCTCGACCCGGACAATCTGATCATGTGCTACAATCTCGCCTGCGCTTTCACGCAAACCGCCGGGGCGCATGAAGATGCAATCGATGCTCTGCAGCCGTTCTTCGAGGGTGCGATGACCGCGCAGAACATCCGTCACCTCGAAGCCGATCCCGATCTCGACCCGCTCCGCGACGATCCGCGGTTCAAGGAAATGCTCGCCTCCGCCAGGCAGCGGCTTGGCATGACCGAAACAGCAGGCGATGGCTGACAGCCGCGACGTCTTCATTTCCTACGCTCGACCGAGCGAGGAGCAGGCGCATCGCATCGCGCAGTCGCTGCGGCAGGAAGGATTCAGCGTCTGGCGCGACGATGAGTTGCCTGCCCATCGCTCTTATTCGGATGTGATCGAGGAACGACTGAAATCCGCGAAGGCCGTGGTGGTCCTGTGGTGCGGAGAATCTGCCAAATCCCATTGGGTGCGGGCGGAGGCCAACACTGCGCTTGAGGCGGGCACGCTGGTCCAGGCCATGCTCGACGGCACTTTTCCGCCCATGCCGTTCAACCAAATCCAGTGTGCCGACCTCAAGGACTGGACTGGAGAGACCAGCTCGCCCGGATGGCAGAAGCTGCAAGGCAGCGTTGCCGCGCTGATCAAGGCAGTCGACGATGAACCCGAGCCGGCGGCTTCCGCCGCTTCGCGAGCGAAGACGGAACAGACATCGATCTGTGTGCTTCCGTTCGCCAATATGAGCGGCGAACCCGAGCAGGAATATTTCAGCGACGGCATCAGCGAGGACATCATCACCGACCTGTCGAACGTGTCCGCGCTGTCGGTTGTCGCGCGAAACACGTCGTTCACCTTCAAGGGCCAGTCTCTCGACGTGAAGGAGGTGGCGGAGAAGCTCGGCGTCACCCACGTGCTCGAAGGCAGCGTGCGCAAGGCCGGGAACCGTGTGCGCATTACGGCGCAGCTGATCGACGGAACCAAGGGCGATCACGTGTGGGCAGCGCGCTTCGACCGGGACCTCACGGACATTTTCGAAATCCAGGACGAGATTTCGAAGGCGATCGTAGACGCGCTGAAACTGAAACTCCTCCCTGCCGAGAAGAAAGCGATCGAGAACCGCGGCACTTCCAACGTGGATGCCTACAACCTCTATTTGATGGCACGGCAGCAATGGGTCAGCGGCGGCCAAGGGAACCCGCGGCGCGAAGAGGCGATCGTTCGCCTCTGCCAGCAAGCAACCCGCCTCGATCCCGAGTATGCAGAGGCCTGGGCGCTCATGGCGCTTGCCCAGGCCGAGCTGAGGTTTTGGCACGCGCGAGTTGAGGACGCCGTTCCAGCCGCCGAGCGAGCGATCGCGATCAACCCCGGACTGGCGGAGGCGCACTGCGTCAAGGCGCGGTATCTCGAAGAGGAGGGGCGTGCCGAAGAGGCCCAGAAACAAGTCAAGACGGCGCTCAAGCTCAACCCCGAGTCCTGGGAGGTGAACCGCGAAGCCGCTCGCATGCTGTTCCGCCACGGCCACATCAAGGAGGCCATTCCTTTCTTCGAAAAGGCTGCCTCCCTCATGGACACCGACTGGAACAGCCCGATGATGCTGACCACCTGCTATAACGCGCTGGGTGACGAGGCGCAGAAACTCAGGGTCTCACGCGTCTCCGTTGACCGGGCCGAACGCGCGATTGCCCAGGACCCCACCAACGGCTCGGCTTTAGCCGCCGGCGGAATCTCGTTGTCAATTCTTGGAGAAGCCGACCGAGGCCGGGAATGGATGCAGCGGGCACTGCTGCTCGACCCCGACAATCTCAACATGCGCTACAATGTTGGTTGCGCGCTGGCGTTTAGCGGCAAGGCCGACGAGGCCGTCGAGACGCTCAAGCAGTGGTTCGAAGTCATCAACAGCCCTACGCGGATCCGGCACGCGGAGGCCGACCCCGACCTTGATGCAATGCGCGACGATCCGCGGTTCAAGGAAGCCATCGCGGCGGCGAAGGAACGCCTCGGAATGGCCGAAGCCGTGACCGATGGCTGACACTCGCGACGTCTTCATTTCCTACGCTCGGTCAAGCGAGGAGCAGGCGCAGCGCATCGCCGAGCAACTGCGCGGGCGCGGTTTCAGCGTGTGGCGCGATGACGAGCTTCCGGCGCACCGGGCCTATTCCGACGTAATCGAGGAGCGGCTGAAGTCGGCCAAGGCGGTCGTGGTGCTGTGGTCGGCGGAATCGGGCAAGTCGCACTGGGTGCGGGCGGAAGCGGATAGCGCGCGCGAAGCGGGAACGCTGGTCCAGGCGCGGCTCGACGCTGCCCTTCCCCCGATGCCGTTCAATCAGATCCAGTGCGCCGACCTCAGTGGCTGGAACGGGGATACGAGTTCACCAGGTTGGCAGAAGCTGGAGAGCAGCGTCGCTGCACTTGTTCGCGGGACAGCAGATGAAGAGGCCTCGATCGCGCCTTTCGCGCCGCGAACACAGAAGGTGCGCGCCTCAATTTGCGTTCTTCCCTTTGTGAATATGAGCGGCGAGGAAGAGCAGGAATATTTCAGCGACGGGATCAGCGAGGACATCACCACGGACCTCTCAAAAGTTTCTGCTCTCGAGGTCGTCGCCCGAAACACAGCCTTCAGCTTCAAAGGGCAGAATCCCAATGTCGAGGAGGTCGCCAAGCAGCTGAACGTCAGCCACGTACTCGAAGGGAGCGTCCGCAAGGCGGGGAGCCGAGTTCGGATCAATGCCCAGCTCATCGATGGATCGACGGGCAAGCACTTGTGGGCGGATCGCTTCGACCGCGATCTCACGGACATCTTCGAAATCCAGGATGAGATTTCGAAAGCCATCGTCGACGCGCTGAAAGTGACGCTCCTTCCGGCGGAGAAAAAGGCGATCGAAAAACGCGGCACTTCGAACGTTGAGGCTTATGACCTTTATCTGATGGCTCGCCAGCAGTGGATCAGCGGCACGTTCGGCACCGTCCGGCGCGAGCAGTCGATTGTCCGGCTTTGCAAAGAGGCGACCCTGCTCGACCCGGAGTACGCGCAGGCTTGGGCGCTGATGGCATTGGCCCAGCTTGAACTTCGATTTGTGCATGGACACGAAGAGGATGCGCTTGCAGCTGCCGAGAAGGCGCTCGGGAGCAATCCGGGCTTGGCCGAGGCTCATTGCATCAAAGCGCGGTATCTCGAGGAGGAGGGCCGCGCAGACGAGGCCGAGAAGCAGATCCGGATCGCATTGAAGCTTGACCCGGAATCATGGGAGGTGAACCGTGAGGCAGCACGCATGCTGTTTCGGCACGGCCATATGCGCGAGGCGATCCCGTATTTCGAAAAGGCGGCATCGCTCAGCGACACCGATTGGCACAACGCCCTGATGCTGATCACCTGCTACCAAGCCATTGGCGACGAGGCGAAACTGCAGCAGGCCGCAGCCACGGCGCGGGAAAGGGTCCAGAAAGCGGTAGCGATGGACCCGACGAATGGGACTGCCCTCGCCTCCGGGGCACGAGCGCTGGGCGTGATGGGAGAGTCCGACAGAGCGCGCGAGTGGCTGCGACGGGCTCTGGTGCTCGACCCAGACAACCTCGTCATGCGATACAATGCAGCTTGCACCCTCCTGTGCGACCTTGATGACGCCGAAGAGGCGCTGAACACGCTCGAATCGTTCTTCAAGATGGTGACGAGCACAACCTGGATCTGGCACGCGGAGGCTGACCCGGACTTTGAAGCGATCCGTGAACAGCCGCGGTTCAAGGACATGATCGGTTCGGCGAAGAAGCGGCTGGGAATGACCGAGACGGCAGAACCGTCTCAAGCAGCGCCGCAGCCTACGGCGACCTGACAAAACCCGAAGCACCAGTGTGGCGTTCCGCAACTGCCTTGGCTAGGAGCCGGGCATGGGGGAATTGTCGTCCACCGAACGAGCCACGGTCGAGCGCGCCGGCGGGGAGCCGATGCTCGACCAGGTCCTCGCCTGGGCGGCGGTCAACAGCGGGTCGCGCAACCTCGGCGGGCTGGAGCGCATGGCGGACCTGCTCGCCGACGCCTTTGCGGCGCTGCCTGGAGTCCTCAGGCTTGAGGAGCCGGCGGCGGTCGATGCGGTCGACAGCGCGGGCAAATCCATCAAGCTCAAGCATGGGCGGCACTTGCACCTGACGGTGCGGCCGACAGCGCCGTTGCAGCTGCTCTTCACCGGGCACATGGACACGGTGTTCGCCCCAGATCATCCGTTCCAGCAGACCCGCTGGCTCGAGGACGGAGTGCTGAACGGCCCGGGGGTCGCCGACATGAAGGGCGGCATCGCCGTGATGCTCGCCGCGCTGAAGGCCGTCGAGCGGAGCCCTGCGGGAGATCGCATCGGCTATGAGGTCGTGATCAACAGCGACGAGGAAGTGGGCTCGCTCGCCTCGGCACCGTTGCTCGCGCAAGCGGCTGGTGGCAAGCGCGCCGCGCTGACCTACGAGCCCGCGGCCCTTCCCGACGGCACCCTTGCCGGGGCGCGGCCGGGAAGCGGAAATTTCGGGATCATCGTGCGCGGGCGTTCGGCCCATGCGGGGCGCAATCCGGAAGACGGGCGCAACGCGCTGCTCGCCGCCGCCGATCTTGCGCTTCGGCTGGATGCGCTCAAACGCGACGGCCTCAGCGTCAATCCCTCGCGCATCGAAGGCGGAAGTCCAAGTAACGTCGTGCCAGACCTCGCGATCCTGCGAGTGAACCTGCGTCCGCGCACTCCGGACATCGAGGCCCTCGCGAAAGGCCAGATAGAGGAGATTGTCGCAGCGGTTTCGGCGGAACGCGAAGTGCAGATCGAGCTTAACGGCGGGTTCGGGCGGCCGCCCAAGCCGCTCACCAAAGATGCCGAAGCCCTATTCAATCTCGTGAAGCAAGCTGGCGCCGACCTGGGTCAGGCGATCGCCTGGCAGCCGTCGGGCGGGGTGTGCGACGGCAACAACATCGCGGCCTGCGGAGTGCCCGTCGTCGACACGATGGGCGTGCGCGGCGGCAAGATCCACAGCATGGAGGAATTTCTGATTACCGACAGCTTGCCCGAGCGCGCCGCTTTGTCCGCGCTCACCATCCTTCGGCTCGCGGAGGGGCGATGAGCTTTCGGGTGCGGCCGGCGACGGGCGAGGATTTTCGCGCCATCTACCAAATGGCGAAACTGACCGGCGGCGGGTTCACCAACCTCCCGCCCGAGCGTGCGACGTTGGTCGCCAAGCTCGAACGGTCCGACAAGAGCTTTTCGCGCAAGCAGGATAGTCAGACCGGCGATCTCTACGTGTTCGTGCTGGAGGATCCGAAGTCGGGGAAGATCCGCGGGACCTGCCAGGTGTTCGGGCAGGTCGGAGTCACCCAGCCCTTCTATTCGTATCACGTCAGCACGCTGACCCAGACAAGTCCGGAGCTCGGCAAGACCTTCCGCAACCAGCGACTGTCGTTGACCACCGATCTCGAGGGCTCGTCGGAGGTCGGCGGGCTATTCCTCCATCCCGAGATGCGCGCGACCGGCCTCGGCGGGCTCCTCGCCCGCAGCCGGTACCTCTTCATGAAGCTGCATCGGGCGAGGTTCGGCGACCGCACGCTCGCCGAGCTTCGAGGAGTAATGGACGAAGCGGGCCACGCCCCTTTCTGGGACGCGCTTGCCGGTAAGTTCTTCGGCATGAGCTTCCCCGAGGCGGACGAGTTCAATGCGGTCCACGGCACCAAGTTCATCGCCGATCTGATGCCGCGCTCGCCGATCTACGTCGCGCTTCTGACGGAGGAAGCAAAGGCGGTGATCGGTCAGCCCCATCCGAGCGGCCGAGCGGCGCTGAGGATGCTCGAGCATGAAGGCTTTATGTTCGACCGCTACGTCGACATTTTCGACGGCGGCCCCACGGTGACCGCGCGGACGGACGATATCCGCACCCTACGCGAGGCGCGCGAAGAAAAGATCGCGGAAATCGGCGAAGGAGGGACGGTCAAGGTGCTCGCCGCCTCCGGCCGGCTGAAGGACTTTCGCGCCAGCTGCGCGTCGATCAGGAAGCTGCCGAAGAAGGGAATCCTGATCGATCGGGCCGCTGCCGAACTGCTGCAGGTCGAGGTCGGGGGCACGGTGCTGACGGTCGCAAAGTGAGCCTGCGGGAAATCAACTTCGACGGGATCGTCGGCCCGAGCCACAATTACGCGGGGCTCAGTCTCGGCAATGTCGCGTCGATGACGCACGGCGGCCAGGTGTCGGAGCCTCGCGCGGCGGCGCTGCAGGGCATCGACAAGATGCGCGCGAACCTGGCGTTGGGGCTCGATCAAGCCGTTTTTCTCCCGCATCCCCGGCCGGACCGACGCTGGCTGGCCAAGCTCGGTACCAACATCGACGAAGCCGAACCGGTGCTCGCGGCGAACGCAATGTCGGCCTCGGCCATGTGGGCCGCCAATGCGGCAACGGTCTCGCCGGCGCCCGACACGGGCGATGGCAAATGCCACCTTACCGTCGCCAACCTTAGGACGATGCCGCACCGGAGCCATGAGTGGCCGGCGACGCTGGCGCAGCTTCGGGTCGCGTTCGCGGGTGAGGCATTCACGGTCCACGACCCCATTCCGCCAGCGTTCGGCGACGAGGGCGCGGCCAACCACATGCGGCTCGCGCCCACCCATGGCGAGACGGGCGCCGAGATCTTCGTCTACGGCGTCTCGGGCGGCCCCTTCCCTGCTCGCCAGCATATCGAAGCGTCGATGGCGATTGCCCGCCTTCACGCGCTTGATCCCGAGCGAACGATTTTCGTCCAGCAGTCGGAGGAAGCGATTGCGGCCGGCGCCTTCCACAACGACGTGGTCGCCGTCGCCAACGAGCGGGTGCTGTTCGCCCACGAGCAGGCGTTCGCGGACAAGGCCGCGTTGATAGGCCAATGCGAAGGCCTCGTCGCCGGGTTCGAATATGTCGAAGTCCCAGCGTCGGAGGTGCCGCTTCAGGACGCAATACGGTCGTACCTTTTCAACGCTCAGCTGGTGACCCCGCCGGACGGACAGATGACTTTGATCGTGCCGACCGAAGCGCGCGAGACCTCGACAGTCTGGCAGTGGATCGAGCGGCATGTCGCGGGCAACGGTCCGATCCGCCGCGTCGAATTGGTCGACGTTCGCCAGTCGATGGCCAATGGTGGCGGCCCCGCGTGCCTGCGCCTGCGAGTCGTCGCCGACCCGGCGACGGTCGATCCTCGCTTCATGGTCGACGACGCGAAGCTCGACGCGATCGCGGACGTGGTCCGCCGCCACTGGCCCGAACAGATTCATCATCAAGAACTTCAAAAGCCCGCGCTCGTCGCCGAGATCGAGCGCGCCCGCGTCCAGCTCCTGGAAAGCCTCGACCTTTCCGAGCTGATCTAGCGCCGAGTCCCGAAGCGGGACGAATCCTCCTTCCTTACCGTCACTTTAACCTTGTCTCTTAGCACTCGAATGGCTCAAAACTGCCGTTGAGATGTTCAGGCGTTAACGATGGCAATGCTGAAGAAAATCGGCCGGCTATTC
>Ga0310811_10011510_pt1 | contig 11479 bp, 10 predicted proteins | sample YCmetagenome_FD_207642 | JGI IMG/M metagenome (GOLD analysis project Ga0310811, IMG submission 207642) | Soil microbial communities from experimental microcosm in Duke University, North Carolina, United States - YC | ecosystem: Engineered > Artificial ecosystem > Soil microcosm > Unclassified ... | reverse complement strand
GGCGGTGACGGTGCCGCCCTGCCGGGCGAGCAGCAGCAGCGCCCCGTCGCTGTGCCGGATGCTGAGCCCCGCGACGGCGCCCTTGCCGTCCCGCAGGCTCATGATCACGGGATCCCAGGCGAGCTGCGAGGTGATGAAGCCGCTGCCGCTGACGGTGCAGGCGATCGCCGAGCCGCCCTGCGTGGCCGCCAGGTCGAAGTTGCCGCCGTTCCCGGCCGCGTTGACGACGTAGTACGTGACGCCGGCGGTGAACGGCGAAGGGAACGTGAAGCCGCTGGCGACCGACAGGACGACGGGCATCCCGTTGGGGAAGGCGTTCGAGCCGACCGCGAACGCCGGGGACGCGCCGGAGGTGGCGACGAACACGCCGTTGCCGTTGACGGCGGCGATGTCGGCCCCGAGGGTGCACTGCGCCCAGACTTCGGCGGTGACCCCGCCGGAGACCGGGGGGAACGACGTGTCGGCGCACTGCAGGCAGTACCCGTAGCCGTTGAACGCGAAGGCGCCCCCGGTGAGCGTCTGCTGCCACATCCCGGTCGTGCCGCCGCCCGCGCCGGAGCTGGTGACGCGGGCGCCGCTCGCGCCGGGCAGCGTCCCGGACGCCTGCCCCCACGCCGCCGTGGCGCCGTTCGCGCCGAACTTGGACTGGACCTGCGCCAGCTGGAGGCTGTTGCCGAGGGCGAGGTTGGAGCCGCCGGCGGACCCGGCGGGGTCGGTGAGCGGCCACAGCGAGTGCGGGCTGTCGAGCTGGCACTCCTCGATCGCCATGCTGTTGAGCGTCACCGTGGCGTACGCCCACACGTCGGCGATCTCCGCCTGCGTCTTCCCCCGGTAAAGGCTCGCGTCCATGTTCCACGGCAGCCTGCGGAAGAAGCCGTTCACGGCCGTGTAGTAGGGCGTCGGGGACGCCGGGATGATCACGCGCCTGCGGATCGGGGTGCCGCTGTCGATGCCCGCGAAGCTGCCCGACCCGGGCGGGAGGAACGCGCCGTCCGGGTCGTCGAGGGTGACCGTGCCCTGCCCGGCGGCGAGCTGGGCGAGGAGGTACTGGCGGCCCTGGGTCATGCTCATGGCCAGGGTGCGGCTGCTGATGTCCGTCCAGGTCAGCTGCGACGGCGGGGTCAGGGCCCCGGCGCCGATCGCGGCCTCGGTGACCATGACGGGCCAGTTGGCGCTGGGCAGGCTGGGCGCGGGCGCGGAGACGAGCACCCCGGCGATGACCCCGGACAGGTCGGCGCTGCCGCTCAGGCCGAGGGTGGCCGACGACGAGGCGGAGGTTACCTGGTAGTAGGGGCTGACCTTGAGGTCCGCGGTATGGTCCACCCCGTTGCTGACGAACTCGCCTGCGATGGAAGTCCACCCGGCCGGCGGGGTGACGGCGAGGCTGTTGTTGTCGGTGCCGAACACGGCGAACTGCAGGGCGCTGGCCGGGGGCGCGGGCGCCGACAGGGACAGCGACGAGGCGGAGTTGGCGAAGCCCGTGACGGGGGTGAGCGCGACCTGGTACCAGGGCAGCATGCCGCTGACGTCCACGATGACCGCGGCGACGGCGATGTACAGCCCGGTGGCGCACACCTGCACGTTGGTGACGCCCGTGCTGCTGTTGGCGACCTTCGCGGCGGGCGCGGCCCACACGGCGCTCCGCACGATCCCGGAAGCGCTTGAGTCGGTGTGCGGCGGCCCGACGGGCTCCCACCAGTTGTGGGCGTCGTCGCTGACCGTGATGCTGATTCCCTCGCCTGCGGCGGCCTGCCGCCAGGAGACGAGGCAGAACAGCCAGTCGCCTGCCGTGTTCGTGATCGGGATCTGCACCGGCTGCGCGGGCGGGAAGGGGAAGAAGAACCCGGAGAAGACGGCAGCGCCCCCGGCCCACGTGCCGGCGACCGAGGGCCCTGGCGCGCTGCCCTGGACGAGGAGGCTCCCGCCGCCCTGCGCGAGGAGGCTCCCGCCGCCCTGGACGAGGAACTTCCCCATCAGAATCCCGGGGCGTCGGCGTAGTAGGTGCCGCTGACCTGCAGCAGGGTGGTCGGGTCGCCCGTGTACCACACGACGGTGCCGTTGGCGCGCACCGAGCAGATGCCGGGGGTGCCCACGGTGAAGCTCGCGTTGAACGACAAGCCGGTGAGGAACTTCTCGTCGCTGGGTGCGTACCCGGGCGGCAGGGTGAAGATCGTCTCGCCGATCGTCGGCGCCCCGGACCTGACGATGTCCAGCACGATCTCGACGCAGCCGTCGGTGCCCTTGCTGAAGTAGGCGGTGGGGGGGCTGCCGCCTATGAACCAGTTCGCGGCGAACGCCGGCTCGCCGCCGTTCGGCCACGCGACCGAGCCGGTCGGCTGCACCTGCCGCAGCACCCGGCCGACGGGAGAGAACCGGGAAGCCCCGGCCAGCGGCGCCGCGCGGACCGCGTCCCGGACCGTCCGGGCGATGAGCCCGTGGCCCGGGGTGTTCGGGTGCAGGCCGTCCGACACGTACAGGCTTTTCGGCGCCGTGGACGCGACGTTGCCGCCCGCAGCCGCGAACGCCGCCGCGACGTCGCCCAGGACCACGTTCCCGTCCAAGAACTCGGCCGGCAGCGCCGCGATGGCGGCGTTGAGCGCCGTCACGTCCGAGCTGGTGACCGGGGAGTGCAGGCCGCCCGCGACGGTGATGGGCAGCGCGGGCACCGCAGGCTGGTTGACGAGCACCGTGACGGGCAGCGCGGGCGCGGCAACCAGCCAGCTGTCGAAGATCGCCGTGGCCGTCGAGTCGAGTGCCGTCAGGGTCATGACGATCGTGTGCGCGCCTGCGGCCAGCGGGGTAACGTTGCCGAGCCGCTGCACGACGAGGTTCCCCCGGCCGCTGGCCGACCCGAACGCGGAGCCCGTGCCGTCGAGGACCTGCGCGGCGCCGCCGTCCACGACGGTTGACCACTTGGCCCCGCCGCCGGACGCTCCGCCGAACGCGATGGTCAGGATGTCGATCTCGCCGCCGGGGAAGTCGGCCGGGACGGTGATCGTCACCGTGTCGTTGACCGTGGTCGTCTTGTGGTTCGTCGGGCTGCCCAGCGCGCCCTGGCTCGTCTGCGCGGTCCAGTGGCTCCCGCCGGAGCCGCCGTAGGCGACGCTGGCGTGCGTGTCGGCAAAGTAGCCGCCCGCCCTGCTCAGGCACGTAATGGCCCTGAGCGCCATCTTGAACCAGGCGATAGCCGTGGTGACGTTGCTGTTCAAATAGGCCAAGTCGTTGTAGCCGTAAAGGAACGCCGAGACGGGCGCGAGCGCCAGGTAAGGCTGCGCGCTGCGCGCGGTGTAGCTGCCCGTGGACTGGTAGCGGGGGATGATCCCGTTCAGCACCGACGCGTAGCCGCCGGGGTGGCCGCCTCCGTCGTCCTGCGCCAGCATCGCCGACGTCTGCGCGTAGGTGACCTCTTCCGCCTTCAGCGCCGCCGCCAGCCGGGTCGCCCACCGCTCGCCGCCCTCGCTGTTCAGGTAGCCGCTGGCGTAGGAATGGCCGGCGCAGAAGACGCGGCCTATGTCGGCCGACGCGACCTGCCCGGTCTGCGCGAGGGTGATCACCTTGTTCGACCCGAACGCGTCCGACGGCGCGGTCAACGTGTCGTTCGGGTCCAGAACCGCGAGCTTCACGTTCTGCGCCGGGGCCAGCAGCTGCGAAAGCTGCGAGAATTCCCAGTCGCTCATCTAGCGCCCCCATGCGGATGTCAGGCCGTTGTTCGGGTTGATCTGCGCGTACCGGAGCACGGCCTCCTGCACCTGCTGCTGCATGTACTGCTGGAACCGGGGGTCGGCGTACGCGGGCGACACCGACCCCTGCACGGTCGTGGGGACGGTCACGTGAACGCTCGTCGAACCCCCCGCAGGCGCAATGGCGCCGGCGGCGAGGGACGAGCCCGTGCCCGCCACGGCGACGCCGGCGCCGAGCCCCCGCATCGTCGCCAGCAGGGCCGGCGCGTTCGCCTTCACCCCGTTGATCGCGCCCTGCACGATGTTGAACCCGTGGTCGAAGAACAGCCGCGACGGCGAGAACAGCTTCAGCGGGTCGGTGAAGTAGCTGGCCACGTCGGACGCCAGGGAGCCCATGATCGAGGGGATCTGGGCCGCCGCGTTCAGGATGCCGTTGATCAGCCCCTTGATCACGTTCTCGCCGATCGACAGCATCTGGCCCGGCAGCGACGCCAGGAACGACACGACCTGGCCGGGGAGCTTCTGGAAGAACGCGAGCACGTCGTCGATCCCGGCTGCCACGGAGTGGCGCACGGTGTCGAACGCGGTGGCGACGTCGTGCTCCAGGATCTCCAGCGCCTTGACGTTCAGCGCGACCGCCTTGCTCCACAGGCTGGAGATCTCTGCCGGGATCCAGTCCGCGATGGCGGCGATGTCGTGGCGGATGGTGTCCCAGCTGTGCTCCATGTCGTGGACCCAGCCGTCGAAGATCGCGGCCACGTCGTGGCGGACCTGGTCGAACGCCTGCGCGATCTGGTGCGTGTGGTCCTTGATCTCCATGACCGCCGTGCCGATGGGGTCCAGGAGGATCGACAGGAGTAGCTTCCAGTTCTGCTTCAGCCAGTTGAACGCGATTTCGAACGGCTTGGCGATCGCGTCGCCGATGCCAGCGACCGTGTGCCGCACCGTGTCGAACGTATTGGCGACGTCGTGGCCCCAGCTGGCCACCGTGTGGCGGACCGTGTCGAACGCCGACGCGATCGCGTGCCCCGCCGTCGCGAACGCGGCCGACACCGTGCTCCAGTGCTTGACCAGCTCGACGATGCCGACCACCAGCAGCGCGATCGCGGCGATGACCAGCCCGATCGGGTTGGCGGTCAGCACCGCGTCGAGGATGCCCTGCGCGATCGCCCACAGCTTCACCGCCGCGACGATGCCGAGGATCGCAGCGGCCATCTGGGCGAAGATCGGGTGCTGCGCCATGTAGCCGAGCACCGTGCTCAGCGGGCCGATCAGCGGCACTACGGCGCGGCCGACGTCCAGCAGGGTCTCCGCGATCAGCTTCAGCGCCGAGATGAGCCCCGGCCCCGCCGCCGCCAGCAGGCTCTTGAGCATGTCGATCAGCGGCACGCTGTAGGGGGCGAGCTGGGTCAGGGCGCCGAGCAGGATCCCGCCGACCGTCTGCGCCAGGCCGAGGAGCGCGGTCGTCGCGGGCCCGGCGAGGCTGGTCAGCAGGTCCAGGAAGTCCGTGAACGTGCTGGAGCCGGTGAACCTGCCGACGGCGTCGAGGATCTGGCTGACGGCCGCGAATCCCGCGTTGGCGAGCGGCACCAGCTTGGGCAGGAGGTCGCTGACGATGCCGAGGCCCTGCGACATCAGGTTCGCGACGGGGAGCTGGAACTGCTTGGACAGCTCGCCCCACTCGGACTTCACGTTCTTGATCTCCGCCACGACCATCTGGATGGGCGGGGGCAGCTTCGCGAGCTGCGCCTGGGTGTCGCCGAGCGCGCCCGTGACCGCCTTGACCGTGGGGATCGCGAACAGGGCGAACGCGCCGATAGCGCCGCCGACGGCGAGCAGCGCGGGGGCGAGCGCCGCGGCGAGCCCGATCAGGGCGGTCATGCCGACCGCCATCATGGACAGGCCGCCCGCGCTCTCCGCCGCCCCCGCGGCCCCGGCCTCCACTTCCGCGTCGGCCAGCCGGCGCATCGCCAGTTCCGCCTCAAGGGCCTCGTCGCGCTCGCGGCCGAGGGCCGCGGCCTCCAGTTCGGCGGAGGTGGCGAACTGGCCCGCGGAGTTACGCCACCGGCCGGCCGCGTCCTGGTAGACGTCCAGCGCCGCCCCCGCCTCTGCGGCGTGGTCGCGCACGCTGTCGAACGCGACCGTCACCTCTTCGTTCGCGCCGGCGAACTCCTGCGCCGACGCGGCGGCCTCGTCCATCGCGGCGAGGTACTCGGTGACGTCGGCGACGAACTGCTGCTCGACTGGGTCTAGCTCATCCACCGAGCGCCTCCCTCACGACGCGCTCCACGGCGGCGACGGCGGCGCTGCGGCAGTCCCGCCGCCTGGCGTCGGTCATGACGATGTAGGGGCGGGCGGGCAGGTGCACGTGCCTCGCGTAGCGGTACTTCTTGCCCTCTTTCCAGCGGAGCACCTTGGCGCGGACGGGGTAGATGTCGCCGCCTAGCTGCTGGATGCGCGCGTAGACGGTGTGGGGGGCGACGCTGGACGCTGCCTTGCCTGCCCCGGCGAGCCTGGCGGGCTCGGCGCGCACGCTGCGCGCGAGGGTGCCGGTGCGGCGCCCTGGCGGGGTGCCCGGGGGCGACGGCGACGGGCCCGTCATCGACCGCACGACGGCCGACTGGAACGACTGCGCCATGGCGTCGGCGGCGTCCAGCGCCGCCCTGTCGCGCACGTCTGCGGCGAGGCGGCGGAGCGCGGCGGGAAGCTCAGCTGGTGTCATCCCTTGCTCGCCTCCTCCCTCGCCCTGTCGATCGCCTGCTGCACCGGCAGCAGCCAGGTGTCCACCTCCACCGGCAGCGACATCCGGCCGCCGCCGTCACCCGGGTGAAGGCCGAAGCGGATCAGCCGGATGATGTCCTCGTACGCCTCGCGGCTCAGCCCGTCCGGGAGTGGTGCGCCGCGCTTGCCCTGGACGACCCACTTGAGCCGGAGGAAGTCCCCTTTTTTGGGTCCGGGCGCTGCCGGAGCTTGGCCAGGTAGGGGGCGATCAGCTCCTCGATCTCGTTGAAGTCGTCGATCGGGATCTCGTCGATCAGCTCCGCCCCGTGGACCTCCCCGGCCTCGTAGTACGGCACCGGCCAGTCGTAGGACCAGCCGGTGATGACGCGGGCGATGACCGCGTTGCGGGCGGCGAGCTGCATCGCGCCGGAGAACGCCAGGCCCTGCGAGCGGTCGATCTCGCCTTCCTCGGTGATGGGGATCGCCATCTTCACCGACGTGGACACGGCGTCCTTGTCCTTGGCCCGCAGGTCCTGGATGGGCCTGTGCTCCACCCAGGCCCCGGACTCAAGATCGGTTCTCACTGGTCTCCTATTCGCTGTCAGGATGGCCGTCGCCGCTGCCGCCAGGGGCAGCGTGTGCGAGAGTCCCTGGAGGTAAATGGCGAGGTCAGTAGGTTGGAATTGCATTGATAATCGTCACCTTGACCGCGCCCTTGCCGCCGGACGCGCCCGTCATGGTGATGCCGCCCGAGCTCCCGGCGGTGTGCTGCGGCTTGAACGCCACGTCGAAGCCGAACAGCTCGCTGCCGTCGGTGATGTCGTTCGTGTCGTAGGCGCCGAGCAGGATGTCCACCTGCACCGACACGAGGTTCGCCCCGGCCAGCCCGTTGGAGCTGACGAACTGCAACTGGGGCTGCGTGTTCGCCAAAAAGGCGATCATCGAGCTGTCGTCGATCGCCGGGGCGATCGTGATCTTGCCCGCGTTGGACTGCTTTCCCCTCGCGATGATGTACGGGGCCTGCGACCCCTGCTCGGTGTTGTACGCCTTGACCGCGCGGGTCAGGGTGACGCTGTGCTCGGCGATGTACTTGACGGCCGTGCCGCCGGACGCCGGGCCGCCGATGCCGGTCACGGTCCGCCACGACGGGTACGGCACGACGCTCGACACGTTCTGGAAGCCGACGGCCGACGCCGCGGTCTGCCGGCTCATGCAGGTGCCCTTGCCCGACCAGTCGAGCAGCTTCTCCGCGTTGCCGGTCAGCGTGACCTCGGAGAAGACCCCGTACGCGAACTGGTCGGCGCCGTTGGCGCTGATGCCCTGCCGGTCGGTGAAGCAGTGCGTCGGCCCCTGCGCCGGGCCGTTCGCCGCCCCCGTGCTGCCGTTGAGCAGGCTGAACACGTGCGTGTACGGGGCGGTCGTGTTCGTGAACGGCGTCGCGGTCAGGTGGGCGAACCTCAGCGGCGTCGACGGGTCGATCACCACGCTCGTCGCCGTCGACCCGCTGCCGACCTTGACGACCTCGTTCGCGGCCGGGGTGCCGCTGTCTTGGATCCACACGTACATGCCGCTCGTGAACGACGCCCCGCCCGAGGCGACGGTGATCGAGGTTGCCCCGGCGGCGATCGGCGCACTGGAAACCCCCGCCGGGCTCGCCGTGGTGCCCGTCGTGGTGTAGTCGCCCAGCAGGTTGTAGACCGCCTCGGCCAGGCCGTGGTCGCCCACTACGTGGCCGCCCATGTCGAAGCTGGCGATCAGCGGCCCCTGGTAGGCGCCGTAGGAGTCGCCCATGTTGCCCTGGAAGCTCTCGTCGTAGAGCATCATCGGCTTGTTGGCCGGCTTGAACGAGGTCAGCGGGACGGGAACGCCGGGCGCGGCCGCCGGGACAGTGCCGGGCACCGTCTCCTTGACGAGGTAGACCTCCCGCTCGGCGACAACGCCGAAGGTGGTGGGGGGTGCCATGGGTCACATTCCCTTCGGGGTGATCGGCGCGGCGAGAGGCGACGCGGGCAGGCCGCCAATGGGGACGTCATCGCCGATACGGCGCGGCCCGGGCGCGTCCTGCGGCTCCTCGATCAGCTCCCACGGCCCCCATGTGGGCTCTTCCTCGAACTCGCGCTCGTCGCCGGGGCGGGTGATCTCGCCGCCGGTGATGACCTCGATCGGGCCTGGCCCGATGTACCTGTACTTGGGCACTTACGCCTCCTATGCCGCGACCATGGTCAGGACGTCGAACGTGTAGTTCATGCCGCCGCGGCCCCTGCCCCGGTCGGCTTCGGTGGCCCACTCCGGCTCGCCGTGCTCGATGCCGTTGCGGCCCTCGCCGGCCTCGATGATCAGCCGCCCGCCGGGGAAGTCCTGGCCGGTCGTGCCCAGGGTCCGGTCCGCGTAGATCAGGTCGTCCATGGCGTTGACCAGGTCGTCCAGCGGCGCCTCAGCCCCTTCGAGGTGCTCGGCGTAGCTGATGACGTCGAGCGCGCACGTGACCGTGTAGAGCCGCTTCCGCCACCCGGACGTCGCGCCGCCGTAGGAGTCGCGGGTGTTGGCGACCCGGCCGAGGTGCACCGTCAGCACCGCGCCCCAGGCTGCGCCGTCGGCCTCGCCGAGCGTGTAGTAGGTGTCCGGCGCGCCGCCCTTGATCAGGTACGGGAACGCAGTGCCCAGGCCCGCGCTGGCCAGGGGGCCATTCTGGTAATAAATGCCAGCGTCCGCCGTCTGGAGCGTGCCGCCGAAGTACGCGGCCACCGCGTTGCGGACTAGCCGCCTGTCCCCTGCCATCAGGACCTCAAGGTGGGACGGAACGGGGCCAGCCACGAGCGCGCGTCGTTGACGAGGCCGCCCGCCTGGCCGCCGCGCTCGCTGCCGGTAGTCCGCGCCGCCGGGCCGAACGGCGAGTTGGGCTCTTCCTCGCTGACGTCCTCCCTCATCAGCAAGGCGACGCCGTAGGCGATCACCGCCTTGAGGATCCGCGAGGGCATCCCGGTGATGCCCGTCCCTGCCGCGTGGCCGTGGGCGAACGGGCTGGCAAGCGGGATGCTCGTCGGAGTCGGCGGGACCGTGGGCACCATCGGGACGTACGCGGACGCCACCGTCACCGCGTCGCTCTGCCCCGGGTCGTAGACCCGCAGCGTGTCACCCGGCAGGATGCCCGCAGGGTCGTCCACCGTCACCGACGAGGCGCCCTGGCTGACCGGGGAAGAGATCAGCGCGAACGGGAAGCCCGCAACGTAGGACCAGTTCACGAACACCTGCCCCGGCAGGCTCAGGCGCGGCCCGAACTGCAGCGCGGGCCCCCGGAACTGGGTGCCGCCGCCGGGGACCCAGGACATCTTCCGCCCCTGCTCGAACCACATGCTCGCGTCGGGCAGCGCCGTCGCGCTCATGCTCGACGGGTCGGCGCCCCACGACAGCGAGGTCACCGACCGGACCGGAATGTCCCGGGGCCGCACGTGCACCCGGCCGCCGGAGCTCACCGGCGCGCGCAGCTGCTCGCCGCTGACGAGGTGCCCGTGCAGCAGCATGTCCTCGCACTCGCCGACCGCCCAGTCGCTGGCGGCCAGCAGCACGTCGGCCAGGGAGTCGGCCTGTATCCCCGCGACGCCGCCGGGGATCAGGTTGTCCAGGTCCAGCCACTGCGGGAAGCCCTGGAACATCGCGTTCGTCACGTAGGCGCGCGAGAGCACGCCGGAAGGCGGCGGGACCAGGACGGGTATCGCGGTCACGCTCGCCTCCCTTCGCCATGCCGCACCGCGGCTACTCGCGCTCGCACTCCGCGCCGCACCGGCCGCACCGCTTCAGGAACGACCCGAAGCCGCAGGCCCTGCAGCGCCAGCCGAGCGACCGCCGGGAGGTGCCCGCCTCGCTGGCGACGGCACCGCCCATCCGCACCGCCAGCTGCGCGTCGGACGGGCTCATGTCGAACACGCCGCCGCGCACGCTGCCCTCGAACGCGCGGGCGCCGCGGGCGTAGTAGCGGCGCCCGGAAGGCGCGTCGATCTGCTGGCAGCCGTCGGCCACGATGACCTTCGGCATCAGCTGACCGTCTTCGTCTCGGACTGCGACCCCATGCACTGCCCGGCCTCGGTCAGCGTCACCTGGCCGGTCGGGGTCGTGGTGGTCTTGACCTTCACGGTGACCGCCATCACGGCACCAGGCCCGTGATGGCGCCCGACCACGCCGGCGCGTAGAACACCAGCGTGCCGAGCTGGTAGGTGCTCGCGTCCCAGGTGAACTGGATCTGCGGCCACATCTGGTACAGGTAGTCCTGCACGTTCTTCGCGACGATCGTGTTGGTGATCTCGCTGTCCGGGAACGGCAGCTGCTTCGTCCAGATCACCGAGTTGCCGACCGGCATGTACGGGTGGACGTCGAAGTCCACCATGTCGCCGGTGACCTGGTTGGCGATCCCGTTGACGATCGCGCCGATGTTCGCCCCGCCTGTCGCGGCGTCGGCCTGCATGACGAGCCGGTAGGCGGTCGACCCGCCGGCCGCCTTGCGGACGAACTGGCCCATCGCGGCGCGGACCGCGCCGTCGACGAAGACCTTCTGCGGGTGGGCCAGCAGCTTCTGCCCGTAGGCGGTGCCCGACGTCCAGGGCCACGACGGGGCACCGGAGTTCATCCCGTAGTTGCCTGGGTTCGTCGAGGCGCCGTACAGGGCGGCGAACGCGGTCTGCCAGGGGCCGTCGCCGCACGCCGTAGAGCCGGTTATCCCGCCGCCGACGGAGTTGACCGAGTTCGCGGGCGTCGCGTTGCTGACGTAGGTGGCGACGTAGCCGCTGACGGCCGGGTTCATCAGCACGGTCAGCAGGCCGTCGTACCCGTTCGGGTTCGCGGTGGTGTCGACGACGCTGGTGTTCGCCGTGGTCGGCCCGGTGGTGTTGTACGCGGTCAGCGTGTAGGTCAGGTTCCCGTTCGGCACCGACGCCTGGAAGAAGAAGTTGCCGGTCGTGGCGTTCAGCATCCAGATGTTCCAGCCGAGCCCGCCGGACGGGATCTGCGGGAACGTGACGGTCACCGTGCCGACGTTGGAGCCGGTGATGGCGGTGCCGCCGGTGGCCACCGCGCTCGGCGCGGAC
>Ga0310811_10011509_pt1 | contig 11479 bp, 12 predicted proteins | sample YCmetagenome_FD_207642 | JGI IMG/M metagenome (GOLD analysis project Ga0310811, IMG submission 207642) | Soil microbial communities from experimental microcosm in Duke University, North Carolina, United States - YC | ecosystem: Engineered > Artificial ecosystem > Soil microcosm > Unclassified ... | reverse complement strand
TTCATAATATTTTTATCTGTTTAGATTGATTTGATTAATTATCTCTTTTTATTTTGAGCGCACCTAAGTGAACTGCTGATATGATGGACTCGTCGTCGTCATTATCTTTAAATTCTATCAGCTTGTCCTGGCGTTTGTCAACCTTGGCAACCACCAGGTTCACGATATCGCCAAAATTGCGTATCCCGCGTTTTTTCACTACCGGCTTTGTTTTAGCTGGTTGTGCCGAAGCCAATACAGGCTGAGCCGGTAGGCTGATCGCGCTGTTATCTATTGTTTCTTTGTTTTCTTCGGATGTCGCATCGGTTAGTTCAATTGGTTTTGCAACTTCGATCTGTTTTGATGTTTCTGTCGATGCGATCAAAGGCTGATTATCATGCTTAACAATCTCTGTTTTTACAATCGATGGGTTTGCCTGTTCTTTCTGCTCAACAGCATTTGTTTTTATTTTAGGTTGATTGGCTTTCGTTGCAGGCTTAACAGAGGTCTCAACTGCAGCCAATTGGGCCTGCTGTGTTTCAGATGATTTTACAGGCCTGGTATTTTCAGGTTTTACTACTGATGGGTTCACTTTCGCAACCGTATTGGTATCCTGCTTATTGTGTTTCACAACACCTTTTTTAGGGATAAATAATATCCCTGCTGTAAGCAATATCAGCACACTGGCAGCAATGCTTAGCATCGTGAAGGCACTTTTCTTCTTTTTGCCTCTGAGTTCAGCATCGATATTTTGCCATACCTGTGCCGATGGTTGTACTTCAAAATTCCCCAATTTTGAGTTGAACAGATCATCAAATTCTTTATCCTGCATATTCATACCTTTTTCCATCTGATTGTATAATTTGTTCTTTTAATATAGCCCGGGCCCTCGATAGCTGCGACTTGGAGGCGCCTTCTGATATTCCCATGATCTCGCCGATCTCCTTGTGCGAATAACCTTCTATCGCGTAAAGGTTAAACACCATCCGGTATCCCGGCGAAAGCTGTTGTATCAGTGCCATCAGGTCTTTAGCATCCAGTCGTGCTGCTGCAACGGCCTCGACAGATGGTTCCTTACCCGTTTCCTCCAGGTCAGCTACCGAAAGCATTTTATGATGTTTGCGATAATATTCAATGGAGCTGTGTATCATGATCCGTCTTACCCAGCCTTCAAAAGAACCGTCCCCGCGGTAGTCGGCAATCTTTTGAAACACCCGGATAAAACCGTTTTGCAGCATATCCTCGGCCTCCATCCTGTCGTTCGCGTAACGCAGGCATACCCCCAGCATTTTCGAAGCAAACTGCTTGTAAAGTAACTCCTGCGCTTTGCGTTCGTTTGCCTTACAGCGTTTTACCAGATCTTCAATTGTGTACTTGTGCTCCAAAAACATCATTTAAAGGTAAGATGAAAACTAAAGGCAATTGGTTGCACGGAGGATAAATTATTTTTTTACTTACCACTCGTACATCTACTCACCCGGTCATTGCTTCGCTCGACCACCCTCTCCCGCAAGCGGCAAAGAGGGTTTAATTCTTTGTTTTTCTTTTTTACCCTCTTTCCACAAAGTGGAGAGAGGGTCGACCAGCGTAGCGTAGTCGGGGTGAGTCTACACGCCAATGCCTATTGGACGGCATCACAATTTTTAATAATTTGCTTATACAATGAAAAAGCTGCAACTCACCTTATTGCTGATTCTTATATCAGTATCTCTTGTTTTCGCACAAACGGCAGAGTCTTATACATTATTAAAACCCGATCGTGTTTTTGACGGCGAGCAAATGCATGCTGGATGGGTAGTATTGGTAAAAGGCAATCGAATTGAAGCAGCAGGCGATGCCGGGAGTGTAAAAGCACCCGCCTCGGTCAAAGTGATCGAGTTAAAAGGGACAACCCTGATGCCGGGTTTGATCGAAGGGCATTCGCATTTATTCCTTCACCCTTATAATGAAACACTTTGGGACGACCAGGTGCTGAAAGAAAGCCGCGCTGAGCGTACTGCCCGGGCGGTAGTACATGCGCGTGAAACTTTGTTGGCAGGCTTCACTTCTGAACGTGACCTGGGAACTGAAGGCGCAGGGTATGATGATGTGGGTTTAAAAACGGCTATTGATAAAGGAATTATTCCCGGTCCGCGGATGATGGTGGCTACCCGGGCCATTGTGGCAACGGGCAGTTATGGGCCAAAGAATGTGGTGGATCAGAATATGATTGTCGAAGGCGGCGAAGAAGCGGATGGCGAGGAAGGCATTACTCATGTGGTGCGTTCTCAAATTGGCCATGGCGCCGATGTAGTAAAAATTTATGCAGATTATGGCTGGGGTCCCGATAAAAAAGCAGAACCGACTTTCACTGTAGAAGAGTTAAAAAAAGCCGTAGAAGTAGCCAAAAGCAGCGGGAGGACCATAGCAGTTCATTCTACTACATCAGAAGGCATGCGCAGGGCTATAGAAGCCGGTGTAACCACTATTGAACACGGGGACGGCGGTACGCCGGAGCTTTTTAAGTTAATGAAGGAGAAAAACATAGCCTTATGCCCTACCCTTGCAGCTACTGAGGCTTACGCTACTTATTTTGATGGCTGGAAAAAAGGTGATCCGGATATTGTATCCATCAAACACAAAAAATATATTTTTAGCGAGGCTATGAAGGCAGGCGTGACGATCTGCATGGGCGGTGATGTTGGCGTATTTACTCACGGTGATAATGCCCGTGAAATGATCATGATGGCCGAATATGGCATGAAACCAATCGATATTTTACGGTCATCTACTTCGGTAAACGCCTCGGTTTTTCAGTTAAAAGGTGTCGGGAGTATTAAAGCCGGCTATTTTGCCGATCTGGTTGCCGTTCAGGGCAATCCGGTTGAAGATATTAAGGCTGTGAAACAGGTGAGATTGGTGATGAAGGATGGGGTTATTTACAGGCAGGAATAGAGATTTAAAAATATTTCACATAACAATAATAATGTGTATATTTATTAAAATTTATACACATGAGAACCAACATAGATATCGACGACACACTAATGGCCAAGGCTCAGAAGTTAAGTAGTGTAAAAACTAAAAAAGGTATAGTGGAAGAAGCTTTACGATTATATGTTACTATAGAGAATCAGCGAAAACTAGCTACTTTAAGAGGGAAAATTGCTTTAGATGATAAAGCGTTTGAATAATGGATACCATTCTTGTAGATACTTCTGTCTGGGTTAACTTCTTTAAAGATATTGAAACCGAATCCATGAGGTATTTAAGTAATAATTTCACAAATATTATCATCGCAACCTGTCCGACCATTGTTCAGGAAATCTTACAAGGTGTAACCTCCGATGCTGATGAGCAAATAGTTAAGTTATATTTTGATAATCTAACCAGACTAATTGAAAACCCTTATACTTTAGCTATTCACGCAGCTGAGCTTTATAGAAAATTAAGAAAAAAAGGAATAACAATACGTAAACCTAACGATTGCTTAATAGCTGTTTACGCTATTAGGAATAATATCGCACTTCTCCAGGACGACAAAGACTTTCTATCAATCGCGCAGCATTCTAAATTGAAACTTGTTTAACGAGCTTACCTTTTCGTCCTGAAGTACTTATAAATCTTCACAGCCGACATGATGATCATCGAAAATACGATGATGCCGACAGTACCGTAAATCCAGCTTAAGCCGTCTTTTACAACTGCCAGGAAAACAATAGCGAATAAGAATATCGTAGCAATTTCATTCCAGATCCGCAGGCGGGTTGAGGACCAGATAAATAAGCCATTCTTCATTTGCTTGATCTTATTCTGACACATAAAGTGGTAAATGAGCAATAAGATCACAAACGTAAGCTTGATATGCATCCAGGGTTGCTGCAACCATCCGGGAGCTAAACATAGCATGGTAATTCCCGCAGCTACGGTTAATACCATAGATGGTACCGTAATCACGTTCCATAACCGGCGCTCCATCATCACAAATTGATCGGATAATATTTTCTTTTCAGGATCGGGTTTGTCTTGCGCCTCTGTATGGTAAATAAACAGGCGCACAATGTAAAACAGCCCCGCAAACCAGCAGACTACAAAGATGATGTGTATAGCAAGTACATAATGATAAATATCCACGTATTTCACTAATTATCTCGAATTACACGAATTGATGCCTTAGTGAAGTTCGTTTCAATTTGTATAATTCGCGTCATCTGTATTCTTTAATTATTTCAACTGCATATTTTACATTATCAAACGGTATATCCGGCATAATGCCGTGTCCCAGGTTGAATATATAGCCGTTCTCGTCTCTCATACGGTCGAACAGGCGGTGTATTCTTTCCTTGATCACCTTTTTATCAGCATACAAAATATGCGGATCCAGGTTACCTTGAACTGCAATACCTTTTGGCAGGCGTTGCTTTATGTCCAGCAGGTCAACGTTCCAATCAATGGAAATCACATCCGGTTTAGCCTCTGCCATCAACGGTGCGAAAACTGAGCTGCCTTTACAGAACGATATTACCGGAATATCTTTTCTGTTCAATCCTGCGATGATTTCAGCTATATACCGATGAGAAAACTCTTTATAATCATCCCATGCCAATGCCTGTGCCCAGCTATCAAATATTTGCACCGCATTGACGCCGGCTGCAATCTGCAGATTTAAATAATCAACAGTTACTTTAGCGATCTTGGATAGCAACTGGTGCGCTAACTCCGGCTCATTATGGATCAGCAATTTGGTCAGCTTGAAATCCTTGGACGAACCACCTTCAACCAGATAGCTCATTACTGTAAATGGTGCGCCGGCAAAGCCGATCAGTGGGATACTGCTGTTTAAACGCTGTTGAATTACTTTGATCGCATCCGCTACATATTGCAGTTTATCGTTAACGTCGGTCTGTAAAGCGTCCACGCCAGCCTGGTTGCAAACCGGGTTAGCAAACTTCGGTCCTATTCCATTGGCAAAGCTCAGGTCACCGCCCATAGCCTCGGCGGTAACTAATATATCCGAAAATAATATCGCTGCATCAATTCCCAGCAGGTCGACAGGGAGCATAGTTACATCGGCAGCAATTTCGGGCGTCTTGCACATTTCAAGAAAAGAGTATTTATTCTTGATGTCCCAATATTCCTTCATAAAACGCCCTGCCTGGCGCATCATCCATACCGGCGGTCGCTCTGTCTTCTCCGAAAATGCTGCTTTAATAAATAGTGAATCTCTCATAAAATATTGTAGAGACGCGATGCATCGCGTCTCTACGTATGGTGTTAGTGTTTTTTTATTTCCTGCGTTAAACGCTCAATTACCGACATCATCCTTGCCGTGATCTTTTCTTTATTCTTCAATGCCAGTTGCAGGTAAGCTTCGGCTTTGTCATACTTTCCTTGCCGGATGCTGATATTGGCAACGTGTACCAACGCTGCTATGTGGTCGTTCAATGTTCTTAATGGAAATTGTGCAGCCAGTTCATAATGACGTTCTGCTGCATCAAAATCACTTCTCTGCAGGCAAATGGCGCCCATCATATATTCATAAAAGCCACGGCGTCTTTTGCTGAGCCATTCAGGTCTTCTAATCTGCTTCAGCAGTTCCTCAGTTCTTTCGAAATCCTTCTGGTGAAAAAATTTGGCTGCCAAAACAAGGGTCCCTTGCTTAAAGTACTCAACGATGATCATGACAATCATCAGTCCACAAAAAGCCGTAAGCTGGTATACGCGCTGGTAAGCAAATAACACCAGCATAATAAAAAATACGCTTAAAACGAATATCCGTGCCTTATTGCTGAACATTAATGCTGATCTGTAAATTTATAACCCACCCCACGAATCGAATGAAAATATACCGGGTTTTTCGGGTCAGGTTCAAAATATTTACGGAAGGTCAGGATGAAGTTATCTATGGTACGTGTTGATGGGTAAACGTCATAGTTCCAAACGGTCTCTAATATCTGCTCGCGTGATACAGCGTCATTTCTACGCTCGATCAATAGTTTCAGCAGCATGGTTTCCTTTTTGGTTAGGGCCGTGATAGAGCCATCACCGTTCACCAGCTCAAATGAGTTGAAGTGAATGGTTTTGTCGCCGATTTTATAGCTGTTGAACTCTTTTAGTTCCTCACCTTTTAAACCTCTTTTTACCAGGTTATTTACACGGAGGATCAACTCTTCCAGGTTAAATGGCTTGGTCAGGTAATCATCAGCACCTTTTTTCAGGCCTGATATTTTATCCTCATTGGTGTTCTTAGCAGTCAGGAACATGATAGGCACTTCAGAGTTTTCCAGGCGGATAGTCTCTGCAACTACAAAGCCGTCAACTTCAGGCATCATTACGTCCAGTATTACCAGGTTAAAACGTTCTTCTTTAAATTTCTGCAGCGCCTTTTTACCGTTGTTGGCAGTGGTTACTTTATAACCTTCCAGTTCGAGGTTTAATTTTATAGCTTCTAACAGGTGTTCTTCGTCTTCTGCTAGTAATATTCTTTTTCTATTTGGCATGTGATTTATGATTTATAAACACTAATATTCACGAATTAGGTTGAATTTTACGAATTTATTAACTACAGTTACTCAGCATATTATGATAACCGATGCGCGAAATTCGTCCAAATTAGTGCAATTCGTGTCATCCTTATGCAAAAACAACTTCAAAAACACTTCCGGTAGGGTCGTTATCTTTTACGCTGATACTGGCCTCGTGCTGGTTCAACACTTCTTTCACAATATACAAGCCCAAACCAGTGCCTTTGGTATTACGCGTTTCTTCACTTCCCACTCTATAAAAACGGTCGAAAATGCGGGGCTTTTCATTATCGGCTATACCAATACCATGATCGGCCACCTCCAGAAATATTTTGCTATCTTTTGAATACAGTCTAACATCTACTACTTCACACGGACCAGAATATTTGATGGCATTCTCAAGCAAATTGGTCACCACAGATGTCAAAGCAAACTTATCACCGGTGATCTCGATCTTAGGTTCAATCTCTGCGTTGATCAATTGCTGTGTCAGGTCGCATTTATTCAGTTGCAGGCGGTTTACAACACTGTCAACCAGGGCCGACAAATTAAACTGCGCCTTCGGAAAAGTATATGACCTATTATCGATCTTCGATGCCAGCAGCATATTCTCAACCATATCATCCAGGCGTTCGATATCAAGCAAGGATTTATTGATAAAATCGTGTACCTGCTGTTTGGTCAGGTCGCGCTTCTGAATAGTTTGAAGTAATAATTTGATAGATGCTAAAGGAGACTTCAGCTCATGCGTCACTGACATCAGGAAGTTCTTTTTCTGTTCCTGCAAACGACGCTCTTTTTTGATCGATTTATGCAGACTGATAGCTCCTGCAGTAAATACGATTACGAACATGCTACCCTCGCCCAATATCATTGCTGTACGTTGTGGTTGCAGCATTACCAACATATATCCCCACCATATCAACTCCGCTACTGCGTAGATAATGATAGCGTAAAATATCACAAACGGTCGTTTCATGTTCGGTCTTATTTATCTCTGAAAACGATATCTAAACTATCAAATATAGCCCGTTTTGCTTTCTCCAGATCAGTTTTATTATGGGCCGATGAAATGAAACCCACTTCATATCCCGACGGGCCTAAATAAATCCCCCTGTTCAACAATTCGCGGTGCATTTTTTTGAATTTCTCCATGCTCGTTGCATCGATCTCATCTGCCCTGCTGATCTTCTCCTGGTCAGTAAATGCAAACCAGAATATCGACCCGATAGTGAACACTTTGAATTTATAATTACGGGCCGTAGCAAAACGCTGTATCGACTCGGTAAATTCTTCTGTCTTTTTGTTCAGGTCACGATAGAAACCCATTCTCAGCAATTCGCTCAACTGTGCAATACCTGCAGCCATGGCCACCGGGTTGCCCGATAACGTACCTGCCTGGTACACAGAACCTACCGGCGAAATATGATCCATAATTTCGGCAGATGAAGCATAAGCACCTACCGGCAACCCACCTCCAATGATCTTGCCATAGGTGATAATATCCGGTTGTATGCCATAATATCCGGCAGCACCCTCAAAACTTACCCGAAAACCCGAAATTACTTCATCAAATATCAGTAAAGTTCCGTTTTGTGTACAAATTTCGCGCAAATATTGAAGGTATTCTTTATCCTGTAAAAGCAAGCCGTTATTAGCCGGAATAGGTTCGATAATGATCGCTGCGATCTGGTCTTTAAACTCCTCAAAAGCCTTTTGCAGAGCCTCCCTATCATTCAATGCAACTACAATAGTTTCACCAGCAAATGATTTTGGTACACCTGCAGATGAAGTCTCGCCAAAAGTAACCAATCCGGAACCTGCCTTAACCAACAATGAATCGGAATGGCCATGATAGCAGCCTTCAAACTTTAATATCTTATCGCGTTTGGTATAGCCACGCGCCAGCCTGATTGCCGACATTACGGCCTCGGTGCCTGAGCTTACAAAACGCAGTTTTTTGATGAATTTATTATGCTTAAGGATCAGTTCAGCCAATTCATTCTCTAAAGCTGTTGGTGCACCGAAGGACATCCCTTTTTGCATGACCTCGGTAACCTTCTCACGAACCTTAGCATTGTTGTGACCGAGTATTAGCGGTCCCCATGAACAGCAGAAATCGATAAACTGGTTTCCGTCAGCATCCCAAACATAGCAACCATCGCCCTTTTCAATAAACAGCGGGGTTCCGTAAACTGATCTGAAAGCCCTTACAGGCGAGTTAACCCCTCCCGGGAAATAAGTCTTGGCCTTCTCGTACAACTCAGCCGATTTCTCCCTGCTGATATCCGGTTTACCGGTAGTATTCACCGGTTCATCACCCTCTCCTGAAAATATCTTTTTTATTGAATCAAGCATATATTTAGCTGAAAGCTAAAAGCGCAAAGCTTAAAGCTATATTATTAATTTAATGTCTGATGATATATTAAAAAAGCTTTCTGCTTTCGCCTTTAAGCTTTCACCTCTTCTATAGCCACTTATTCTCCAGCACCTCTTTCGCATGATACGTCAGGATTGCTGTTGCACCTGCACGACGGATGCTGGTCAATACTTCTGTAATGCCGCGCTGTTCGTTCAGCCAGCCTTTTTGTATCGCTGCTTTTATCATAGCGTACTCGCCGCTTACATTATAAGCTGCAATTGGCAGTTCGGTATTGTCTTTTAATAGTTTGATCACATCCAGGTAAGCCAAAGCGGGTTTTACCATCAGGAAGTCTGCGCCTTCAGCTTCGTCCAGGTCAGCTTCGATCAATGCTTCACGCTGATTGGCCGGGTTCATCTGATAGGATTTCTTATCACCAAATTTTGGTGCTGAATTCAGCGCATCACGGAAGGGGCCGTAAAACGCGCTGGCATATTTGGCGGTATATGACATGATGGAGACGTTGGCAAATCCATTATCATCAAGCACATTGCGAATGTAGCCTACGCGGCCATCCATCATATCTGATGGAGCAATGATATCAGCGCCGGCCTGTGCATGTGCCAGGGACATCCTGCCTAATATCTCTAAGGTTTCATCATTTAATATCTCGCCATTCTCTACAATTCCATCGTGTCCATCGCTGCTGTAAGGATCCATAGCTACATCGGTGATCACACATGCTTCGGGGAAGTTCTTTTTCACTTCGCTAATGGCACGTAAATACAAGCTGCCATCACGATAGCTTTCTGTAGCGAATTTATCTTTTAACGACTCTTCGATATTGGGGAACAGGTCGAATGCTTTTAAACCAAGCTTCAGGCAACTTTCTATTTCGCGAAGCAGGTTATCAATTGAACGGCGATATATGCCCGGCATGGATGCCACTTCACTTTGCTGATTATTTCCATCGATGATAAATAAAGGGAATATCAAATTGTCCGCGCTTACATGGGTTTCCTGCACCATGCGGCGAATCACTTCACTCTTCCTGTTTCTTCTTGGTCGTTGTAACATAGTTATTTAGAAAATCCGGCTTTACATATTTATTGCAAATCCGGAAGCCAAATTTATGGAAACGCAAACAATTATCAGGTGAATTGAAGCCTGAAAGATATTTTATGTCTTAAAAATGATCTTTTGCAAATATCGTATAGCTGTAATTTATATACCAAATACCGCCTCAGCCAATCCGACTTCATCGGGAGAAAAAGGCAGGATATATTTAGTACCCATTTCGTCAAATTTTCTGCCGGTGGATTTACCTATGGCAATTACCTTCTGACCGGGTTCCAACAGATTATTTGCAAAATAGGCATCCACATTTGACGGGCTGGTAAACACAAGCACATCTGACCCAGTACCTTCTACATCTTCTTCCAGCACGGTTTCATAAACTGGCAAGTCGATAATTTTAGTGTCCGATGATAGGCCTTGTTGTATGCTGCGTAATGATCCTTCAGCGCCGGGGAATAATACTTTTTTACCATTGGCCAGCTTCGCGAATTCCTCTGCAACCTCAGATGTATCGATACCGCCACCAACATAGCTGGTAAAGTATCCTTTCAAGCGCAGCATCTCTTCCGAGCCTGCTCCCACTACACCAAATTTTACGTCTTTGGGCAATTGTGGTTTTAACTGGAAGAAATACTCTATCGCATTTTTACTGCTGAAAAATATCCAGTCGGCATCCTGCAAAATATGCGATGCCAACTTAGTAATCACAGGTACCGTCCGGATCAATGAACGATCATCTATGGCAATCTTGTGCTTCGAAAGTGCTTTCCTGAAATAGCTTTGCTCTGAAAGCTCGCGGGATATGAATACGCTTTGCGGACGTTTCCGTTTTTTGTCAAATTTAGCAACAACCTTTTCAGCAAGGCCTTCGGTTGTGTTTGATTCCAGGTATAATCTATCCGGAAACTCATCTCCTTCATCCGCTTTTGAGGTGAACACCTGGAAAGCATCTTCATCTTTACGGCAATAACAGCCTAAAGGCAAATGGCAACCGCCACCAAACAGTTTTAAGACGGTACGTTCAACCGCCAGTTCTTCAGCTACATTCGGGTGATTTAATGCCTGAAGCACGTTAAACAAATCGGCATCATTCTCCCTAATCTGTATAGCCAGTACACCCTGTGCAGGTGCCGGTATCAGTTCAACCGGGGTTAACTCTTCTACATGGAACTCGCTCAGATCGATATTCAGCCTGCTTACGCCAGCTTTAGCGATCATGATTGCATCGTATTTCTCATCGCGCAGCTTGCCGATACGGGTGGGTACATTGCCACGCAGATCTTCTATTTCCAGGTCGGGACGATGGGCAAGCAATTGTGCTTTACGACGATTGGATGAAGTACCAACGATAGCACCGTATTTCAATGACATTTTTTGATGAACATCTACACAGTCCTTCAAGATCAGCAACAGTTCAGAGGGGTCTTCCCGTTCTGAAACTGCTGCGATGATGAGTCCCGGAGGGTTTTCAGTAGGCAGGTCCTTGTGCGAGTGCACGGCCAAATCAATGGTACCTGCCAATAATTCTTCTTCAAGCTCTTTGGTAAAAAAGCCTTTA
>Ga0310811_10011507_pt1 | contig 11480 bp, 9 predicted proteins | sample YCmetagenome_FD_207642 | JGI IMG/M metagenome (GOLD analysis project Ga0310811, IMG submission 207642) | Soil microbial communities from experimental microcosm in Duke University, North Carolina, United States - YC | ecosystem: Engineered > Artificial ecosystem > Soil microcosm > Unclassified ... | reverse complement strand
TCGGGATAAAAAACCGCTCAGCCTATGCTTTCTCTTTCCCATCCAGCTCACTCTCCGGTTATCTTTGGGAATCCTCCCTACCGTTCCTTCTTTTCCAGGGCGTCACTGGTCATCTTACCGCTGGTTTCAGCCCTCGTTCGGCCGACGTACCCTCTGCGGCACCTGCTTAAAAAGAAGAAGAGCGCCGTTTCAGGCGCTCCTTTCAACCATTCTTTTTGCAGTCTTCAGATCTCGAGAATCACCGGCATAATCAACGGCCTTCGACTCGTGCTCTTCTGGATAAAACGCTTCAGGTCAGTCCTGATCTTTTCCTTGATCACGCCATAATCGGCCTTCTCTTCAGTCGAGGAGCCATCGAGGGTGCGCTGGACCACCTGGCGCGCCTCCGAGATCAGTCCATCTTCGGCAATCGCCATGCCGCGCATAACAATCTCCGGCAGATTCTCCAGCCGTCCCGTCCCCTTATTGATCGCGATGATCGGAAGCACAATTCCATCCTCGCTCAGGTGCCGGCGGTCGCGTATCACAAGGTCTTCAACCACATCAGCGGCGGTCCCGCCCGAATCGATGCAGACGCGGCCGACTGTCACCTTGCCCGTCTTCGTCGCCGAATCGCGGTCGATCTCCAGAACGTCGCCGTCTTCTATCAGAATGGCCTTCTCTACCAGGCCCATCGACGAGGCCAGTTCGGCATGTCGCTTCAGATGCCGGTAGTCTCCATGGATCGGAATAAAGAACTTCGGCCGGACAAGGTTGATCATCAACCGCAGCTCTTCCTGGCTTCCGTGGCCGCTCACATGAATCAACCCAGAGGAACCATCATCGTAGATCACCTTCGCGTCACGACGCTCCAGGTGATCGATCACCCGGTAGATCGACTTTTCGTTGCCGGGAATCACGCGCGAGCTCATCAGCACCGTATCGCCCGCTTCAATGTGCGCATACTTGTGGTTGTTCACCGCCGCGCGGCTCAGTGCGCTCATCGGCTCGCCCTGCGTTCCGCTGATCATGATGCAGAGCTTTTCGGACGGATAGTCCTTGATCTGTCCCGGATGAATAATCAGCCCCGGAGCAGGCTCCAGATACCCAAGGTCCTGCGCAATCTCCGTCGAGTTATCCAGCGACCGTCCGATGATGGCGATTTTGCGCCCATGCTGCGCGGCCAGCTCCATCGCCAGGCGAATTCGATGAATCGACGATGAAAAGCAGCTGAAGAACAGCTTCTTCTTTGTCTGCCCGAAGATCTCGTCCAGACGCGGCATCACCGCTCGTTCGCTCGGTGTATATCCCCGGCGATCCACATTCGTGGAATCTTGCAGTAAGGCGAGAACACCCTGCTTCCCCAACTCTGCAAAACTCTGCAGGTCGAAAGGCTGGCCATCTGTTGGCGAGAGGTCCACCTTAAAGTCGCCCGTGTGCAGAACCACGCCCACCGGCGTATGAATCGCCAGCGCAACGCAGTCCACCAGCGAGTGCGTCACCCGGATCGGAAGAATCGAAAACGGTCCCAGTGTCAGACGGTGGCCGGGAATGATCTCGTTCAGTTCGGCGTCATCCAGCAGGTCATGCTCTTCCAGCTTGCCTTCGACAAACGCCAGCGTGAACTCGGTCCCGTAAACCGGCACATTCAGCTCCGAGAGAATCCACGGCAGTCCGCCAATGTGGTCCTCGTGCCCGTGCGTCAGCACAATGCCGCGCACCTTGTCCCGATTCTCCGTCAGATAGCTGATGTCCGGGACGACGATGTCCACTCCCAGCAGTTCTTCTTCGGGGAACATCAGTCCGGCGTCGATGACAAGGATGTCATCCTGCCAGCGGAGAGCCATGCAGTTCATTCCGAACTCGCCCAGACCCCCCAGCGGAATCAGCTTCAGCTTATCTTGTGCCATGAAACTTAAATCTTAGCATTGGTAATCTTGGTGCCTGCTGCACCCTTCCTTCGTTTTTCTCGGCTTTCAAATCACCGTGCGAAACTTACAGAGCGCGCGCTTCAAGTCACCAAGCAAGGAGACCCCATGTCCGCCCCTGAAATCTATGATGCAATCATCCTCGGTACCGGCGAAGCCGGAAAGTTCATGGCATGGCATCTCGGCTCCCAGGGTCTGCGCGTAGCCGCCGTCGAGAAGAACAAAATCGGCGGCGCCTGTCCGAACTTTGCATGTCTGCCCAGCAAAAACATCGTTCATAGCGCCAAGGTGGCCTCCTACTTCCAGCGAGGGGCCGAGTTCGGCATGGTCCACACCCAGTGGAGTGTCGATATGGCCGGGGTGCGCATCCGCAAGCAAAAGATGGTCGACGGCCTCCAGGAGCTTCATCTCAACAACTTCCGGAAGAGCGGCGCGGAGATTGTCATGGGGTTCGGCCGCTTCGTCGCCGAAAAAACCATCCAGGTGGAACTGCGTGATGGAGGAACCCGCACCCTCCGTGCCGACAAAATCTTTCTCGATATGGGTTCTCGAGCGACGGTCGATCCTACCCCCGGTCTCTCCGAGTCAAATCCCCTCACCCACGTTGAAGCTCTTGAGCTCAACGTCGTACCCGAGCATCTCCTCGTCCTTGGCGGTGGCTATGTCGGCCTCGAGTTCGCCCAGGCAATGCGCCGTTTTGGATCCAGAGTCACCATCATCGAACGGAATGACCGTTTGGCTCACCGCGGAGATCCTGATGTCTCCGAAGCCATCGAGCAGCTCTTCCGAGATGAGGAGATTCAATTCGTAACCAACGCCATCGTCGATCGCGTCGAAGGGGTCTCCGGAGCCGAGGTCACCCTTCACCTCACTGGCAAGGGAGTTCCCTCAGAGATCAAGGGCACTCATCTTCTCGTAGCCACAGGACGCACACCCAACACTCAGAACATCGGTCTTGACCTTGCCGGAATCGAACTCACACCCTCAGGACACATCAAGGTTAATGAGCGGCTCGAAACCACCGCATCCGGCATCTGGGCCATGGGCGACTGCGCTGGTTCGCCCCACTTCACGCATATCTCCTTCGACGACTTCCGTATCGTTCGCGATAATCTTGCCGGAGCCAATCGCGTCACCACTGGTCGACAGGTGCCTTCCTGCACCTTTATCGATCCCGAGCTCGCTCAGGTTGGCTTAACCGAAACCGAAGCCGCGAAACGTGGAATCCCTTACCGGCTTGCGCGCCTGCCCATGCCTGCAATCCTTCGAAGTCGAACCCTCTCCGAAACCCGAGGCTTTCTCAAAGCTCTCATCTCCGACGACGACAGCATCCTCGGCTTCACCGCCTTCGGACCCGGCGTGTCAGATCTCCTCGTTCCCGTTCAGCTAGCGATGTCCGCGAACCTGCCTTACACCGCACTGCGCGACATCATCGTCGCTCACCCCACAATGAGCGAAGGCTTCATCAACCTCTTCTCGGCAGTGCCCGCAAAGAAGCTGTGAAGCCTTCGGAATAAGTTAGTTTTTCGAACTAGCGGAGTACGTCTTCCAGCACCAGCGAAAGCTCCGTCTTCTCGTCGCGATACTTCACAATCACCGGAGCGGCGACGCTCAGTCCCCACTCTGCTCCCTTGCCCTTGCTTACCGAGCGGGAGCCTGGAACCACAACCGCGCCCTCTGGAATCACCAGCGGCGACTCAGCCGTCGCCTTGTATACCTCGCCCTTCACTAGGTCATACACTGGTGTCCCGCGTGTTAGCACCGTCCCCGCTGCAATCACCGCGCGCTTCCGCACAATCGTTCCCTCGTACACGCCCGTGTTACCGCCCACCAGGGCATCGTCTTCGATGATCACAGGGCTCGCATTCACCGGCTCCAGAACGCCGCCAATCTGCGCCGCTGCACTCAGGTGCACACGCTTGCCGATCTGCGCGCAGCTTCCCACCAGGGCATGCGAATCCACCATCGTGCCCTCATCGACATAAGCTCCCACATTCACATACGCCGGAGGCATCACCACGACACCTTTCGACAAGTAGGCTCCGCTGCGCACGCTCGAGCCCCCCGGAACCACGCGCACGCCATCCGCAGCTGCAAAACGCCGTGCCGGATACGTCGCCTTGTCGACAAACGAAAGCCCATCCGGGCACCCCATATCGACCATCTGTCCCAGCCGGAATCCCAGCAGAATTCCGCGCTTCACCCAGGCATTCACTCGCCAACCGATCGGCAGCGACGCATCAGGCTCAGCCGACCGCAGAGAACCCGCCTCCAACGCGCTCCGCAACTCGCTGAACGCCGCCTCTGCTTCTTTGTTGCCAACTGCCTCCGCACCCTGAGCAAACCAGTGCTCAATGGCCGATTCCAAATTGTTCATATTTTTCAATCTTCTCCTTGGTTCTAAATATCCGGATGGTTTAGTGCAATGTCGTTGATTGAGCTGGCGTAATCTTCCAGCTTCCATCCTGACTGCTGACTGCGTCTGCGTGATCCGTCCGTTTATATTCTTTGCCGTTGAACCGGTAATAGCTAAGGCCCGTCTCTTCGGCAGACATATGCCATCCCGTCACTAAATCACGGTATCCTGCATGGCTGGCAGACAGAACCCCCGGACCCCATCCGCTCAGTTCGCCGAGATAGTGAATTTGATTGGCCTTCACGCCAAAAAGCCACATCGCGCCATTGGCCCCCTGTCCTCCGCGGGCGCAACCAACCCCTGAAGTAACAATCACAGTCTTCTCTGCAGCTTTCAGAGGGATCTCTTCATAGAGTAGTCCCTTTCGCAGCTCTGTCAGATCCTCTTCAGAGGTGCATTGCCAACTATCGTGCTGCGCAATTCCACTTACTTGTTTTTCAATATTCCGTTTTTGTGAATCCGTCAGGTGCGCAGGCGGCAACCTCTTTTCCAATAAATCGAGCGTAACCTGCGTCCAAGGATTTTGTTGGGCAGGCGCTAATCCGCACATCGCGGTGAAGAGAATCATCGTCAGGGCGCATCTTGTGGCAATCATGAGGATATTGTCAGCTTACGTGCACCGCTTCTCTTGATGGACTCTCAACCAGCAGCCCTAACTCCGCCACCAAAACCTCCAGCCGCTTCCGGGTAGCATCGCTCACCGGAACCATCGGAAGCCGCAGCACATCATCGCCGCGTCCGATCATCTTCATCACGGCCTTCACAGGAGCCGGGCTCGCCTCCCAGAAGTGCGCCAGCATCAATCGGAAGTATTGCCGGTTCAAGCTTCGCGCCGTGGCCCAGTCACCCTCAAGAGCCGCTCGCACCATCGCCGACATCTCCGCCGGAATTACGTTTGACGCAACGGAAACCAGTCCCGCCCCGCCCAGCGCCAGCACCGGCAACGCAATCGAGTCGTCTCCCGCAAACACCTTGAAGCCCTCGGGAGCAGAGGTCAGCAGCTCCGTAATCTGCGTAATATTTCCGCTCGATTCCTTGATGCCCACCACATTGTCCAGCTCAGCCAGCCGAAGCACCGTCGCCGGTTCCAGGTTCACGCCCGTGCGCCCCGGAATGTTGTACAGCAGCACAGGAAGCTCCACCGCCTCCGCAATCGCACGGAAGTGGCGATACTGTCCCTCCTGCCCCGGTTTGTTGTAGTACGGGTTGGCCGTCAGGACGCCCGTCAGTCCCTTCACCCCGGCCAGCTTCTTTACCTTGGTCACAGCCTCATGGGTCGCATTGCTGGTACATCCGCCGAAGACCGGCACCCGGCCCGCAGCCGTCTCCACCGTAATCTCTACAACGCGCAGCCACTCCTGCTCGCTTAGCGTCGCTGCCTCTCCCGTCGTACCGCAGGGAATCAGGAAACCGATGCCGCTCTCAATCTGCCACTCAACCAGCGCCCGCAGCGCGGACTCATCCACGCTCGAATCTCCGCGAAACGGAGTGACCAGCGCTGTTCCACAACCCATCAATTCCATAATGATTGCAAGTTTACCGCGTAGCGCACCTGTGCGGCTCCCGTCCGCTCTTTCGCTGCCAAAAAGAACTCCCGGCGAGTTGCCGGGAGTTCTTTGTTTTTGAGCCGTTCAGTCCGGTTTAACCCCGATAGAGCTCTGAAGGGATATGGAACTCCGGCATATGCAACGAGGCACCGTTCGCCGCTCCAGGAGGCATATCCATACACTTTACGAACGCGGTTTGGAACTTCTCCATCTCTTGCTTGGTCCCGACGGTCACACGAACATAATTCGGCAGTGCCGGCCAAGACCGGCCAATGGCTACGTTCTCTTTGATCATCTGCATTTGGAAGTCCTTGCCTGGCCTCTTCACATCGACCATGAAGAAGTTCGCCTGCGATCCGGGCACAATCTTGTAGTTGTGCTTGGTCAGGAACTCCAGCGTCTCCGAACGGACGTCAGAGTTGATCTTCCGGCGCAGCGACACCAGGTCCTTGTCCTGCAGGCTGGCGCGGGCAGCTGCCGAGCTCGTAATGGAGATGCTCGCCAGACTGCGAGCCGGAGCGGCCACCGTCGAAAACTTTGCCAGCAGATCAGGCCGTGCTGCCGCAAATCCGGCACGCAAGCCCGCCATACCGTAGATCTTCGAGAACGTACGCAGCACGATAATGTCCTTATCGGCCGCAACCTGATCGAGAACCGAATCCTGGTCAGAGAAGTGGTGATAGGCTTCATCGACGATAACTACAGAACCGGTGGGCTTGTTGGCTAATAGCCACAGAATGTCTTCGCGCGGTGTGATGGTGCCGGTCGGGTTGTTTGGATTAACGATGTAGTACGCTCCAGGCGAAGGATGCGCCTTGAGCATCGCCTTCACGTCATGAGCGAAGGTCGGGGTCAACGGCACAGGGTACTTCGGAGCCCGCATCGTGTCGGCAGCACGAAAGCCCTGCTCGTAACTGGGATCGCCGTAAACCAGAGGCTTATCCGGACCGATGTTCGACATCAACGCCAGATCGAGTGGCCCGCCCGAACCGGGAGTCAGAGCGACGTAGCCCTTCTTTAGGCCGAACTGGTCATAGATCACCTGCACCGTCTTCATCGTCTCCTCCTGGTGATAGCGTCCACCCAACGGGGCAGTGGTGCTGATCGCCGAGAGCGCCGACTGCGCAGGCCCGAGGGGGTTCTCATTGGAGCTGATGATGACGGTATCTGAGGTGAGATGGCGCATCTCGCCCATATCGGCGCCGAAGCCACGTCGGTTGCCCGCCGCCTGGGCCGCTGGCTGTTGCATTGCTGCCATCGCCGGAAACGAGGTAGCCGCCGCAGAGGCTGCCCCGAGGATTCGCATAAAGGACCTGCGTGAAACACCTGTGTTGAATCTGGAGCTCATAGAAGCTTCCTCCAATACGCGCTATGCGCGGAATATTGTTCGGGATACACAAATGCGGGCGACGCAGAGACGGAGGGTCGCGCTTTATTAGCCGAGGAGCAGCGATCAAATCTGCTCTGCGGAGCGTCTCGGCTCACGCAGCAATTCGAGTGTGGTGGGATTCACGAAGACTGACGCATCAGCTTCGCGATGAGTCTCAATGTACAGCGAAAATTGCTGCCGCGCACCAAAAACTTGCCTTTAAGCAGAAAAATCCCCGCAACAACTGTCGTGCAAAACAAAACGCCCGGCTCTTAAAGAACCGGGCGTTCTTTCAAAAAAGCGTCTGAGAATTACACCCACGCCCCTTTGCGGATCAACGGCTCCGCTGTTCCGTCTGCCGCAATGCCGTCCACATCCATCTCGGCGGACCCGATCATCCAGTCCACGTGGATCAGGCTCTCGTTTGCGCCCAGTGAAGCCAGCTGCGTCGAATCCATCTTCTCGCCGCCGATAATGCAGGTCGAATACGCCTGTCCCAGCGCAATGTGGCTCGCCGCATTCTCATCGAACAACGTATTCCAGAACAGAATTCCGCTCTGCGCAATCGGGGAGTTGTGGGGTACCAGAGCAACCTCGCCCAGTCGCCGTGCCCCTTCGTCGGTCGAGATCAGCCGGTTCAGCACATCCTCGCCCGCCGTCGCCGTAGCTTCGACAATCTTCCCGCCCTCAAACCGAACCGCGATGTTCTCGATCAAAGTTCCCTGATGCGAAAGCGGCTTCGAAGCCCGTACCGTTCCATCCACGCGGTCCTTGTGGGGAGTCGTAAAGCACTCTTCCGTCGGGATATTCGGCTGGCAGTAGACGCCGTTTCCAGCTGTCGTTCCTCCACCCGCCCACAAGTGCTCATCCGCCAGGCCTACCTTCAAATCCGTTCCCGGTCCTTTGAAGTTCAGGGCAGAGAAGCGTTTCGCGTTCAGCATATCCACGCGCTTCTTCAGGCGCTCGCCATGCTGCTTCCACTCCGTGACCGGATCGTCCACATTCACCCGCGAAGCCGCAAAGATCGCATCCCACAGCTTTGCAACGGCAATCTCCTCCGGCTCGCCGGGAAACACCAGCTTCGCCCACTCCGGAGTTGCCGCAGCCACGATCGTCCAGTTGATCTCGTGCCGCGTAATCAGCTCCATCGCCGGCTTGCCTGCCTTCGAAGCGGCGACGTTGACCCTCGCCACCTTCGCCGGGTCCTGCTTGGCCAGCAGGGCCGGATTGGCGCCCGCAATCGCCAGCCGCGCAGCTCCGCCGCGAAAACCATTGGCAACTCCATCCTGCAGCCACGTCGGAGCATAGTCGAAGCTGGCGTCCTGACCATATTCAAACCGCGCCAACACGCTCGGATCATCGCTGTACAGCGTCGTCACGAGCAGGGCACCTGCCTTATAAGCCTGTTCAGTGATCTTTCGGGCCAGCGGCAGCGCATCCATCGGAGCCGACATAATCAGCTCCTGACCGGCCTTCAGCCCCAACCCTACCTTCACGGCTACCTCAGCCAGCCGATCCAGCTTCTCATCCAGCGTTAAAGCGCTAAAATCCGTAACTTTTACTGCTTCCGCAACACTCATGGTCTGCTCCTCATCTGGTTTGACGCGAAGGCCGCGTGAAGCGATTCACCGCTATACCTTCGTGCAGACTTCCTGAAAGTCGTAACTGCCGCTCCGCGTCGAGATCCACTCCGCCGCCCGTACCGCTCCCTCGGCAAAGCCGCGCCGGGAGTACGCCTCATGCGTCAGCACCAGCCGGTCGGCGCTGCTCTTCGCCTCCAGCACATGCAGTCCGGCTGCATCTCCAACACGCTTCGCGTTGATCGGAACCTCTGTAAGTCCAGTCGCTGCCTTGACCGTGTTGGCCAGCGAGAGTGCCGTTCCCGAAGGCGAATCGAGCTTTGTTACATGATGCGTCTCTTCGATGGAAAACGCGTAGCCTGCATTCTTCAGCAGTTCGCCCATCTTCTTGGCCATCTGCAGCATCGCCTGCACGCCCACGGAAAAGTTCGTGCCGTACAGCAAGCCCGCCTGCTTGCGCTCCGCCAGCGCACGCATATCGGGCAGCTTGTCGTACCAGCCCGTGGTGCCCACGACCATCTTCGCGCCCGTCGCCAGCACCGCGCGCATATTCTGCACCGCGGCCTCAGGAGTCGTGAAGTCAATCACCACGTCAAACCCTGCCACAAACGGAGGCGTCAGCCCAGAGGCGTTCGCATTCTCCTTTGCATCCAGCACATGAACGCTGTGCCCACGCTCAGCCGCCACCTCGGCCACCAGTTTTCCTGTCTTCCCGTGCCCCAGAACCAGTACGCGCATTCAAATCCTTCCCTAGGCTTTCGCCGCTGCCACCCGCGCCTCTACATCGAAGATCGAATCGTCAGGATCGGCAAAGAAGTACTTGTGCAGGCTGCGCACCGCCTCTTCCACATCCTCCTCATCGATCATGAAGCTCATATTGATCTCGCTTGCCCCCTGCGAGATCATCCGCACATTCACATGGCTCACCGCCGTGAACACCTGGCCGGCAATGCCGTTATGTCCGCGAATATCCTCACCGACCATGCAGATCAGGGCCTTATTGCCCTCCATCTTCACATCGGCAATCTTCGAAAGCTCCTCGCAGATCTCCGGCAGCCGCTCGTTCGAATCCACCGTCAGCGAGATGCTCACCTCGCTGGTCGAAACCATATCGACCACGCACTTGTACTTATCCAGCACGTCGAAGACAGCCTTCAAATACCCGTGCGACATCAACATGCGGCTCGCCACAATGTCGATGATCGTCAGCTTCTTCTTCGCCGCGATGCACTTGAACGGGCTCTTGCACTTCGGTGCAACGGCCGTGATCTTCGTGCCTTCGTTCTCCGCATTGCGCGAGTTCAGCACCCACACCGGAATGCTCTTCTGCACTGCAGGAAGAATCGTCGCCGGATGCAGCACCTTCGCGCCGAAGTAGGCCAGCTCGGCGGCCTCTTCAAAGCTGATCGACTTCACCCGCAGCGCCTCAGGCACAATGCGAGGATCGGTCGTCATAATGCCGTTCACGTCCGTCCAGATCTCGATAGCGCCCGCGTGCAAACCACCACCCACCAGCGCAGCGGTGTAATCGCTGCCGCCGCGTCCCAGCGTGGTCGTAATTCCCTCGGCTGTCGAGCCGATAAAGCCGCCCATCACCGGCGTCTTGCCCTCTTCAACCAGAGGAAGCACCAGCTCCGTCAGCCTGGCCTCGATCGCGGCCTCCTGCGGAGCGGCCTTGCCGAAGTTCGCGTCTGTGATGATGCAGCTGCGCGCATCGACATGCGTCCCACTCAATCCGCGCTGGTCGAACGCCGCGGCCACCATGCGGCTCGAAAGCCGCTCGCCGAAGCTCACCACCAGATCTCCCGTCCTCGCCGTCAGCTCACCCACCGCCGCAATACCGCGCAGCAGATCGTCCAGAGCGTCGAACTCCTGGTGAACCGCCATCTCCAGACCGATAAACCGATCCTTCTCCAGCAGATCGTTGGCCGTGTCGACGTGGCGGCTCCGCAGTCGCGCGCTGATCGCCAGCGCACCGGACTTATCGCCGCGCCCTGCAGCCGCAGCCGCGGCCAGCAACTGATCGGTCACCTTAGCCATGGCTGAGACCACGACAATGGTCTCCAGACCCTTCTTGCGACGGCCGCCGACGATCGCGGCCGTCCGTTCCATCGCCTTGGCATCCTCAACCGAGGTGCCGCCAAACTTCATCACGACAAGCTGTTCCCGCGCTACGCTCAAGCCAGCACCGCCTGACCCTGCGCCGCTCCCGTTGGAACTCCCAACTTATCCAGTTTGCCCATGCGCGCCAGAACCTCCGCATTCAGCAAAGCCGCACCGGCTGCGCCGCGAATCGTGTTGTGCGACAGAACCACAAACTTCCAGTCCAGCAGCGTGCATTCGCGCAGGCGTCCGACCGTGGCCGCCATGCCCTGGCCACGCATGCGGTCCAGCCGTGGCTGCGGACGATCCACCGCGCTGTCGAACTCCACAGGAACCTCAGGAGCCGTCGGCAGTCCCTCGCCGCGTAGCGGAGCAAACTCGCTCCACGCCGCCAGAATCTCCTCCCGCGTCGCCTTCTTGCGCAGCTTGATGCTCACGCACTCCGTGTGGCCGTCTTCCACCGCCACGCGGTTGCAGTGCGCGCTCACCTTGGCGTCCAGCATAGCGACGCTGTCACCGCGCACGCGGCCCAGCAGCTTGCCAACCTCCTCCTGCATC
>Ga0310811_10011506_pt1 | contig 11480 bp, 13 predicted proteins | sample YCmetagenome_FD_207642 | JGI IMG/M metagenome (GOLD analysis project Ga0310811, IMG submission 207642) | Soil microbial communities from experimental microcosm in Duke University, North Carolina, United States - YC | ecosystem: Engineered > Artificial ecosystem > Soil microcosm > Unclassified ... | reverse complement strand
CGCGCCGGCGGCAAGGGCCGCAATCCGCAGACCGGCGAGGAAATCACCATCAAGCCGTCCAAGCAGCCGCGCTTCCGTCCCGGCAAGCAGCTGAAGGACTCGCTGAACTGATGGAGCGGCGCGCCCGGTCGGCAATTTTGCCGTTGGTGCTGTTATGGCTGGCGGTACATGCCGTGCTGCTGGCCGTGATCCTGGGCGCGAAGTTCCTTTTCACCAAGACCGCCATCGTGGTCGTGCTGCTGGTGGCAGGAACAATCTTTCTGTTTGCCAAGCTTCGTGCGATACCGCGGAAATTGGTTTACGGCCCCGTGGTATAAGGGGCATCCGGGCGGTTAGCTCAGCTGGTAGAGCATATCGTTTACACCGATAGGGTCGGAGGTTCGAACCCTTCACCGCCCACCAGCCTTCGCTCGCGAAGCGAGAGAAGGCTGCCGCGCCGTAGCCCGCAGGGCGAAGGCGGGCCATGTTGCCGCGAGCTTCGGCTCGGCAAGCCAGAATATGATTTGTCAAATTCAATCATGGCTGCCGCGCCGTAGCCCGCAGGGCGAAGGCGGGCCATGTTGCCGCGAGCTTCGGCTCGGCAAGCCAGAATATGATTTGTCAAATTCAATCATGGCAGCCGCGCCGTAGCCCGCAGGGCGAAGGCGGGCCATGTTGCCGCGAGCTTCGGCTCGGCAAGCCAGAATATGATTTGTCAAATTCAATCATGGCAGCCGCGCCGTAGCCCGCAGGGCGAAGGCGGGCAAGCCGGAGCAGATTCCAATGACCTATGTTTACATTCTACAAAGCTTGGCACACCTCGAGCGGTATTACGTTGGTGCCACGGCCGATTTGCGATCCCGCCTTCAGAAACACAATGCCGGCGAAGTGCCGCATACAGCGAAATATGCTCCTTGGAAGGTCAAGACCTACATTGCGTTCTCCAACAAAACGCAGGCGGTTGAATTCGAAAAGTACCTCAAGTCGGCATCGGGCAGAGCTTTCGCGAAGAAGCGGTTTTGATGTCGTCGGCTGAGGCCTGCCTCGCTCGCGCGATAGCGGCTTGAGCCGGGCGCGGCCCAGTAGGCCAAGCGGCCGCTAGGCGGTTGGCGCAAGCGGCCACTTCGAAACAATCCGACATATCCCGAAATGTTGCCGGCATCACCCGGGAACGGCCGTCGCGTTGGATGCGCCCGTGCAGTTCCGGTTGGACGCGCGCGCTCGCGCGCAGCGATCGGGGCCGTGCGCCGAATTATCCCGCGCAAGAAGGCCCGTTCTTATGAAGATCAAAGTCGCAACCATGGCCGCCGCAATGGCGCTGGCCGCCCCGGCCGCCAATGCCGCTTCGGACGGCGCCAAATCAGCCCCCGGCTGGTGGGAGAGCACCACGATCAGCGGGCGCATGTATTACGACGTCACCAACATCTCCAACACCACCAACGGTGTGAGAGGGCCCGGCGGCGGCAACGGCACCAATTTCGACATCAAGCGCTTCTATGTCGGTATCGAGCACGTCTTCAATTCCATGTTCTCGGCCAATGTCACGACCGATACCACCTATGACAGCGGCACCGCGAACGGCCAGATCTATCTCAAAAAGGCCTATCTGCAGGCCAAGATCGATCCGCTGCTGACCATCCGCGTCGGCGCCGCCGATACGCCCTGGGTTTCCTATTCCGAAGGCATTTATGGCATGCGCTATCTGGAGCAGGTGGTGGTGGACCGCACCAAGTTCGGCACCTCGTCCGACTGGGGCGTGCATATGCTGGGCAGCGCTTTCGACGGCATCCTGGCTTACGATTTTGCCGCACTGAATGGCGGCGGCTACAAGAAAATTCCGGTCGGCGCGGGCACCAACCGGGCGGCCAATTTCGACTATGAAGGCCGCATCAGCGCCGCCTATCAGGGCTTCAATCTTGCTGTAGGCGGTTACACCGGCAAGCTAGGCACCGCTTACGGCACGCCGACCTTCCATACCGCCCAGCGTTTCAACGTGATGGGCGCCTATATCGCGGACGGCCTGCGCCTGGGCGCGGAGTATTTCAACGCCAACGACTTCTCCGCCGCGCTGGTGGCCTCGCCCACTGTGGGTGATGCGGCCCATGGCGTATCCACCTTCGCTTCCTATTATTTCCTGCCGGAATGGGCGGTCTTCGCCCGCTACGATTCCGTGGACACCAACACAAGGACCGCGCCGGCCAAGAACAACGAGTACTACACGCTGGGCCTGACCTGGAGCCCGATCCGGATCGTGGACATCTCCCTGGCCTACAAGCACGATGCCGTGCGTGGCGGCAGCTTTACCGACACCAACGGCACCATCGGCTCGGGCACCGGCGCCATGCGCGGGACGTATAACGAGGTCGGCGTGTGGGGCGATCTTCAGTGGTAGCAGCGCCGGCATCCCGGATAGTTTTCACCGGATTTCCCTAAGGCCGGGTCCGGGCACCCCAGGGTTTCGGGGAATGCCACCTTCTTATCCTTACTGATTCACCAGTCGGGGCTGGATATCTTCAAAGGTTCCCGGAACGTGATACTGCGTTAACCCAGCGCCCTCGGGTCATGGCTGGGGTGGCGCAGGGGGCTGGCTTGGACAAGGCATATCACTGCTATGTGATCAGCTTGGCGCGCGAGCCGCAGCGGCGCTCGGACTTTCTTGAAAGAATCCGGCAGACGGACCTCAGCGTCGAGGTGTTCGACGCAATCGATGGCCGGGGGCTGGTTTATGACCGGTGTGTGCAGGACGGTCTGGTTGCCCCGGACGCCGACGGCTACAAGCGGGGACGGCTCGGCTGTGCCTCTTCGCATCGGGCGCTGTGGCGTGAGGCGGATCGCAGCGGCCGCAACCTGCTGATCCTGGAGGATGACATATATTGCCGGCGCGACATCGCGCAGCAGATCCCGAAGATTCTCTCCCACCTGAAGGACTGGGATATTGTCCTGCTGGGGTTCAACACCAATGCGGTGCTGAGCTTCAAGATTTCGGAAGATTGCGATTTTTCGGGATTTTTTTCCAACGAGACGCCTTCGGTCCAACAGCTGGAGGCCTTTACCCGGGAAATCGCGCCTTCGGTCCCGTTGCGCCTCAACAATGCGTTTGGGCTATGCTCTTACCTTCTTTCGCCGCGAGGCGCTCGCAAGCTCCTCTCGCTGTTTCCCCTGAGCAACCGCATGGTGCGAATTCCCGGCAACAAGGCAAGATTCGGGAAAGAGGATTTCCGCTGCAGGACGCTCGACATGAACGTCAACACGCTATACGCGCAGATGAACAGCTACGTCGCGATTCCGCCCCTTGCTCTGCCGTTGAACGATGCAGCCACATCCTTGACCATGGCTGATCCCTTTCCGCACCAAATTGCCGGCCGCCCTCTGTCTTCCGCGAAGCCGAATTTTGCGCACAGATTGAAAAAACTGGGTTCGCGCGGAGTTCGCAAGGTTCTCCGGCTGGCCGGACGATGAAATGGCTGGCGCGATCGATCGGCCGACTCGCTGGCTGGAACCGGCGCGACGGCGCATCGGCGCTTGCAGATTTCCTCGATGCTCCCGAGGCCCCATTTGAACCCGATGTCTGGGACGATGGAGGTGCTTCCGCCGCGCAAGAGGGATTGCCGGCCAGGCATGCCTCATCCAGGACCCTGATCGTCCAGGGATGGCAGTTTCTCCCTCATTCTTATGCCATCGTGAATCAGTGGCAGCTTCTGGCGCTGCGGCGGCGCAACGATATCACCCTGAAAGTTCAGCATGCGCCTTTGTACCGGGCGCACTGGCAGCCACAGGCAGGGCTGTTCGAGCCCAGGGATGAGGAAGCACTGAGAGCGATCCCGACCGCTGCGCCAGGGGAAAGCGCAGATATCGCTATGCGAATTTCCTATCCGTACGATTTTTCGCTCTCACCGTCCGGCAGGACTGCCGTGTTCGCGACCCTGGAGCAGCAGGCCATCCGCGAGAAACACTGTGCGGACCGCGATTTGCATGCCAGGTTCTTGCAGGGTCAGGGTCCGCTCGCCGATGTGGTGGCCGTCACGCCATCGCGATGGTCGGCGGAAGGATTCTACAAAGCGGGGTTTCGCACGGACCAGGTGCTTGTCGTTCCCCATGGCGTGGACTGCGTCCTTTTCCGTCCCATGCCGGAATTGCGCGCTCATGTTCGCGGCAAGATGGGTATCGCAGAGGACGACTTCGTCTTTCTCAGTATCGGCACCATGACCTCGAACAAAGGGATGGATCTATTGCTGCAGGCATTCGCGGAAGTGAGCCGAAAATTCCCGCAAGCCCGGCTGGTCCTGAAAGGCGTGAATTCGCTTTATCGGTCCAGGAAACGCCTGCACCAGATCATGCAGAAGGTGCCGGCGCGTGACCTGCACCGTGTCATTGGCCGCCTGAAGTATTTCGGAAAGTCATTCTCGAACAGGCAGATGGCGCTGTTCTTTCAGTCCGCGGATGCCTATGTCTCGCCTTACAGGGCGGAAGGGTTCAACATGCCCGTGCTGGAGGCTGCGGCCTGCGGTCTCCCGATCATCTGCACAGGGGGCGGCTCGACGGACGACTTTGTCACCGAGGCATTTGCGCAAAAAATCATGAGCAGAAAATGGTCGCGCCGGATGGAGGAGCAGGATCTGGTGCAGTTGGAGCCGGATGTCGATCATCTGATTGGCCTGATGACCAGGGCGATTGAAGACAAAGCGTGGCGGCAACAGGCGGCCAAGGCGGGGCCTTCCCATGTGCGCGCCAACTACACCTGGGACCAGATCGTCGATAGGCTGGTTCAGGGACTTTGGCATTGACCCCCGTCTACAACCTGTCCCCCGCGTCATTCGCCAAGTGCGGTTTGTCCCGCTAGTCTCCCGGGAAAACAAAGGAACCGCTTTGCGCGCTGCACTTTTTGTCCTGTTTGCCGCTTTGGCGCTCGCCGCCTGTGGCGGACGCCAGCAACCGCCACCCTGGATGCGCGCAGCCGAAAAGCCGCGCGACGAGAATTATCACGGCGGCAATGCCGCGATATTGCTGAAATACGATGCCAATCACGACGGCACGGTCACGCGCGACGAGCTGATCAAGGGATTGAGGGCGGAATTCGCGGCCCATGACACCCATCACAATGGCTGCCTGGATGCGGAACAGGCCGGGCAGATCAATCAGGATCGAGTCGATGCCGACCAGTCCACCGCCACCCCGGTGATGGACTGGAACCAGGATGGCTGCATCGATTACACCGAATTTTCCGCCGCGCCCTATTCGCTGTTCGACCAGCTCGATGCCGACCATGACGGCAAGCTGACGCCGAAGGAACTGCAGCGCGCCGGCGCCAGGCCGCGCAATGCCGAGCCGCCGGAGCAGGGGGAAGGGCCGCGCGATGAGGGGCCGCGTGGTGGCCGGCGCGGCGGCGGCGGAGGTCCTCCGCCAGATGGCCCGCCGCCGGGGCAATAATTCACCTATCGCCTTCTGTTTGCTTGACTTGACTGGGGGGCTCCCCTACATCGGCCCCCTTCGCGCGTTGCCCCGTTAGGGGAACCGCTGCGGGGGCGTAGCTCAGTTGGTTAGAGTGTCGGCCTGTCACGCCGAAGGTCGCGGGTTCGAGCCCCGTCGCTCCCGCCATTTTCACCCGAAAATGGCCCTTACTTGTACCGTCGGTACGCTGTCGCTACCGACCGTCGCGGGTTCTCGCCCGTTGCCTACGCTGCCGCTAGGCAACCTCCCGCCATTTTCCACCCGGAAATGGCCCCTGTTTGTATCCGCGACGTCGCGGGTTCTCGCCGTCGCCTACGCTGTCGCTAGGCGACCCTACGCTGCCGCTAGGCAACCTCCCGCCAGTTCTTACCAAAGAAATGGCCTTGTTAAGAACCACTCGCAGTTAGCGTGAGGGGTTTCCACCGCTTTTCCACCGCCGCTCTCACTCCTCGCGCCATGTCGCACGGGGGGTGGAATTTTCCTGTTTTTCTGCGGCGAATCTTCCTTTAAACCCCGCTGGTCTCGCGAGGGCAGCCGCCTATACTGCACCCGCGAAATAACATCGGTCCGACCTGTTGGGGGCGTCCGCGGACGCCGGGGGCAAGGATCACAGGGTACGCGTATGGAAAAGCTGCTGCTTGAATATCTGCCGATCCTGATTTTCATCGGGCTGGCGGCCGTAATGGGCGGGGCTTTGATCGTTCTGCCGCTGCTGATCGCGCCGTCCAAGCCGGATCCTGAGAAATTGTCGGCCTATGAGTGCGGGTTCCCCGCCTTTGGCGACGCGCGCATGAAATTCGATGTCCGCTTCTACCTGGTCTCGCTGCTGTTCATCATTTTCGACCTGGAAGTGGCCTTCCTGTTCCCCTGGGCCATCACCCTGGGCGATACCGGCGTCTTCGCCTTCTGGTCGATGATGGTGTTCCTGGGCGTGCTGACCGTCGGCTTCATCTATGAATGGAAGAAAGGCGCGCTGGAATGGGAGTGATTCTGACACCCAACGGCACTGCCGCCCGCGCCGGGGTGGAAGGCGCTGCTGCCGCCATCACCGACAATGATCCCTATTTCAAAGCCCTGCAGGCCGAGATGGCCGACAAGGGCTTTCTGGTCACCAGCTCCGAGGCTCTGGTCAACTGGGCCCGTACCGGCTCCTTGATGTGGATGACCTTCGGGCTCGCCTGTTGTGCCGTGGAAATGATGCAGGCGTCCATGCCGCGTTACGACCTGGAGCGGTTCGGCATCGCGCCCCGCGCCTCACCGCGCCAGAGCGATGTGATGATCGTCGCCGGTACCCTGACCAACAAGATGGCGCCCGCCCTGCGCAAGGTCTACGACCAGATGCCGGAGCCGCGCTATGTGATCAGTATGGGAAGCTGCGCCAATGGCGGCGGCTATTATCACTATTCCTATGCCGTGGTGCGCGGCTGCGACCGCATCGTGCCGGTCGACATTTATGTGCCGGGTTGCCCGCCCACCGCGGAAGCGCTGGTCTACGGCATCCTGCTGCTGCAGCGGAAGATCCGCCGCACCGGAACCATAGAGCGCTGAATGGCTGATTTGGCTCAATTGTCGGAGAGTATCACATCCGCGCTCGGCGGCGCGGTGACGAATGCCACCATGGCACGCGGCGAACTGACCATCGAGGTCAACGCCGCCGATATCCTCAAAGCCATGGCGCATCTGCAGGGTGCGGGCGAGTTCAAGATCCTGGTGGATTTGTGTGGCGTGGACTGGCCGCAGCGCGCCAAGCGATTTGACGTGGTCTATCACCTGCTGTCGCTGACCAGAAATGCGCGCATCCGGGTCAAGGCGCAGGTGGGCGAGGGGGAAAGCATCCCCTCCATCATCTCGGTCTATCCCGCCGCCGGCTGGTTCGAGCGCGAGACCTTCGACATGTATGGCGTGCCTTTCGCCGACCATCCCGACATGCGCCGTATCCTCACCGATTACGGTTTCAGCGGCTATCCGCTGCGCAAGGATTTCCCGCTCACCGGCTATGTCGAGCTGCGCTATGACGACGAGCTCAAGCGCGTTGTCTATCAGCCGGTGCAGCTGGTGCAGGAATTCCGCGACTTCGATTTCATGAGCCCCTGGGAAGGCGCGCCGCACATTCTGCCGGGCGACGAAAAGGCCGCCATGGCGCCGGGCGTGGCCTCGGGCGAGCCGGGGAAGAAGCCATGAGTACCGTTACGCTCGACAACAAACAGGGTCATCAATCCGACGATTCGCAGATGACGATCAATTTCGGGCCCCAGCATCCGGCGGCCCATGGCGTGCTTCGCCTGATTTTGGACCTGGACGGCGAAATCGTCACCCGCGTCGATCCGCATATCGGTCTGCTGCATCGCGGCACCGAGAAGCTGATCGAGCACAAGACCTATCTGCAGGCGCTCCCCTATTTCGACCGGCTGGATTATGTCGCGCCGATGAACCAGGAGCATGCCTTCTGCCTGGCGATCGAAAAGCTGCTGGGCCTGGAAGTGCCCAAGCGCGGCCAGTATATCCGCGTGCTGTTCTCCGAGATCGGCCGCATCCTCAACCATCTGCTCAACGTCACCACCCAGGCGATGGACGTTGGCGCGCTGACGCCGCCGCTGTGGGGCTTTGAAGAGCGCGAAAAGCTGATGGTGTTCTATGAACGCATCTCGGGTTCGCGCATGCATGCCGCCTATTTCCGCGCCGGCGGGGTGCACCAGGACATGCCGCCGGGTCTCGCCGAAGACATCATGAAATTCTGCGATCACTTCCTCACCGTGCTGGACGATATCGAAGGCCTGCTGACCGAAAACCGCATCTTCAAGCAGCGCAATGTCGATATCGGCGTGCTCTCCAGAGCCGAAGCCGAGATGTGGGGCATGTCGGGCGTGATGCTGCGTTCCACCGGCGTGAAATGGGATCTGCGCCGCAGCCAGCCGTATGAGTGCTACAACGAGCTCGATTTCAAGATTCCGGTGGGCAAGAACGGCGACAATTACGACCGTTATGTCATGCGCATGGAAGAGATGCGCGAAGCCACCAAGATCATGCGCCAGTGCATCGAGAAGATGCCGGCCGGTCCGGTGGTCTCCAGCGACAACAAGGTGGTGCCGCCCAAGCGTGGCGAGATGAAGACCTCGATGGAAGCCTTGATCCATCACTTCAAGCTTTATACCGAGGGCTTCCATGTTCCGGCAGGCGAATCTTACGCCGCCGTGGAAGCGCCCAAGGGCGAGTTCGGCGTCTATCTGGTGGCCGACGGCTCCAACAAACCCTATCGCTGCAAGATACGTGCGCCGTCTTACGTGCACCTGCAGGCGATGGATTACATGTGCAAAGGCCACATGCTGGCCGACGTGTCGGCGGTGCTTGGTTCGCTCGACATCGTGTTTGGCGAGGTGGACCGGTGACCGTGCAGAACAATCCCAATATCGACATCGCCCAGAAGCAGCTGGACGCCTACAACGCCCAGGACCTGGAGACTTATGTCTCCTTTTTCGCGGAAGATTGCGTGGTGTCCGGCCTGAACGGCGTGCCGACCGAGACCTCGCGCGCGGCCATCACCATCCGATACGCCAAGGCTTTCGCCCAGTTCCCCGAGAACAAGGCGATCCTCAAGGGCCGTATCGCTGTCGGAAACACGGTGGTGGATCACGAATTGGTGATCCGCGCCCCCGGCGGCGAACAGTTCGAAATCATCGCCATCTACACCTTCAAGGACGGGCTGATCAGCCGCGTCGATTTCGCAAAGTAGGACGCCAAGGAAACGATGTCGCTTCGCCGCCTTGCCCCGCCGGAAATCCAGCCCGCAAGCTTCACCTTCAGCGCGGAAAATGCGCAGTGGGCTGAGGCCACCATCGCGAAGTATCCGGCCGGCCGCCAGGCCAGTGCCGTGATCTCGCTGTTGTGGAAGGGCCAGGAGCAGGAGGGTTGGGTTTCCCATCCCATGGTCGAAAGCATCGCCAAGATGCTTTCCATGCCCTTCATCCGGGTGCTGGAAGTGGCGACCTTCTACACCATGTTCAACCTGGAGCCGGTGGGCACCTATCTGGTTCAGGTCTGCACCACCACGCCCTGCTGGCTGCGCGGCTCCGATGCCGTGGTCGCGGCCTGCAAGAAGCACATCCACCCGCATGAAAAGACCGTCTCGGATGACGGCAAGTTTTCCTGGATGGAAGTGGAATGTCTGGGCGCCTGTGTGAATGCGCCCATGCTGCAGATCGGCAGCGATTTCTATGAAGATATCGATGGCCCCATCACCGAGCAGCTGATCGCCGACCTGCGCGCGGGAAAAGCCATCAAGCCGGGCCCGCAGAACAGCCGCACCTCGTCCGAGCCGGAAGGCGGCGCGATGAGTCTGACCGATCCGTCGCTCTATGACGGCTCGATGATCGGCAAGTACAAAGTGCAGGCGCCTCCGCCGCCCGCCGAACCCAAGAAGCCGGGAGCCTGAGACCGATGCTCGCCGACAAGGACCGTATCTTCACCAATCTCTATGGCTTCCAGAGCCCGGGCCTCGAAGCCGCGAAAAAGCGCGGCCAGTGGGACAATACCAAGGCCATCCTGGAACTGGGCCCTGAGACCATCGTCGACATCATGAAGAAGTCGGGCCTGCGCGGCCGTGGCGGCGCGGGTTTCCCCACCGGCCTAAAATGGTCCTTCATGCCCAAGGAAGTGAAGGAGCGTCCGCATTACCTGGTGGTCAATGCCGACGAGTCCGAGCCGGGCACCTGCAAGGACCGGGACATCATGCGCAACGACCCGCATACTCTTGTTGAAGGGTGTTTGGTGGCTTCGTTCGCGATGCGGGCGCATGCCTGTTACATCTATGTCCGCGGCGAATTCATCCGCGAGCGCGAGGCGATGCAGCGCGCGGTCGACGAAGCCTATGCCGCCAAACTGATCGGCAAGAACAACATCCATGGCTGGGATTTCGACCTCTATGTCCATCACGGGGCAGGGGCTTACATCTGCGGTGAGGAAACCGCGCTGCTGGAATCCCTGGAAGGCAAGAAGGGCCAGCCGCGCCTGAAGCCGCCATTCCCGGCCAATGTCGGTCTCTATGGCTGCCCCACCACCGTCAACAATGTCGAATCCATCGCGGTGGCGCCGACCATCATCCGCCGTGGTGCCGACTGGTTCGCCGGCATCGGACGCCCCAACAACACCGGCACCAAGGTGTTCTGCATCTCCGGCCATGTGAACAAGCCCTGCAATGTCGAAGAGGAAATGGGCATTCCGCTGCGCGAACTGATCGACCGCCATTGCGGCGGCGTGCGCGGCGGCTGGGACAATCTCTTGGCGGTGATCCCCGGCGGCGCCTCGGTGCCGCTGCTGCCCAAGTCCATCTGCGACGACGTGCTGATGGATTTCGACAGCCTGAAGGCGGTGCAGACCGGCCTGGGCACCGCCGCCGTGATCGTGATGGACAAGTCCACCGATGTGATCAAGGCGATCCAGCGGTTGGCCTATTTCTACAAGCATGAAAGCTGCGGCCAGTGCACGCCCTGCCGCGAAGGCACGGGGTGGATGTGGCGGGTGATGACCCGCATGGTGAAGGGCGACGCCAAGGTTTCGGAGATCGACCTGCTGCAGGAAGTCTCCAAGGAGATCGAAGGCCACACCATCTGTGCCTTGGGCGACGCCGCGGCCTGGCCGATCCAGGGCCTGATCCGGCATTTCCGCCCCGAGATTGAAAAGCGCATCGCAGACTTTTCGCGCATGGCTGCGGAGTAAGACATGGCCACCCGCAAACTGATCGTCGACGGCAAGGAAATCGAGGCGGATGAGACCATCACGCTGCTGCAGGCCTGCGAGCAGGCCGGGGCCGAGATTCCGCGCTTCTGCTATCACGAGCGCCTGTCGGTGGCCGGCAATTGCCGGATGTGCCTGGTGGAGTGGGTGGGCGCGCCCAAGCCGCAGGCTTCCTGCGCCTTGCAGGTGAAGGACATCTTCCCCAACAAGGACGGCACGCCCGCCAAGATCAACACAACCTCGCCGTACGCCCGCAAGGCGCGCGAAGGCGTGATGGAATTCCTCTTGATCAACCATCCGCTGGATTGTCCGATCTGCGACCA
>Ga0310811_10011505_pt1 | contig 11481 bp, 11 predicted proteins | sample YCmetagenome_FD_207642 | JGI IMG/M metagenome (GOLD analysis project Ga0310811, IMG submission 207642) | Soil microbial communities from experimental microcosm in Duke University, North Carolina, United States - YC | ecosystem: Engineered > Artificial ecosystem > Soil microcosm > Unclassified ... | reverse complement strand
GTCTGGCTGCGGTCGAAGGCAAGTGCTGCGGTCTTGCTGCCCTCGCCCTCATTACCCTGGGACCCGGCAGCGGCAAGCTCCGCTTCGGCCTTGTGCCAATGCTCCTGATCGCGGTTTTGCGGACGGCCCTCGCGCTCCCAGATCTCATGGGCCCGCTTGCGGATATCAGCCTCGCTCGGCTTCGATTTGTCGGACATGTTGGCCTTACCTCCTGTACTAGCAGTCAGTGGCTTTGCCGCAACCTAGAGCGAATTCGCCAGCAGGAGTCATCACCTGATCGCGATCCGCCCCCGGACTCTAGGATCTGAAGACCGGACGGCAAAGCTCAAACAGCATGGCATATGATTTGTTGCATGCGTTCGGGGCATGGTAATAGCCGGAAAGCCGATGGCCCAAGAGGTTTAGGCGCTTTTTTCCAGAATCGCATGCAAATGGTGGTTGAGGGGCGCCAAAGCGGCCTGCGCCTGCTTGTAGATGGCGAAGAATTCATCGTAGAGCGCATGGCGCGCCGGATCCGGCTCGCAGCGGTCCAGGAGGCTGACGCATTGGGCGACCGCCGCGCGGGGATCGGCATAGAAGCCGACCCCGATCCCCGCCACCAAAGCGGCGCCGAAGGAGGCATCGCCGTTCCCCGGCCGTTCGACCACGAGCCCCGTCACATCGGCGATGATCTGGCGCCAGGTGGCGCTCCGCGCCCCGCCGCCCATGAGCTTGATGGTCCCGAAGGAAAGTCCCAGCGCGCGGGCGGCCTCCAGCAGGTCGCGGATCGAATAAGCGATCCCCTCATAGAGCGCGCGGGCGAAATGGGCCCGGCCATGGCGCATCGTCATGCCGATGAAATCGCCGCGCAGCAGGGGATCCCAATAGGGCGCGCGCTCGCCCTGCAGATAGGGATGGAAGATGAGGCCCTCCGATCCCGCGGCAATGCCCGCCGCGAGGCGGTCCATCTCGGCGAAGGCCGCGCTTCCGTCACCGCCGCCCGGCGGCAGGAAGAAATTGTCGCGCAGCCAGCGATGCGCCGAGGCGCAGGAATTGGTGCCGGTGGCGGTGTAGTACATTCCCTCGACGATATGGGGATAGCAGGAGACCGGCGGGTGGACGCTGCTGCCCTGGGTCGCCAGGAACAGCACCGCCGAGGTCGCGATCTTGATGGCGCCGATGCCCGGCTCGATGGCGCCGACGCCGAAGAACTCGACGGTGGTGTCGTTGGAGCCGCAAACCACCGGCGTGCCGGCGGCAAGCCCCGTCTCCCGCGCCGCCTTTTCCGTCACCTGCCCCACCACGTCCCAGGGCCGGACCACCGGCGGCAATGTCTCCATCGGCCAGCCGATCAGCCCGGCAAGCGCGGGCGACCAGGATTTGGTGCGGTCGTCGGCCATGAGCGCGCCGACGACATCGCTGTAGTCCGTCTCCCAGCCGCCGGTCAGCCGCGTCCGCAGATAGTCCTTGGAGAGATAGAGCCGGCGCACCCGCGCCACGGTCTCGGGCTCGTGGCGCTGCAGCCATTTCAGCATGGCCAGGGTCCAGGTCGGATTCACCCGGTTGAGGGAGGTCCGGATGATCAGATCGCCCGCCTGCTCGTGCAGCTCCCGAGCCTCGACCGCGCTGCGCTGGTCGCTCCACATGATGGCGGGGCGCAAGGGCCGGTCGTTCGCATCGGTCAGCACCGGAATATGGGCCCCGCCGGAGAGGCCGATGCCGGCGATCGCGGCGGCGGGAATGCCGGCGGATCCGAGCGCCGCGGGCACCGCCCGGCACAGCGCCCGATACCATTCGTCGGGGTCCTGCTCCGACCAGCCGAATTTCGGCGTCCGGGTCTCGACGGGATGCGAGCCCTCGCCGGCCAGGCTGCCGTCGCGCCGGATCAGGGTCGCCTTCAGGCTGCCGGCACCGAGATCGATGCCGAGAAGATGGTTGCGCTCTGCCGTCATCCGTCCCACCTCGAGCTCCGGCGCAGGCCGCGACGGGCGCGCGGCGTTGTTGGAGATACCATTTTTCCTGTGGTAGTTTTCAACAGATTCGACGGAGACCGGAATGACGGCACAACAGACGGTTTCGGCCCAGCTGGACTCGGCCCTTGTCGCCGCGCGCGTGCCGCTGGACCAGATTCCCCTCGTCGATTTCGCTCCCTTCCTCACCGGCGGGCCGGCGGCGCGCAAGGCGGTGGCGCTGCAGATCGGCGAGGCCTGCCGCAACATCGGCTTCTTCTATCTGATCAATCACGGCGTGCCCCTGGCGCTGACGCAGCGAACCTTCGCCGAGGCCCGCCGGTTCTTCGCCTTGCCGGTGGAAAAAAAGCGTGAGATCGCCATCGAGAAATCGCCCTGCCATCGCGGCTATTTCGGGCTGGGGGGCGAGAATCTCGATCCGAAGAAGCAGCGCTATGCCGGCGATCTCAAGGAGGGCATCAAGATCGGGCGCGATCTGCCGCCCGATCATCCCCTGGTCAAGGCCGGCCTGCCGCTGCACGGCCCCGATCAATGGCCGAGCGACCTGCCGGGCTGGCGCGAGACGATGCAGGCCTGCTACGACGCCCTGGCGAAGCTGGGCCGCGAGATCATGCATGCCTTCGCCCTGGCCCTCGAGCTGCCGGAGGATCATTTCGACCGCTGGCTCACCGGCCCCATGGCCACCCTGGGGCCCCTGCACTATCCCCCGCATGAGGGCCGGATCTCGGATGAGCGGCTAGGTGCCGGTGCCCATACCGATTTCGGCTGCCTCACCATCCTGGCCCAGGATCCGGTCGGCGGACTCCAGGCGCGCAACAGCGCCGGCCAGTGGATCGACGCCCCCTATGTCGAGGGCAGCTTCGTCGTAAATATCGGCGATATGATGGAACGCTGGACCAACGGCATCTTCTCCTCGACGGTCCATCGGGTGATCAACACCTCGGGCAAGGACCGCTATTCCCTGCCCTTCTTCTTCGACCCGGATTTCAACGCCGATCTCACCTGCCTGGAGACCTGCTGGGGCCCGGACCGGCCGGTGAAGTACCCCCCGACCACGGGGGGCCAGCATCTCCTGGACATGATCAACGCCACCTTCGACTACCATCGCGAGAAGGATAAGAAGAACTGAACGCGGCCCGGGAGGGGATGGCCGGAACTTCCGCTCAAAAGTCCGGTTGATCGCTTGTTGAATTAAGCGTCCGATGGCCTAATTGAATCTTGGGCAGCGTCCGCATGAGAGGCGGGCGAGCCCGGTTTTCCTGGGTGGACGCCGGCGATCTCAGCAGCGAGGCGATCGAGACCATGCTCCACGACCAATCCAAGCCCTTCCGTGGCGTGGACCCCTGGCGCGAGCAGTACTTCGAGAACGAGCCGGTGCCTCCGGGGGTGGTCATCCCCGTCGACGAGGTGTCGGCCTGGGCGCTCTATCCGAATTTCCGCTGGGTCCACAACAAGCTACTGATCTGCGAAACCCAGGGCCTGCCCCATGGGCCGCATGGCACGATCCCCACGGAATACCCGGTCTATTCCAAGCCCATCTACAATATGCGGGGCATGGGGACAGGCGGTCGGGTCATCCATGACGAGGCCGAATATGCCGCCTCCCTGCAGCCCGGCCATCTCTGGATGCCGCTCTTTACCGGCACCCATGTCTCCACCGATGTGGCCATGGAGAAGGGCCAACCGCGGTGGTGGCGCCATACCACGGGCAAGCATGCCCCGGCCGAAGGGACCTTCGACTATTGGACGGTGCATGCGGGATCCGATCCGGACCTGGAAGCCTATCTCGGCGATTGGCTGAGGAAGTATCTCCAGGGCTTCACCGGCATCGTCAATATCGAGACGATCGGCGGGCGCATGCTGGAATGCCATCTGCGGATGGCGGAGCAGTGGCTGGACCTGAACGGCCCGGGCTGGCTGACGGCCGTGGTCAGGCTCTATGCCGAGGGGGTCTGGAAATTTGCCGATGTCCGTCGCGAGGGCTACAGCGTCGTGCTGTTCGGCGATCATGACCGGCGCTGGACCATCGATCGCTCTGCGGTCGCCCAGCTGCTGCGCCGGCCCGGCATTTCCTCCATCCAGATCACCTTCGACGAGACCGTGGCGCCGGAACACCATGCCATGCCGCCCGGCGGCTTTCGTCTCGCCATCATCAATTGCTGGGATCTGGAAGCGGGCAAAGAGGTTCGCGAAGAGCTGCGCCGCCTGTTCCGGCCGGCCGGCAGCCCGCCGGCGCCCAGCGCCATGCCGGTCTGGCGAAAGACGGCGAGCTCGCTGACGTAACTTCCCTCTGACGGATTAAGCGCCGCTCCGCCCCGTGTCCTTCGGGCGTCCCTTCTCGTTCTCGATTGGTGTGCGGCGTCCGAGGGGATGCTTGCGAGGATCGGTTTCCGGCGGCCAATAGTCCGGATCGCTCTGGAGCGTGCGATCTTTGGCGCGGGTCGTCTGGGGAATTTCGCTGGGCGGTGACTCGCCGGGCGGCATTTCGCCGGGCGAGGGCGAGGGTGGAAGCTCCTGAGGGATGGGGCTCGGCGGCGGATCGCGCTCCGGGGGAAGCTCCGCCGGTGGAGTCTCCGGCGGCAGCTCGTCAGGCGCGGGACCCCGGGGAAGATCCCCCGGGGTCTGCTTCGGACCGGCCGCCGCGCGGCGGCTCATGCTGCTCATGATCAGAGGCGCTGCACGACCCAGGCCAAGGCAAAGCCGATGATGACCAGGGACATGGAGACCACGAGCACATAGCGCATGACGCCGAGCTTGATGCCGGATTTCGCATCCATGCCCGAGATCACGCGCTTGTCTTCCGGCCCTGCGCCGTCGCCAAGCCGCGCTTCGCGTCCGCTGATCACCCGACCGCCGGTGTTGTAAGCCATCACTACCTCTCTTCTGCGAAAGCCCTCCGCTGGGAGAGCACTCGCCGCTTGTTGAAAATGTCGCTCTCGAAGCCGCGTCAGATCCAGTAGGGCGGGACCTTGTAGTAGTCGTACACGCGGCGGCCCCAAGCTTCGTCGGCCCAATTGGTGCGGCCTTCCTCATAGATCGGCGCACCCTCGAGCACATCGGGATCGAGGTCGACCACATAGCTGTCGAGCGTCGGATCGAATTCCAGCAGATCCCAGGGGAGCGGATAACGGCTCTTGCCGAAGCCCAGCACGCCGCCGAAGGACATGACGGCATAGGCCACGCGGCCGGAGGGCTTGTCGATCATGACATTCTCGATGGCGCCGATGCGCTCGCCGGCAGCATTGGAAACCGGGGTTCCCTGAACCTTATCGGCCGAGATCAACCGGCCCACTTCCTTCTGCTTCAGCGTCTCGTTGCTCGTTGCCATGGGTACTCTCCCGTGAATGGCTGGTGGAACTACATGTTCGTATTGCTCGCTTGGGTAACGCCATCCTCCGGCCGAAGTTCCGATGCGGCCGAGCTGTGTGTGCCCGCGCGGATCTCAGCTCAGCGACGCCGCCAGAATCCCCAGCGCCATAACCGCGAAGGCCATGGCAAGATAGGCGAGCGCCGCCACGGAAAAACTGGGGCTGGGTAGCCGGATCGCTTGTGCCTTGCCGCGCATCGAGGGCGCGGAGCGGCGCTCCTGGGAGGGGTGGATCATGGAGTCATTCCTATCCTGGACTCCTCGCCACCCCCGGCGAGACGTCAATTGCGACTCCCTAACACCAGACGGCAGAATCGGTTGCAGAAGGAAGCTTTGGCCCATATCCGTCGCCTTTTGCGCCGAATCCGCCGCAACGCGCGCGACGTTCCAAGGATCATTGGCCCCTGGGGAAATTCCCCGCTAGGCTGGCCGCCGATTGATGAGACCTTCCTCGCCCGCAGATGAAATCCCTCGACGTCGCAATCGCCATTGCCGTGCAGATCCTCTGGGCCGTGGGCTTCACCCTCGGCAAGCCGGTGGTGGAGCATTTCCCGCCCATGCTGATGATGGCGATGACCTATGCGGTCACGGCCCTCTGCCTGGTGCGCTATATCCGCGGCATCGCCACGCCCTTCTGGCGCCTGTTCCTGTTGACCGCCTTCATCGCGCCGATCCAAGCCTATCTGATCTTCTCCGGCCTCAAGGGGCTGCCGGCATCGACGGCCATGCTGGTCCTGCAGGTCCAGGCACCCTTCACCGTGCTCTTCGGCTGGCTCCTCCTGGGCGAGCGTCCTTCGCTTCTGCGGCTCGGCGGCATGGCGATCTCCCTGCTGGGCGTGGCGGTCGTCGCCGGGGCGCCCGAGGCGGCATCCTCCTGGTGGCCGGTGCTGCTGGTGATCGCGGGCGGTGCCTGCTGGTCGGCGGGACAGGCCGCCGCTCGCGGCAAGGTGCTGGACAACGGCCCGACCTTGACCGCGGGTTTTGCGATCTGCGCCGTGCCGCAGGCCCTCGTTGCTTCGTTGCTTTTCGAGCATGGCCAGATCGAGGCCATCGCTTCGGCCAGCCTCGGACTCTGGGCCATCTTCGCTGCCTTCGCCCTCTGCGGCTTCGTCATCGCCTATTCTCTCTGGTACGGGCTGCTCCGGCGCTATCGCGTCGATCAGGTCATCCCCTTCACCTTGCTGATGCCGATCGGGGGCGTGGTGGCCGGCGGTCTCATGCTGGGGGAGAATGTGTCGGCGATGGAGCTTCTCGGCGGGGCCGTCATCCTGGCGGGGCTGTCGCTCGTCATCTGGTCGAAGGCGCCCCCACCCTCGCTTCGCCTCTCCTCATGAGGCGAGCGAAAATTCGGTGCCAGCCATGACGCGCGTACCGCAGCCAGCCTGGCGCCAGATCGCCAATCCCTTCACCCCCATCGAGGTCGTCGAGCCCGAACAGCTCGAGCGCATCCACGACGCCTCGATGCGGATCCTGGAGAATTTCGGACTCGAGATCCTGAACGCCGAGGCCCTCGACATCCTCGCCGCCCATGGCGCGGCGGTCGATCGCGCCAACAGCCGCGTGCGCCTCGACCGCGGGCTGGTGCTGGAGCATGTCGCCAAGGCGCCGCACAGCTTCACGCTCCACGCCCGCAATCCCGCCCATGATCTGCGCATCGGCGAGAACAACATCAATTTCATCCTGACCTCGGGCCCGCCCAATTGCGCCGATCTCGATCGCGGCCGCCGGCCCGGGAATTTCGCGGACCTCAGCAATTTCATCCGGCTGGCCCAGTGCCTCAACATCCTGCATGGGCTGGTGGGGTTTCCCATCGCGCCGATCGATGTCCCGGTCCCCACGCGCCATCTCGACGGCCACTATCTCCACACGACCCTGACCGACAAGATCTGGGGGCCGAGCTGCATCGGCGCCGAGCGGGTCGTCGACGGATTCGAGATCAGCCGCCTCAGCCGCGGCCTCGACGAAGCGGAAATGCGGCGCCGACCGGGGCTGGCCAGCGTGGTCAACACCAATTCGCCGCTGCGCGTCGACGGCCCGATGCTGGACGGCCTCATGACCATGGCGCGCCTCGGCCAATGCGTGATCGTGACGCCCTTCACCTTGGCCGGCGCCATGAGCCCGATCACCCTCGCCGGTGCGCTCGCGCAGCAGAACGCCGAGGCGCTGGGCGTCATCGCCTTCCTGCAGATGGTGGCGCCGGGCGCCCCTTGCATCTACGGCGGCTTCACCTCGAATGTCGACATGAAGAGCGGGGCGCCGGCCTTCGGCACGCCGGAGTTCGCGCGCGCGGCGCTCGCCGGCGGCCAGCTCGCGCGGCGCTACGGCCTGCCCTACCGCTCGAGCAATTGCTGCAGCGCCAATGTGGTCGATGCCCAGGCCGCCTATGAATCCCAGATGGCGATCTGGGGCTCGGTCATGGGCTATTCGAACTATCTCCTTCATAGCGTGGGCTGGCTCGAGGGCGGGCTGGTCGCCTCCTTCGAGAAGGCGATCCTGGATGCCGAGATGCTGCAGGACATGGCGGCGATGCTGATGCCGCTGCCGGGCGGGGTGGATCCTGCGGTGCTCGACTGGCGCCAGGGCCGTCGGCATGACGACGACGAACCGCCCGCCCAGCAGCGCGCCAATCGCGTCTGGAAGCAGCTCCTCGCCGAATACGAAGCCCCATTTCTCGAGCCCGCGCGGCGCGAGGCCATTGAGGATTACATCGCCCGACGCAAAAGCGAAGGCGGAGTCAAGGCCGCTTAGCCTAGCGCGTCGCGCCCTCCATATTCGTCATTCCCGCGAAGTACTTATATCGGCACCCTTTTCTTCCCCCTCCCCCTGCGGGTCGTCAGGCCCGCGAGTTGACGGGGGAGGGAGGGGGTGGGGGTGGCCGTATTCCCTGCGCTGCAGCCATTTCTCTAGGGTCCATTAGTCCACGGGCATGGGCCGCATTGTCTTTTAGAACTGAGTCTATGGCCACCCCCACCCCGACCCTCCCCCGTCAAAGCGCAGGCCTTCGGCCTGCAGGGGGAGGGGGAAGAAAGACGTAGCGGCGATAAACACGAAAAGTATTTCGACTAGCGGTTTCGCGGGAATGACGGACGGGAGAGGTTGCGCCGCTCGCTAACTGCCGGCAACGGGGATGTAGACGACGATGCGCAGGTCGGGCAGCCCCTCCGGCATCATCGTAAAATGCTGAAAGACCGTCGCCCCCTGCCGCGGCGACGAGAAACGCGTGACGCCCTCGCCGAGATCGCTGACGTCATGCTCCGCCCAGAGGCGGCAAAAATCCGCACTGATCGCGCTCAGCTCGGAAATGAGAGCGGCGAACCGCTCGGAGTCCGGGGCTTGAGCGGCGTTCAGCCGGAGCTTCGCGATCAGACCGCGCGCGTCGACTTCCCAATTCTCGATGGTGCGGCGGTAGTGAGGCCGGGTGAACAGGAGTCGGATGACATTCCGCTGCGCCGGCGCAATAGACGCGAAATCGCCGAACATGCGCGTGTTCGCGGCATTCCAGGCGACGACGTCGAAGCGGTTGTTCCGGGCATAGGCCGGCTTGTCGATGGCATCGAGGATGATCTGGAGGCGCTCCGGCAGGGTCGCCATCGCGGCGACGCGAGGAAGCGGCGGGGCGCGATGCTGCGCCAAAGCGAAGAGATGCGCGCGTTCCGCCGGCGTCAGCTTCAGCGTGCGCGCCAGATTTTCGAGAAAACCGGTCGAGACCTGTATCTCCCGCCCCTGCTCCAGCCATGTGTACCAGGTGAGCCCGACACCGGCGAGGGCTGCGACCTCTTCCCGCCGCAGCCCGCGAATGCGGCGGCCCTGGCCGGCAGGAAGCCCGGCATCGCCTGGCGAGATGCGAGCACGCCGCGTCTTCAGGAATTCCGACAATTCCTGGCGCATGCCGGTTTCGGGCGCGCGCTTCAAGATCGCAACCCTATTAGTGAAACTACCTGCACAATTTCTCCGCTCCCGGGATGAGCAGCTTCCCACCATATTGCCCCACATCCCGTCAGAACAGGGATGCGGAGAAGCGATGTTCATCATAGCGGTACTCTGGACGGCCTTCTTCGTCATCAACTTCAATGTCGTGATGATGATCCCGCTCCTGCCTTTCATTCAGCGGGATATCGGTCTGTCGCCGGCCGAGGCCGGAATGGTGCTGGCGGTCTTTCCCATCGTCGCCCTGATCAGCAATCTAGCGCTGGGGCCCTTCATCGATCGATTCGGCCGCAAGCGATTCATCCTCGCCGGTGCCGCAGCGAACACCGTGATCCTTCTCTTGACGGCCATGGCGGGGAGCGTGGTCCCGATCGCTCTGGGCCGGGCAGCGACAGGGCTGTTCATGCCGATGGTCGGCGCTTCCGTCTTTGCCGCCATCGCCGATTACATCCCTTTACCGGATCGTGGCCGCGTCGCCGGCTATGTCACCTCGGCGGCGCCCATCGCCTTCCTGGCCTCCATTTCCATGGGCGTCCTGCTGGGCGGGTTGCTGTCCTGGCGGCTGCCGCTGCTCCTGCTGGGCGCCGTCTGCCTGGCCCTGGCGGTCGCCGCCTCGGCCTTGCCGCCCACCAGCCCGGAAGCCCTGTCGCGCTCACCGATATCCGGGCGAAGCTACCGCGAGCGCCTGCTGTCGCTGTCCTTGGACGCAGGCACCCGGCTTCTGCTGCTCGCCTATTTCTGCTGGTCGGCGGGGATGCTGGTCTTCCTCGGCCTCTATCCGAGCTGGCTTGTGCAGCATGGCCTTGCCCATCAAGGCACGGGCGCGATCGGTATCATGCTCCTCATCGGGGAGATCGGTGGGCTGCTCGGCGCTCTCCTAGCCGGCCGGCTCGCCCGGCACTTCCACCATCCTTTGACGCTCTGTGCGGCCGCCGCGCTGGGCATTGCCATGGTCGTCCTGGCCGTCCCCTTCGGCATGTCCCTTCCGGTTTTTCAGGCGCTGGCCTATGGCATCTTCGCCTTCGGCCGCGATCTGATGCTGGCCCTGATCCTGGGCGGCGCCATGCTTCTCGTTCCGGCCGAACAAAGAGGTAGCCTGAACGCGACGCTCAATGCCGTCTATCAGACCGGGGCCACTTTCGGCGGGTTTGCCAGTGCTTGGCTCTACGGCTTGCGCGCCGATTTCACGGCCAATGCCGTCACCGCCGCCGCGGTGTTCGCGGCCTCCGCGCTGATGCTCTGGAGCATCACGAAAATCAAGGTGCCCGCGACGCAGCTGTCCTGACGCCGCCGCCTGCTTCTCAGGTCAGGTCGCGGGGAATCGTCTCGTCCCAATTGCGGCTGAAGACGCGTTGCTCGCCCTCGAAGGCATCCATCTCGGCGACCAGGCGAAAGGCATCGGCGCTGCAGGTCATGACGATCTTGCAGGCCGAGGAGACCTGCCAATCACCGCGCGAATAGGCGCGATGCCAGGAGAGCTCGACCTTGGCCGATGTGGGGTCGTCGGGATGGATCGAGAGCCGCCGTCCCCGCCGGATGGCGAAGGTGAGATCGATATCCTCGATGCGATTGGTCCCGTCGCTGTCGCTGAGCGCCCAGACGACCTCGCCGGTGTTGCGGTTCTCGGTGACGGTGCGATTCTCCCAGCCCGGCGCGACCTGGGTCCGGCGCAGCCTGGGCGAGGCTTCCGGCTCGCCGAAAGGTGCCAGGGCGGCATCTTCGGCCCGCGCCGGACGCTGCGGCAGGATCAGGCCGCTCGAGCCCATGAGAACCGTCACCGTGACGGGCTCGGGGGAGGGCCAGACCACCGGCCAATAGGCGGTCGAGACGGCAAGCCGCAGGCGGGTACCGGCGGCGAAGCGATGGCCGCAATAATTCAGCCCGACCTTCACCTTGTAGCGCTTGCCGGGCTCCAGTGGAGTCGGATGCTCATGGCTCTCGCGATGGCTGAGATTGAGCACGCCATAGGTGACGCGGGAGACCGCGCCGTCGGGCAGGATCTCCGAAAGGGTGCAAGCGAGAAGCGCATTCGGCCGGTCGGCGGCGACCTCGAGCTCGACCACCGGCGCGCCCAGCACCTCGATATCGGCTGCCAGCGGCGCCGTATCGAAAACAAGGGAGCCGCCCGCTTCCGGCCGCTGATCGATCGGCTGGTCATGGCCGACGCCATAGGGACACCAGGAGCCGGCGGTGAGGCCGACCGTCTGCGGCGAGGCGATGGGCAGCCCCTCGCCCGCA
>Ga0310811_10011502_pt1 | contig 11482 bp, 9 predicted proteins | sample YCmetagenome_FD_207642 | JGI IMG/M metagenome (GOLD analysis project Ga0310811, IMG submission 207642) | Soil microbial communities from experimental microcosm in Duke University, North Carolina, United States - YC | ecosystem: Engineered > Artificial ecosystem > Soil microcosm > Unclassified ... | reverse complement strand
TCCGCGGTTTGCTGGCTGTTCCTGGAGCCGGATGCCGAGCGCTGATTCTCATGAAGAAGGTTTGATCACGTGAAGATTGATTTGACTGGCAAGACGGCAATCATCGTGGGCGGCTCCGGCGGCCTGGGCGAAGCCATGGCGCACACGATTTCGGGCGCCGGCGCCAACATCGCGCTGGTGGGCCGCAACCAGGCGAAGCTGGACAAGGTGGCCGGCGAGCTGAAGGCCAAGGGTGGCAAGGTCGAAACCTTCACTGCCGACATGACCAGCGAAAGCGACGTCAAGCGGCTGGCCGGGCAGGTCAACGCCAAGTTCAAGAACCCGCAGATCCTGATCAACTCGGCTGGGATCAATATCCGCAAGTCCGTGACTGACTTCACGCTCAAGGAATTTCAGAGCGTGGTGGATTCCAGCCTGGTCACCACGTTCCTGGCCTGCAACGCCTTCGTGCCCGGCATGAAGGGCACCGGCTATGGCCGCATCATCAACCTCGCCTCCATGATGGCGCATATCTCGCTGCCTAACCGCACGGCTTATTCCGGCGGCAAGGCCGGGCTGCTCGGCTTCACCAAGTCGCTGGCGCTGGAGCTGGCGATGGAAGGCATCACCGCCAACACCATCTCGCCAGGTCCCTTCCATACCGAGATGAACCTGCCGGTGATCAACGATCCGGAAGCCAACAAGCTGTTCCTCTCCAAGTTGCCGGTGGGCCGCTGGGGCAAGGTGGAAGAGATCGGCGGCCTGGTCTGCTATCTGTGCAGCGACCTGGCCGGCTTCATCACCGGCACCGACATCATCATCGACGGCGGCTGGACCGCTGCTTAACCGGAGATAAGCCATGACGACGACGCGGCGGAACGTGATGATGGGCGGCGCCGCGCTGGCGGCCGCCACGGCAATGCCGGCTTTTGCGCAGGCCCAGCCCGCAAATGTTCGTCCCAAGTCGCCGCTGGGTGTCGCTCAGACCGCGCTGGGGCATTATTTCCGCAAAATGCGGGGCAACAATCCGAACGCGCGCGGGCCGGCCGATCCCATCGCCACGGTGGATTATGTCCGCGAGTTAGGCGGCGGCGGCGTGCAGATGGCGATCCCGGCGGACACCGACCTCAAGGCGCTGCGCGCCAAGCTTGACCAGCATGGCATGATGTTCGAGGGCGATATTCGTCTGCTGGACAAGCCGAGCGACGATCCCGCGCGCTTCGAAAAGGAGCTGCGCATGTACAAGGCGCTGGGTGCGCCGGTGGTGCGCACGGTCTGCTTTGTCGGCCGCCGTTACGAGAATTTCGACAGCATGGAGCAGTACACGGCCTGGCGCGCCAACGCGCTGGCGGTGCTGGATGTCTGCGTGCCGATCGCCGACAAGGTCGGCATTCCACTGGCGATGGAGAACCACAAGGACCGCGTGGTGGACGAGGAGGTGGAGGTGCTGAAGAAATATTCCAGCGCCAACTTCGGCGCCTTGGTGGATTTCGGCAACAACATCGCCATGTGCGACGATCCCATGGACGTGATCGTCAAGCTGGCGCCCTATGTGAAGTCCTGCCACATGAAGAACATGGCTGTGCAGCCTTATGCCGACGGCTTCCTGCTGTCGGAAGTGCTGTTCGAGGACGGCTTCATGGATATTCCCAAGATGTGGGCGATCCTGAAGAAGTCGAACCCGAAGCTGCAGCCCATGCATGAGCTGATTACGCGCGACCCGCTGAAGGTGCCGGTGCTGACCGACAAATACTGGGCCACCTGGCCGGAACGCAAAGACAAGTATTTGCCGCAGACCATGAAGCTGGTGAAGGACCATGCCAGCAAGAAGCCGCTGCCGGTAATCAGCACCCTGCCGGCCGATGCGCAGTTCGCTGCCGAGGAGAGCAATAATATCCGGTGCTTTGAGTGGGCTAGGAAAGCTCTCGCCTAAACCTATTTCTCCATGGGCGGCCTTGAGCCGCCCATCCAGAGCAACACACGTGATGCTTTGAGCTTCCGCCCCTGGATGGCCGGGTCAAGCCCGGCCATGGTGAGTGGGGAATGTGTGCGAGATGGTCGGTGCGTCCACTATGTTGCTCGCAGCGCATCGACCACGGGCAGGCGCGCGGCGCGGATGGCGGGCAGAATGCCGCCCAGCAACGCCACAGCCAGCGCCCAGGCAAGGCCCACAGCCACAAGCGCTGGCGAGACCGCTAGGTGGAAAAGCACCTCGCCAAAGGCATAACCCTGTCCATTGAACAGCGCCCAGGCCAGGCCGATCCCGATCAGCGCGCCCACCAGCGCCAGCAAAACAGATTCCGCGATCACCGAAACCGCCACGGCCATGCCGCCGAAGCCCAAAGCGCGCAAGGTGGCGATTTCGCAGGTGCGGGCGCCCACCGCCGAATACATGGTGTTGAGCGCGCCAAACAGCGCGCCCAACGCCATGATGCCGCCAACGGCATAGGCCACGGCGTGGAAGAAGCCGGCCGTGTCCTGTGAGGTGCGCTCATAATATTCGGACTGGCGCTCGGCCCGTACGCCAAGTCGTGGCCTTGCCGCCAGCGCCCGCTGCAGCGTCTGAAGGCCACTCGGCCCGTCCAGCCGCACAATCACGCTGTTGAAAGCGTTGCGCTTGGCCGCGCTCATCAGGACCGCGGCATCGCCGATGATCTGCCCTTCCAGAATATCGCCGCCTGTGGTGAAGCTACCAACAATCGGCCATAGCCCGTCCTGCATGATGACCTTGTCGCCTACGTCGAATCCGCGAAACTCCGGCTGGAGAGCGATACCGACGATCAATTCCCGCGCCCCGAGCCGGAACATGCGCCCTGCGACGATTTTCAGCTCAGGACGCACCACCAGCCCCTTGCGCCCCATGCCGCGCAAGGTCGCCAGGCCCGGAGCGCGCCCGGCAGGCCTGCGGTTGGCAAGGAGGATGGAGACATATTCCGGGTCGGCCAGGCTGGCGCCCTTCGCGTCCCTGTCGATGCCCGGCGCCGCCATAATGTCGCCAAGCGCGTCGCGGGATATCGCGCCCGCTCCTTCAGTGTCAGCAGTTGCCGGCAAAATGATGGCCCGGCCCGGATCGCCGGTGCGCCGCTGAAGCTCCGCATAACCTGCGGCCAGCGACAGGATCGCCATCAAGACGCCGATAGCGGCCGCCATCCCGGCCACAATCACCAGCGATGGTCCCAGCCGGCTGGGCAAGTTTTTGAGATTGAGCATCGTGACGGAAACAATCTGGCGCAGGTGGATCATGTCACCGCCTCAACGCGCTGGCTATGTCGAGACGCCGGATGCGCCAGGCCGGCATGGCGGCGCCGGCAAAAGCAACCAGGGCCGCGAAAGCAAAAGCTATCGCCAGAACGCCCAGCGTGAGCGTTGGCGGGGCCACAGCCATTTTTTGCAACGCGCTCAAACCGGCGATCTTCGAGGCGAGGGCCGTGGCAATGGCAAATCCAGCCAACGCGCCGAGAAGGCAGGGCACGGCCGCTTCCGCAAACACCAATGTCATCACCCCGGCATCGGAAAATCCCAGGGTCTTGAGCACCGCAAACTCCGCCACGCGCTCGCGCACCGACTGAGCAATGGCGTTGGCGATCAAAAACAGGATCATGAAAAGCCCGGCGGCGGACACGCCCTGAGTCACCAGGGGAATATTGAACCGGGCTATCGCGCCATTCTGCTCCGTCGCTTTGTCGGTAACCGCAAAGGTTGGGTTGGGAGAGCTGGCGAATGTCCGGTCGATCCGGTCCGTGAAGGCGGCGGCGTCGCCGCGATCCTTGAGCAGGATCGTCAACTGGCCGACATGCCCGGCCTGCGCCAAGGGCCGCGTCCGATCGTAATAATCGTAATTGGCCAGGGTCAGGCCACCGCGCGCCCAGGGCGGATTTTCAAACACCCCCAGCACATGGAAGGGCCAGAGTCTGGAACCGTCCTGGCGCGATGGCGCCGCGGTCAGAACAGGCATGTTATCGCCGGCCTTGAGGCCCAGCCGGGCCGCGGTGTGATCGTCCAGGAACACGCCCGACGGATTGGCCTGCAACTGGTCCCATTGGGCCGGTGTCAAAGGAAGCTCCGGGTAGGCCCGGCGCATACCCTGGTCCAAAAACCAGGGCACGACCTCGTTCTTCGGGTCCCGGTAATAGCCCAGGAAGAAATCACTGACTCCGATTTCGCGGACCTCTGTCATGCGGGCGATGCGGTCGCGCTGCGCGCGGGTCAGGAATCCGAATTCGAGAAAATGCGGATTGATATAGACCCGGTCCGCCCGCGCCCGGGCGATCATCCCGCTATAGGTGGCGTTCAAGCCGATGGCCAGGCCGAACAGGGTGAAGGCCGCGACGGCCGCCAGAAAGGTTAGGATGGTGCGCAGCGGCTTGCGCCACAACGCCGCCCAGATCAGCGGAAAATATCGCATTCCAACCTCTCACATCGTGAACGGGGAATGACTGCTATGTACGCTGAAACGAACTATTGAACGGTGAAGTGCATCTGCGTGGTCGAGGTGTAGGTCTCGCCGGGCTTCAGCAAGGTGGAGGGGAAATTCGGCTTGTTCGGGCTGTCGGGGAAATGCTGGGTCTCCAGCGCGATGGCGTCGGTGGCGCGCAAGGTGGTGCCCGCCGCACTGACGATGCCGCCGTTGAGGTTGTTGGAGGAATAGACCTGCACCCCCGGCTCGGTGGTGGAAAGCTCCAGGGTCCGCCCGCTTTTGGGATCGGTCACCCGCGCCGCCAGGTCCAGCGCGCCCGGCTTTGACTTGCGCAGCACGTAATTATGGTCATAGCCGCGCCCGATCAGCATCTGCGGATCGGCCGAACGCAGATGCGCGCCGATCGGTGTGGGCTGGCGGAAGTCGAAAGGCGTGCCGGCGACATTGGTGAATTCGCCGGTCGGCACCTGATAGGGGTCCGTCGGCGTCACCTGGTCGGCGAACAGGGTCATCACCTGGTTCTCGACATTGCCCGAACCATTGCCCGCCAGATTGTAATAGGTGTGATTGGTGAGGTTGATCACCGTGGTCTTGTCGGTGGTGGCCTTGTAGTCAATCCGGAAGTCGTTGTTGTCGGTCAGGGTGTAGGTGACATCGATGGTCACCGCGCCGGGAAAGCCCTGGTCGCCGTCCGGCGAGTTGAGCCGCAACGTCACGCCCGCATCATTGGCGTGCTGGAAGGTGCCGGCCGTCTGCAGGATGCGGCGGCTGTAGGGCGGCGGTCCCCCATGCAGGGTCACGCCATTGGGATTTTGCGCCAGGTCATAATGTTTGCCGTCGATGGTGACGCCATGGCCGATGCGGTTGGCATAGCGGCCCGTCAGGGCGCTCATCGGGCCGGTGGCCTCGATCGCGGCCAGATCCTTCTGGCACAGGATCACATTGACCATCTTGCCGTCGCGGCCTGGGGCCTCCACGTCGCAGATCACGCCGCCATAATCCAGCACCTGGGCGCGCATCCCATGACTGTTGGTCATGGTGAAGACATGGACCGTCGCCCCGTCCTTGGTGGTGCCGAAAACTGTATTCTGCACGGTTCCGGCCCGGGCGCTGCCCGCTGCCAGCAACACAAGCGCACATGCCATTCCAAGCCGCATTTTGCCCCCCATTTTTGCCGCCTTTTCCCTGTGGCTTTTGGACCCTAATCTATAGTATCCGGCGCGCTCAGAAAAAAGACGCCGGGAGCGGCGGCTGAAGCGGGTTTTGGGGAGTATCGTAGACGGACATGGCGCAAGGCATCGAAAAACCGCTGATCGTGGTCATGGGCGTGGCTGGCTCGGGCAAAACCACCATCGCCAGCGCCCTGGCCGAAAGGCTGGGCGTGCCCTTTGTGGAAGGCGATTCCCTCCATCCGGCCGCCAATGTGAAGAAGATGGCCGCCGGCATTCCCCTGACCGACGAGGACCGCTGGCCCTGGCTGAGGGCCATCGGCGAGCGCATGGAAGTGGAGCATTCCACCGGCCATGGCGTGGTCGTGTCCTGTTCTGCTCTCAAGCACGTCTATCGCGATTGCCTGCGCAAGGAGGTGCATGGCCGGGTGCAGTTCATCCTGCTGGATGGATCGCGCCAGCTGATCGGCGAACGCATGCGCCGGCGCAAAGGCCATTTCATGCCGCCGGCCCTGCTCGACAGCCAGTTCGCCACCTTGGAACGGCCCACCGCCGACGAGCATGCGACGATCCTGGATATTTCGCACACCATTCCGTCCCTGGTGACGGAGGCGGTACAAGCCGTCACCGCGGAGGCGGTGGCGACCTGACAGACAAGAAGGGGAGAGCAGGGGTGAGGAAAAGCTTTGTTCTGGGCGCGAGCGTTCTTGTACTCGCGGTCCTGCCGGCCCTGGCACAGGATGCCGCGCAGCAAAAATTCCCCACCCCGCCGCCGCCGGTAACGGCCGAGAACAGCATCATTGGGCCAAGTTATGCCGATGCCCCGGAGGCGGTCGCCAATCCAGCGGTACCGCAGGGCGAGGTGCACGAATTCATCCTCTATTCCGAGGACAGCAAGATCTATCCCGGCATCGTTCGCATCCATGACATGCAGCGTGATGCGCAGGGCAACTATATGGCGCCTCCCGGCGGTCTTTCCGCACCCGGCCGTTATGAACGCCATGTCTATGTCTATGTCCCCAAGCAATATGTGCCGGGTACACAAGCGCCGTTCATGGTGGTGCAGGACGGCCGTGGCTATGTGAAGCGGATGGTCAACATCATGGACAATATGATCGCGGCCAAGCGCCTGCCGCCCATGGTGTTGGTGCTGGCGGATTCCGGCGGCAGCGACGCGCAAGGCTCCGAGCGCGGCCTGGAATACGACACCGTCTCGGACCGTTATTCCAACTGGGTGGAGCAGGAGCTGTTGCCCGCCGTGACGCAGCGCTATGGCGTGACCTTCACCACCAACCCGGACGGGCGCGCCACCATGGGCGGAAGCTCGGGCGCCGCCGCCGCTTTCACCATGGCCTGGTTCCACCCGGAGCGGTATCACAAGGTCCTCAGCTATTCCGGCACCTTTGTGAATCAGGCCTGGCCGGTCGATCCCGCAACGCCCCGCGGCGCCTGGGAATATCACGATCATCTGATCGCGAAGTCAGCGAAGAAGCCCATCCGCATCTGGATGGAGGTGGGCGAAAAGGACAACCGCTTCGACAACCCCGAAGCGACCTGGCACAACTGGCCGCTGGCTAACAACCGCATGGCCGATGTCTTGAAGAAGAAGGGCTATGACTATCGCTATGTCTTCGCCATGGGCGCGGGCCATGTCGACAACCGGGTGGTGATGCAGACCTTGCCGGCGGCGCTGGAATGGCTATGGCGCGATTATTCGAAATAGGACCCGCGCCAAATAGAATCGGGCAAACAAGGGGGAGAAGAATGAAGACCAAGCTGACAATCGTTGCGGGCCTGTTTATCGCGGCTCTACCTGCGCTGGCCCAGCCCGCCGCTCCGAACCTGCCCAAATTCCCCACCCCGGCGCCGGCGCTGAATGCCGAAACCACCGTCATCCGTCCGCCTTACGCCGATGCGCCGGAATACCAGGTCAATCCCTCCGTGCCGCAGGGTGAGGTGCACGACTTCATCATGTACTCCGAGGACAGCAAGATTTATCCCGGCATCGTCCGCATCGAAGGCGATCTGGCCGCCAAGCGGGATCCCTACGGCAACCGCATGCCCTGGCCGGCTGAGCAGCTCTCCAAGCCTGGCCGCTATGAGCGGCATGTCTATGTCTATATTCCCAAGCAGGTGAAGCCCAATGCGCCCTTCATCGTGGTGCAGGACGGCCATTCGTATATCAACCGCATGGCGCCGGTACTGGACAACATGATTGCCGCGCACCGCGTGCCCGCGATGATCGTCGTGGCGCCGGATTCCGGCGGCAGCGACGCGCAGGGCTCGCAGCGCGGCCTGGAATACGACACCCTGTCGGACCGCTATTCCAACTGGGTCGAGCAGGAGCTGCTGCCGGCGGTGTCGCAGAAATACGGCGTCAGCTTCACCAGCGATCCGGAAGGCCGCGCCACCATGGGCGGTTCCTCGGGCGCCATCTGCGCCTGGACCATGGCCTGGTTCCATCCCGAGCGCTATCACAAGGTGCTTTCCTATTCGGGCACCTTCGTCAATCAGGCCTCGCCGCAGGACCCCAAGACACCGCATGGCGGTTGGGAGTATCACGCCAACCTGATCCCCAAGACCGCCAAGAAGCCGATCCGCATCTGGATGGAAGTGGGCGAGAAGGACCTGCATTTCGACGATCCGGAAAACACCTGGCACAACTGGCCGCTGGCCAATAACCGCATGGCGCAGGTGCTCAAGGCCAAGGGCTATGACTATCGTTATGTCTTCGCCATGGACGCGCATCATGTGGACAATGGCGTGGTGCGCCAGACCCTGCCGGCGGCGCTGGAGTGGCTGTGGCGGGACTATCCGAAATCGTAGTTCTCTTCTCCTCTCCATGGCCGGCCTCCGAGCCGGCCATCCAGGGCAACCTTGCGCCGTTCGACGTTCCGTTGCTCTGGATGGCGCGCATACGCTGTCGCTATGCGCCAAGCCCGGCCATGGTGAGTTAGGGTATATGCTGTCGGCATGAAGAAGGGCCCGGCCGGTTCTGTTGGCGCATCGATCTTGCAGGCCGCGGATTTCGTGCGGCATGGCCGGTGGCAAGAGGCCGAAGAGGTCCTGGCGCGTGTGCTGGCCGTGCATCCGGGCGAGCCGGATGGACTGCAGCTTCTGGGCCTGGTCCGCGAAAATCAGGGCAGGCTGGCGGAGGCAGCGCAGCTTTTGCGGCAATCTCTCGCCGCACGCCCCAAGCAGCCGCATGTGCAGGTCCATCTGGGCCGGATCCTGGCGGAAGCAGGAAAGCATCGGGAGGCCATCGATCTGTTGCAAGCGGCGGCGGAAGCACAGCCCGATCTCTTGGAGGCGTTTGTCGTGCTGGCGCAGGTCCAATTCACGATTGGGGATCTCGCCGCCGCCGAGACGAATTACCGCTCCGCGCTGCGGCTTGCTCCTGACTCTCAGACGGCGCTGCTGGGGCTCGCAGTCCTGCTCAACCAAACCCGCCGTCCGGCGGACGCGGAAAGTCTGTTGCGCGCCGCGGCCAGGAACACGGCAAGGCCGCCATCCTGGCAAGCAAAGATCGCGCGCAATCTCGGTCTGTCACTGGACTTGCAGGGCAAGACGGAGGAGGCGCTGGAAGCGTGGCAACGTGCTGTGGCGCTCGATCCGACGAATGCCGAAGCCCATCGCGAGCTCAATGCCCTGCTTTATCGCATGGGCAGGGCGCAGGAATTTCTCGCCTCCTATGACCAGGCGGCCCAAAGCCTACCGCCGGCCCGCGCCGCGGAGCGCGGCGCGCTGCTGCTGCAGAAGGCTGGCTTTCTCATAGACGCGGAGCGTTTCGAGGAAGCGCGGGACTGTTTCGCTGATCTCGCCAAGATGGCGCCGCAGAGTGCCGGGCCCCAGAACGGTCTGGCGGCGGCTTATGCGGGCCTCGGGCAGCTCGATGCAGCGGTGGCGGCTTATGAAAAGTCCCTGGCTCTGCAGCCGGACGATATGGCGAAGGTCCGCATGGCCTGTGTTCTGTTGCAAGCCGGCGAGGCAAAGCGCGCGCTCACCCTGACCCAAGAGGCCGTGCCGCGCTTGCCCTTGGACCAGGCCGCACTGGCGGTTCACGAGCTGGCCTTGCGCGCCAATTCAGATCCGCGCGCTGAGCGCCTGGCGGATTATGAACGGCACGTCCAGATCTTCGATCTCGAGCCTCCTTCAGGCTTCTCGACCATGGCGGAGTTCAATACGGCCCTGAATGCGCATCTCGATACCATGCACACCGATCTGCGCGAGCATGTGGACCAAACCCTGCGGCATGGAACACAGACCGCGCCCTCCCTGCTTGAGGGCCGCAACGCGCTGCTGGGCGCGCTGCGCCAGCGCATTGAAGAGGCGGTCCGCATTTATATCGGCCGGATGCCGCGGGATGATGGGGACCACCCCTTGAACGGGCGCCGCAGGACAGGGTTCACTTTTGCCGGCTCCTGGTCGTCGCGCCTTCACGATCGCGGCTTCCATGCCAACCATGTCCACCCGCAGGGCTGGATCAGCTCCTGTTACTATGTGGCGGTTCCCGACATTGCTCTCGACGCATCAGCCAGGCAGGGCTGGATCAAGTTTGGAGAACCGTCTTTCAAGACCGCCATGCCGGCGGTGCGCCGCGCGGTCCAGCCGGTGCCGGGGCGGCTTGTTCTGTTCCCCTCCTATATGTGGCACGGGACAATCCCGTTTCATGCCGCCACCGCCAGGACAACGATCGCCTTCGACGCGGTGCCGGACTGAATTCGGCGCAGAGTTTGCGAATTGATCGCGGGCTGATCGGATCTGTCCGACCGTCCTCTGACATGTTGATAGTTTGTCGGTATACAGATTGACGATTGTTTATCTTCGTCACACGCGCCGGCCATCAATACTTTGATTGCATTGCTCAATAGGCCCTTTGACTTGGATATCGGCTCGCGCCGCCGATAGTCTGCAATGACAAATGGGATCGCTACCGCGATTTGCGGGCAGCTAACACTTATCCGGGGGGATAAAGCCATGAGGGCGCGCACCAAGGGTCATCATATCAAATCGGTATTGCTGCTCGGTTCGAGCATGCTGGCTGCATCGGCCGCCCTGTTTCCTGCAACTGCTCAAGATCAGGCTGTCGAAAGCGTCACGGTGACGGGCTATCAGGCCAGCCTCGAGAACTCCATCAACGCCAAGCGCCAGTCCCTCAGCTTTACCGATTCGGTCTTCGCCGAAGACATCGGCAAATTCCCGGACAACAATCTCGCCGAATCGCTGAACCGCATTCCCGGCGTCACCATTCTGCGCGACAGCGACGGCGAGGGCGTGAACGTCCAGATCCGCGGCCTGGGCACGAACTTCACCAAGATCCTGCTGAACAACGCCCAGATCGCTATGGCCTCCACCGGCCCGATCGACCAGCAGAACAACAACCGCGAAGTCGACTTGAACATGTTCCCCACGGAATTGTTCACCCAGTTGACGGTGAGCAAGAGCCCCACCGCCGATCAGCTCGAAGGCGGCGCCGCCGGCACCGTGAACATGCGCAGCGCCCGTCCTTTCGACAAGCCGGGCTTTCATCTCACCGGCTCGTTCCAGGGCACCGATTATTCCCATGCGGGCAGCCTGGGTGAAAAGGGCACCCTCATTATCAGTGACACCGAAGGGCCGTTCGGCGCGCTCTTGGGTCTTGCCGCCGTGCACAGCAATATCTTCACCAAGGGGTGGGAGACCGGCAATGGCGGCTATGTCAATTCCTCGGCTCTGACGCCTGCGCAATGCGGCGCCGGCAACACCTGCGATACCCTGGGCGGCAACAGCTACACGCTTCCGGCCACCGTTCCGGCGGGCATCAGCTTTAAGGGGCCGGGCGGCCAGATCACCGCCGGCCAGACGATCGATGCGAACTTTATTACTTCGCAGAATCCCGGCCTGACGACGGTGCAATTCAGCAATGCGCTGTTGCCGA
>Ga0310811_10011501_pt1 | contig 11483 bp, 10 predicted proteins | sample YCmetagenome_FD_207642 | JGI IMG/M metagenome (GOLD analysis project Ga0310811, IMG submission 207642) | Soil microbial communities from experimental microcosm in Duke University, North Carolina, United States - YC | ecosystem: Engineered > Artificial ecosystem > Soil microcosm > Unclassified ... | reverse complement strand
CGCACCGCTTGCTGGAGGAGGCGCGGCTCGAGGGCCGCGTCGAGAGCGAGGGCTGGCGGCTGCGCAAGGACGGCTCGCGCTTCTGGGCGCTGGCCAGCCTGCACGCGGTGCGCGACGAAGCCGGCCGGCTGATCGGTTTCGCCAAGATCACCCGCGACAAGACCGCCGAGCGGGAGGCCCATCAGGCGCTGTTGGAGAGCGAGCAGCGCTTCCGCCTCCTCGTCGAGGGCGTGATCGACTACGCGATCTACATGGTCGACGTGAACGGGACGATCACCAACTGGAACAAGGGCGCCGAGCGGATCAAGGGCTACATGGCCGACGAGGTCGTCGGCCGCCACTTCAGCCTGTTCTACACGGCCGAGGACCGCCAGGCGGGCCTTCCGGCGCGGGCGCTGGCCATCGCTCAGGCGGTCGGCCGCTACGAATCCGAGGGCTGGCGGGTGCGCAAGGACGGCACGCGCTTCTGGGCCTCGGCGATCATCGACCCGATCTACGACGACGACGGCGTGCACATCGGCTTCGCCAAGATCACCCGCGACATCAGCGAGCGGAAGGCGGCGGAGGTGGCGCTGGCGGAGAGCGAGCGGCAGTTCCGCCTGCTGGTCCTCGGCGTCGTCGACTACGCGCTCTACATGCTCGACCCGAACGGCATCGTGACCAACTGGAACGCCGGGGCGCAGCACATCAAGGGTTACGCCGCCGACGAGATCGTCGGCCAGCACTTCAGCCGCTTCTACACCGACACGGACCGCGCCGCCGGCGTACCGATGCGCGCCCTGCAGACCGCCGGCGAGGCTGGCCGCTACGAGGCCGAGGGCTGGCGGGTGCGCAAGGACGGCACCCTGTTCTGGGCGAGCGTCGTGCTGGACGCCATCAAGGACGAGACCGGCCGGCTGATCGGTTTCGCCAAGATCACCCGCGACATCACCGACAAGCGCAACGCCCAGCTGGAGCTGCAGCGGGCGCGCGACCAGCTCGCCCAGTCGCAGAAGATGGAGGCGCTCGGCCAGCTGACCGGCGGGGTGGCGCACGACTTCAACAACCTGCTGATGGTGGTCAGCGGCCAGGCTCAGCTCCTTCGGCGCAAGGTCGGCGACGACCCCAAGGCGCAGCGGGCGCTGGACGCCATCGAGATGTCGGCCAAGCGCGGCGAGGAGCTGACCCGGCACCTGCTGTCGTTCGCCCGCCGCCAGCGGCTGCGGCCCGAAGCGGTGCCGCTGCACGAGCGCGCCGAGAGCCTGCGCGAGCTGCTGTCGGCGAGCCTGCCCGCCACCGTCCGGCTGACGTTGGAGCTGTCGGACAAGCTGTGGCCGGTGGAGGCCGACCTCGGCGAGTTCGAGCTGGCGCTGCTGAACCTGGCGGTCAACGCCCGTGACGCCATGCCGAACGGCGGCGTCCTGAAGATCACCGGGAAGAACGTGACCCTGAAGCCGGGCGACGAGCCCTCCGCGCTGACCGGAGAGTTCGTGGCGCTCAGCGTCGCCGACTCCGGCGTCGGCATTCCGGCCGACATCCTGCCGCGGGTGTTCGACCCGTTCTTCACCACCAAGGAAGTCAACAAGGGCACTGGGCTGGGCCTCAGCCAGGTCTACGGCTTCGCTCAGCAGTCGGCCGGCCAGGTCGCGGTCAGCAGCGAGCTCGACCGCGGGACCACCTTCACCCTCTATCTGCCGCGGGCGCACGGCCAGCGGGTGAGCAAGCGGGAGATCCAGGCCGTCGAAACGGTGGGCGGCGTCGACATCCTGCTGGTGGAGGACAATCCGGAGGTCGCCGAAGTGGCCGCCGGCATGCTGGAGCAGCTCGGTCACAGGGTGCGGGTGGCGTCGAGCGCGGCGGCGGCGATGGCGGCCCTGCGCGACCGCGATCCGCCGGAGCTGGTGTTCAGCGACATCGTCATGGCCGGCGAGATGGACGGCTTGGACCTCGCGCGCCGGCTGCGGGCCGAGGCGCCCAACCTGCCGGTGCTGCTGGCCACCGGCTACAGCCAGGCGGCCGAGCGGCTTGGCGACGAGTTCCCGATCCTGCGCAAGCCCTACCGGATGAGCGACCTCAACCAGGCGATCGGCGAGGCCCTGGCCCGCGGCGGGAACGGCAAGCTGGTCCGCATCGACGCGGCCCGCCGGGCCCGCTCGCGCAAGGACAAGGCGAGCTGAGCCTCACGCGCCTTTGATCGATTGGCCGGCCGGGCGCGGAACCGCCTTTCGCGCCCTCGATTAATTTCTGAGAAGGCGGCGCAGCTTGCGCCGCCCCCCAATGACGTCCGGAAGGTGTGGCCATGGACGACTATTGGTTCCGCGCTCTGCGCGCAGCGGAAGAAGCAGAAGAGGCGGCGCGGCGACTGCGCCGCCGCTACGGGCGGGAGGCCGAGGCCCACCTGGCCGACGCGGCGGCCGGCGTCGAGGCCGAGGAGGCGCGGCGGACGCGGCTGAACGACGTGCGCCGGGCGCTGCGCTGGACCTGAGCGCCGACCCCTCTCGCGGGCGGCGTCAGCGGGCGAACTGGGCGATCAGGACGCGCAGTTCGGGCTCGTCGACGAGCTCGGCGCCTTCCTTTGCGGCGATCCACAGCTTCTCGCGCACCGCCATCTCGGGCCATTCGTCGTGCTCGTGCAGCACCTCGAGGCTGTAGACCGCGACCTTCACCTTCCGCACGCGGCCGCTCTTCATCACCTTGGCGTAGCGATAATCGCCGAGCGGCGCGGGCTCCACGCGGCCGACGACGCCGGTCTCCTCCAGCGTCTCGCGGGCGGCGGCGATGATCGGCGGCTCGCCCTTGTGGCCCCAGCCCTTGGGCAGCACCCAGCGGCGCGTCTCGCGCGAGGTGATCAGGAGGATCTCCAGGCCGGCCTCGCTGCGCCGCCAGGGGAGGGCGGCGTACTGCCGGCGGGTCGGGCGGCGCGACTTCGCCACCGTCAGAGCCCCTCACCGGTCGCCGCGATCCCGCTCGACATCCCACCCCCCAGACACGGCCGACCGGCCGACTCGTGACATTTCTGTGACGGAGAGCCGTAGGGCGCGCGGCTCCCCCTGTAAACCGGCCTGGCGGCGGCTTGTTAGGGCGGCTTGTTCAAGCTGGCGGTCCGGCTGGACCCCGCCGTCTTCCAGGCGCTCGATTAGAAGGTGTGTCGGTCGCGGTCGGCAAGTGCGGATTGATCGCCCGAGGCGCCCCGAGAGGACCGGCCCAACTGCTGGAGAGAGGGGCTCGTAATTGGGTTGGGCCGGTCCGTTCGGCGGGCCGGCTGGGGGCGACCGGCCACGAACGCCTCATCAACTGCGCCCGCAACGTCGGGTTCCAGACGTTAGCCAATGTTGAACGCCGCCGTCGGGGCGAGATCATCGGACCCCGGTGCAAGGGCGGGGCCGACGGGGGATGAAGGCGGGTTTTGGCCGGGGAGCCTAGAGCGCCATCCGGCCGCCGGCGGCGGTCCAGCTGTCGACCACGCCGCCGAGCACGGTGATGGGCACGGCGCCGGTCTCGACGATGAGGTCGTTGAAGGCGCGCACGTCGAAGCGGGACCCGAGCTTCTGCTTCGCCCCGTCGCGCATGCGGTTGATCTCGGTGTGGCCGATCTTGTAGCCGCAGGCCTGGGCCGGGGTGCCGCAATAGCGGTCAATCTCGCTGGTCATGGCGTTGCGGGTGCGGCCGGTGTTGTCCATCGCCCACTGGATGGCCTGCTCACGGCTCCAGCGCTTGGCGTGCAGGCCGGTGTCGACCACCAGGCGCACGGCGCGGAACTGCTGCGCCTGCAGGTAGCCGAGGCGGCCCGCCCAGTCGGAGTCGTACATGCCCATCTCGTCGCCCAGCTGCTCGGCGTAGAGGGCGTAGCCCTCGACGTAGGCGTTGAAGCCGGAGATCAGCAGGCGGATCAGCGGCAGCTTGCCGGTCTCGGTGAGGTAGGCCCCCTGCCAGGCGTGGCCCGGGATGCCCTCGTGGTAGGTGAGGGTCGGCAGCGAGAAGCGCGGCCAGTTCTCGGTGGTCTTCAGGTTGATGTAGTAGATCGACGGGCGCGAGCCGTCGATCGAGCCGGAGTTCATGTAGCCCTGGCCGGCGCCGTCCTGGATCTCCACCGGCACGCGCTTCACCTGGATCGGCGCCTTGAGCTTCAGGTTGAAGGCCTTGGCGAGCTTCGGCCGGACCGCGGTGATGACCCCGTTCAGATAGGCGATGAGTTCGGCGCGGCCGGCGTCGGTGTCCGGGAACAGGTATTTGGGATCGCGGCCGAGCGCGGCCATGCGCTCGCCCACCGAGCCCTGGGTCAGGCCCTGCGCGCGGAGGAGCCCGTCCATGCGGTCGCCGATGGCGCGGGTCTGCTCCAGCCCCATCTGGTGGATTTCGTCGGCGGTCAGGTTGGTCGAGGTGCCGACGCGCAGCAGCCAGGCGTAGTAGGCGTCGCCGTCCTTCAGCCGCCAGACCCCGGCGTCGTGGGTCGCCTGCGGCTGCAGGCCCTTCAGCGTCTCGTGCTGGCGGGCGAGCGCGGGATAGATCTCCGTCTCGACGAGGCGCGCGGCGCGGTCGCCGTAGCCGCCCGCGAGCTTCTTTGCGGCCGCCCGGCGGGCCAGCGACTGAGTCAGGCGGGCCTCGCGCGGCGGGACCTTGAGCAGGTCCGCCTGCTGACCGACCACGTTGGCGAGGATGAAGTCCGGCGGCATGACGCCATGGCCGGCGTCGCGGCGGATGCGCTCCTCCTCGAAGGCCACGGTGCGCGCCATCTCGTGCAGCCGCGCGAGATAGGCGTCGGCGTCGGCCGCGGTCTCGATCTTGTGCTGGCTGTCGAGGAATTCCGGCAGGGCCGAGTAGGCCCCCGACTGCTGGTCGACCACGTGCGGGCTGGCCGCCTCGTTCATCGCCGAGAGCAGGCTGTTGGCGCCGAAGTCGAAGGGCCGCGCGTCGGCGCCGAGCTGCAGGGCGTAGGCGACGGTCGCCTTGTCGAGGCGGGCGCGCGGCGACAGCGCCGCGTCGGGGAAGGCCTGCAGCTCGCCGAGCGCCTGGGCGCAGAAGGCGGCCTCGGCCGCGTGCGCGCTCGGCGAGGCGTCGGTCAGCGCCGACTTCAGCCCGGCCCGGCGGCCGGTGTCCAGACCATAGCTGGTGGCCTGCTCCGGCCAGCGGCCGAGCAGGGTTTCGGCGAGCCGGTCCATGTGCGCGCCGAGCGCGCGGTCGGGCGCCGACGCGTTCGCCGCGGCGGGGGCGTGCTTGGGCTTCGGTCCGGCGGCGGCCAGGCCGGCGGCGGTGGCGGTCAGGAGCAGGTGTCGGCGGTCGAGCGTCATGGCGCGACCGTAGGGTGCGCCGCCGCCCGACCGCAAGGCGACTGTGTGGCCCTTCCTGGGCGCCGAAGACCCGACCTAGGCGCCGAAGATCCACCCCGCCGGCAGCGACGAGGCCTGCACGCCGACCAGCACCGTCTGGCCGCCGCCGCCGAGGTTGATGACCGCGTCCGCGCCCACCTGGGTGACCGTGTAGGTGGTTCCGGGGTCGAGCTGGATGCGGTCGCCCTCCGCGGCGTTGAAGTCAGTGATGCGGTCGGAGCCGCCGCCGCTGAACGCCCGGAAGGTGTCGGCCCCGGCCCCGCCGGTCAGGGTGTCGTTGCCGAGGTCGCCGGTCATCGAGTCGGCGCCGTCGCCGCCGGACAGCACGTCGTCGCCCTGGCCGCCGCGCACCGTGTCGGCGCCCGCGCCGCCATCGCCGGTGTCGTTGCCGAGGTTGCCGTTGAGGATGTCGTTGCCGGCGTCGCCATAGAGGACGTCGTCGTTCTGGCCGCCGGTCACCCAGTCGTCGCCGCCGGCGCCGTGAACGGTGTCGTTGCCGACGTTGCCGTTGGTGCGATCGAAGTTCTCGCCGCCATTGATCAGGTCGTTGCCGTCGCCGCCGGTGATGAAGTTCGCGCCCGCCCCGCCGTTCAGCGTGTCGGCGCCGGCGCCGCCGTCGATGCGGTCGTCGCCTTCGCGGCCGTCGATGGAGTCGTCGCCGCCGTTGCCCAGCAGGACGTTGTTCTGGAAGTCGCCCAGCAGGGTGTCGTTGAACGCCGAGCCGTTGACGTTCTCGATCGACTGGAAGGTGTCCTTCCAGGTGCCGGTGTAGAGATCGACGCCGATGCCGGCGTTGTAATCCGAATAGTCGGCGGTGTCGTAGCCGTCGCCGCCGCGCAGCACGTCGTGACCATCGCCCGGCCGCAGGATGTCGTCGCCGGCGCCGCCGATGAGCGTGTCGTTGCCGACCCCGCCGATCAGGATGTCGGAGCCATCGCCGCCGTCAATCAGGTCGTCGCCGGCCCGGCCGTCGAGATAGTTGCCGCCCGCGTCGCCGGTGATCGTGTCGTTGAAGCTGGACCCGCCGATCTGCTCGATGGAGACCAGCCGGTCGGTCGTGCCGTAGCCGTCCTGCGCCGTGCCGGCCGCCAGGTTGACCACGATGGCGCCCGGCGAGGGGTCGTAATCCGCGCCGTCGGAGCCGGCTCCGCCGTCGATTGTGTCGGCCCCGGCCAGGCCGGCCAGGATGTCGCTGTCAGGCGTGCCGACGAGCGAGTCGCCGGCTGCGGTCCCAGTGATGATCGCCATTTCGCACCTATCGGAAGTCTGACACGGCCCCAAGGCGAGCTAGCGGAACGCCATGGCCGCGCTTCCAAACCAGCGAAGCCAGGCCATGGTTCCGCCGCATATGCGGCCGGCGTTTTTCGCGCCTGTCAGATGAGGCCGAGGGCCTTGAAGCTGGCCACGCCGTCGCGGCCGACCACCAGATGGTCGTGCACGGCGATGCGCAGCGCCCGCGCCGCCTCGACCACCTGGCGGGTCATGTCGACGTCGGCGGCGGACGGGGTCGGATCGCCCGACGGGTGGTTGTGCACCAGGATCACGGCGCTGGCCGACAGCTCGAGCGCCCGGCGCACCACCTCGCGCGGATAGACCGGAGCGTGGTCGACGGTGCCGTGGTTCATCACCTCGTCGGCGACGAGCTGGTTCTTCTTGTCGAGGAACAGGACGCGGAACTGCTCGCGCGCCTCGTGGGCCAGGGCGGTCTTCACATAGGCGAGGAGCGCCGACCACGAGGAGATCACCGCTCGCCTGGTCACCGCGTCGCGGCTGGCGCGCAGGGCGGCTTCGTGGACGAGCTTCAGGTCGAGGGCGGCCGCCGCGCCGACGCCCGGCACGGTCTTCAGCTCCTCGACGCTGGCGCCGAGCACGCCGGCCACCGAGCCGAAGCGGGCGAGGAGCTGCTTGGCCAGCGGCTTGACGTCGCCGCGCGGGATGGCGCGGAACAGGAGGAGCTCCACGAGCTCGTAGTCGGGCAGGGCGCCGAGCCCGCCGCCCAGGGCGCGGTCGCGCAGCCGGTCGCGGTGGCCGAGGTAGTGCGGCTGGGGCTCAGGCTGGGACTTGGGCTGGGACTTGGGCTGGGACTTGGGCTTCGGGGCGGACGCGGCCGCCGCCCAGAGATCGGGCTGGCCAGAAGCGTCCTCGACGGCGGGCGGGCGGTCCATGGGGCGGCAATGTTCCCCATGTGTTCCGAATTGTCCAGCGAAGCTTAGGGTCGGGCCTCGCGGGGCGCCTCGGGCTGGTTGGTCTCCCGCCTCTCCGGCTCGCGCATTTTGATGGAGACCCAGGTGACCAGGTCCCAGGCGTTGCGGATGGCGACGAACAGCAGGGCGAGCAGGCTGGCCGCCACGAAGTCGGCGGCGAGATTGGGAGCCAGCCAGACCGCGACGGCGGCGGCGAGCAGGGGCAGGTAGGCGCCGAGCGCGGCGTAGCCGTACCACCAGATGTCCGACCAGTGCGCAGGCGTCACCGTGCGGGCGACGGCCAGGCGGTGGACGACCCGGTAGCTGTTGGCGAGCCCGACAAGGGCGCCGGCGCCGAGCACCGCGCCCCTGATGCGCCGGCGCGAGGCCCGGGGCGGCGGTGAAGCAGCTGACGCCGAGCACCATGCAGAGCTGGAAGACGATCGGCGTCATGTAGGTGTCGGCGGCCCGAAGCTGGGTTTCGGGGTCGTCGCCGCGCATCAGGGTGGCGACGACGAACAGCAGGCCGATGAGCGCCCCGCCGGCGCCGCCGGTGAGCAGGTAGAAGCTGTCCCACCCGTGGAACATCGCGCGCCTCCTGGCTCGCCGCCGGGATTTGCGTCCCGGCCGCGGCAGCTTGGAAGCTTAAGGCGGGCTTGGGAAGTCCCGCTTCAGGCGGCCTCGACCGGCGGCTTGAACAGGCCGGTGGGCGACAGGGTGAAGACCTCGTAGCCGGTGTCGGTGACGCCCACCGAGTGCTCGCACTGGGCCGACAGCGACTTGTCGCGGGTGACCGCGGTCCAGCCGTCGGAGAGCAGCTTCACCGGGTGCTTGCCGAGGTTCACCATCGGCTCGATGGTGAAGAACATGCCGGGCCGCAGCAGCTCGCCCGTGCCGGGCTGGCCGAAGTGCAGGATGTTCGGGGCGTCGTGGAACACCTTGCCCAGGCCGTGGCCGCAGAAGTCGCGCACCACCGAGCAGCGCATACTCTCGACGTAGGACTGGATGGCGTGGCCGATGTCGCCGGTCTTGGCGCCCGGCTTCACGGCGGCGAGGCCGCGGTCGAGCGCCTCGTAGGTGACGTCGATCAGCCGCTTGGCGCGCGGCGCGATCTGGCCGACGCCGTACATGCGGCTGGTGTCGCCGTGCCAGCCGTCGACGATGACGGTGACGTCGATGTTGACGATGTCGCCCTCGCGCAGCGTCCGCTCGCCGGGGATGCCGTGGCAGACGATGTGGTTGGGGCTGATGCACACCGTCTTGGTGTAGCCGCGGTAGCCCAGGCAGGCCGGCAGGGCGCCGTGGTCGAGGATGAACTCGCGGGCCAGGGTGTCGAGGTGGTCGGTGACGACGCCCGGGACGACGTGCGGGATGAGCATGTCCAGGCACTCGGCGGCCAGCTTGCCGGCGCGGCGCATGCCGTCGAAGTCGGCCGGCGCATGGATCTTGATCTCGCCGGTGCGGTATTCGCCGTCGAGGATGTCGGTGGAGGACATGATCTGCTCCGCGGTCCGGAGTGGGGCGCAGGCTACGCCGCGCGCGGCGGATCGCTAAGGGGGTTATGCTTCGGGCCTATGTCGCAATCCTAGCACAGAAGTTCAACGCTCAGGCGGCTTCGGCAAGGGCGCGCTGATTTGGGCCGACGAGGCGCGCGCCCTGAGTCACCCGCGCGCCCATGGCATCCGCCGCGCGATCCGGACGCCGTCGAGGCCGACATGGCAGGCATAGACCAGCACCTCCACCCCGGCGTCGGCGGCCCGGTCGAGGCCTTGCGCGAAGGCCGGATCGAGTTCGTGGCAGGCGGCGAACGTCGCGCAGTCGCCGCGCTGGACGACGAACAGCACAACGGCGCGCTCGCCGTCGGCCACCATCGCCTCGAGCTCGCGCAGGTGCTTCGCGGACCGCGCCGCCACGCAATCGGGGAATTCGGCCAGGGCGCCCGAGCGCCGCAGGTGCACGTTCTTGACCTCCAGCCAGCAGGGCGGCCGGCTTGGGTGCTGAAGCAGGAAGTCGACGCGGGAGTTGGTCCCGTAGCGCACCTCGCGGCGATGGGTGGCGTAGCCGGCGAGCTCGGGTAAGGCCTCGCCGGCCAGCGCTTCGGCGACCAGTCGGTTGGGGTGCAGGGTGTTGACGCCCACGAGGCCGCCGTCGGCTTCCACCAGCTCGAGGGTGTGGGCGAGCTTGCGCTTCGGGTCGTCGGACTTCGACAGCCAGCAGCCGAGGCCGGGCGTGTTCAGCCCCAGCATGGCGCCGGGGTTCGGGCAGTGGGCGGTGACCGGCGTGCCGTCGTCGAGCACCACGTCGGCGAAGAAGCGCTTGTAGCGGCTGACGAGCGCGCCGCGGACGAGGGGGGAGGGGAAATCCATCGGGCTCGCCCTACCGGCCGGGCTCGATATCCGCAACGGGGTGACGCCGTGGTTTTCACGTCACACACGGCCCCCGAGCAATGAAACTGAAACCGTCGCGCCGCGACATGGTCTCGCTCTTGGCGGAACGGACCCAATGGCGGCTGGGAAAGGCCACGGATTGGAGGAGCGGGACATGAGATTGAGGCTCGGTCTCTTGTGCAGCGGCGCGGTCGCGCTAGCCACGGGCGGCGCCGCCCTGGCCCAGGAGACGGCGACGCAACCGCTGCAACCGCCGCAGCAGCAGATCTCGCGCCCGAGTGGGCTGCAGGGCGCCGACTGGCGTCAACAGCTGGCCAATCGGCACGACCCGCGAAGGGCGATCGACGAGGAACTCAGCCGGCTGACGAGGGACCTGCAGCTGACGCCCGAGCAAGTGGCCAAGGTGACGCCGATGCTTCATGAGCATCAGGACCGGATCCAGGCGTTGCTCGATCAGAACCCGTCGATCACGCGCGAGGCCTATCAGACGCAGGTGCACGCCATCAGCCGGGAAACCCACAATCAGATCAACAGCCTGCTGACGGAGCACCAGCTGCAGCTGATGACGGCCATGGTGGGGCGGCTGGGCTCCGGGCAAGAGAGCCGGCACGCGCGCTAGCGCCACTGACGATGGCGCCTCGCCCCTCGCGCGTGACTGAGGAGCGGTTGCGGAAGGCCGGTCAGGGGCGGTAGTCGGACATCGGCTAAGGCCAGCAGGCGAGGGCGGAGCGGATGGCGAGCGCGAACGACAAGCGGGTCACGGCCGCGGTGCTGATCATCGGCGACGAGATCCTCTCCGGACGCACCCAGGACACCAACCTGCGCGACATCGCCCGCTATCTCGGGACCTTCGGCGTCGACGTGGCCGAGGCGCGGACCGTGCCCGACGTGCACGAAGAGATCGTGGCGGCGCTCAACGCGCTGCGCGAGCGCTACGACTATGTGATCACCACCGGCGGCATCGGCCCGACCCACGACGACATCACCGCCGACGCGGTGGCGGCGGCGTTCAACACCGAGCTCTACGAACACCCCGAGATCCTCGCGATGATGGCGGCGCGCTGGGGCGGCGAGCTGAACGCGGCCCGGCGGCGCATGGCCCGCGTGCCGGTCGGCGGCGAGCTGGTCCACAACCCGGTGCAGGGGCCGCCCGGCTTCACCATCGGCAACGTCTTCGTCCTGGCCGGCGTGCCGCAGATCATGCGCGGCATGCTGGAGGACGTCGGGCCGCGACTCAGGACCGGCGCGGTGACCATCTCGCGCACCGTCCGCGTCGAGGGGACGGGGGAGGGGGCGATCGCCGCGCCGCTCGAGGCGGTGGCCAAGGCGCATCCGGCCATGTCGCTCGGCAGCTATCCCTTTTTCAACGAGGGCGTGTATGGTTCGAACCTTGTTCTCCGAGGTCGTGACCCGGCCGAGGTGGAAACCACCGTCGCCGAGCTCATCGGCGCGCTGAACGACGCCGGCATCGACAACGTCCGCGAGGTCGAGCCGGTGGTCTGAAGGGAGGGCTGTCCGTGCTGATCTTCCTGCTGTCCGCCGTCCTGCTGGCCGAGACGGCGCCGCCGGCGTCGGCCGCGCCGCCGGCCGTGGACAAGACCAAGACC
>Ga0310811_10011500_pt1 | contig 11483 bp, 15 predicted proteins | sample YCmetagenome_FD_207642 | JGI IMG/M metagenome (GOLD analysis project Ga0310811, IMG submission 207642) | Soil microbial communities from experimental microcosm in Duke University, North Carolina, United States - YC | ecosystem: Engineered > Artificial ecosystem > Soil microcosm > Unclassified ... | reverse complement strand
AGTTGCGGATCAACGCCATCTTGCCCAAGCCTTTCGATATCATGGAATTCATCAACGCGGTAAAAAAAGTCCTTCAAACAACGGGCGGCGTCATCAACCATTCCAAACTTTTCAGGGATTGTGCGATGATGGACAACGAAATTTCACATGCCGAAAAGCCAGCCTGCCATGCATCTAATCGTGGCCAGGCAGAACCGTCCCACCGCATTCTCGTGGTGGATGATGACCAGGGCACGCGCCAACTCAGCGTGGATTTGCTCGCCTGCGCCGGCTATGAAGCGGAAGGTGTCCAGGATGGTGCCGCCGGCTGGGAGGCGCTGCAGACGTTCGACTACGATCTGGTCGTCACCGACAACAAAATGCCGCGCATGACGGGCGTGGAAATGATCGCGAAGCTACGGTCCGCGCACCTGCAAATTCCGGTCATCATGGCCACCCGAAATCCGCCCACCCTTGAATTTGAACGCTGTCCGTGGCTTAAACCCGACCTCACATTGCAACGACCCTTTTCTGATGATGAATTGCTGCTGGCGGTGAAAAAAATCCTGCGGCCGGACGATGGTTCGTCAGTCGGACAAGGCCAACCATTGCCGAATGGTTTGCCGTTATGATGATTTGACCCGATGTTTGGTGTTCAATTGATTTCACCGTCCTTGATCGCCGCCACCTCCCGCCAGGTAACCGGATTTAAGAAAATTGCCACGGGGGACATCTCAAAGCGGCCCCGTATTTTTCCGGCCGGCTTTCAGTGTTTGACTCCCCAAAGGCTTATGTTTGGTGGGCACAATAAAACATGAATAACGACCAGCCAAATGGAAACGCGAACAATAAAATGGTTCGCACCGAGCCGGCGATCCACGCGTCTGAACTGAGTTACCGCCGTTTGTTCGAGGCGGCGAAGGACGGCATCCTGATTCTGGATGTGAACACCGGCCGCATCACCGATGTGAACCCTTATTTATTCCAACTGCTGGGTTTCTCCCGCGCGGAAATGATGGGCAAAACAGTTGGTGAGTTGAGTCCGTTCAAGGACATTGAATCGAACAAGGTCATGCTTGGGCGGTTGCAGCAGGATGGTTATGTCCGCTATGAGGATTTGCCGCTGGAAACACGGGATGGCCGGCACATCGCCGTGGAATTTGTCAGCAATGTGTATCAAGCGGGCGATAAAAATGTGATCCAATGCAACATCCGCGACATCACCGAGCGCAAACACGCCCAGGATGAAATCCGCCTGCTCAACGAAACCCTCGAACTGCGCATCGTCGAACGCACGGCGGAGCTGCAGGCCGCCAACGCGGAGCTGGAGTCCTTCAGTTATTCTGTCTCCCACGATTTACGCGCCCCGTTGCGCCACATTCTGGGCTTCATGGAACTGCTGAAAAAAGAAGCCGGGCCGACGCTTTCCGAAAAAAGCCTCCAGCATGTGGCGACAATTTCCCAGTCCGCACAACAGATGGGAAACCTGATTGATGACCTGCTGGACTTCTCGCACGTTGGCCGGTCAGCCTTGCAGAAGGTCAACGTCAATCTGGATGAACTGGTTCAGGAGGTGGCGGGCGATTTTCAGGCGGAGACCAAAGACCGGAAGATCACCTGGAACATCCGCCCGCTGCCGCCCGTGCGGGCCGACCGGGCCTTGTTGCGCATGGTGCTGGTCAATCTGATCGCCAATGCCGTGAAGTTCACCGCCACCCGCGCCGAAGCTCAAATCGAAATTGGTTGCATGCCCAACGGCAAAGAGCAGACGGTGATCTTTCTCCGCGACAACGGCGTGGGTTTCGATCCGAACTATACAGGGAAATTGTTCGGCATGTTTCAACGCCTGCATAGTCGCGACGAGTTCGAAGGCACCGGCATCGGTCTGGCCAATGTTCAGCGCATCATGCTTCGGCACGGCGGCCGCGCCTGGGCGGAAGGCGTGGTGGCTGGCGGTGCGACTTTTTACTTTTCGCTTCCCAAGCAAAATGGAGGCACAAATGGATGCTAAAACAGCAACCATAAAAAAAATCCTGCTGGTCGAAGACGATCCGCAGGATGTGGAACTGATACTGGCTGGGCTGGAGCAGAACCACCTGGCCAACGAGGTTGCGGTTGTCCGCGACGGTGCGGAGGCGCTGGATTATCTTTATTGCCGGGGGAAATTTAAAACCCGCCCGCCGGGCAATCCCATCCTGGTATTGCTCGACAACAAGATGCCCAAGGTCAGCGGGTTGCAAGTGTTGAAGGCAATCAAGCTGGAGGAGAATTTGAAAACCATCCCCGTCGTGGCGCTCACGTCCTCGCGCGAAACGCCCGACTTGATTGAATTTTACCAGCACGGCGTCAATGCCTATGTGGTGAAGCCCGTGGATTTTGCTGAGTTCATGCGAGCGATCAAACAGCTCGGTGTTTTTTGGGCTGAGGTCAATGAACCGCCGCCGCAGTTGCGGAGGCAGCATGGTTATGCGCCGAGGTAGGGTTAGACCTGATAGCGCCCGTTGTTTATCCCGGTTATGTTCACCGGGCAAACAAATATAAACCGATTTAAATTGAAAGACCCCTATGTCGCTTATTTCTCTCATCATCACCCTGGTCGTCATCGGTGTATTGCTCTGGTTGATCAACACCTATCTCCCGATGGACGGGAAAATCAAAAAAATCCTCAACATTGTCGTCGTGATCTGCGTGGTCGTATGGCTGTTGTATGTCTTCGGCATTCTCAATCACAGCGGCGATATCAAGGTGCCTCAAGTCCGTTAAAACACGTTCAACTTATCTATCCATGAAACATAATCACAATCACGACAACGCTCCCGGCCCGCAACTGGTGCCGGTGCGTTTTGAATTCACGCACCCGACGGCGACCACCGTTTGCATCGCTGGAACTTTTAATCACTGGCAGCCCGAAGCCAAAACCCTCCATTCCTCCGGTGTGGGCCACTGGTGGAAGGAAACCTCGCTCGCGCCCGGCAGTTACGAATACTGCCTCGTCGTGGATGGTCAATGGATGCCCGATCCGCTCGCCCGGGAATCCGTGCCCAATCCGTTCGGCGGAAGAAACTCGGTTTTAAAAGTGGCCAGTTCACCAGAGGCCACCCATCGCGATGACGCGCAAAATTCACCACTGAAAAACGCAATCAAACAAAAATCACCAAAAAATGAACACACACACACCAGCAGACAGTAATGACATCGGCACAATCGTGGAAGACGCACGCGACTTGCTCGCCGCCACCGCCGACGTAGCCGGGGAAAAAGTCGGGGACGCCCGCAAGCGTCTCGCCGCCGCGCTGGAACGCGGCAAGGAAATCGCCGGCAACGTTCGTGACAAGGCGGTCGCCGGCGCGAAAATCGCGGATCAATCCATTCGGGAAAATCCGTATCAAGCGGTCGCCGTCGGCATCGGTGTCGGCGTGCTGGTCGGCTACCTCCTGGGCCGCCGTTGTTCCCGCAATGGCGACTGATTACCTCATGGAAGCATCCAAAGCCAGCTTCCGCCAACTGGCCGTTAGCTCCAAACGTTTTGCGCGGCAGTTGTTGGCCATTGGCGGAAATCGGCTCGAACTATTGACGGTGGAAGTGCAGGAGGAACGTGAGCATCTCCTGCGCGCCTTTCACCTGGCTCTGGGCGTGGCGGCGTTCGGCCTGCTCGCGGGGCTGACGCTCACGGCGGCCATTGTGGTTTGGTTGTGGTGTTGGTCGCCCGTGGCCGTGCTGCTGATATTGACCGCGCTTTACGGAGCAGCCGGGATTTGTCTTTGGCGACGGCTCACCGGAATGCTGCGTGGCTGGCAGACATTTTCCGCCACGCTGGATCAACTGCGAAAGGATCGCGAATGTCTGGAAAAAATCCTGGCATGAGCGCGCTCAGATCGCGAAAAAACCTTTTGATCGCTGAAAGCGAACTCAATCGCGCGCATCTGGCTCAGGCATGGCAGGCGATGGCGGGCGAAGTTTATTCGCTCACGGGTCAGGTCGGAAGGATCGGTGCTTTTGCCTCAGTCGCCGCAACGCTGGTTGCCATCCTTGCGTTCTTCCGCCGCAAAAAGCCGGTGCCCGCTGTCGTTGCCGGAAAACCTTCATGGTGGCGGACGGCTTTCAAGAATGCGAGAATGGTGTTCACGCTTTGGAAAATCTTCCGTCCACCGGGTCGCGGACAAGGGGACAAATAACCACCGGTGAAGCTGGCGGGTGAATGCCTCCACATTGCCTGGAATATTTTATGCCGCACCTATCCACCATCCGCAAAGTCGCTTTCCTTGGCGACTATCTGCCGCGCAAATGCGGCATTGCCACCTTCACGACCGATCTGCGCTGCGCTGTGGCGGCAGAGTTTCCCGCCCTGCAATGTCTCGTCGTTCCGGTCAATGATCGCGCGGAAGGTTACGATTATCCGGCGGAAGTGCGCTTCGAGATTGCCGAGCAGGATCTGCCGTCCTACCAGCGCGCGGCGGATTTTCTGAACATCACGGATGTGGACGTGGTGGTCGTGGAACACGAGTTCGGGATTTTCGGCGGGCCGGCGGGCAGCCATCTGCTGGCGTTGCTCCGTGAACTGCGGATGCCCATCGTCACCACGCTGCACACGGTCTTGCGCGAGCCAAACGAGGAACAGCGCCGCGTGATGCGTGATTTGATCAAGCTTTCGACCCGGCTGGTGGTGATGAGCGAACGTGGTCGTGAATTCCTGCAGGAAATTTATCAGGCACCGCCGGCCAAGATTGATCTCATCCCGCACGGCATCCCGGACATGCCGTTCGCCGACCCGAATTTTTTCAAGGACGAGTTCGGCGTGGCGGGCAAACAGGTCCTGCTCACGTTTGGCCTGCTCTCGCCGAACAAGGGCATTGAATACGCGTTGCGTGCATTGCCCGACATCATCCGGGAATTTCCTGAAATCGTTTACATCGTGCTTGGCGCGACGCATCCCAATCTGCTGCGGGACGAGGGCGAGGCCTATCGCCTGAGCCTGGAACGGCTGGCGAAAGACCTCGGCGTGCAGAAGCATGTCGTGTTCTTCAACCGCTTCGTCGAACTGGAGGAACTGATGCGGTTCATCGGGGCGGCGGATATTTATCTTACGCCTTATCTGACCGAGGCGCAGATCACTTCGGGCACGCTGGCATACGCGTTCGGCGCAGGCAACGCCGTGGTGTCCACGCCCTACTGGCACGCGACAGAATTGCTGACGGCGGAGCGCGGCAAGCTGGTTCCGTTCCGTGACGCCCCGGCCATCGCGGTCGCCGTGGTGGAATTGCTGCGGGACGATCCCTTGCGTCATTCGATGCGCAAAAACGCCTACAAGCTCGGGCGCGACATGGTTTGGAGCCACGTGGCGCAGCTTTATGCCAAGTCGTTCGAACAGGCGCGGCATGATCACAATTTCGTCGGGCGAAAATCATCGCCGATCAAAACGCTCGATGAACAGCCCGGCCAGTTGCCGGAACTGAAACTCGATCATCTGTTTCGTTTGAGCGACTCGGCCGGCATTTTTCAGCACGCGAGCTTCACCGTCCCGAATTTTGCTGAAGGCTACTGCACGGATGACAATGCCCGTGCGCTGGTGCTGGCCATGATGCTGCACCGGCAGGGACTCAGTTCGCCGCGCCTCAACGAACGGGCCGCCACCTACGCCGCGTTTCTGAACCACGCCTTCGACCGTCAGCGCGGACGCTTTCACAATTTCATGAGTTTTGAGCGTCACTGGCTGGATAAAATCGGGTCGGAAGATTGCCAGGGGCAGTCGCTGTGGGCGCTGGGGATGTGCGTGGCGCAGGCGGGCCAGGGCAGTTTTCAGCAGTTGGCGGCGGAACTGTTCGAGCTGGCGCTGCCTGTGGCCGCCCAGTTCACTTCACCGCGCGCCTGGGCCTTCACGCTCATTGGCATTGACGAATACCTGCGGCGTTTCGGCGGCGACCGGCGGGCGAGCCAGATCCGCGAATCGCTCACGGCCAAACTCACGCAGCGCTACGCCGATGCCGCCACCGATGAATGGCACTGGTTTGAAGAAGTCGTCTCTTACGCCAATGCCAAGCTGCCGCACGCGATGATTCTCAGTGGACGCTGCATGAATGACGACGTGATGGTGCAACTCGGCCTCAAGACGCTGCGTTGGCTGGTGAAGATTCAGACGTCCGAAGCCGGCTCGTTCCGGCCCATCGGCTCCAACGGTTTTTATCCGCGCGGCAAGGAACGCGCGCTGTTCGACCAGCAACCCATCGAAGCCCAGGCCACGGTGTCTGCCTGCATCGAGGCGTATCATGCCACCGGCGACATGTTCTGGGTGACCGAAGCGCGCCGCGCGTTTGAATGGTTTCTCGGCCGCAACGATCTGGGCCTCGCGCTCTACGATGCGGGCACCGGCGGTTGTCGCGACGGCCTGCACGTGGATCGTCTGAGCCAGAATCAGGGCGCCGAATCCACGCTGGCCTTTTTGCTCGCCCTCGCGGAAAAGCAGGCGCTGCAAAACACGCTCGCCAGCTTCAAGGAACCTGCCGGAAAATAGCTGGCGCTGCGCTCTGCCACCGCAGCCCAAAATGGCGCTGGTTCCGACCAGCGCCGGAATCATTGCTCGCTTTCCCGCGCATTCAGACGAGACTTTAACCAATTGAAAACCGCCACTCTCCACGCCAAACGCATCGGACCGACTTTAATTCCGGACCGGTCGCGGGTCTTGATGCGTCCGTTTCGTCCCAGCACCGACGACATCTCGCGGCGGATTGCCGCCCGCGTCATGGCTCTGCCGGAGGCAGAAGTTGTGCGTCTGTTGGGTCAGGTCCTGGGCGAGTTTGCAGACCGGCACGCACACGTTGAAAAAATCTTTGGCAAGCGCTACGTCGAAGTGAAGATTCATCTTGGACCCGACGCGCAACCTTCGCCCGAGCGTCAGTTGCTGCTCGGCGCTTACTTCTTGCACGAGTATTCACCGGAGTCGGCGGCGCTGTTCAATCCGTCCATTGTGCCGCATCCCGACCAGTCCGGCGTGCCGAAGGGCGGGTTACGCTTCATCCTGAGCCTGCGGGCGACGGGCGAAGGACACATTTCCTCCATTACTTTCCGCATGGGCGTGGTCAGCGCGCAGAACCGCATCACGCTCACGCCGCCCTCGCCGTTTGCGATGGAGCCGGAGCGCGTGCCGAACGTGGCTTATGTGAAAGGATTGTTCGCCCACAAGCTGGAGGAGGCGGGCGTGCAAAACGCCTTTTGCCGGCGCGTGCTGGATCAGCTCCATGAGGATTTCACCCTAAAGGAACTGCACGCGGTGCTGCTGGCTTCCGGTTTGACCACGGACACCTCCGACGCGACGGCCACCCGAGCTGCGCGCGGCATCTTGTTGCTGGCGGAATCGAATTACGAAGTGAACTTCGCCGCTGACAGCCGCCCCTCGCAACGGGTGCTTTTCCCGTCCGCGCCCAGCCAGAGCAATGGCATCGAAGACGCGCGCTTCGTCCGGTTCCAAAACGACGGCGGCGATTGCACCTACTACGCGACTTACACGGCTTACGACGGCAAGATCACGCTGCCGCAACTGCTGGAGACGCCGGACTTCGTGCATTTCAAATTCCGCACGCTGAATGGTCCCGCCGTGCAGAACAAGGGCATGGCGCTGTTCCCGCGCAAGGTTAACGGGAAGTTTGTGATGCTCTCGCGACAGGACGACGAAAACATTTTGATCATGTTTTCGGACAATTTGCATTTTTGGCAGACGCCTACGGTCTTGCTGTCACCCGTCCAGCCGTGGGAATTTTTCAAAATCGGCAATTGCGGTTCACCGATCGAGACGGAAGCGGGCTGGCTGGTGTTGAGCCACGGCGTCGGCGCGATGCGGAAGTATTGCCTCGGCGCATTCCTGCTCGACTTAAACGATCCGACACACGTGATCGGCCGCTTGCGCGAACCGTTGCTCTCCCCGAACGAATCCGAGCGTGAAGGTTATGTGCCGAACGTCGTCTATACCTGTGGCGCACTGCTGCACGGACGCGAACTCATCATCCCCTACGCCATGAGCGATTCGGCCACCAGCTTCGCCAGCGTGCTGCTGGGTGAACTGCTGGCCGCGATGGAGTGAAGCCAGGCAGGCAGCCGGCGCCAACGTTTAAACAATCGGCTTTAAAAGCGAACCTGTGCCACTGCCGCTGCGAAGGTTGATGAATTGTTTGGTTTCGACAACGAAACCGGCAATGTTGAACTTGCCAATCGGCTCCCGCCTGGCCGCACTGAAAGCTTGGGCGGTGCCGTCGTAGTGTTTGCCTTCGCTGGCATTTTTGGTCCATTGGCCTTCGCTGATGAAAAATTTCAGGGTTTCCGCATCTTCGATAATGATATTCATGGAGGAACAGGTTAGCAGCCTTTCCAGCATTACGAGCCTGCTAAATTGGATTATATTTTCCATCCGCCGAATTTCTGGCAGGCAACCTCCAAACCACCTCTTTTTATCTACCATAACCCGGCAGAATAGCAGGAGGGTGGCTTCAGTTTCACCATGCCACGGGCGACTCGGACACCAGTTTTGACACCGTGCCGCCTGCTGAACTGCTGGCGGCGGTGGAATAAAAGTGATCTCGCCCATTCTTCGGGGAATCCGCAGGTAGGGTTATACCCCATGGCGGCCTGACATATTGCGGGATTATTCTCATTCCGTGAATGTCAGAAATTGTCTCTACCAGACCCACAATTTTAGGCTCGTGTTAAGCGCTGCGCTCCTGACTGCGCCGATCAGCGCCGGGATAACGCCGGAAAATAATCCGGCCAACCACAAAAACTCATTGAAAGGAATAATACTATGTTAGGAACTATTTTACTGGTGCTGCTCATCCTGATGTTGATCGGCGCATTTCCCACCTGGCCACACAGCAAGAATTGGGGATATTACCCCAGCGGCGGGCTGGGCGTGCTTTTGATCATTCTGCTCATCCTGGTATTGCTGGGCAGAATTTGAAGCAGGCATTTCAGGCAATCCAAACGAAAGACCGATTATGTTACAAAGCATTAAACAATTATGCGGTGAAAAACTCGGTGCGTCGGATGGCGACATCGGCCAGGTGAAGGATTTTTATTTCGACGATCAAACCTGGGCGGTGCGTTACGTGATGGCGGACACGGGAACCTGGCTGCCGGGGCGGCAGGTGCTCCTTTCTCCCTATGCCTTTGGCGGTCTCCCGCCGGCCGAAAAAGTCCTGCGCGTGAATTTGACCCGCAAACAGATCGAGCACAGTCCGGCGATCGCGTCGCACCAGCCGGTGTCGCGGCAATACGAAGCGGAGTATCATCGCTATTATGGCTGGCCCGATTACTGGCAGGGTGGCGGAGTTTGGGGCATGAGTGGTTTTCCAGTTTTGCCGGTGCCGCCAAAAACTCCGCCGGGCCAACCCGCTTCCGGGGTTGATTCGCAGGCCAAGCGTGCGGATGCACATCTGCGGAGCGCCCAGGCCGTGAAAGGCTACCACCTTCAGGCCACCGATGGCATCGTCGGCCATATCTGCGATTTTCTGATGGACGGCCAGAGCTGGGCGATTTGCCAACTGGTCATCAAAACTGGCCACCGGTTCACCGGCAAGGAAGTGCAGATACCGGTGAGTAAAGTGACCGAGATCAGTTACGACAACTCCACGGTGTTCGTGAATCTGACCAAGGAAGCCGTCGAGCAAAGTCCCGAACACCGGCTCGTTCCGGTGGTTGTGCCCGTTCACAAGGATCCCGTCCTTTTCTGAATTATGAAAAATGACAAATACCTTCAGGATCAAATGCCTGGCGGTGAACCGAGGCAAACCGCAGCGGCGACATCAGATTTCCGGGAAAATGAATTCACGCCGGCACCTGACGAAGTGGCCAGAAGGGCTTACTTCAGTTATGTGAATCAAGGTTCGCTGGATGGACATGAAGTGCAGCACTGGCTGGCGGCAGAGGCGGAATTGATCGCGGAACGCAACCAGACACGCGTGCATGGCTTTCACAACCGGACATGAAACAATTTTCCAAGCAAAAAAATTAACAGCAAAAAACCATGAAAACTTTGAATAGCACGCGCGTGGAAGCCACCAAAATGTATGAAACCGAAAATGACATTTCCAAAGAACGTCGGACGCAATTAAACGCGCTGATGAACCAGCGGCTGGCATCCGCCGTAGATTTGCAGATGCAGATGAAACAGGCGCATTGGAATGTGAAAGGCCCGAGCTTCATCGGCCTGCACGAACTGTTCGACAAGGTCGCCGAAGCGGTGGAGGGCTATGTGGACGAGATCGCCGAACGCATTGTCCAGCTCGGCGGCGTGGCCGAAGGCACGGTGCGCATGGCGGCGATACGCACGCGGCTTACGGAGTATTCGCCGGAGATTTCCGAGGGCATGGCGCATGTCGAAGGCGTGGCCCGCGCGCTGTCGACCTTCGGCCAGGAGGCCCGCAACACCATCAATGAAGCGGACGAACTGGACGACGCCGACACGGCGGATTTGTTCACCGAAATTTCACGCGGCATAGACAAATGGCTGTGGTTTGTGGAAGCCCATTCCCAAGCGGCAAAATAAAAGCATGAAAACATCCATCGCCAAATTCGCGGCCATCGTGCAAACGCCGGTTTATCCGCAAGCCGTCCACCAGCCTCGGTCGAATCCGAAAGCCGCCGCAATTCCGAAGCCGGCAAAGCGGGACAACATTTTTTCCAAATCCCGTGACACACGCGAGGATCGCGGCACACGCGAAATGAAAACTTCCCATAACGACCAAACCAATCACGCGCGGTAATTTTTTGACTTATGAAACAAAATCCACTGAAGGACGGTGGCATATCTAAAAATTCATCTGGCATTGGCACGGTCACGCGAGAGATGGTGCGGGCGCGAACGGCGGAACTGGCGATCATTGACGGTCTATTATCGAGTGCCGCGACCAAGTCCCATTTTGCACAGGCCAAACGGGAATTAACCGGCGTGCCGGAGATGGATCCGAAAGACGCGATTCTTGAATCCGCGCCCGAATCTGAACGCTGGGACCCGGTGCCCGGCTCGACCGGACACAAAGTGCGAGTTGCTCCGAGTGAAGACGAAGATGATGAAGGCCGAAGCGATAATGAAAGGCTGGTAGACGGGGGCATCGCCGAAGCGGAGATGGAGCAAAGTTTTCAAGCTACGCGGGCTGCCGCAAAAAAGGATTTATGAATCCACGAGCAGTCGTCGCTCCACATCTGAGTCAGGGCGCACCAGTTTCTGCTGTGCCCGAGTTGAGCGATACTTTGTCGCAAGCACTTTATGACCTCATCGCGCAACAACCGTTTTTCAAGGGGCTAAATCCCCATCAACTGCAACTGCTCACTGATTCCGCCTTGGAAATGAAATTTGAACCTGAGCAGACAATCTTTGCGGAAGGAAGCCCGGCGAACCGGTTTTATCTCATCCTGGAAGGCAAGGTGGCGCTTGAGTCGGAATTGAGCGAGCGTGGCAACACCATCCTCATCCAGACCCTGGGACCGGGCGAGGATCTTGGCTGGTCGTGGCTTTTCCCTCC
>Ga0310811_10011499_pt1 | contig 11483 bp, 14 predicted proteins | sample YCmetagenome_FD_207642 | JGI IMG/M metagenome (GOLD analysis project Ga0310811, IMG submission 207642) | Soil microbial communities from experimental microcosm in Duke University, North Carolina, United States - YC | ecosystem: Engineered > Artificial ecosystem > Soil microcosm > Unclassified ... | reverse complement strand
TACACGACGCAGAATCCGAACGACTACAAGGCCGGCATCTACAACGGTTTTCAGGCGACTGTGGTGGGCCAGAACGGCTTCCTCCAGATCGGGTTCTTCATCGATGCGGTCCAGTTCGCATAAGAGGCGCTAAATGGCAAATCCAAAAATCCAGCAAGGCGTCATCAATCGCGTCCGGACATCGCTGATCGTGCCCAGCAACACGGCACTGAACGCGACCGCGCCGTATCTCGGCAAGTCGATGATCAACGTCGAGTTCGAAGGCAACTTCGTCGAGCAGATCGAGACGGCTACGGGCGCGGTTCGTTCGCCCGAGCCATTTGTGATGGCAACGATCACGATGGGGCTGTTGCGTTCGCAGTCGCTGTCTGCGACGTGGCTGAACCAGGTGCAGGCGAACAGCTTTCTCGGCACGGTGACGGCACATTCGGACTCGTCGGTGTATCCCGCCATCACGCTTGAAGAGGCGGTGGTGCGGACGATCCGAAACGGCGCGTTCGACGGAACCGACCCGATTGTTGGTGTGACGATCCGCGGCGTGTATTACATCAATAACGACCTCTGGTCTGTCTTCTAACAGTTTGCTGCGGCTAGGCTTGCAACCGAAAACCGGCCCCTTACCGGCTGCCGCAGCTCCTCATAAGGGAAACTCAACGAAGGATTGAGATGAAAATCGACGATAACCGGAATCTTGTAATTCCGGTCGTGACCGAACGCGTCACAAGCAAGGTTGACGGCAAGGATGTCGTGGAAGACGTTGTGCGCATCTATGCATTTCATACGGTGCTGTCCAAGGCAGTATTCGACGCGAATTATCGCGCTCTTGCGTCGACAAAATCTGCAATGGCATCGAAGGGCAAGCACTACCTGATGTCGGCTGGTCCCCGCATTGCCGCCCTTACACTTCGCGACGAAGGCTTGCGCGAGGCAGAGAGTCGCGGCAACTTCGACGCAAACGGTCAGGTCATTGACGAAAGCACGGATGCATTCTTCGCGGAAATAAAGCGGCTGACAACGATCCTGTGCCCCGGCCCGAATGGCTGGGAATACCTGCCGGTAGATTCCGCCATCAAAGGCGGAAAGATCGACGAAGAAGACTGGCAGGAGGTGGAATCGGCCATCGTTTTTTTCTCATGCCATGTTGCGATGTCGAGGAAGGCGGACCGTCAACGCATAGCTCAGGTGACGGCTTCCCTCCTGGACTCGTCGATTACATCGTCCACACTTACGGAGTTCGCCGGCTCCTTGCCGACGTCGACTCAGGTCGCGCCTACGACCGCAACACACTCGTCGATTCCGTCCTGAACTACGCCAGCACAGAAGGTTTTTCGGAACTTTGCGAACGGCACGATTTTAATTTCAACTCCGCTCGAGACTATCGGGAGCGGTACATTCTGGAAGCACTCAGAGGATCACAATGACGGCCAAGAGTGTCATCCAGGTTGACATCGATCCCGAAGGAAAATTCAAGGCCTTCTACGACCTGTATAAGGAATATGAGGCCAAGATAGAGGGAAGTGCCGAGTCGTGGGATAAGGCGAATGAATCGATAGATGGCGCTGCTGATTCGCTGGAAAAGATCGTTGAGTTGTCGGACCGGCATGTTGAGGCAGAGAAACTTGCTGCGTTCCAGGCTAGTGTGATCGTCAAGGAAATCAAGCAGGCATCCAAGGCAAACACCGATCTTCTGGTGAGCGTCAGCAAAGGTTCGAAGGCGCAGAAAGAGTTTTCGGATGAGGCGGCGCGCGGTGCCCGCTCCTTCTCCAAAATGGCGAAGGACAGCAAGAAAGTGGCCGATTCGGTATTCGGCATCGGCAAGCACCTGTTGAAGTTGGGTGCTATCGCAGGCGGCATTGCGGGGCTTGGTGGGCTGTTGAGTGGCCTCGGGCTACGCGAACTTGCGTCGTCTGCCGTCGAAACACAAGGCAATGCCCGCGCCTTGGGGATTAATCCCGGCCAGTACACAGCATTCAACCAGGACTTCGGTCGGTATATCGACCCATCTGTTCTGGGTTCGGTGGCGAACGCACAGAACAGCTTCAACGGGCGTACATGGCTCGCTCGAGCGCTCGGCATCAATCAGGCGGAAGCGGGTTCACAAGGCCCGGACCAACTCGCCGCTCAACTCGCACTGAAGGCGCATGACTGGTGGGTGAACACGCCTGAGTCAATGCGCACGGCGGAGAACCTTCAAACGACTGGCCTCCCGCAATCGGGCTTCTCGCTTGAAATGGTCCGTCAACAAGGCAATACGCCGCGGGCCGAACTGGAGCGCGCTTATTCTCAGTATCAGCAGGACCAGAAGCGCTTCAACGTCAACGACAAGGATACGGATGCCTGGTACGGCTTCCTCCGCCAGATCAAGGACGCAGGCAATACGATCGAGACGTCGCTCAAGAACAAGCTGGTCGCGCTCGCGCCAGACCTGCAGAAGTTTGTCGATGTTATCGGGAAGGATGCTGAAAAGCTGATTACTGAGGTGTTCACGCCAAAGAATCTTCAGTCATTGGCGGATGGAATTGGCGCGGTTTCCGGATATCTCGGATCGGAGAAGTTCCGGCAGGATATGAAGGATTTCGCTGATCTCGTTGGAGACGTTGTTGGCGCGTTGCGCAAGATTCACAACTTCTTCAATCCCGCACCGGCCACGAAACAATCGGCCGAGCAGCAGGTTCCCAATGTGCCGGTTGGGCTCGATCCTGACGAAGTTCGCCGGGAGACTCGCGGGAATGTTCAGAATTTCGGTGGCATCTCCACTGCCGATAAGGCGCTTGGATACACTCGGCACTTCCTGAACATGCCGCCGAATCCCGGTGCATATCTCGCGGATCTCGAGCAGAAAAACGGCTTACCAACGGGTGCCCTGTCCGCCCAATGGCAGAAAGAGTCTACGCGCGGGAAAAACCTCGTGGGTCCGGTGTTGCGAAACGGGGATCAGGCAATTGGTGACTTCCAGTTCACCGCTGGCACATGGAAGGAATGGGGCAAAGGCGGTGATCGGTTCAGTTTCAAGGACGAGGCCAACGCCGCCGCCAACTACATGGCGTTCCTGAAGAAGAAATATAAAGGCGATGTCAGCGCCGCCCTTGCTGCTTACAACTGGGGCCCGGGCAACGTCGACAAAGCCATGTCCAAGCCGGGCAACTGGCAGGACCGCCTGCCGCGCGAGACCAGGGACTATCTGAACAAGATCGTCGGCGCCATCGCCAAGCAGCAACCCGCCAAGGTTCAAGTCACCGTAACCAATAACACCGCCGCCCGCGTGGCGGTACAAGCCAACGCCGCTGCTGCCCAATGAGCCTTTCCACAACCGTTTCGTCAGGCGTGAGGAGCGTCTACGATCTTTCCTTTCAGGTCAGCCCCATTATCCTGAACGGCGGGATCGTAGCGAATACGCTCGGCGGAATGATGCCGATCATCGGGCTGACCGGCCAGTTGGCGGCACTCGCTGGCGGCGTGATTTCTGGCGCAATAAACGGCCAGGCTCCGAGCCTCGACGACTTCTACGCGCGGTTTGTTCCGGTGCCGGGCGGCACGGTAATTTCGAACGCTATTGCCACGTTCCCCTTCGCCAATCAGTCGGTGGCAGCCAATGCAATCATTGAGCAGCCGCTGGCCGTTTCGCTGCTGATGATTGCACCCGTGAAAGATGCGGGCGGCTATCTGTCGAAACTGGCTATTTTCACCGCGTTGCGCACGTCGCTTCGATCTCACAATGCGGCCGGCGGAACGTATCACATAGCTACGCCCTCCTTCATCTACACGAACTGCATCATGACCGGCATGCAGGACGTGACCAGCGGTGAAGGCGGCCGTCAGCAGCAGATCATGTGGCAACTTGATTTTATCAAGCCCCTGATTACCGAGAACGACGCTTTGTCTGCGCAAAACTCACTGATCAGCAAGGTAACAGGCGGCCAGCAGATCATTCCTTCCGGTGCGGCCGGGACCTCAATCTGGTCCAGTGCGGCGACCGCAGTTGGATCGGCGGCACAGGGCGCAGTTCAAGGCGTGAACAACATCGCTGGCGCGGTCAGCAACTTCCTGACGCAATAACATGGCGACGCTGATCCCGCTTAACCTGAATAGCACAATCTCGCCGCCCTTCTCCGCGATTTTCACGCTTGATGGCGTGGCGTATAGCGGTGCCGTGCTGTGGAGCATCGTGGCGCAGCGGTACTACTTCCAGTTGACCGACCAGACCGGCGATGTCATCTGGTATGGAGCGCTGATCGGCTCCCCGCTAAACGCCGACATTCCATTGGCGCCAGGTATTTTCACGACGTCCGTCGTCCTGTTTCGTGAGGACACAGGCAATTTCGAAGTAACGCCGTGACACGCTACTATGACATCACGCTAACACCGCCTGGCGCGTCGAAACCTGCTCGCCAATGGACGTCGCATCCCAATGGTGCGTTCAATCCTGCGGCGCAGGATATCGAGTTCGACTTCCAGATCGCGGACTATGCGGCACTGACGAACATCTACGTGCTGACCGTGCATGGCGTCCCCTTGGCGGATCTCGCGCAAGCGAATCAGTTCGCCGGCATGCAGGTGTCGATCAAGGGTGGCATGCAAACCGGGCTGCCTTTGGCCAACCCGAAGCAGGCCGGAACGCTAGCTGTGGCAAGTGTGTTCCAGGCGTACGGGAATTGGGAAGGAATAGATCAACGGCTCGACCTGGTCATTGCCCCCTCTCCGTACACCATCGGTGCGCCCGGGAATATCGTTCTGAACTGGAAGGCTGGGCAACCGCTCTCGCAAGCGCTGCAGAACACGCTGTCGGTTGCTTATCCGAATGTGCCGATCTCGATCACCATCAGCGACAAGATAGTCCAGAGCCATGACGAACCTCATATGAGTTCGACGCTCGAGGATTTAGCTCAACTAGTCATGGGTATCACCAAGGGGCAATTCCTTGGGGAGAACTACGGCGGCGTGCGCATCACCATTCAGAACGGCCGGCTGTTTGTGTGGGATGACACCTACACGCCGCCGGTCGTGCAGATTGCATTCAACGATTTCATCGGCCAGCCCACATGGATTGCCGATAACGTGATGATCTGCAAGTTCGTCATGCGTGGCGACCTTCAGGTTGGCTCGATCATCAACATGCCGCAGGGGCTTCAGAATCTCCCGGGCATCGTCGGCACGACCCAGCAATCGAACCCCAGCAGCCACAAGTACCAGACGTCTTTTCAAGGCGGATTCCAGATCAGCGAGATTCGCCACATCGGCTCTTATCGCTCGCCCGATGGCGGCAGTTGGTGCACCGTCGTCAAATGCCTGCCGCTTAACCCATCATGAGCGACGATTTTTCAAAACTCTGGTTTCAGCAGAACGTCAACAAGACGGCTGTTACCAAGGCGCAGCAGGCTATCGGATCACTCGGCCGCGCGTTGCCATGCCGCGTCACAGCGGTCAACGGGGCAATCGTCACGGTGGAATTCCAGTTGACGAGCGCGCCGTGGACGCTTCCGCCGATCACGATCCCGAAAGCAGAAAGCCCGTGGATCAGGATGCCGACGCAGGTTGGCGATACGGGCGTCACCATGCCCGCTGACGCGTATCTAGGTGGTGTTTCGGGTATTGGCGGTGGTACAGCCGATTTGCGTCGCCGCGGGAATCTATCCGCGCTGGTGTTCGTCCCCGTTAGCAATTCTGGATCCAGTCCGATTGACCCGAACGCAGCGCAGATACAAGGCCCTAACGGTGCGATCATCCGCACGACCGAGGGGCCAACGTCATCGATCGTTACCGATCAAAGCGGCACAACGATCACTGCCGGCACAACCACGCTCGTCGTCAACGCTTCGGGGATCACGCTGACTGTCGGTGGACAGACGTTCACATGGGGCGGCTCGCAAGCCATCTCTACGTTGCCGATTCAGGCGCCGGACGTCATTCTGCCGAACGGAGCGGTCAACCCGCACTTCCACAGCGATCCGCAAGGCGGCAATACGGGGCCGATGACCGGCTAGTTCAGCGGCGCAAATGTCTTGGCTGGGTGCATGCACAGATTCATCACGGTCGTCAGCATCCTCCCATATGGCACCTCCGCTGCCTCGCGATCAAAGTAGACCGTGTTGATGATGTCTTTCACGACGTCAACAGGAAAGGCCAGTTTCATCGGTGGAACCTGCATGCGCTCCAGGGTTTCCTGCGGAGACAAACCCATGTACCGGAACATGGCTGCGTTGCTGAAGGTAGACGCCTCTTTCGTGCAATATGCGCTGTCGCCTTGTGCCATAGAGGCGAGAGGAACCAGCATCAAAAGCCCCGCTACAAATCGAATCACTTCTTTGCCTCTTTCTTGATGACTGCCGTTACCCCGAATTCGTCGGGATCGAATCGCGGGCAGACATCGCATAACTTGTCGACGCCCTCCGCCTGAATCTGGTCTTTCGTGTTGGCTGGGTGGTCTTTCTGCGCCCTGAACCACTTCAGCATGTGCGCGCATGGGAAAACGTAGGTTCCGTTGGCGGCGTCGGGTTCGAAGTGCCGGAAATATGGCGCGATGTGATCGAACCGCCGATACGGCGATAGTGGCTCGTACGGATTGTCGATCAGTCTGAAACAGTGAGCCCGGTAGTCGCGAGCCGCGCATGAATCGGCAAAGCACTGCAGCACCGATTCCAGGGCGAATGCCTGCTGCATCTCGCCAATGACCATGCGCCCTTGCGCATAGAAGTGCGTTCCCTTCCAGCCGCGCACGTAGTGAATCAGGTCCATAGCCTGTGTGGCGCCATCAAGCGTAGCGACGAATCCGGCAACGTAAATCTTCAATGTATCGAGGTCGCGCTCCGCGAAAAGCGTTGCCTTGCTCGCAACATCAAACGCCCACGGAAACGCTTCCGACCGGCTTTTTAAAAACAGCACGATCACCAGGTACTCGCGCGATAACTCTGCGAGGTTCTGATGTGTGAAAAAGCTCGATGGTTTTGAGTCGGGCATGGCTATTTCAACAGGTTGCGCAAATGAGAGTCTGGGGCCGCGTTACCAACGAGGATGGCTCGAAAACATGGGTAATGGTTTCAACAGACGCCAACGGGTACAACGATAACTGCTATCTGACCGCCCTGTGTCAGGCGATCAAGCTGAATCTCAATGAATCGCCGTTCTATGCGAACGTCGGGATTCCGCAGCAGCAGACCATCATGACTCAGGTGTTTCCGGACTTCTACGTTCAAAACATCCAGCAGCAGTATGCGCAGTATTTCGCCTCGCTAACCATCATCCGGGTCGCCGGCTCATTCCCTCCGCAATACAACGTATCCGTCGTGTGCCACAGCGGCGCCGTCCTTAATACAACAGTCGCCACATGAGCACGATTCCACTCGTAATGGGGCCTGCTGGCCCGATGCCGACCGCTCCGGATACGCTGCGCGAAGCACTGATCAATGGCGTTGCCGCACTCGTACCGGATTACACGGCCAATCTACCGGCCCTGCTGATCGAGGACATTTCGTCGACCGACGTCGGCGCAATGATTACGATGGATCAGGCAAGGGTCGATGCAGTCAATAGCGTGACCCCGTATGGAGCGAACGCTTTCATTCTCGCCCAGCAGGGCATCATGCTGGGGATCCCGCAGGGTACGCCGAATAATACCAATGTTCTGGTGGTATTCACCGACGTCAGTGCCGAAGGGTATGTGATTCCGGCCGGCTTTGTTGTGGGCGACGGCACGAACCAGTATGTAGTACAGGACGGCGGCGTTATCGGCTCAGGCGGATCAACGAATCCCCTTCTGGCTGTCGCCACGCAAAGCGGCACGTTCGCTGTTCCGGCCAACACGGTCACGCAGATCATTACGTCGCTGCCGAGCCCATATGACACGACGATGACGGTAACGAACCCGCAGGCAGGTGCGCCAGCCACGTCCGCGGAAAGCGTCCAAAGCTATCGCTCACGCATCATCCAGGCCAATCAGGTGGCAGCTCAGGGAACGCCCGCATTCATCCAGACGTTGCTTGAGAAAGTGCCGGGCGTCACGCCGCGGCTTGTCTCGATCCTGCAAGTGCCGATTGGCTGGGAAATCATCTGTGGTGGTGGTGACCCGATTCAGGTGGCCGGCGCAATCTATGCCGGCACGTTGGACCTGTCGACCATCACGGGATCGGCCACGCCGTCCCGCAACGTCAACGTGACGATCATTGATCCGCCTAACCAGTACAACATCGTCTACGTAAACCCGCCGCAGCAAACCGTAACGGTGGCGGCGATCTGGAATACGACGCTCGCCAACTTCACGGCGGGCGGTCAGGTGAATCAACTCGCGGCGCCCGCGATCCAGAGTTACATCAACAGCATTGTGGTCGGGCAACCGATCAATCTGCTTGAGATGCAGAACGCGTTTCAGGCTGCGGTGTCGAGTGTGTTGCCGACGCCGAACCTGACTACCCTGACTTTCACAGTCACCATCAACGGCAGTGTTGTCACGCCAGAGGCGGGAACGAGCGTTATTCTCAGCGACCCGGAATCGTATTTCCAGGTCTCCGCATCCGGCGTCACCGTCACGCAGGGGTAGCGCATGCAAATCGAATCATTTGCAACGCAACCTCTTCAGCAGGTCATTCCGAGCTACCTCTACAACGAGTATAGCGACGACGAAAGTCTTCAAGCCTTCGTCGCATCGTTCAATTCGTTGTCACAAGGGTATCTGGACTGGTTTCTGCAAACGCCTCTGAGCGTTTACACGTCGCCAAACATCGCCGGCCCGCTGCTCGACTGGATCGGCCAAGGTATTTATGGCATTCCGCGGCCGGTCATCTCGACGCTGACCACGCGAAGCTATGGCTCGTACAACACGGTCCCGTACAACACGCTTGCCTACAACGGTCGGAAGCGGGTTCAGTCCGGCACTGCAGAAGTGGCGAGCGACGACCTGTACAAACGCGTCCTGACCTGGCATCTATATCTGGGAGACGGGCGGCAAATGTCGCTGCAGTGGCTTCGTAGACGCGTCGCGCGATTCATCTTCGGCGCGAACGGCGAAGACATCCCGGTCGATTTCCTGCCGCAGATTAGCCTGCAACGCGCGCCGATTGGATTTTCTGCGGCATTCGGTCAGCCACCGTACAACACGCAAGCCTATCTGTCACATAAGGCCCGAAACACGCTGTCGGCCCGGTCGATACAGATCGGCGTGCCGGCCGGCCAAGTCTCGCAGGACTTCCAGATTCTTCTGAACGAGGGCTATTTGGCCCTTCCCTTCCAGGTCAAGTTCTCGGTCGTCATCCGGCCGTAAATCCTTCCGCAATCGTCACATAGCCCGCCTTCGCGCGGGCTTTTTTCATTTGGGCCTTCTGAATGGCAACCACCACTTTCGTTATCGCAAATAACGTCAGTACGACGCTCGCGACTGCGGCCACGTCCAGCTCGACCACGCTGACGCTCGCCAGCAGCGCAAACCTGCCCACGCTCTCTGCTGGCCAGGTTATGCCGCTGACGCTCAACGACGCGGCCACGGGCCAGATATACGAGGTCGTCTATGTCACGGCGATCAGCGGCGTCACGCTGACGGTCACGCGCGCACAGGAAGGCACCGGCGCTCAGAACTGGAACATCGGCGACTTCGCGTACTGCGCGCCGACCGCCGGCACGGTTGCCATGATCAACGGCAATCCGGTCAACCAGTTCCAAGTCGCCCCCGCCACTGCCTCCAACCAGGCACCTCAAGCCTCGCAGATCCAGCAGAACGCGCTGACGTATGCAGCGGACACGGGCGCGGCCAATGCCTACGCGGTAGCTCTCTCCCCCGCTCCGACTCTCGTCCGCGGCGCCATCATTGGCTTCACCGCAGCCCATGCGAATACCGGCGCATCCACGCTTGCAGTAAATGGCGGAACGGCCTTCCCGATCTGGGGATCAGCGCACTCTGCCCTGCAAGGCGGGGAAATTGCGCTCAATGGTTATATCGAAGTTGAATATAACCCGACGCTCAATGGCGGTAATCCGGTCTACGTCCTGCTCGAAAACACTGGCGGCGCAACCCAGGTCGCCCCCGCTACAGCAAGCGGTCAGGCGGTGCAGTTTGGGCAGGTGGCGGGTGTCGTGGGGCAGTGCCGCAATCTGAAGATGAGCCTTACGGCGCCGAGTGCTACGGCTACGCTCACCGCAGATGAAGTGATTGTTGAGAGCGCTCTGGGCGGACTGCGGTATTGCGTAGCGAGCCCTAGCCTAACGATTAACCTCGCGACCACAGGCGCGGGCGGGATGGATACTGGCTCCGCGCCCGCGAACGGCTACGTGGGCATCTACCTGATCCTCAATCCTGTGACTGGTACCGCGGCGTTGCTGGCCGTAAATACTGGTCCTTCGGTGCTGCCGAATATCTACGCGAGCGGCCACATGCCGGCGGGTTTTACCGCGTCGGCTTTGGTGAGCGTTTTGCCGACGAATTCGAGCGGCCAGTTCGTTCAGTTCTACCAGCGCGATCGACGCGTATCGATCATTGTAACTCAGGCCTTCCAGACCAGTGGTGTAGTAACCGTACTTACGCCATTCACTCTCTCGTCGATCGTTCCGCCAAATGCGACCCACGTTGGCGGCACAACGAGTCTCACAGCTACCGCCGCCAGTTTTCTGAATCTCGATGTCGCCGGCGACGCAAGCGGCCCAGGAGGTATAAGCGGCAAGGGGCAACGCAACACAGGTGCAAATCAGGCTGGAACTGGGGGCTTCAGCGATGTTCCGTTGATAACGCAGCAGACTATTTATTACCAGTCCACAAGCTCTGGCGGCACGCCAACGTTCCAACTTAATATTTCGGACTACACGTTCTAGGAAACCTAATGACTGCATCGACCATTTACGTGCAATTCGCAGACAGCACTGACGAAGAAATAATTTCGGTCTTAGCGAGCCCGCAGGATCCAAAGTTCTATCCAAACCAAGGAACGGTTCTGAGCGATGATCCGCGGTATGTTGCGTTCTACGACAACACCCCCGCAAATCCTCCGTCGCTTAAAGCCGGACTGGTAGTGCCAGGGCAATAGAGGCTAACCAGTAGCTCCTTTGGCATTCGACACATTCGGCCGTTTCCCTCCAAAAAGCGAGTTGATCGCTTTCTTTCCAGGCCGCTCGATCGCGAAGTATGTGATCGATGCGACTGCGATCGTCAGTGCGACGAAGCCGATCAGATAGCGCGGCCGCTCGAACGGAATGTGAAGGTCAAATGCGACCGTTGCCGTGTGCACCGCTATCTGCAGTGGGAAGTGCACCATGTAGATCGAGTATGAAATCTCGCCAAGATAGACGAGCGGCGCGAAGTTGAGCGCGCGCTTTAACAGCTGGCTGCGGACCGTCGCAAGCACGATCAACGGGAAAAGGAACAGCGTTGCAGACAGGTCAGAGTAGATCGTGTACTGGCCACCGCTGAAGTAAGCGAGCGTTGCGGCGATCGCGAACACGCCGAGGAGGTCCGATTCGCGGGCTGAGATTGCAGTGGACCCTAGCGTGCGAGCATGCAGTGCATGGGC
>Ga0310811_10011498_pt1 | contig 11484 bp, 11 predicted proteins | sample YCmetagenome_FD_207642 | JGI IMG/M metagenome (GOLD analysis project Ga0310811, IMG submission 207642) | Soil microbial communities from experimental microcosm in Duke University, North Carolina, United States - YC | ecosystem: Engineered > Artificial ecosystem > Soil microcosm > Unclassified ... | reverse complement strand
ACTACGGCCGGCTGTTCCGGCTGGACCGCCGTGCGCGTCGCGTCTCGACGACGCTCGATCGGGTGGGCATCGGGGCGGAACGGCGGCTGCAGCTGCGCAGGTTCTCGAAAGGCATGCTGCAGCGGGTTGGCCTCGCGCAGGCGCTGCTGAACGACCCGGACGTCCTGTTTCTCGACGAGCCGATGTCCGGGCTCGATCCGCTGGGCCGTCGCGACGTGCGCGCGCTGATCCTCGAACTTCGCGACCAGGGGCGGACGATCTTCTTCAGCTCGCACATTCTCTCGGACGCCGAAACGCTCTGCAGCCGGGTTGCGATTGTCGCGAAGGGACGTCTTGCCGCGACCGGCGCGCTCGGCGAGCTCCAGGAGTTCACGATTCTCGGTTGGGAACTCGTCGTGTCGGCGATGACGTCCGCGGCGCTGGAATCGCTCGCCGGACGCGTCCGCAACATCACGCAGATCGCGGGCGGCCGTTACGCGATCGAGCTGCCGGCGGACACGCCGCCCGATCGCATGCTCGCCGAGATCACGTTGGCGGGGGGTTCGCTCGTATCGCTCAACCCGGTACGCGAAACGCTCGAGGATTTCTTCGTCCGTCGCGTGGCACAGGTCGGCGAGGGCGCGCGGGGGCCGGCGGCATGAATGCGGCCAGCTGCGTGGCGGTGGCGGTGTTCCGCGAGTCGGTCCGCGACAAGGTGTTCTACAACCTCGTGCTGTTTGCCCTCCTGCTGGTCGCGGCGTCGATCCTCATCGGACAGCTGACCGCCGGCCAGGACGTCAAGATCATCAAAGACCTGGGCCTCGCCGCCACGTCGTTCTTCGGACTCTTCATCGCCGTGTTCGTCGGCACGAGCCTCGTCTCGAAGGAGGTCGAGCGGCGAAGCATCTATCCGCTCCTCGCGAAGCCCGTGAGCCGCTCCGAGTTCATCGTCGGGAAGTATTTCGGCCTGCTGTTGACGCTGCTCGCCAACATCGCCGTGATGACGGTGGCGCTGTATGCCGTCCTGTTCTTCCTCGCCCGCGGCGTGCCTGAGAACATCCAGGCGGTGTGGGATTCGCCGGCGATGGATCCCGCGATGCTCGAGGCGATCGCGCTCATCTTCGTCGACCTGGCGCTCGTGACGGCGCTGGCCCTCTTCTTCTCGAGCTACTCGAGTCCGATGCTGTCCGCGGTGTTCACGCTCGCGGTGTATGTGATTGGGCAGTTCAACGCCGATCTGCAGCACTTCGACACGATCGTCAAATCACCGGGAGCCGCGGCGATCGGCAAGGCGTGTTATTACCTGTTGCCCGACTTCGCGAAGTTCGACATCAAGCTGGCCGTCGTGCACGGATTGCCGGTATCGATCGGTTACGTGGCCGCGTCGGCGGCGTACGGCGCCGCATACATCGCAGCTCTCATCTTCGGCGCCATCGTCATTTTTTCGCGGAGAGACTTCAAGTGACGCGCGCCCCGGGGACACTGCGCCGCACGCGCGCGATTGCTGCCGGCGCCGGCGCGTTGTGCCTGGCCGGCGCGATCGCGCTCCACGCGGCTGATCGCCGGTTCGCGCCGGCGCCGGACGTGCACGAGCCCGGCTTCCTGTATGTGCGCTCGCCCGCAACGGTCAAGCGGCTGGCGCTCGAGTACGACGCAATCGCCGCGGACGTGTACTGGATCCGCGCGCTTCAGCACTTCGGTCGCGAACACCTCGCCCAGCCGCCCACCGTCAGGACATATAACCTGCTGTACCCGCTGCTCGACCTGACGACGACGCTCGATCCGTACTTCAATATCGCGTACCGATTCGGCGCGATCTATCTCGGGGAGCCGTATCCCGACGGTCCCGGACGGCCGGATCTGGCCGTGACGCTCCTGCAGAAGGGACTCCACGCTCAGCCCGAGAAGTGGCAGTACATGCAGGACCTCGGCTTCGTCTACTACTGGCATCTCCACGACTACCGCGCGGCCGCGGGGTGGTTCGAGCGCGCCGCCGCCATCAAAGGGGCGCCTTCCTGGCTTCGGCCGTTGGCGGCCGTCACCCTCGCGGAAGGAGGCCATACAGGAGCGTCACGCATGCTCTGGGAACAGATCGCGAAGTCGGACGAACAATGGCTCCGCGATTCCGCCCGACGGCGTCTCCAGCAGCTCGACGCGATGGATGTCATGGCGTCGGTCCAGGACCGGGTCCACGCGTACCACGCGTCGCATCCCGCGGTCCCGCTGACATGGACGACGCTCGCGGCGGCTGGCGTTGTTCCGGGTGTGCCGCTGGATCCCTCTGGGACGGCGTATGTGATCGATCCGAAGACGGGAGACGTGTCGGTGTCGTCCGATTCGGCTCTGTATCCGATGCCGGGACCGTACAGGCCGGAGCGCTGATGCACTTCGACGCGACGGCCATCGTTCTCGCGCTCGTCGGGCTGATGGTCGGCAGCTTTCTCAACGTCTGCATTTATCGAATCCCGCAGCGTCGCTCTGTCGTCCGGCCGCGATCGCGGTGCGCTTCGTGCGAACGCCCGCTCGCGTGGTACGAAAACATCCCCGTAGCGAGCTACATCGCGCTTCGCGGACGCTGCCGTACGTGCGGTGCTCGAATCGCGCTGCGCTATCCGATCGTGGAGCTGGCGACGGCGGCTGCGTTCGTCCTCGAATACGCGGTTCTGGGATGGTCGCCGCTGCTCCCCGTGCGGATTGCTTTCGCCTGCATCCTCATCGTCCTTTTCGCGATCGATCTCGAGCATCAGCTGCTGCCGAACGTCATTACGCTGCCCGCGCTCTGCGCGGGCCTGGTCGCGGCGATCGCGCTGCCTCCCGGTCTTCGCGACGCGCTCATCGGCGCCATCGTCGGCGGCGGGATTCTGTTCCTCATTGCGGAGGTCTACTTCCGCCTGCGCCACGAGGAGGGCATGGGCATGGGGGACGTGAAGATGCTCGCGATGATCGGAGCGTTCCTCGGTTGGAAGCTGACCCTTCTCACGCTCATTCTGGCGTCGCTCGGCGGTTCCCTTGCTGGCGTGCTGCTGCTCGTCACGCGCCGCGGCAATCTGAAGGCAGCCCTGCCGTTTGGAACGTTTCTCGCGGCCGGAGCGCTGGCCGCAAGCCTGTTCGGCGAGCCGATCGTCGCGTGGTATCTCGGTCGTCTCACCTGAGGCTTGACGATGGCGAGGTCCACGCTGCTCCTGTTCATGCTGGGCGCGATCATTTTCGCGCTCGCAAATGTGCTCGCGATCGCGGTGCTGCGCTTTGCCGCGGCCGTCCGGCGCCTGGCGCGTTCGGATCGGGCGGGCAGCGAAACGCTGCTGATGGCCGACGCCGTGCAGGACGCCGTGCACCGGCTGCGGAACGAGGAGCGCGCGATGAAAGCGCGCGCCGAAGAATCCGAGCGCCTGAGCAGCGAGATTATCGCCAGCATGACCTCCGGTGTGCTCGTCGTCGACGAGAAGCGGCGGGTCCGCACGCTCAACCCGGCCGGTGTGCATCTGCTGTGGGGCGACGACCCGCAAGCCGGAGCCGGGCCGCAGCCGGGGTCAGACCCCGCGCTGCACGAATTACTCTCGTCGACGCCCGCGCTCGCTGACGTCGTCGAGGAGTCCCTCGCCTCGGGCAAGCCGATCGTCAGGCGCGCGCTGCGGCTGGAGAGCGCGGGATCGACGGCCTCGCATCTGGGCGTCACGGTGTCGCCAATCCGCAGCACCACCGGAGCGCTGCAGGGTGCCATCTGCCTGTTCAGCGATCTCAGCGAGGTCGCCGAGCTCGAAGAGCAGCTGCGCCTCAAGGACAGCCTCGCGCGGCTCGGCGAACTCACGGCAGGCATCGCGCACGAGTTCCGGAACGGCCTCGCCACGATTCACGGCTACGCGCGGCTGCTGGACCTGGAAACGCTGCCGGAACAATACCGCCCGTACGTCACCGGCATTCGCGAGGAGACGGAATCGCTCCGTCAGGTCGTCACGCAGTTCCTGAACTTCGCGAAACCAACCAACCTCGTGCTGGCCCGAATCGACATCGGTGCACTGGTGGAACGCGCGGCCGAAGAGATTGGTGCGGAGGCACGCGCACGCGGGGGTCGCATCTCGGTCCGCGGACGATTCGGAAGCGTCGACGGCGACGAGGTGCTGCTGCGCCAGGCGTTCAGCAACCTCTGCCGCAACGCGCTCGAGGCCTGCGCCGCGATCGGTACTGCTCCCGACATCGCGATCGAAGGCTCGCCCGATCCCTCACAATCGGTGCTGCGGATTGCGATCACCGACAACGGTCCGGGGATCGACGATCGCGTGGCCTCGCAGATGTTCCAGCCGTTCTTCACGACGAAGGCGAACGGCATCGGCCTCGGACTCGCGCTCGTCCAGAAAATCGTCGTCACGCACAACGGCCGCATCTCCGCCTCCCGCGATCCCGACCGCGGCGCCCGCATCGTCGTCACGCTGCCGCTCCCCGATTCGGCGCACGCCTGACAGCGGTCCAGCGAGAGCAGTGCTCTCGAAAATTCATCATTCCCTCGCGCGTGAATGACGCGGATTCTGCGTACTTCGGTGGCGCCGCCGCCAATTCGCGCGGAAATCCGCGCGGTTCGACCTTTGCACCCGTCGATCGGCATGCGGGGCATCAGCCTGATCGAGGTGACGATCGCGACCGCGCTCATGACGACCATGGCGCTTGGCGTCGCACCGCTCCTGGCGTCCGCCGTGCGGGCGAACGCCACGGCCCGTCTGCAGTTCGCGGCGACGACCGCCGCCAGCGAGCGAATGGAGGATCTGCTCGCGGCGCCGTTCGCCGACGCGCTCTCGCCAGCGGATGCGTTGACTGTCAACTATCCGGATTTCAGCGACATCGTGACATCGGCCGCCGGAACGTTCGTCCGGCGCTGGAGCATCACGCAATACGGCGGAGACCCCGCGGACACGCGCGTGTTCAGCGTTCGTGTCACCGCGGATGGCAGGCCGCCCCTCGTAACGCTGACCACGATACGGACGAGGACGGGACCGTGAGCGATCGCGGGTATTCGCTGGTCGAGATGCTCATATCGATGGCGATCATGCTGACCGTCTTCGGGGGCGTGTGCCAGCTGGCGTCACCGGCACATGCGACCGCGCTCATCCAGGCGGAGCTGCAGGACATGGAGCAGCGCGCCCGCATTGTCGCCGACAGGCTCACGCGCGACCTGTGGCTCGCGGGTGCCGGTCCGATCGGCGTACCGCGCGGCGGTCCGCTGGGAGCGCGCTTTACGCCGATCCTGCCGATCATCTGTTGTGGCGGCGGTGCCGACGCTCCTGGATCGGCGTTCACCGACCGGGTGACGATCATGTACGCGCCGGCGGACGCCATTCAGGCAGTCACCGCAACCGACATCTCGCCTGGCGCGCTGTTGCTCTCACTTGCGCCAGGGCCTTCGTGCCTGTCTCCGCCCTTGTGCGGATTCGCAGACGGAGATCTGCTTCTCGTCTTCGACGACAGCGGGTCGTTCGATACGTTTCGGATCGATCTGTCGTCTGGACTGCCGATGTTGCTGCCGCGGTCCAGTCCGTACAGTGCGACGTACACTGCCGGAGCTACAGCGGTTCGGGTCATCTCCCGCACGTACTTCCACGACGCCATATCCGACCGGTTGTTCGTCAGCGAGAACGAAGCGGCGCCGCAGCCCATCGTAGACGGCGTCACAGCGTTCCGGCTCCAGTATCGTGACTCGTCCGGTGCTTCGCTGGACGTTCAGCTCGGAGATGGTCCGTGGCGCGGCGGCGGCGGAACTGTGTACGATGCCGATCTCCTCCGCGTCCGCAGCGTTCGCGTGTCGTTCACGATCCGCAGCGGTCTTTCCGGTACGGGCGCGCTGAGCATCCCGGACCTCACGTCAGCGATCGACGTCACTTTGCGAAATGGCGGGAGCGGCTGATGGCGCTCCTCACGGTGCTCGTCGCCGGTGTGCTGCTCCTCGCGTACGGATTGACCACGACGTTCATGGCGAACACGGAGACGGCCATCGCGTCGGCCAATCGCGCGGGACGGGAAGCCGTGTATGCGGCAGACGCTGCCGCGCACGCCGCCATCGCCGAGCTCGCGCCGATGTCAGTCTGGGATCCGGTGCTTGGCGGCCAGCTCTCGGCGTTTCACGACGTCACCATGACGCCGCGAGTGGACGGGGAGGCCAACCCCCTCGACCTGGCGGCGCGTACGGCGACCCTGCAGGCGGAGACCGATGCGGTGGCCTCCGGGCCCGACCGGCCGGTCTGGCGCCTGTTCGCGTGGGGGCCGGCATCGATGCTGCTTCCGTCTCCCGCATCGATAGGCCCGTTCTACCTCGCCGTGTGGTTCGCTGACGATTCTGGCGATGGCGATGGAAATCCGTCGGCCGACGCGAACGGAATCGTAATCGTGCACGCAGAATCGTACGGGGCCGGCGGGGTACTCCGAGCGGTGGAGTGCGTGATAAGCCGCTCGCCGACAACGGGTTCGCGTCCGCTGCTGCTGTCGTGGCACGAATTGCGACCGATATAATGGGGGAAGGATCCGAATGCACACTTTTGCACCTGCGCTGGCCCTGATCGGGGCGTTGCTGTGGCCCGCAGCCGCCCACGCGCAGTCGCTTGGCGAGGTCGCGCAGCGGGAGGCTGCCCGCCGGAAGGCTGAGGCGAGCGCGCCGAAAACGGCCGCTCCGCAAACGCCTGCGGCGCCCGCGGCGCTTCCCGCGCAGCCCGAAGCGCAGCCGGACGATCAGTTCTCACCCTCCGCGACAGGGAACATATCGCTCGCGGACATTGCGCGGCGCGAGGCGGCACGCCGGAAGGCGCTCGCGGCGTCCGGACAGCGCGCCAGGCTGCTGACGAACGGCGACGTCAAGAAATGGGAGCCGCCGGCAGACACGGCGTCGCCTGATACCACGCCTGTCGTCGGCGAGGCCGGGAAGGCCGCCGATGCGGCTGCCGGCGCGGGGCGCCCAACGGATTCGTCGAAGGACGCCACGGACGAGGCAAAGGGTGAAGAATACTGGCATTCGCGCGTCAGCGCCGCGCGCGAGGAACTGCGGCGCAATCAGGCGTTTGCCGAGGCGCTTCAGAGCCGTATCAATGCGCTGAGCGCCGAGTTCTCCGCGAAGGACGATCCCGCCGCGCGCGCGCTTGTCGCCGACGATCGGCAGAAAGCGATCGCCGAGCTGGATCGATTGACGAAACAGATCGCGGACAATCAGAAGGCGATAGCCGATATCGAGGAAGACGCCCGCCGCGCCGGCGTGCCGGCAGGCTGGATCCGCTGAGTTCCCGTACCTGCGTGCCCGCGACCGCGCGAATCCTGCTCGTCGAAGACAAGGACTCCCTCCGCACCATGTTGCGCCTGGCGCTCGAGAGCCAGGGCTACGCGGTCGTGGAAGCTCGCGATCAAGGAGAAGCACTCCGCGAGCTTCACCACGCGGATCCAGACCTCATCCTGTCGGACCTTCGGCTGCCCGAAGGCGACGGGCTTGGTGTGCTCCGCGCCGCCAAGGAGATTGACGCGGAAATCCCCGTCATCGTGATGACGGCGTACGGGAGCATCGAGGATGCCGTCGCGGCGATGAAGGAAGGCGCGCTCGACTTCCTCGCCAAGCCTGTCGATCCCGACCATCTGCTCCTGCTCGTCGCGCGCGCGCTCCAGCAGCGGCGTATCGCGACGGAAAATCTGCTGATGAAAGAGGAGCTGGCGGTGCGCCGCGGCGCGCCGCAACTCGTCGGCGAGGATCCATCCCTTCGCAAAGTGTTTGCGTCGATGCAGCGCGCGGCGGGCACAGATGCCACGGTGCTGCTCGAAGGGGAAAGCGGCACCGGCAAGGAACTGTTCGCCCGGTCGCTGCACGCGCTGAGTCCGAGAGCGGACGCGCCGTTTGTGGCGATCAACTGCGCCGCGATCCCGGAAACGCTCCTCGAAACGGAACTCTTCGGGCATGAGAAAGGCGCGTTCACCGGTGCGGTCGCGCGCAAGCCCGGCAAGTTCGAGATGGCGCATCGCGGCACGCTCTTTCTCGACGAGATCGGCGATCTGCCGCTCGCACTGCAGGCCAAGATTCTGCGCGCGCTCGAAGAGAAGCGGTTCGAGCGCGTGGGGGGTACCGTGTCAGTGCAGGTAGACGTGCGGCTGGTGGCCGCGACCAACCGCGGTCTGAAAGCCGCGGTCGCCGCGCGCCGCTTCCGCGAGGATCTCTATTTCCGCCTGTCCGTCTTTCCCATCACGGTGCCGCCGCTGCGCGATCGTCCCGGCGACATTCCGCTGCTGGCGAGGTTCTTCGTCGAGCGCGTCTGCCGCGACCTCAAGCGGCGGCCGCTCACGCTCACACCCGACGCGCTGGAGGCGCTGCAGCGCTACCGCTGGCCGGGTAACGTCCGCGAGCTGCAGAATTGCATCGAGCGCGCGGCGATCCTCGCGGAAGGGGACGCGATCCTGCCGCGGCACCTGAATCTCTCGTTCGCGGAGCCGCCTGCCCAGCCGGCGCCGTCGCCCTGGGCCGCGCTCGACCTGTCGGGCTCGCTCAACGAAGTCACGCGGCGCGCGATCACGCAGGTCGAACAGTTGAAGATCGAGGAAGCGCTGAAAGAGGCGTCCGGCAACAAGGGACGCGCGTCGGAACTGCTCCAGATTCCTTACAAGACGTTCCTGGTCAAGCTGAAGGAACACGGGATCGAATAGCGGATCGAAGATTCCAGGGTCATTTCAGAGGCGTCAGTCCTGGGTCTGGAATCTGAGATTCATCGCGCGACACCCAACCCGTCGAGCGCGCGCTCGATCTCGTCGGTCGTGACGTCGGCCACGACGTCGCACGATCCGATCGCCGTCGGCAGCACGAAGTGCAGCCGTCCGTTGAGCACCTTCTTGTCGCGGCCGATGCTGTCGATGACCTGCGCTGCCGACAGGTCGCCGATGGCGGGCAGCGGTCCCATCGCGGTGATGAGGCTGACGAGCGCTTCGCGGTCGGCGGCGGGCATCGTGCCGCGATGCTCTCCGATGCTGGCGGCAGCAAGCATCCCGTAAGCGACCGCTTCACCGTGACGGAGCCGGCGATATTTCGTGACTGCTTCGAGCGCGTGGCCGACCGTGTGCCCGAAGTTCAGCGTGCGGCGCGCGCCGGTCTCGTGTTCGTCGTCGCCAACCACCCGCGCCTTGATCCGGCACGACTCGCCGATCACCTGCATCAGCGCTCCGGTGTCGCGCGCGAAGATGGCGCTCAGTGACGCGCTCAGGGTGTCGAACAGGCTGCGGCTGGCGATGACGCCGTACTTGATCGTCTCGTAGAGTCCCGCGCGGAACTCGCGGCGCGGCAGCGTCCCCAGCAGCTCGGGATCAACGACGACCAGCGCTGGCGGATGGAATGCGCCGATCAGGTTCTTTCCCGCTGCGTGATTCACGCCGACCTTGCCGCCGATCGCGCTGTCGACCTGCGCGAGCAGGGTGGTCGGCACGTGGACGAGCGCGATTCCGCGCAGATACGTCGCCGCGGCGAAACCAGCCGTATCCCCGAGGACTCCGCCGCCGATTGCCACGAGCGTGCTCCCGCGGTCCGCGCGTGCGCGGATGAGTCCTTCATAGACGCGGCTGACCGACTGCAGGTTCTTGAAGCGCTCGCCGTCCGGCAGCAGAATCGGTTCCTCCGCTGACAAGCCTCGAAACCGGTCGCCGTGGAATCTCCAGACCGTGGCGTTCGACACCAGAACGCACGCGCCCGCGCGGCCGTTGTCGCGCAGCAGACGGCCGGCCCTCGCCGATATACCGGGCGCAATGATCACCGGATACGTTCCGGCGCGGCTGTCGACATCGATGCGAACCGGAGTCCGGGTCGCGACGGGAGAGGTCATGACTGGTGTCGGGCGAATGGTAGGATAACAAGACTACACGCACAAACCTCCAATGTCAGAACAGGTGGACAGCAAGGGCGGCGTCACGGAAATCACGCCGCAGTCCGAGAACTTCTCGCAGTGGTACCTCGACGTGGTTCGCCGCGCGGAGCTCGCGGACTATACCGAGGTGAAGGGCTGTATGGCCATCCGTCCCTATGGCTATGCCATCTGGGAACTGATCCAGCAGGCCTTCGACCGCCGCTTCAAGGACACCGGGCACGTCAATGCCTACTTCCCGCTCTTCATTCCTTCCGGACTGCTGATGAAGGAAAAGGAGCACGTGGAGGGGTTCGCGCCGCAGGTCGCCTGGGTCACCAGAGGCGGCGACGAAGAGCTCGCCGAACCGCTGATCGTCCGTCCCACGTCGGAAGTCATCATCGGCACGCTCTACGCCAAATGGATCAAGTCGTGGCGCGATCTACCCGTCCTGATCAACCAGTGGGCGAACGTCGTCCGGTGGGAGAAAGTGACGCGCCCCTTCCTGCGGACGACGGAGTTTCTGTGGCAGGAAGGACACACGGCGCACGAAACCGAAGATGAGGCGCAGGCCGAGACGATGAAGATCCTGGCGCTCTACAAGGAGTGCGCCGAAACCGAACTGGCCATGCCGGTCATCGACGGCCAGAAGAGCGAGAGCGAGAAATTCGCCGGCGCCTCGCGTACCTACTCGATCGAGGCCCTCATGGGCGACGGCCGCGCGCTCCAGGCGGGGACATCACACAATCTGGGCCAGAACTTCGCCAAGGCATTCGGGATCCAGTTTCAGGGCCGCGACAAGACGCTGCAACACGTCTGGACGACGTCGTGGGGCGTCTCGACGCGGCTCATCGGCGGCATCATCATGACGCACGGCGACGACAACGGGCTCGTGCTCCCGCCGCGCGTCGCTCCCTATCAGGTCGTCATCGTCCCGATCTCGCGTGGCAACTGGCAGGAAACGGTGCTGCCGAAGGCGCGCGAGATCGCGGACCTGCTGAAGGCGCGCGGTGTCCGCGTGTTCCTCGACGAGCGCGACACCTACACGCCCGGATGGAAGTTCGCCGAATGGGAACTCCGCGGCGTGCCGCTGCGCCTGGAGATCGGACCGAAGGACATCGAGAAAGCGTCCGTGATGGTGGCGCGGCGTGACACTCGCGAGAAGCAGTCGATGCCGATGGACGGGCTCGCCGAGGCGATCGTCGCCCGGCTGGACGACATCCAGGCGGCGCTGCTCCGGCGCGCGACGCAATTCCGCGAGGAGCACACCACGCGGGTCTCGACGTACGACGAATTCAAGAGCGTGATGGAAGGACGTCCCGGGTTCGTGATCGCCGGATGGTGCGGCAGCGCCGAGTGCGAAGCACGGATCAAGGCGGACACGCAGGCGACGCTCCGCAACATTCCGTTCACGCGCGAGCGGACCCGCGCAGCCTGCGTGTTCTGCGGGCAGCCCGCGACAGCCGAAGCCTGGTTCGCGAAGGCTTACTGAGCCCATGGGTGGTCCGGACGCGGTCGCGGGTCGGCCGCGTGAGACCGGCGGTCGGAACTCGCGGCGCCGGCTGCGTATCGTTCTCGGGTTTTCTGCTGCGGCACTCGCCGCGATCGTGTACGCGAATGGACTCGCGGGTCCCTTCGTGTACGACGATCACATCACCGTTCTCCACAA
>Ga0310811_10011496_pt1 | contig 11484 bp, 10 predicted proteins | sample YCmetagenome_FD_207642 | JGI IMG/M metagenome (GOLD analysis project Ga0310811, IMG submission 207642) | Soil microbial communities from experimental microcosm in Duke University, North Carolina, United States - YC | ecosystem: Engineered > Artificial ecosystem > Soil microcosm > Unclassified ... | reverse complement strand
ATGTGCTCCGACAAGTTCGGCGTGGGGTGGATGGTGATCCATCCCAAGCCGATGGGCTAAGCAGCCCCCTGGGAAGATTAAGTTACTGGAATGGCGCGCTCCCCTGACCGCTCAGAGGAGCGCGCAACTCCAGTTGCGCTTGGCTACTGCTTGTCGACGTTGGCGCTGCGCAGGGGAACGCCGAACTCGCGGCGGCAGACCTCGGCCAGCACCTCGACGCCCTTGCGGATCGTCTCCAGCTCGGGGTTGGCGAAGCAGAGCCGGAGCCGGCAACGGGCGTAATCCTTGGCGGTCGACCATTCCGGACCGGGATTGAGCGACACCCCGGCGGCCAAGGCCGCCTGGGCAAGCTTCACCGTGTCGACATTGTCGGGCAGCTTGATCCAGAGATAGATGCCGCCCGGCGGATCGCCGAACTCGGCCGAAGTGCCAAACTGCTCCGCCAGCGCCTCGCGCAGGGCCTGGAGCTTGGCATGCAAGGCCTTGCTGAGCTTGGGCACATGATCGGCAAAGTGTTTGGTGCAAAACTCGGCCAACACCATCTGCTCCAATGAGCCCGATCCCGCGTCCTGCTTGAGTGCCAGGATGCGCGCCAGTACGTCCCATTTGGCGACCAGGTAGCCGACGCGGAGTGCGGGCGCGATCGACTTGGAGAAGGAGCCGATATGGATCACGCCTTCGCCATCTGCGAGGGCGTACAGTGATTTCGGCCGCTTGCCGTTCCACACCAGATCCGAGTAGCACTCGTCTTCGAAGATCATCACGCCATGTTCAGCCGCGAGCTTGATCAGTTCCTTGCGCCGCGTCTCGCCCATAATGGCGCCAGTCGGGTTCTGTACCGTCGGGATGGTGTAGATATACTTGGGTTTGATGCCTTTCTGTTTCAGCTCCTCGAGCTTCTGCTTCAGCACATCGAGCCGCAGCCCTTCGGCATCGAGCGGGATGCCGACTGCGTTGACGCCGAGCCGCGTCAGCTTGGTGAGCGCGCCGCCGTAGGTCTCCTGTTCGATCAGCACCGTGTCGCCCTTGGCAAGCAACAGGCTGTTGACCAGATCCAGTCCCTGCATCGAGCCCGACGTGACCAGGATCTCGTCGGGCGAGCAGGCGATGCCCGCATGGCCCTTGAGCTTGCGGGCCAGGAACTCGCGCAAGGGGCGGTAGCCGAGCGGCCCGCTGTTCAGCCCGTAGGTCGCAAGCGTTGCGCCCTCGCGCTTCAGCACTGTCGTGGCCGCCTCGATCAACGCCTCGACCGGCACGTGCTTGGCATCGTTGTGCCCGCCGATGAAATTGTACTTGGGGAATCCGCTCCATTTGACGGCAGGCGGGGGCGTGCCTGATGCGAGCAACGGCGCGATATCGAACGGTGCAGTCATGGCGTTTCCCTGGGTCTTGCTTGGTTTCGATATTGCTGGAGCAAGACCCGGCGCGGCGCAACCTGTTTGGGTTGATCTAGGTCACGGCGCGGAACGACTGGGCGCTCGCCATCTCCCACGGCACTTTCCAACGGGCAGTCCTCGCGCCTGCGAGTAACTCCTTCTCGCCAAGTGCCGGATAGAGGTCGGCGAAGGTCGCGACCTCGCTGGGCGAAAGGCGATGCGCGATATGCAGCGGGTGGAACTCGTTGGGATGCGCGAGGCCAGCCGCCGCCGTGAGCTCGGCCAAAGCGTGCAGTGTCGCGCGATGGAAGTTGGCGACGCGCTCGCGCTTGTCGGCCACGACCAGTGCGCGCTGGCGGTGCTTGTCCTGGGTGGCGACGCCGGTAGGACAGCGGTCGGTATGGCAGCTCTGCGACTGGATGCAGCCCACTGCAAACATGAAGCCGCGTGCGGAATTGCACCAGTCGGCGCCCAGCGCCATGGCGCGGGCGATGTCGAAGCCGCTCACGATCTTGCCGCTGGCGCCGAGCCTGATGCGGTCGCGCGCGCCGATCCCGACCAGCGCGTTGTGCACGAACGACAACCCTTCGCGCAGCGGCTTGCCGATGTGATCGATGAACTCCAATGGCGCCGCGCCTGTGCCGCCCTCCTTGCCGTCGACGACGATGAAGTCGGGATAGAGGCCGGTTTCCAGCATCGCCTTGCAGATTGCAAGGAACTCCCATTCGTGGCCGACACAAAGCTTGAAGCCTGTGGGCTTGCCGCCCGACAACCGCCGCAGCTCGGCGATGAACCTCATCATCTCGATCGGTGTCGAGAAGGCCGAATGGCGCGAGGGCGAGATGCAATCCTGGCCCATCGGCACGCCACGCGTCTGCGAGATCTCCTCGCTCACCTTGGGTGCCGGCAACACGCCGCCATGCCCAGGCTTGGCGCCCTGGCTCATCTTGAGCTCGATCATCTTGATCTGCTCGTTGGTCGATGCTGCGGCGAACTTCTCGGTCGAGAAGGTGCCGTCGGGATTGCGGCAACCGAAATAGCCCGAGCCGATCTCCCAAATGATGTCGCCGCCGCCCGCGCGATGGTAGGGGCTGTAGCCGCCCTCGCCGGTGTCGTGGGCAAAGCCGCCGAGCCGCGCGCCTTCGTTCAGGGCGCGAATCGCGTTGGCGGACAACGCCCCGAAACTCATGGCCGAGATATTGAACACCGAGGCCGAGTAGGGCTTGGTGCAGTCCGGCCCGCCGACGGTGATGCGGAACGGCTCCTTGCTCATGGGCGCCGGCACCATCGAATGGTTCACCCATTCGAAGCCCTCGCGATAGACGTCGTAGGTTGTGCCGAACGGGCGTACATCCAGCACCATCTTGGCGCGCTGATAGACGACCGACCGCTTGTCGTGGCTGAACGGCAGGCCGTCCTTCTCGTCCTCGAAGAAATACTGCCGGATCTCCGGTCGGATCGCTTCCAGGATGAAGCGCAGGTGAGCGGCAATCGGGTAGTTGCGCAGCACGGAGTGCCGTGTCTGCACCAGATCGTAAATTCCGATCAGGAAGAGAAGGGCGACAATGCCGAAGCCGATCCACAGCCAGGCAACATAGGGATAGACCAGGAGCGTGAGCGCGAAGGCCACGCTCAGCAAGAAAGCCATCAGGAATGGCAGGAAGCGGATCTCGAAGATCGGGAAGGTGGTAGGCATCGGTCGCGGGTCAGCTCATTGGGATCGGGAGGCGTCCGGTCGCACGCGGCGGCACGGCAGATCCCAGCGTCCAGCGCCGTCAAAGGCTGATACCAGCGAACGGGTGTCACGATCGTGACACCACAGGATAGCGCCTAGCCGCGCTTTGGGTTGCGGGAAATCGCTTGAAGGGCCTTGAGATGCGCTGCGGTTGCCGACAGTGCCTTGCGCTCGATGGCGCGGTAGTGGCGGATCAGCTCCTGCCCACGCTCGGTCAGTGCCGCACCGCCGCCCGACCGGCCGCCGGTCTGGGCCGTCACCAGGGGTTCCTCGAAGCTGCGGTTGATGTCGGCCACCAGCTCCCAGGCACGCTTGTAGGACATGTTCATCGACCGGCCCGCGGCCGAAATCGACCCCTCCTGGGCGATACGCTCGAGCAGCGTCACCTTGCCGGGACCGAGCCGGCCCTCGTGGTCGAAATCGATCCTGATGCTGAGATGCGGCATCGCAAGACTCCTAGCTGCGTTCGAACGAGACGCTCTTGATCACGGCGTAGACCGGCCGGCCCGGCGCGAGCGCCAGTCGCTGCACTGATTTGGCCGTGAGGCGGGCCGTCAGCACGGCGCCATTACAATCGAGGCGGACATCGGCCTGCGCGCCTGATGGCGTGATCTGCGCAACCTTTCCCGCCAGCACGTTCAGCGCGCTGATCTCCTGCGGCGGCTGCAACGACAGCATGACATCGCGCGCCCGGATATAAGCGCGAACGGAAGTGCCATGTGGTGCCGACAGCCGCGGCACCTGCAGTTCGCCCGCGGCGGAGGCCAGCGTGGTGAGCTGGAAGCTCTCGTCGTGGCGCGCGACCACGGCATCGAGCACGCTGCCGGCGTCGCTGGCGTCGGCGAGCGGCAGGATGTCGAGCACCGACCCGACGGCCGTGACCTTGCCGTCGGCCAGGATGACGACGGTGGTCGCAAGCCGCGCGACCTCGGCGACGGAATGGCTGACATAGAGGATCGGCACGCCGGCCTTGTCCCGCAGTCGCTCGATATAAGGCAGGATTTCCGCTCGCCGCGCCTCGTCGAGCGAGGCGAGCGGCTCATCCATCAGCAGGAGCCGCGGATGAGCCAGCAGTGCGCGGCCGAGGGCGACACGCTGCTTTTCGCCACCCGACAGCGATTCGGGTCGCCGGTCGAGCAGAGCGGAGATGCCCAAGAGTTCGACAACGGCGTCGAAGTCCGCGACCTCCCCGCCGTTGCCGCGTGTGAACCAGCGGCCATAGAGCAGGTTCTGGCGCACGCTGAGATGAGGGAAGAGGCGGCTGTCCTGGAACACGTAGCCGATGCGGCGGCGATGCTTGGGAACGAACAGGCGGCGCTCGGTGTCGACCAGCACCTGGCCGTCGACCGTCACGCGGCCACGATCCGGCCGGATCAAACCGCCCACGATATTGACGAGCGTCGTCTTGCCGGAGCCGGAACGGCCGAACAATGCGGTTACCCCCGGTTCCGAGACGAAGCGCGCCGAGAGATGAAAAGCGCCGTGACTATGCTCTATGTCGACATCGAGGCTCATGTCGCGACACGGCGGGCGCCGATGCTGCGGGCCAGCAGTTCGGAGCCGAGCAGAGCGGTCATGGAGATCACGACCGATATCGCGGTGAGGCGCAGCGCGCCTGAATCGCCGCCCGGCACCTGGGTCAAGGTGTAGATGGCCGACGGCAGGGTCTGGGTTTCGCCCGGAATGTTCGAGACGAACGTGATGGTGGCGCCAAACTCGCCCATCGATTTGGCAAAGCACAGGATGGCACCGGCGATCACGCCCGGCAGGCTGAGCGGCAAGGTGATGGTGGCGAACACGAACAGCGGATGGGCGCCCAGTGTTCCCGCAGCACTTTCGAGTCGCGTGTCGATCGCCTCGATCGACAGCCGTATGGCGCGCACCATCAGGGGAAAGCCCATCACCGCGCAGGCGAGCGCCGCTCCGGTCCAGCGAAAGGCGAAGACGATGCCGAAGGCGTCGTTCAGGAATTCGCCGATCGGGCCGCGCTTGCCGAGCAGGATCAGCAGCAGGTAGCCCGTCACGACGGGCGGCAGGATCAGCGGCAAATGGACGAGCGTGTCGACCAGGCTCTTGCCCCAGAACCGCCCTCGCGCCAGCAGCCAGGCGACGGCAATGCCAAAGGGCAAGCTCGCAGCGGTCGCCGTGACCGCAACCAGCAGGCTGAGCCGGACGGCCGTCCATTCCTCCGCCGTCATGTCGCGGAGTTGGACTGCACCAGCACCGTGAAGCCCTGCTTCTCGAAGGAGGGCCGTGCCTTCGGGCTCTTCAGGTACTCGAGGAACGGCACGGCGTCGGACGATTTCGTGTCCTTGGTCACGGCCGCGGGATAGATGATGGGCGGGTGCGAGTCGTCGGGGAAGGTGCCGACGATCTTCACGTTCGGCTCGGCCGCGGCATCGGTGCTGTAGACGATGCCCAGCGGCGCCTCGCCGCGCGCGACCAACACGAGTGCCGCCCGCACATTGTCGGCCTGGGCGATGTTGTCCTTTACGCCGTCCCAGGCCCCGAGCTTCTGCAAGGCTGCCTTGCCGTACTTGCCGGCAGGCACGGCGTCGACGTTGCCCATGGCGAGCTTGCCACCGCCCAGCGCCTTGGCGAGGTCAAAGCCCTGTTTAACCTCGACCTTGGCCGTCGAATCGCGGGGCGCGATCAGGACGATCTTGTTGCCAAGGAGGTTGATACGCGTGTCGGCCTTGATCAGGTCCTTCTTGGCGACGTAGTCCATCCAGTCGAGATCGGCTGAGATGAAGAGGTCGGCTGGCGCGCCCTGTTCCATTTGCTTGGCGAGCGCCGAGCTTGCGGCATAGGAGATCTTGGGCGCTGATTTGCCCGAGGTTTTCACCCAGTCGGCCGAGATCTCGTCGAGCGCATTCTTGAGGCTCGCCGCGGCGAAAATCACCAGGCTCGCCCCTTGCGCTCGCGCCGTTTCGAACGGCGCTGCCGCCGACGCCAGGGCCAAGCCGAGCCAGGTACGGCGCCTCATCGACCCATCCATGCCAACCTCCTTCACGAGGTCGGTATAGTTGTCCGGATATATCGTTGCGTCCAGAGGCGTTTCAGCCCGACTGTGCCGCGCCACAGCGCCACGAGCGCGATCGCCGCCAGGGAAGTGACCAGCACCTTGTGCACGGGACGGGGAAATAGGTCGGGATCGATATCGGCATTGAACAGGCGCACGGGATTGATGCCGTTCACCAACCCGTACCAGGCCACCTCGAACAGGAAGGCCGAGAGCGTGGCGCCGATCGCCAGAAGGAACAGGCCGAGGAAGCTGGTGCCGAGCTTCGCCGGCATCCCGCGCCAGAGCATCAGCCAGGCGAACAGTCCAGCCGCGACTGTGGGCTCACCGACATTGGCCTTGGATTGGATGAAGAAGTGCAGCAGCGCCAGCACTGCGGCGGGATAGATCAGCCAGTGCAGGCGCTTCCAGTTGCGCTTCAGCCGGCGCTGCCAGCCGTTGGTCGAAGTGATGGCGAGCGCCGCCAGCATCAGCAGCGTCACGAAACCGATGGTGAGGTAGAAGCGTCTGACGATCTCCAGCCCCACCACGATCAGGTCCCATTTCTGGTCGGCGATATAGATCAGGAAATGCAAACCGGCATAAAGCGCCGCCGCAACGCCGATGCGCCGGCGGATCTGCACCAGCGGCGTCCAGCTCAGGGTCGCGCGCGCGGGGGTCAGCGCCAGCGAGCAAAGCAGGAACACGACCGTCCAGTCGCCCGTGACATGTGTCGCTTCGGTAACCGGCCGCGCGCCGAGATCGTCCGCATACCAGCGCCAGGCGAGATGAAGCGCCGGCAGGCACAACAGGATCAGCGTCGCCTGACGCAGCCAGAAGATCAGCCGTTGGGTGGACACGGCACCAACTTAGCGACTCGTAGCCTCACCGACAGGTCAAACTTGCGTTAGCGCTGGTTGCCATAAAGAAGCCGATATGTGCCGATCACGGGTGGTGCCTCGACGCCGAACGGTTTCAGCGCCGATGGCTTGAACAAGAGCCGCGCGGCGGCGCTGGTGGCGGCAGCCTCGGCGCCTTCGAGCAGCACCACCCATTCGACCTCGTCGGCCCTGGGATGATCCATGCTCTTCTCCTGCATCGGCGCATTGGCGATCTCGAGATCGTTCTCGCCCGCTGCGGCGCCCAGCATGCCGGGCCGCTTGATGGCGCGCGGCAGCGCCGTTCCGCGCAGCCACTCGAGGAGTTCGCGGCGTCGCGCCGGGTCGGGCACGAAGCGCGCAACGGTGATCGCGCCGCCGACCCCGTGCGTCTGGTCGATCTGCATGCGGAGCGTCATGCGGTTGAAGTGCGTGAAGCGCGCCATCACCGCCTGGCTCCACGGCGTCTGGTTGGCGAGCAGGGCGAGATAGCCCGGCGCCGCGAGGTCGCTGACGCCATTGCATTCGTAAGTCGCGAGATATTTCGGCGTGGCGCGCACCGCGACGTAGCGCCGCGCGCGATGAAACCCCGGCAGGTTGACGCGCTCGTCAATATGTTCGCGATTGTACCATTCGTTGAAGTCGCGTTCGTCGCGTGGTTTCACTTCGTTGAACACGACCAGCATTCCCTTGCCGCGAAGCGCCATGTTTCATCTCCCCGAAGCGTGGTTCCAGTCTATGCTGGCCGCCGCTGCGGAGGAAACAGCATGAAAATCGCCAAAATCGAGGATCTGCATTGCGACGCCGGCTGGCGGGACTTCTCCTTCCTGAAGGTGACCACTGACGACGGGCTGGTCGGCTGGTCCGAATACAATGAAGGCTATGGCAGTGCGGGCCTCACGGCGGTAATCCGGCGCATGGCGGCGGGCCTGATCGGTCAGGATCCGCGCCCGATCGAGCGCATCATGACGACGCTTTACGCCGTCACGCGTCAGGCGCCCGGCGGATTGAACCAGCAGGCCATGGCCGCGATCGAGAATGCGCTGCTCGATGTGAAGGCGAAGGCACTCGGCATTCCCGTCTACGCGCTGTTCGGTGGACCGGTGCGCGATCGCCTGCCGCTCTACTGGTCACACTGCGGCAGCTACCGCTTCCGCAACGCCGATATGATGAAGGTCGAGCCGGTGCGCTCGCTCGACGATCTGGTGAAGCTCGGCAAGCATGTGAAAGAGCGCGGCTTCAAGGCGCTCAAGACCAATATTTTCCGCTTCGATCTCGATCCGCCCAATATGCATCAGCCGGGCTTCGGCCGCGGCGTTGGTGGCCCCGAACTCAATGCTGACGGCGCCACGCTCGCCGCCATCTCGGAGGGGCTGGCCGCCTTCCGTCAGGGCGCGGGCTCCGACATGGGCATCCTTCTCGACAGCAATTTCAACTTCAAGACCGAGGGTTACATCAAAGTCGCGCGGGCCTGCGAGCCGTTCAATCTCTTCTGGCTCGAGATCGATACTTACGATCCCGAAGGGTTGCGCCTGATCCGCGACCGTGCGGCGATGCCGATTGCTTCCTGCGAATCGCTGTTCGGTCGGCGTCAGTTCCGGCCCTACTTCGAGCATCGATCGATCGATGTCTCGATCATCGACACGCCGTGGAACGGGCTGATGGAGTCGCTCAAGATCGCCGCCATGGCCGATGCCTACGAGATCAACTGCGCGCCGCACAACTTTTACGGTCACATGTCGACGCTCATGAGTGCCCATCTTTGCGCGACTATGCCGAACTTCCGCATCATGGAAATAGATATCGACGATGTGCCCTGGAAGGACGATCTGGTGACTCATCCGCCGGTCATCCAGAATGGCGAACTGATCGTGCCCGCCCGGCCGGGATGGGGCGCCGATATCAACGAGGAAGCGGTTCGCGCGCATCCGCCCAAGAATCCGCATCCTTAACCCACATCCCTGAGAGGAGAGGTCATGGTCTACGAGTTGCGCTGCTACACGCTGTTTCCGGGCAAGATGCCGGATTATCTCAAGGCTGCCGAAACGATCGGCCGGCCGACGCGTGGCAACAATTTCGGCATCAACCACGGCTACTGGTTCTCCGAGTTCGGCGCGCTGAACCAGGTCTGGCACCTCTGGCAATTCGACAGCCTGAACGACCGTGAGCGGCTGCGCGGCGAGCTCGCCAAGGTCAAGGCCTGGACCGAAAGCTACGTTCCGGCCGTCCGGCCGCTGATCCAGCGCCAGGATCTGCGCATCCTGAAACCCGTGGTCGACATGCGGCCCTCGGATGGCACGACAGGCAACGTCTATGAGCTGCGCATCTACCGCACGGTAATGGGCGGCGCGGCGCAATATGGCGAGAACTTCAAGCAGGTCCGTGCGGCGCGCGAGAAATATTCGCCGATCTGGGGCGCGTGGACCGGCGAGTTGCCGCAGCCCAATGAATGGGTCCATCTGTGGCGTTACAAGAATCTGCAGGAGCGGACCGAGGCGCGCGCCGCTGCGATGAAGGACCCGGCGTGGCTGGCCTACATCGCCAAGGGAACACCGCTTCTGGCCGAGATGCAGTCGACACTGCTGATCCCGGCGAGCTTCTCGCCGGCGAAATGACAGCGTGGCTGTCATCCCGCGCAGGGTAATCCCTGCGCTGGAGCCGAAGGCGAAGGATCCTTCGCTTCAGCGCGGGAGTTACCCGCACGACTCAGGATGACACTGAAGCAAGCAGTCATAGAGGCAGACATGGATGCGTTGAATGATACCGATCTTGCGCTGATGAAGTTTGGCGTCGGCCAGCCCGTATCGCGCAAGGAGGATCCGATGCTCCTGCGCGGCGAGGGCCGGTATACCGACGACATCAACTTGCCGGGCCAAGCTCATGCCGTCATGGTGCGCAGCAAGGTCGCACACGGCAGGATCAAGAGCATCGACGCCAAGGGCGCGCTCGCCATGCCTGGTGTGCTCACGGTGCTCACACATGCGGATCTCGAAGCGGCGGGATTCGGACCGCTCATGTGTCCGCTGAACATCCCGGATCGCGACGGCAAGCCGATGAAGACACCGCCGCGGCCCAGCCTCGCAAAGGACAAGGTGCGCTTCGTCGGCGAGCCGGTCGCCTGCGTCGTCGCCGAGACCGCGCTCCAGGCCAAGGACGCGGCCGAGCTGGTCGAACTCGGGATCGATGAGCTCCCGGCTGTCACCAACCCGGCCGATGCACTTGAGTCCGGTGCACCGCAGCTTCATGACGATGCGCCCGGCAATCTGGCGCTCGACTTCCACTATGGCGACGCAGAGGCGGTGAGGAAGGCTTTCGCTGAAGCGGCCCACGTCACGCGCTTGGAGATCGTCTCCAACCGCATCATCGTCAATCCCATGGAGCCGCGCTCGGCGATCGGTTCCTACGATCCGGGATCCGGGCGCTGGACGCTCCACGTCGGTTGCCAGGGCGTGATGGGGTTACGGGGCGGGCTGGCGCGCGACGTCTTGAAAGTGACGCCGGATAAGGTGCGCGTGTTGACCGGCAATGTCGGCGGATCGTTCGGCATGAAGTCGCAGGTCTATCCCGAGTACGGGCCGTTGCTGCTGGCGGCGAAGCTTCTCGGCCGCCCCGTGAAGTGGACCGACGAGCGCTCGGAAAGTTTCCTCAGTGATCATCACGGTCGCGATCACCAGCGCGTTGCCGAACTGGCCCTCGACAAGGACGGCAACTTCCTTGCCGTCCGGCTCACGGGGTACGGCAATGCTGGTGCCTATATCTATCCGCCGATGCCGCCCACCACGAATGCCGTGAAGAACCTGATCGACGTCTACAAGACACCGGCGATGGAGGTGAACTCCAAGGTGGTGTTTACCAACACGACGCCGGTCGGCGCCTATCGCGGCGCGGGGCGCCCCGAAGGCAACTACTACATGGAGCGACTGATCGACCGGGCGGCGCGCGAGATGGGCATCGACTGCGTGGAGCTCCGGCGGCGCAACCACATCCAGCCTCGGCAGATGCCCTACAAGGCGCCGTCGGGCATGAACTACGATTCGGGTGACTTCACGTCGATCCTCGACAAGGCATTGGCCGTCGCCGACTGGCAGGGCTTCGAAAAACGCAAGCAGGAGAGCGCCAAGCGCAACAAGTTGCGCGGGCGCGGCATCGGCTCCTATCTCGAGGTCACCGGACCGCCCAGCAAGGAATATGGCGGCATCCGCTTCGAGGAAGACGGCACCGTGACCATGTTGAGCGGCACGCTGGACTATGGCCAGGGTCACGCCACGCCCTTTGCCCAGGTCGTGAGCGAAAGGACCGGCATTCCCTTTGATCGACTCCGGCTGCTGCAGGGTGATTCGGACCAGCTCAAGGTCGGCGGTGGGACGGGTGGATCGAAGTCGGCGCTGGTCGGCAGCCAGGCCTTCATGGAGGCCGCCGACAAGCTGATCGAGCAGGGCAAGCAAATTGCCGCCCACGTGCTCGAAGCGTCGGCGGTCGACATCGAGTTTGCGC
>Ga0310811_10011495_pt1 | contig 11485 bp, 5 predicted proteins | sample YCmetagenome_FD_207642 | JGI IMG/M metagenome (GOLD analysis project Ga0310811, IMG submission 207642) | Soil microbial communities from experimental microcosm in Duke University, North Carolina, United States - YC | ecosystem: Engineered > Artificial ecosystem > Soil microcosm > Unclassified ... | reverse complement strand
TGGGCTTCAGCTGCTGGCGACAATGTCGGCGTGCGATCTGGGCTTCCTGACACGCGGCGAGATGCTCGAGCGGCTGGAGCGCGCATTCGATTCGCTCGACCAAATGCCACGTGAGCACGGGCACCTCTTCAACTGGTACAACCTGGCGGATTTGAGAGTTCTCGATCCTCCGTACGTCTCCACGGTGGACTCGGGGAACCTCGCCGGCCATCTCATCGCACTTGCTCAAGCCTGCTTCGACGTGGCCGAGGCCCCGGTCGATGATCCTCGGCTCTGGGCCATCCTGCAGGCGGAGGGAATTCACCAGAGTCGACCGGAACCGATTGCCGATTCGCGCGCTGCCGAACGAGACGGCGCCGCTCCGTGGATCGGCGAGCGGCTGCTCGCCTACCAAGCGGCGACGCTCGACCTGCGTCGTCGCGCCACTGTGAAGGGGCGCTCGGACGACGCGGCCGCCACGCTGCTCTGGGCGCGCCAGCGATTGGAGGCCGCCGCGGCCGAGCTTTCGTCTCTCGAGCTGGATCCCGAGGAGGCCGCCGCGACGCCGCTCCGCGACGCGGCGCGAACGTCCGCCGCGGCAGCCGCGCTGGTCGAGCGACTGGAAACCGTGGCGCGACGCGCGCGCGAGATGGCCATGGCCATGGATTTCCGGCTGGTCTATGACCCGCAGCGTCGGCTGTTTGCAATCGGCTACGACGCACGGTCCGGGAGACTCGACGACTCCTCGTACGACTTGCTCGCCTCCGAGTCGCGGTTGGCGAGCTTCATGGCCGTGGCCAAAGGGGACGCGCCGACCGAGCATTGGTTCCGGCTCGGTCGGTCGCTGACCGTCGCCGACAGGGCGCCGGCGCTGGTGTCCTGGAGCGGGAGCATGTTCGAGTACCTCATGCCGCTCCTCGTCATGCCGCCGAGACCCTTCTCGCTGCTCGACCAAACCTGCCACTCGGCTGTGCAGCGACAGATTTCGTACGGCCGCGCGCGCGGCGTGCCCTGGGGAATCTCCGAGTCGGCGTACAACGTTCGCGACCGGCACGACACGTATCAATACCGCCCGTTCGGTGTTCCCGACCTGGCTCTCAAGCGGGGCCTGTCGAGCGATGTCGTCGTCGCGCCGTATGCGACAGCGCTCGCCGCAGCGGTTGCCGCCCATGATGCGCTGCGAAACTTCGCGGAGCTGGAGCGGCAGGGCGCGCTGGGCAGCTACGGATTCTATGACGCACTCGACTACACTCGCGCGGATCCCGACGGTCACGCTGCCGTCGTCCGCGCGTTCATGGCGCATCACATCGGAATGAGCCTGGTCGCGCTCGACAACGCCCTGAGCATTGGTGAAAGCGAGGCGGAGGGAATCTGGCAGCGACGCTTCATGGCCGATCCTGCCGTTCGCGCGACGGCGCTGCTCCTCGACGAACGCGTTCCACGACAGTACGTGCCTCGACCTCCGCAATCCGACGCTCCATCGGAAGCCGTCGACGTGTCGCCGTCACCGCAGATCGCCGTTCACGAGGTCGACACGCCGCACACACGCGAGCCGCACGTCGCGCTGCTCGGCGGACGGGGGTACAGCGTGCTGCTCACCAATGCGGGCAGCGGCCACAGTCGCGCGAACGGGATCGATGTCCTGCGGTGGCGTGCCGACGCCACACAGGACGACACGGGACAGTGGATCTACATCAAGGATCTCGCGACCAATATGGTCTGGTCGGCGGGCCATCAGCCGGTTCGCGCCACACCGTCGTCGTATCGCGTCACGTTCGCCGCCGATCGCGTGACGTTCAGTCGCCGCGACGGCGACGTCGAGACCCGTACGGAGGTCGTCGTCATCGCGAGCGAGCAGGCGGAGCTTCGCCGCGTCACGCTCGTGAATCGCTCGTTCGTCACGCGCGAGATCGAGCTGACGAGCTACGGCGAAGTCGTGCTCTGCCCCGCCGCGGCCGATCGCGCTCATCCGGCGTTTCAGAAGCTGTTCGTTGCCACCGAGTCGGCGCCGGGAGCGACGCTGCTCGCCAGCCGCCGGCCCCGATCGGCCGATGAGCACTGGCCGTGGTGCGTGCACGTCGTCGCGACCGGGCCCGAGCGAGTCGGAGACGTGACGTTCGAGACGGATCGAGCGCGCTTTCTGGGCCGAGGCCGCACCGTTCATGGGCCGCGGGCAATGGATCCCGGTGCAACGCTGTCGGGGACTGTTGGCGCGGTGCTCGACCCAATCGTCGCGCTCCGCGTTCGCGTGCGCATCGGCCCGGGTCGCTCGGCGACGGTGGCCTTCACGACGGCGGTCGCGGCGACGCGTGAAGCGGCGCTCCAACTCGCGGACCGCTACCGGGACATTGCCGCTGCCGAACGCGCGCTGAGCCTATCGCGCACCGAAACCGAGATGGAGCTCCGTGACCTCGACATCGCTCCCGCCGACGTGGCGTTGTATCAGGAGCTGGCGGGCGCGCTCATCTATCCACACGCGGTGTTGCGCGCCTCTGCCGCGGAACGGGCTGCCGTCAGGAGCGGGCAGCCGGCGCTCTGGGCGCAGGGCATTTCCGGCGATTGGCCGATCGTGCTCGCCACGATCCGCGTGTCGGCAGGTATGCAGAGCATCCGACAACTTCTCATGGCGCACAGGTACTGGCGCATGAAAGGCGTCCAGTCCGACCTGGTGATTCTCAACGCGAAGCCTCACTCATACGCGCAGGAGCTGCACGATCAGCTCGTCGCCATCGCGATGTCGTCGGGCGAGGGCGGCGTGCTCGAGCGGCCGGGTGGCGTATTCATTCGGCGCGCCGATGTACTCACCGCCGAAGACACGGCCCTGCTTCGAGCGACGGCGCGCGTCCACGTGCTGTGTGACGGCGTCGGCCTTGGCGACATTGTCGCCGCGGACACCCTTAGCCGCGCGGCCCACGCGCCGACTCCGCCATCGGGGGCGCCGACGATCGCGGCATCGCCGAGTGTCGCGCAAGCGCCGGATGCCGACGCTCGGTGGCCAAAGCGAGCGTCGCGCGGTTCGCCGCCGGTGTGCGCGAACGGCTACGGCGCGGTCGCGAGCGATGGCGACGTCACCGTCGCCGTCGCCGGCGAGCACGTTCCGCCCGCGCCATGGGCCAACGTGATCGCGAATCCGTCGATCGGCTTCTGCGTCACGGAGCGAGGCGGAGGGTTTACCTGGGCAGAGAACAGTCACTTTTTCCGACTCACGCCCTGGTTCAACGATCCCGTCAGCGACCCGTGCGGAGAGGCTCTCTTCCTGCGCGATCTCGAGAGCGGAGCCCACTGGTCTCCCACGCCCGGCCCCGCCGCAGCGGTCGGCAATCCGGCGCGGTCGCCGGAATATGCTGTCACACACGCGGCCGGCATGACGCGCTTCGCGCACGAGCGGACCGGCATCGTCACCGACTTGGCGCTTGCCGTGCCGCGAACTGATTCGGTCAAGATCGCTCACCTACGCATCACCAATCGTGGCTCGACTGTCAGACGCCTTTCGCTGACGAGCTACGTCGAGTGGGCGCTCGGCGCCGAGCGCGAGCACGCACAACACCAGCTTCACACGCGACACGATGCGCAATCCGGTGCGTTGTTCGCCCAGAATTTCTTCGCGCCGGACTTCTCCACGCTCGTGGCCTTTTCCTGGATCAGCGAACCGACGATTGGCTATACGGCGCGCCGCGATCACTTCATCGGCCGCAACGGCGATCTTGCGTCGCCGTCCGGTCTCCACGACGATCGCCTGTCTGGCGTCACCGGCGCCGGCGACGATCCATGCGCCGCGCTACAATGCGCGATCACGCTCCGGCCTGGTGAAACCCGAGCGGTGGTGATTCTCCTCGGCGCCGCGGCAAGCGACGAGGGTGCACGCGCGCTGATCCGCCGTCATGGCGCGCCGGAATCGGCCGCCGCCGCGATCGAGGATGCGAACAGCGCCTGGGACAACCGGCTATCCGTGGTCCGTGTGCACACTCCCGAGCCGGAGCTCGATGCGCTGTTCAACCACTGGACGCTATACCAGGCGCTCTCGTGCCGAATGTGGGCGCGATCAGCCCTCTATCAGTCCGGCGGCGCCTACGGCTTTCGCGACCAATTGCAGGATTGTATGGCGTTCGTGTATGCCGAACCGCAGATCGTGCGGGATCATCTCCTTCGCGCCGCCGGCCGGCAGTTCGTCGAGGGCGACGTTCAGCATTGGTGGCATGAGCCCTCGGGCAGGGGTGTCCGCACCCGGATCTCCGACGATCTCGTCTGGCTGCCGTTCGTCGCCGATCATTATGTGCGGGTCACGGGCGATACTGGTGTGTGGGACGCGCCGGCGGGCTACCTCGAGATGCGCCCGCTCGCACCGGACGAGCAGGAGGTGTACGATCTGCCCCACGGAGGCGCCGAGAGCGGAACGCTCTACGAGCACTGCGTTCGCGCACTCGATCGTGCGAGCACGTCGGGCGCGCATGGCCTTCCGCTCATCGGATCGGGCGATTGGAACGACGGGATGAACGGCGTGGGCGCGAAGGGCGCGGGCGAGAGCGTTTGGCTCGCCTGGTTTCTCGCGGCGACGCTTCGCGGGTTCGCCGTCCACGCCGAAGCGCGCGGCGATGCCGGCACGGCCGCGCGATACCGGGAGCGCGCCCGCGCCTACGCGGCGGCGGTCGAATCGACGAGCTGGGACGGGGCTTGGTACCTGCGCGCGTTCTATGACGACGGTACGGGCCTGGGTTCGGCGGGCGACGAGGAATGCCAGATCGACGCGATCGCTCAGAGCTGGGCCGTCCTCTCCGGCGCGGGCGACGCGGCGCGCGCCCGCACGGCGATGGACGCGGTGAACGAGCGATTGGTGCGAGACGACGAGCGCCTGCTGCTCCTGCTCACGCCTCCCTTTGACCACACCGTGCACGATCCGGGGTACATCAAAGGCTACCCACCCGGCGTTCGCGAGAACGGCGCGCAATACACGCACGCCGCGCTGTGGACCGTGCTGGCGTTGACGAGGCTCGGTGACGGCGACCGAGCGGCCGCGCTTATGAGAATGCTCAATCCGTTGTCGCACGCGCGGAGCCGTTCCGACGCCGAGACTTACAAAGTCGAGCCGTACGTCGTGGCCGGCGACGTCTACACCGTACGCGGCCACGAGGGCCAGGGGGGCTGGACCTGGTACACCGGCTCGGCCAGCTGGAGCTACCGCGTCGTACTTGAGGGCCTGCTCGGGTTCGACAAACGCGGCGAGCGGCTGCGCGTCGATCCGTGCATTCCGGCTGCGTGGCGAGGGTTCACGATCGAGTATCGATACGGAACGGCCTCGTACGCGATCGAAGTGAGGAACCCTGACGGCGTTTCGCACGGCGTGAGGATGGTCACAATCGATGGCGTCGCGGCCGCCGGCGGATCGATCGCATTGGCGGACGACGGGGCACCACACGCCGTCGTCGTCACGCTCGGCGCCTAGACGGCATCCCGCTCGTCACCGCATCGACCGCCGGGTCGGGCGTCGCGATCACCGGCGCGATCGGAATCGTCAGCGTGAAGGTCGACCCGGCCCCTTCCGTGCTTCGCAGCGTCAAGTCGCCGTGCATTCCGCGAGCCAGTTCCCGACTGATCGACAGCCCGAGGCCGACCCCCTGCTGTGCCGGCGTCGTCAGATGTCGGTCGATCTGCACGAACGGCTCGAACACGCGATCGACGTCGTCCAGACGAACACCGACCCCCGTGTCCCGTACGTCAACACGCGCCATATCGGCATTGGTCTCGCATGTGACCACAATGCTCCCGCCCGGCTGCGTGAACTTGATCGCGTTCGTGACGAGGTTGAGCAGGATCTGCTGCAAGCGTTCCGCGTCGGCGGTCACGAGAACGGGCTGCTCCGATGGCACCACGGTCAGGTTCAGATTCTTCGACTTCGCCTGGAGTGCGCACAGCACCTCGACCTCGGCGAGCACGGAATTGACGGGAATCGAGATCAGATGCAGCGGCCTGGCGCCCTCGAGCCTCGCGACGGTGAGAATGTCGTTGATGAGGCGAAGGAGATAACCGGCGGCACGTTTGATCCGCCCGAGGTCCTTGGTTTGCGCGGGATTGACCGCGCCACGTATGCCATCCTCCAACAACGCGGCGTACCCCGTGATGGCGTTCAATGGCGTGCGAAGCTCGTGGCTCATCCCGCGCAAGAACAGCGTCTTTGCGCTGTTCGCGTGCTCCGCCATCATGCGCGCATCTCGCGCTTCGGCGAGGGCGGCCGCAGCGGCGACGCGGAGCCTGACACGGTCGAGCGCCTGGGCGCAGTAGCGCGCCACGGTGTCGGCGAAGTGCCTGTCGACCAGCGAAAAGGTACGAGGCCCGGCGAAGCCAAACGCCAGCGCGCCCACGGCGCGGCCCTCGATCTCGAGCGGAAGAAACATCCATGACCCTCGCGGTCCAGCATCGCCGGTGTATCGAAAAGCCGGATACCGGGTGTGCAGGCGCTCCAACGACTCCAGGTAGATCGAGTTGCCCTTTTCCACCGCCTCGTCGTATGGGCCGTGTGCCTGGTCGAGTTGATCATGGGCGAACGAGCGCATGAGCGGATCGAGCCACCCCGATTCGCCCAGCAGCACGAGTTCCCCGCCCTGTTCCGCAGCCACGACAACGACCGCGGCCGCGTCACACTCGAGTGCGACCATGGCCTCCTGAAGCACCGAATCCGCGACAGCGGCCGGCGTCACCGTATTGCTGAGCGCCGCCGTGATGCTCTGCAGTCTGGCCAGGCGCGCCGTCGCGGCGTCCGCGGTTGCCTGCGCCGCCGCGATCTCGCTCGTTCGTCGATCGAGCTCCTCATTCGCGGCCTCGAGGGCCTCGATGGTGCCCCGCAATCTCTGCGACTGTCCCTCGAGCTCGACGGCGTTGCGCTGGAGCTCTTGCGCAAGGTGCGTGATCCGCTGCGCATCCTCGGCGACCGCGAGCGTCCGGCGACGATCAGGCCCCTGGTTCTCGCGCGCGCTCATGGCGATCTCGCGCTCGTATGACGGGCGCGTGGCAACTCCAGCGTGAATCGCGAGCCGGCGCCCACTGTGCTCTCGACGGTCAGCTCACCATGCATTGCCCGCGCGAGATCGCGGCTGATCGACAACCCCAAGCCCACGCCACCGCGCCGATCGGTCAATCCGGTCGCCAGCTGCACGAACGGCTCGAATATCACCGCCAACTTGTCTCCGGGAATACCGGGACCGTTGTCCGAGACGTGTATGGCAACGGAGTGAGACGTCGAGGTGACGCTGAGCGTGATCTGCCCGCCGACGACCGCCGAGTATTTGACAGCGTTCATCACGAGATTCAACAGAATCTGCCGGAGTCGGTCGGCATCGGCCCACATCGCCACATCGACGTCCACGGGCCGTTGGATCAGCATGACGTGCCGTTCATCGATGGCGCCCTGGAGCATATCGGAGATGTCGTGCAGCGTCCCCTGAACCGACACTTCGGTGAACCGGTACTCCAACTTGCCGCCCTCGCTCCGCACGAACGTGAGGATCTCCGAGATCAGCGTCAGCAAGTGCATCTGGTTGTGCCGGATCCGCACGAGGTCGACCTGTTGTTCCGCACTCACCGGCCCGCGCAGTCCCATCTGGATCAACGTGACGTAGCCCCCGATCGCATTCAGCGGCGTCATCAACTCGTGGCTCATGTTGCCGAGGAATGACGACTTGGCACGGTTCGCCGCCTCGGCAGCATCGCGGAGAGCCTGGGCCTCGCGATACAACCGCGCGTTGTCCAGGGCGAGCGCGCAAATGTCGGCGAGGTCCGAGGCGAGCGTGGTCTCTTCCGGCGAGAAGGGCGGATCTCCGTCGCGCGTGACGTAGGTGATCGCCCCAAGCACCGCTCCGCGAACCACGAGCGGAACCACTAACAGTCTGCCGGGATCAAACTCGCCACGGTCCGTGGGGCTCGCGGCCTCCGCGTCGATGTCGACCATGCACCAGCTGCCTTCGCGCGGCAGGGCGCGGCGGCGAACCGCTTCGCGGGTCGTCGATTCGTCGAGCGACATCGCGAGGTCGCGGCTCGCCGACGCCAGAAACGTGGCGCGCTTGCTCGCCTCGACCGCCTCGCGCCTGGCATCGCGCTCGTGAAGCGCGGTGAGCAGCAAACGCTCGGCGATGGCACGCTGACGCGCGAACCGCGTCGCGGCCGAACCCTCGGCGCGCTCCCGGCGGTCTCGCTTGGCATCAACCATCTGGCCCAACCCCGATTGCCGTCATGGCGAGCTCGGGAACGCCGGTCGTGATGCCGCGGTACTGCGTGAGCGACTCACCCATCACGGCGCCCTCGGGCGTCAGACGATACGCCCTGAAGTCAGTGGCGTGCTCGCTGCCGCGCATCTTGACGACCGACAGCACCTTCTGCAGGCGCCCGTCGATCTCGACATATCGTTGCGCCAGGATATCGTCGGTGATGAACGAGACGCGTTCGTGCGTGAACCGGCCGCCGGGATAGGCGTCGATGACTTCGTCAGTCATGAATACCGTTACGCCGTGTGCCGTGAGCGCGCCGACCAGGCGGTACAGCGACTCCCGAAAATCCGTGCGATACGTCGGAGCCAACGCGACCTCGAAGCCGGAGAGTGAGTCGATGACCACGCGGGTCGCGCCCAGTCGATCGACCGCCGCCTGGATCTCGGCCAGCATCTCGTCGACCGACAGGTCGAGCGGCCGGAGGTACGTGACGGCGAGCCGTCCGCCGTCGATCATGTCGCCGAGGTCGACGCCAACCGTCTTTGCCCGGGCGAGGTATGCTTCAGGGTATTCTTCGAACACGGCGACCACGCATCGCTCGCCTTCACTGAGCCCTTGCGCGATGAACTGCGTGGCGAAGGTCGTCTTGCCGCTGCCGGCAGGTCCGGTGAGCAACACGACGTCGCCCGCCGGAATGCCGCCGCCCGTCATCTCGTCGAGCCCTGGCACTCCGGTCGCGAGTCGCGTGTCGCGGCGCAGGACGCGCTTCCCTTGTTGCTCCGGAATTCGTGGAAAGACCTGCATGCCTGCGCTCGTCAGACGGAACGTGTGCAAGCCTGGCATCGGACTTCGTCCGCGTGCCTTGACCGCGCGAAGCTTTCGCGTCGCGGAGTTCCGATCGACGTCCTCCGACAGCCACAGGATCGTGTCCGCCACAGTGAAGACCGGGTCGCGCCGCTCGGCGTCCGCATACTCGCCGATCAGGAACGACGTGACTTCCCAGGTAGTCAACTGCTGCGCGAGCTGGTTGACGAAGCGCGCCATCTCGATCGTGCCATCCGATTCCGGCGAGCGACGTTCGCCGACGATCGTCCGGAACGAGTCGACGGCGACGAACGCCGGCGCCACGCGGCCCACCTCGGCGACGATGCGCTGCAGGACGGCGTCGAGGTTGCCGCCCGCCGCTTCGGCGGCGAGGTTGACGAACCGTATCGCCCCGGGAACGCGCGTCGCGTCGAAGAAGCCGAGCTGGCGCTGGTAGCGGAGCATCTTGATCGTCGGTTCGCCGAGCACGGTGAAGTAGAGCGCAGGCCGTTCCGGTGTCGCATTGCCGAACAGGATCTGTTGCACGAGGGTCGTTTTCCCGGAACCCGGCGAACCCGCGATGAGGTTGAACGAATACTCACACAGCCCGCCGCCCAATACTGCGTCGAGACCGGGAACGCCGGTGGGGATGTTGCGGATGACCAGGAGCTCTGAACCTTTCACGTTGTCCGGCCGTTGCGACGTGCACGCGGCAGGTCGTCATGATCCAGGAGACTTCGTACCATGTCGGCTCCAATGAGGTCGCTGAGAATATCGACGAGCGCTGCGAGCAACGATTCGAGCGCCGCGCCCACGGCGGCTGCGCCGTGAGCCTCGACGCAACCGACGATGTCCAGGTGAATGCCGGTGGGGTCGGTACGGCGCATATCCTTCAGCGCGGGGTGGTCCGACTGGGTTCGCGCGAGCGCTCGCACGAGCAGCGCGCTGTAACCGTCCTCGCCCACCGAGCTGCGCAGGTTGTCCGCCACACGCGTGCTCGCTCGCTGCATCGTCGCGCCGAGCCCCGCCGCCTCCGTCGCGCGGCCTCTCTCGCGTTCGAGCAGTTGGCGAGCCATCTCACGCGCAGCCGGTGATACCGGGGTCGTCATGCCGAGATGCGCTCCTCTGAGTGGCGGGGGCATCGCATCACTCAGCATAACGCTCATCGCCAGGCACAACCCATCCCACGAATGGGTGATCCTTGGCGTACTCCACTCGGCCGACGAGCCCCCGCACGGGCCGCGTCGCGCGACGGCTCCCGCGCCGATCGGCGCTAGGCGCCGCCGTCGCGCCGCGAATACGCGGCGATCTGCAGTCGGGTGTGCAACGCCAGCTTCTCCATGACGTTCCGCACGTGGCTCTTGACCGTGTGCGCCGCGATGTTGAGCCGCTGGGCGATCTCCTTGTTGCTCAATCCCTCGCCGATCAGATCGATCACCTCTCGCTCGCGCCGTGTCATGCGCACATCCTCGAGCACGTGCTCGCGACCCCTCGCGTCGGCCGCCATCGCGATCTGGGAGAACAGCGATTGCGTCATGCGGGGCGGCAGCACCTTGCCGCCCGCCGCGACCGCTCTGATCGTAGCGACGAACTCGTCGAACGTCGTGTCCTTGAGCACGAATCCCGACACGCCCGCGTTGACGTATTGGACGATGTCCTCGTTCACCGGGACGAGGTCCATCACGACGATCTTCGCGCCCGAAGCGTGGCTCGCAATGTCGGCGGCGACGCTCAAGCTGTCTTCGTCACGCAGGCCGACGTCGAGGAGCAGCACGTCCGGCTTGGTAGATTCCAGAAACTCCGGATCGGCAATGGCCGCCGCAACGGCACGAATGTCGGGGAGCTGATCGAGCATCGCCGCGAGTGCTTCGCGCACGAGCCGATTGTCGTCGACGACGGCGACCGTGATCATCTCATTGGCTGGAAGGATGCATCGTCCGGGTTGAGGTAGCGGGCCGCCTCCGATGCAGGATCCGGCCCGATGGCTGCCTCCGACTCAAGCTACCGCGCCGCCGCCTCGCGGCACATCCCCTTGGCTGGTCGCGCGGTAGTACGTCTTCTAACCCGATCGTGTCATTGCGTGCGATTCGCGCGAATCCTAGCCTGCATTGGATGATAAGCAACTCGATTGTCTCGGCGGCAGGCTCGAGCGGCGCGGCCACAGGCGCGCCGGCCGAGCGGCTGCTGCTCGATATCATCGACACGGTGCGCGAGCCGCTCGTGGTCCTCGACTCGGATTTCCGCGTCACGCACACGAATCGCGCGTTCTATCAAACTTTTCGCGTAGACCGCGCGGACACGATCGGCGAGGTACTGTTCGCCCTGGGCGACGGCCAGTGGGACATCGCGCCGCTGCGCGAATTGCTCCGCGACCGGCTCACCGTCGAATCGGAGCTCTACGACGTCGAGGTCGACCACGTATTTCCGGGTATCGGCCGCAAGATCATGCTGCTCAACGCCCGGCTCGTCACACACGAACCGAGCGTGTCGCGCGTCATCCTCCTGGC
>Ga0310811_10011494_pt1 | contig 11486 bp, 8 predicted proteins | sample YCmetagenome_FD_207642 | JGI IMG/M metagenome (GOLD analysis project Ga0310811, IMG submission 207642) | Soil microbial communities from experimental microcosm in Duke University, North Carolina, United States - YC | ecosystem: Engineered > Artificial ecosystem > Soil microcosm > Unclassified ... | reverse complement strand
GCGACCTTCGGGTTATGAGCCCGACGAGCTGCCAGACTGCTCCACCCCGCACCAGGAGGGCCGCGCATTCTACAAGCCGGACCCGCGAGCGGCAATACCGAAGCTAGCGCCGCAGATTGATGGGGAGTCAGCGGCACTCGCTGGACCGCCCTGTACGGCCGGCCAGCCCTGCACAGGGCCCCGCTGACCAATCGATCATGAAATAGCGGCGGCGATCCTCTTTGCCATGGCCGCTGCTGCCTCTCGATCGGCGTTCTTTGACGGCCATCCGACGCCGAGGCCTTCGCGCGAGTTCGGTTTAGGGATGATGTGAAAGTGAACGTGGGCAATGGCTTGGTGCGCGCCTTGGCCATTGTTCTCGAGCACGTTGTATTCCTTCACGCCCGTTGCTGCGACCACGGCGCGGCACAGGCGTGGCAGCACACGTCCCACAGCAGCGGCCGATTCATCCGACAGGCGGTCCAGGGTCTCGGCCGGCTCCTTCGGAACCACCAAGACGTGCCCCTCCGAGAGCGGATTGATATCGAGGAACGCCAGGACCTTCTCGTCCTCGTACACCTTATTACAAGGAATCTCGCCGCGAACGATCTTGCCGAACACCGTGTCTACCATGGGGCGATCCTCGCAGGGTCTTGAGCTTTCGCGAGCATTGTCGCTCAGGAGGGTCGCAGCCCGGCAAGGCCTTTATGAATTCGCTTGCCGGATGCGTACACTTTCGGACCTCTCGTGGGCGAAGCGATGAGACGGAGATTCGGATGACCCTGCAGCGGTACCGCGGATCGAAACCTGCGATCAATCCGCGGCCGACGGTCGGACCCTCCATGATCGATCGCCGCCTGTTCCTGGCCGGGGCCACCGGCACGATGCTTAGCATCGCCGTCGGCACCGCATTTCGTCAGGCGACGGCCGCTGCCGCGCCGGCGGCGAGCGATTCCACCGCACGGCTCAACGCACTTTTCGATGCGTTCATGCACGAGCGCTTCAAGGAAAATCCCGAGCTCGTGACCGTTCTCGGTCTCGACAAAGACAAGAATGTCTGGGCGAAATCGAGACTCACGGATGCATCGGTCGCGCACGCTCACCAGGTCAAGCGCAACAACGCCGCGCGATTGAAGCGCCTGCGGGCATTCGGGCAGGGGTCACTGAGTGGTGCGGACCGCGCGAACTACGACACCGTCGAATTCCAGATGGAGACCATTGCCCGCAGCGAGCCGTTCGACTATGGCGATGTCGGCCGACCGTACGTACTCAGTCAGCTCACCGGTGCGTATCAGAGCGTGCCGACCTTCCTCGACCGCCAGCACCAGATCGCCGTAAAGGAGGACGCCGAAGCGTATCTGGCGCGGCTGCGTGCCTTCGCCCTGGTACTCGATCAGGAGACCGAGCGGCTGCGGCACGATGCGGCGCTGAAGGTGGTTCCTCCGGACTTTCTCATCGAGCGCACACTCGAGCAGATGCGCACGTTGCGCAGCGCGTCGCCGGCGGATTCGATCCTCAGCACCTCACTGGCCCGGCGCACCCAGCAGCTCGGGCTCACCGGCAACTACGGCAAGGAGGCCGCGCACCTCGTCGGCGCGGAAGTTTATCCGGCGCTCGACCGGCAGGCGAAGGCACTTGGTGAGCTGCGGCCGCGCGCCGTGCACGAGGCGAGTGTCAGGCGCCTTCCCGAAGGCGCCGAGTTCTACCAACTCGCGCTGCGCCACTCGACGACGACGGACATGGCCGCAGATGAGGTGCACGCGCTCGGACTCGAGCAGGCCAAGGCGCTCTCGGCCAGCATGGATGCGCTGCTGCGCTCGCAGGGCAGGAGCAATGGCAGCGTGGCCGAGCGGGCGCAGGCACTCGCCAAGGATCCGCAATACCTCTATGCGAACAGCGACACCGGGCGCCAGCAGATCCTCGATTATTGCAACGGCCTCATCAAGGCCCTGCAACCGCACCTGTCGCAATACTTCCGTATCCTGCCGAAGGCGCCGGTAGAGATCCGTCGCGTTCCGGCCTACACCGAAGCCGGCGCACCCGGAGGCTACTACCAGATTCCCGCACTCGATGGCTCGCGTCCCGGTGCGTTCTACATCAATCTGCGCGACACGAGTGAGTGGCCGCGCTGGAAACTGCCAACGCTCGTCTATCACGAGTCCGAGCCCGGGCATCACTTCCAGCTGGCGCAGGTGCTGGAGCTCCCCTCGTTGCCGCTCATTCGCAAGGCGGGTGGGGGCTTCTCTGCCAATACCGAGGGCTGGGCGCTCTATGCCGAGCAGCTTTGCGATGAGATGGGCATGTACGCCAACGACCCCCTGGGGCGGCTCGGCATGCTGCAATCCGGGCTGTTTCGCGCGGCGCGCTGCGTGGTCGACACGGGTCTCCACAGCAAGGGCTGGAGCCGCGAGCAGGCGATCGACTACATGGTGCAGACCACGGGTGACAACCGCAGCTCGATGACCACCGAGGTCGAGCGTTACTGCACCTGGCCCGGTCAGGCAACGAGCTACAAGGTGGGACAGACGCGCTGGCAGGCACTGCGCACGCAAGCACGAGAGCGGCTCGGAGCGAAGTTCGATATCCGCGATTTCCACGATGTTGGGCTCACGGCAGCGCCGATGCCGCTTTCCGTGCTCGAGCGGGTAGTCGATGAATGGCTGAAACCAGGTGGCGCATGAATACTCAGCTGAAGCCGTGCGCCTGCGGCGGCCGCCGCGCCTGCCGCGCCGGCGCGCTGCGCAGCTTCGTACAGTTGCTGAGCTTGTTACCGATGTGGTCGGCGAGTGTCGCGGGGGATTATCCGCCGCCCGTCGAGGGCGACTTCATCGCGCGGAATTTCCGTTTCGCTTCCGGGGAATCTCTGCCGGAGCTACGCATCCACTACCGTACCTTTGGCCAACCGCGCGCCGATGCCCAGGGCGTGGTGCGCAACGCGGTGCTCGTGATGCATGGGACCGGCGGCTCGGGCGCGAGTCTGGTGCGTGCGGAGTTCGCCGGCGAGCTGTTCGGGCCCGGACAGCTGCTCGACGCGACGCGTTACTTCATCGTGCTGCCCGATGGCATCGGTCATGGCAAATCCAGCAAGCCGAGCGATGGTCTGCATGCACGCTTTCCGCACTATGGTTATACCGACATGGTGCAGGCGCAGTACCTGCTATTGACGCAGGGACTGAAGGTGAACCATGCGCGGCTGGTGATGGGAACATCCATGGGGGCGATGCACACGTGGCTGTGGGGCGAGCAGCATGCGCAGTTCATGGATGCACTCATGCCGCTCGCGGCCCTGCCGACGCAGATCGCCGGCCGCAACCGCGCGTGGCGACGCACGATCATCGACGCCATCCGGAACGATCCGGACTGGAAGAGTGGGGAGTATCAAACCGAGCCCTCCGCACTGCGCACCGGGATCGAGATGCTGTGGCTCATGGGGAGCAATCCCGCGCTCAGGCAACAGGAGGCGCCGACCCTGGCGCAGGCGGACCAGGCACTCGATCGCTATGTCGAGAGCAATCTCAAGACCACCGATGCCAACGATCTCATGTACGCGCTCGCTGCGTCGCGCGATTATGATCCCGGTCCGGGTCTCGAGAAGATCGAGGCACCGCTTCTGGCGGTAAATTCGGCCGACGATCTCATCAATCCTCCTGAGCTTGGCATTCTCGAGCGCGAGATCAAGCGTGTCCCACATGGGCGCGCCATCGTGATCCCCTTCAGTGCGCAAACCCACGGGCATGGGTCGCATACCTATGCGGTGCTATGGAAGTCGTATCTGGAGGAGCTGCTGAAATCACCCGAGCGCTGATGCTCGATCATGCGCCGCGTACATGATGCGGTGCGAGCTCCGCTACGCTGTTGCAACCCAGCTGACCTAGCACCCGGTCGAGCTCACTGGTCAGGATGGCAAGCGCACGCTCCACTCCCGGCTCACCGCCCGCGATCAGCCCATAAAGCGTCGCGCGCCCGAGGAGCACCGCCTCGGCACCGAGCGCGAGTGCCTTGCCGATGTCGGTGCCGCGGCGAAAGCCACCATCGATGAGTACCGCCAGCCGCGCGCCGACCGCAGCTTTGATCTCGCTGAGCACCTCGATCGGCGCCACGCAGTAATCGAGCTGACGGCCGCCGTGATTGCTCACCACGATGCCATCGGCGCCGAGTGCCGCAGCCCGTTCGGCGTCGCGCGCGCTCAGCACGCCCTTCAGCAGCAGCTTCCCGCGCCAGTGCTCCCGGATCCAGGCAATGTCCTCCCAGCAGATCGTCGCCTCGAACAGGCGCGGAATCACGGTGCTCGCTCCCATCGGGGTGACGTTGGCAGGCACGAGTGGCTCGAGGTTGCGAAAGCGCGGCATGCCGTGGCGCAGGAGCACCTCCCACATCCAGCGCGGATGGCGCAAGGCATCGAGCGAGGCACGCCACGTCGGTTTGCCGGGGGCCCGGTACCCCCGTTGGTCCCATTCACGGTTGCCAAAGACGTTTGCGTCGGTGGTGAATACGAGCGCCTCGTAGCCGGCGGCGGCGGCGCGCCGCATGATCTCGCGGCCGATGGCGCGTTCCTTCACCACGTAGAGCTGCATCCACAGCCGGCCGCCCGCGCGGCTCGCGACTTCTTCCAGGCGCGTGGTGGAGACGGTGCTGAGCGTGTAGGGAATGCCGAGCTTCGCCGCCGCGCGCGCCAGGCACACATCGCCATCCGCATGCAGCAAGCCATTGAGGCCCGTCGGCGCGATCACGAGCGGGGCGTTCGCCGGCTGGCCGAGAATGGAGCTGCGCAGGTGGCGGCCGGAAGTGTTCACCAGTGTCTGCGGCATGAGGCGCAGCTGCGCGAGGGCCTCGCGGTTACAGGCGATGGTCGCCTCGTCCTCGGCGCCGCTCTCGACGTATTCGAACACGAACCCGGGCACGCGCCGGCGGGCGATGTCGCGCAGGTGCGCGATATTGAGCGCGCGCGCAATGTCGCGACTGGCGAACGGCCGGCGTTTCCAGGGCATGTGCTGCGCGTGCGCCGCCGCTCGCTATTACTCGTGCAGCGCCACGTGAATGCGCGCGGCGACGAAGGTGTTGGTGGCGCTGTCGTACTGCCCGTAAGCCACGAGACGGAAGATCTTGTTGCTGCCCTTGAAGTCGGCGGCCACTGCATTCGCGAAGCCCGTGGCATTGTTGTATACCGAGATGCCATTCGTGAGCGTGGTGCTGCCAACGGCCAGCTGCAGATGATTCTGGTCTGCACCAGTGCTCGTGATGAGTGGGCTCGCGGGTAGAGTCTTCAGATCGAGTGTTGCGGGCCCGGTGCGAATCTCGTGGAGGGTGCCGAGGTTGGCGTCCGCGAGATTCACCACCAGGCCGGCGGTCGAGATGTTGGTGAAGGGGGCGGTCGAGCCGCCGTTGATCCACTCGACCACGAGTGTCTGCAGTGAGTTCGGGCCCGGTGTGAGCGCGTGCGCGGCAAAATCGGGTGGCGCCGCGCCAAAGGGCGTGACCAACCCCTGCATCTGCAGCAGCTCACCGGTACTGGTGACCGGACCTGGGGGTACTGCGCTCGTGTCTACCGCGTAGGCGCTCGGCGTGGCGTCATGACCCGAGATGCCGGTGCCGGCAAAATTGAGCGCGGCGGGGGCGAAGGAGCCCAGTCTGGCCAGGTCGAGTGTGGCATCGGCGTTCTGGGTGCCCCAGAGTGTCGTCGACTGCAGCCGCACGAACCCGAGAGTTGCATCGATTCGGGTCAGATTGCTGGATGAGTCGGTAATGGGTTGCCCGGTAACCGTGAGATGCTGTCCGACCGATATGTCAGCGATCGTAAGTCCCGGTGTGGCACTCCCGTCCTGGTATACGGCGGTGCTGTTGCCGAGTATCACCGGTATGCTGTCGATGTACGCAGTGACTCCGCCGGGCGTGAGAAGGTAGGCGCCGCGCAACGTGATGGTGTCAGCGCTGCGGGCAGTGACGGTGCCGGTGAGGTAATACGCCAGCTGGCTCTCCTGGCTGATGCCGAAGTAGACCTCGGTGGCATTGAAGGTCGGAGTGACGCCCGAGAGATTATCCAGTGTGCCGTAAACCGCCAGGGGGCTGTTCTGTTGCTGCTGCGCGATCGTGGTGAGGCCCGCGGAACCGGTGTACACGGTCCCGTTGATGTTGAAGTAGGTCTGCGCGTTGGTATTGACGATCACCGACCCGAGTGCCGTCGATAGGGCGTAGAACGGGCGCGAGTTCATGTAGAAGCCGCTCGTCACGTCCTGGTTGGTTACGTAGAGGCCCCGCAGTCGCATGACGGTGGCATCTACGGGCTCGGGCGTGACGACGACGAAGGGTTGCACCTGCGCGTAACGCGGCGTGGTCGTGCTGGTGAGCTGGTTGGATGCGAGCAGGTCGAATTCGACCTGTAGCCGTACGGATTGGTTATGCGTGATGACGAGTGGATGGGTCGGGTCGAAGGTCACGATGACGCTGGCGGTCGTCAGGGCCGCGTTCGAGAGATTGACCGGCGCGGCTGACAGCGTCTCCCCATCGATGTTGTACCAGACGAGCTGAGTCGCGCTCCAGTCGAGCGCCACCAACGCTGAAGTGTAGGTTCCTTCGGGGACAGCCGGGGCTTCCACCAGCTCAGTCATGGTGTTCAGCTGCGCCAGATCGGCCGTCAGGGGGATGGCCAGCGGCGTCACGACCGTGCCGTCGGTGCGGGTGAGCTCGATGGCGTCGATGTTGATGATGTAGCTGATGAAGTCGCTGCTGTTGGTCAGGTTACTCATGGTGACCACAGGCGTTCCAGGCGGGGGCGGGTGGCTGGTGCCACAGGCGGCGAGGACCATTGCGGCCGCGCAAACCGTGACGGGCAGCGCCCGCGCGCAGCGGGTCCGCCGTGGAGGAACGACTGTCATTTCGGGATATCCCCTTCGATGCTCACTTTTATGGGGCGCGGCTCGGGCGCCGTGGACTTAGAGGGCGCCGCGGGTATTACGTTCCCCGACAAATCAAGGGATTGACACCGGAGCGAGCCGCGCAAGGCGCGGTAGTGTACCGGTTTCGGGCGGGCTCAGTTGACCGTTAGAGCGATCGAGGCGCTCGTGCTCGTGCGCAGGTCGATGACCTGCGGATACCACTGCCGCTGTGCGGTCGTGGCGGGGTCGCTCGCGGTCGAATTCCAGGCTCGCACGGTGGCGTAGTAAACGGCATCCGGCGTTCCGCTGGGAAGCCCTGCCACCGTGACGATACCGCCTGTGCCCTGCTTCAGAACGGCATCGAGCGCTGTAGCAGCCACCAGTGTCCCATCGTGGCTCAGGAGCAGCTGCCCCTGGTCGTATTTGCCCGCAACGGCAGCCACCACCGTGGCGGACAGTGACCCTGCCGTGGCGCCCGACTCGAGTGCGAGAGCCGGCAGTACGACCATCGCCGTGCCCGATTGCTGCGAGACCTTGATCTTCGGATCGAGCGTACCGTCGTTGAACCCCGGGGCCGAGGCCGCCACGAGGTAGGTGCCGGCACTCTCCTTCGGCGCGGCGCTCACCACGGTAACCGAGCCGTTGGTCGACCACGTTCCCGAGTCGATGGTCCCTACTGACAGCGCCTGGTCATTGAACAGCACCTGATTGAAAGGATCGAGGGGGCTCGACTCGATCACGTACGGCACTGCGCCCTCGGTCCCGAGCGTCTGATAGAAGTTCACCACGGCACCTGCAGGAAGCAGTGCTCCGGGGGCAGTGGACACATTGGCCGCATAACTCGTGGGCGCGGGTGCCGCCGCGGCGCGGCGGGGGGTGAGCGTACCGATCTGCACCGAACTCACGTTCGTGTTCGTCGTGCCCGTGCTGGTGCTCGTGCCGGTGGTGGTACCGGTGGTCGTCGTGGTGGTGCTCGGTATGGTGACGGAAGTGTTCGGTGTCGTCAGAGTCGTCGTCTGGTTGGTGGTCGTCGAGGTGCTTGAAGGACGCGGAACCTTCACGCCCTTGATGATGATGGTGGCGATGTCCGGACCATGGATCACGACGTCGTAAGTGAGCGGTGAGGTCGTGGAGGAATTCGTCGCCAGCGGGTAGAGCAGAAAGCTCCCATCCGAGAGTACCGCGGTGCTGCTCACGACGATGTATCGTGAGCCATCCGCGCTCAGCGTCTCGGCGCTCACGCGGATGTTGGGCAGACCGCTGGTGCTGGTCGTGATGTTGGTGAGGCTCAGCTGCCCCGAGATGCCACTCGCTTGTGAAAGATCGTAGGCGGCGACCGCGTGCGCGCTCCAGAGAATTCCGTTGCTGCCGCTCGCGAAGTGAAACTGTACGAGATTGCTGGTGCCATCGAGCGCGGCGGCGAAGGAATTGTCCGGCGTCGTGCCGGTGCTGGTGGTCGTAGTTGCGGTCACTGCGTTGGAGGTGCCCGTCGTCGCTCCGAACGGGTTGGTGCCGCTCGAGGTCGAGCCGAAGGGCAGCGCACCCGGAGTGGTGGTCGTCGTGCTGGTCCCCGTCAGCCCGGAATCGATGTTCCCCACCGGTACCTTGAGTGAGGTTGGGATACCGAGCCCCTTGTCGGGGTTCAAAAGCTCGAGAGGCAGCTGGTGTGTCGTCCCGCCGGAGTCGACGTAGTCGGCTTCGAAGTTGTAAAGCGCTCCGGCGTTCTGCGCGGAGCTGGCGAGGGGAGCCGTAGGGTCGACGGGGATGAGACGCACCTGCGAATAGGTGCGGGCCGGAACCCGCAGACCGCTGGCGATGCTGCCGAGATTGCCGCCGTTCACCGCGACGAGATCCACGGTGCTCGGCGTCGACAGAACGTGCTTGTCCCAGCCGCTATCGTCCGGCCCCGCGGTTCCACTTTCGTTGAACCACACCTCCTGTATCGTGAGCCATACGTGCGAGTACTGCGCGGGAGTGTTGCCAGTGAGCGACATGTCGGTCTTGGCGCCGCAGCCGGCCAGCAGGCCGGCGGCGGCGAGGAGTGCGACGTGCAGGCGATGGTTCATGCCGGTCCCTGTGCAATGGCTGCCGGGGATGATGCTACGAAGCTCGCTCCCGCCGCAACGCGGCTGCGAGCAGGAGCTGTTTCGAATTGTCGACCCGTGGAGGGCGTCGCATCTTGGCAGCCGTCGCGCACTGGAGGTGCCCGGGTCGAGCCGCTAAAGCACCAGCTCTTCGAGGCAGGCTGCTGCGTCCGGTGGAGATTCGCAGCGACGATTTACCATTAACTGGCAGCCACGCCCACCAATGGGCCGTCGTCTCAGTTACGGCGCGCTCATGATTGCGTGCCGTACGGGCGCAAGCGGTGCATCCTCGATCAGCCTGACCGAGTTGCCCTCGGGCACTACGCCGAGCTCGTGCCACAGTGCCATCAGGTCGGGGGTGGTCGGAGTGTCCTTCATCTGCGCGTAGAGATCCTCGAGCGTCTTGGTGCCGACCGCGGCATCTCCGGTGCGCAGCACGCGCTCGATCGGCCAGTCGGTCGCGAGCCCGCCGCTCTCGCGCAGAATGGTGCGCAGTGCGTGCTGCAGCCCCAAGCGCAGCGCGGTGCGCCGCCGGATCTCGACATCGGCGAGCAGGCAGAACATCGCACCGCCCCAGTAGGTGCGCCCCCACGTGTGCGTGTGATCGAGACCGCGGTCGCCGGGCTCGGGCAGTCCGCGCCGCATGGCACGCATTTCCTCCGCCCACACGTCGACCTCGCTGCGGTTTCCCGCCTGCACGCGCGCGATGCCTTCGACGTAGGTCGCCACGCCCTCCGAAAGCCAGGCGTGCGCTTCGCCTGTGTCGGGGAGCGCGAGGTGCGTCATCTCGTGCACCAGCACCCAGTCGGCGAGCAGCTGCTCAGGCGTGACCTCGCGTCCGAGCTGCACACGAATGAAAGCATTGGGGTTGGCGAAGGTCTTACCGCCGTGCACACCGGCGCCATCCTGAGATATGAGGCGCAGCGTGAGCCGCGTGACCGGGAAGCGCCCATAATAGGCTGACACGATATCCGCGGAGCGCCGTACCCACTCCAGAATCTGCGGTGCTCCGCCGCCGTACGCGTTGCGCTCGAATTCGAGCTGCACTGAAGTGCCATCGACGCGCAACTCCTCCGCTGCGCTCGGCGCAGCGGCGAGAAGCAGCATGAGCGAGGCCAGCAGCACGGCGCGTGCACCGCCGGCAGCGGCGCGCACCCAGCTCGCGCTGCGCTCAGCGGGCGGTCTGTCCAAAGAGGATGCGTCTCGACTCCTCGGTGATGGTGTCCTGCGTGTTGACCGTGGCGGCCCTTGCGTAGGCGCGCACCGTTGCCGGTCGTTCGCGAATGCTCTCGAACCAGCGCCGCAGGTGCGGGAACTCCTCGAGGCGCTGTCCTTGCGCCTCATACGGCACGATCCACGGATAGCAGGCGATATCGGCGATCGAGTAGTCCCCCGCCAGGTAGCGACAATCGCTCAGACGTTGATTGAGCACGCCATAGAGCCGATTGGTCTCCTTCACGTAGCGATCGATGGCGTACGGAATCTTCTCCGGCGCGTAACGAGCGAAGTGGTGGTTCTGTCCGGCCATCGGACCCAAGCCCGCCATCTGCCAGAAGAGCCACTGCGTCACCTCGACCTGGCCGCGCACATCCCGCGGCAGAAGCTTGCCGCTTTTCTGGGCGAGGTACAGAAGAATCGCACCCGACTCGAAAACCGACAGCGTCTCGCCGCCATCGGTTGGCGCGTGATCGACGATCGCTGGGATGCGATTGTTCGGCGAGATCTTGAGGAACGCAGGCTCGAACTGGGCACCGCTTCCTATATTCACGGGAACGATGCGGTAGGGGAGGGAAGCTTCCTCCAGGAACATCGTGATCTTGTGACCGTTCGGTGTGGTCCAGTAGTAGAGATCGATCATCGTTCGCCCCGCGCAATGGCTGCGAGCAGAATCGCACGCGGCATCGGGTGGCGCGACGCTCCGGCGGGTTGCCACCGGATCCGTCTTTCGGGGTAGTCTCACAACACCATGTCAGGAAGCTCAGCAGCGTTGCAGGATGCGCATCGGGCGGTGCTGAGCGAGCTGCGCTCTCAAGGCTACGCATTGCTCGCGCCACCGGCTGCAGCGGCGGCGCTCGATCTAGAGCTCAGAGCGCTCGAGGCCTTGGCCGAAAGCTGGGAGCGGCTGCCGCGCGATGCTTACCTGCGCGATGGTGGCCACTATCGTGCCCGCCGCCACAGCTGCTTTGTGTATACCGTAGGCACGGGCCTGCTCGCCCCGGTGGCACAGCGTCCTCACTGGCAGCCGACCACCTACAACGCGCTGCACGGTGGCATGCTGCGCTGGTTCGAGCCGATCGAGCCCAAGGTGGCCACCGCTGCTGCCTTCCGGCAACTACTGGAGGCGCTCGGGGCGCTCTTCGCACAGCTGCTGCCGGTCGAGCGTTGGTACATCGAGGCGCATCAGTTCCGTATCGACACACGCGGGGGCATCGGCCGGCCGACGCCCGAAGGGGCGCACCGCGATGGCGTCGATTTCGTGGCCGTGGTTCTGGTCAGCCGGCGGGCGCTGCGTGGCGGGGAGACGCGCGTGTTCGAGGCGCACGGGAACCGT
>Ga0310811_10011493_pt1 | contig 11486 bp, 9 predicted proteins | sample YCmetagenome_FD_207642 | JGI IMG/M metagenome (GOLD analysis project Ga0310811, IMG submission 207642) | Soil microbial communities from experimental microcosm in Duke University, North Carolina, United States - YC | ecosystem: Engineered > Artificial ecosystem > Soil microcosm > Unclassified ... | reverse complement strand
GTAAGGGTGAAACGGTGCGGTAAGAGCGCACCAGCGCCCACGGTGACGTGGGCGGCTCGGTAAACCCCACCCGGAGCAAGGTCGAGAAGGGCCGGACACCGTCCGGCCCGCGCAGATGCCTGAGGGCGGCCCGCCCGAGTCTGCGGGTAGACCGCTGGAGGTGCGCGGCGACGCGCACCGTAGATGGATGGTCGCCCATCGCCTTTCGAGGCGTGGACAGAACCCGGCTTACAGACCGGCTCGCCGCCCGCGAAGCATGGAGCATGGAGCGCGTGACCTCAGGGGTCACGTGCTCTACGTGACTGAGGTGACCGCTTCAGCTTCACCACGCGGCCGACCCCCGAAGACGGACGGAGCTGAGCATGGCCGAGGCTCCCACGCCGCTGGTGAAGAAGCTGGGCATCAAGCCGGGCCATCGTGTCGCCGTGCTGAATCCGCCCTCGGACTTCCTGGCGACGCTCGGTCAACTGCCGGAGGATGTAGAGCTCTTCGATGCGTTGGACGCCGTGGACCGGCTCGACATCGTGCTCTGGTTCGGTACGGAGCGCGCTGGTCTTGAACGGATCGTGAGCGACGTGCGCGGCGTGCTGACGCAGGACGGCGGTCTGTGGATCGGCTGGCCGAAGCGTGCGTCGAAGATCCCGACCGAGGTGACCGACGACATTGTGCGCGACGTGGCGCTGCCGACCGGCCTGGTGGATAACAAAATCTGCGCGATCGACGCGTCCTGGTCAGGCATTCGCCTCGTGCTGCGTCGCGAGCTGCGGACCCGTTGAGGGCTCCACGTCGCGCCAGAGCGTCTCGCCCTTGACCCACCAGGCGAATCCGAACGCGAACGTGGCGAGCGCCTCGCACCAGAACAGCGGATGCACCGCGTCGATGAAGGACTGCGGCGCGAACGACGAGAGTCCGGCGAGCGCGATGAAGGCCAGCATCACCACGGCGCACAGCCGGTAGACGAAGTTCCGCGTGGTCTTCTGCGGAGTGCGTTCGGCCGCCGCGACATCGGAGCGCGTGAACAGCAGCAGGCTCATCAGGGCCATCGCGATCAGGAAGCAGGCCGCGAACACGACGTGCAGCACGCCGGTGACCCGCGCCAGTCCGGACGGATCCGGCGGCACCGGCGGGCAGAACGCGACACCGATGGCGAACGCTCCGGCCAACGTCGCGAAGATGCCGTCCCAGTACTGGTAGCGGTAGCAGATCAGGAACACGCCGATCGCACACAGCGCGCCGACGAACGGGTTCCGCATGTCCGTGTAGTAGTAGCTGCTGACCGACGGCAGCAGCTCCCACTTCCCGGTCGTGATCGAGTAGCCGAGCGGCAGGACGATCGGCAGCAGCGCGCCGATGAGCCCGATCGCGCGGCGCAGGAAGAGGTAGGAAACGGCCAGCTCCACGGGGCGGTGATGCCCGCTGACAGAGCGCTTAGTCCTGGTCGCTCTCAGTTCTCCAGATGCGCGCTGTCGTTGAGCCGTGCGAGCCGCCAGCGCACGGGGAGCCGTCCGCGCTGCATGTCCCAGGGCGTCGCCGGATCGTCGTCGGTGAGCCACTCGGTGATCGAGGCGCGGCCGATCTCGACGTCGAAGTCGCGGTACAGCGGCAGCGAGCCGAACGCGATCAGTGACGCCTCGACGGACTCCTTGTGCATCACCGCTATCACGGTCCCGCCGGAGTGCTTCGCGGCCAGGGCGGTGAGTGCGCGGCCGACCCGGGCGACGAGCTCGGCCCAGGACTCGTTGCCCTCCTCGAAGGGTGTGAACACGCCGCCGTCCGGCCGGCCCGCCTCGTCCCGGTGCTGGAACTCGGTGCGGATCCGCTCCCAGCTCAGCCCGTCCAGCGAGTCGTCGAGGTGGTAGCTGCACAGCCCGCACTCGTGTACCGGGGCCAGCGGCGGGAAGGCGTCGGCGAGGATGTTCGCGGTCTGCGCCGCGCGCCGGACCGTCGAGCTGTACACGGCGTCCGGCTTGACCCCGCTCGCCGCCAGCCGGTCCCGCAGCCGCAGCACCTGCTCCAGGCCGAGTTCGGTCAGTCCGCGGCACGCGCGCGGCCCGGCGTACACGCCGTCGGACTTGCTGTACGAGTCGCCGTGGCGGATCAGGAGCATGCGCGTCGTTGACACGGTCCGATCATGCCACTTTTCCCCTGCTGTCACGCAAGATTTCCGATCGGCGCGCCTTGACAGTGCCCTGAGCTGGTGACAACGTTGTCATCACCCGGTCGCCCGCACCGGGACGCCAGTGCACCTTCCCCGTTCCACCCCCGCTCGGCCGGGCCCGCCCACCCCTGCGCCCGGCCAGGAAGGAACCGCGCACCATGGCACAGAATCCGGCACAACGGCGTGCCCTCGCCCTGCTCGGTACGGCCGCGCTCGCGCTCGCCGCGGCCTCGGCGGTCCCGGCCGCGGCCGCGAGCCGCGCCGCCGTCGTCTCGAACCCGGCGTCGCTCGTCAACCCGTTCATCGGCACCACCAACCAGGCCGACGACTTCCCCGGCGCCGACGACCCCTTCGGCATGGTCCAGTGGAGTCCGGACACCCCGAGCCGCCCCGACGGCGGCGGCTACGAGTACAACGACTCGTCCATCACCGGCTTCAGCCTCACCCACCTGTCCGGACCCGGCTGCTCCGGCGAGGGCGACGTGCCGATCCTGCCGACGGTCGGATCGGTGAACACGGGCGCCACGGACTCCTTCTCGCACAGCAACGAGAGCGCGTCCCCCGGCTACTACTCCGTGCAGACCTCGAACGGCGTGACCACGCAGCTGACCGTGACCCCGCGCACCGGCATGGCCTCGTTCACGTTCCCGTCCACGACGCAGGCCAACCTGATCTTCAAGCTCAACGCCAGCGCCAACAGCGACTCAAACACGCAGTTCAACGTCGTGAGCAGCACCGAGGTCAGCGGCCAGGTCACCAGCGGCGGCTTCTGCGGCGCCAGCGCGTCGTACACGGTCTACTTCGACATGGTCTTCAACACTCCGTTCGCCACCAACGGATCCCAGGCGGTCGCGGCCGCGACGAAGGCCCCCGCCGAGGCGAAGAACACGCACACGCTGCACGGCGTGCTGCCCAAGGCGAAGGACAACGCTGTCACGCCGAAGGCCTCGGCGAACGACGGCTACGTCACCTTCAACACGACCTCGAACCAGACCGTGCTCGCTAAGGTCGGCGTCTCCTTCGTCTCGATCGCCAACGCGACGCAGAACCGGACGACCGAGAACCCGAACTGGGACTTCGCGTCCACGAAGGCGGCCGCGGCGACCGCGTGGAACAACGTGCTCGGCCGGATAGGCATAGCCGGCGGCACGTCCGCGCAGCAGACCGTCTTCTACACTGCGCTGTACCACGCGTCGCTGCACCCGAACATCATCAGCGACACGAACGGCCAGTACCCCGGCTTCAACGGCTCCGTGCACAGCGTCGACTCGGGCCACTCCGCCGAATACGGCAACTACTCCGGCTGGGACATATACCGGTCCCAAGCCCAGCTCGAAGGCCTGATAGACCCGGCCGCCGCCTCCGACACCGCACAGTCGATGGTCGACGACTACACGCAGACCGGCATCTTCCCGAAGTGGTCCGAGGACAACGGCGAGACGTACGTCATGGTCGGCGACCCGGCGGACTCGATCATCGCGGACTACTACGCGTTCGGCGCCCGCAACTTCGACACGGCCACCGCGCTCAAGGACATGGTCGCCGAGGCCACCAACGCCAACAATGACCGGCCGGGACTGACGTACCTCGAACAACTCGGCTACCTGCCCTCGAACGGTAGTTACGGCTGCTGCAACTTCTACGGGCCGGCCGCGACCACGCTCGAATACAACACGGCCGACTTCGCGGTCTCCGCACTCGCCGGAGCGCTCGGCGACACGTCGGACCAGACCGCCATGGCGAACCGTGCGCAGGACTGGCAGAACGAGTTCGACCACAACAGCGGATTCATCCAGCCGCGCGACTACTCGGGCAGCTGGACGTCCGGGTTCAGCGCGTCCTCGGGATCGAACTTCGTCGAGGCCGACTCCTGGATCTACACGCCGATGGTCCCCTTCAACGTGCACGGCCTGGCCACGGCGATGGGCGGCAACTCCGCGCTCGACACGTACCTCGACACCGTGCTCTCCTCGCTGAGCGGCAGCAACGGATACGCCGACTTCAGCAACGAGCCGTCGTTGGAAATCCCGTGGGAGTACGACTACACCGGCGAGCCGTACAAGACGCAGTCAGTCATCCGGCAGATCCAGGACCAGATCTGGACCGACGCGCCCGGCGGCCTCGCGGGCAACGACGACCTCGGCGAGATGAGCGCGTGGTACGTCTGGTCCGCGCTCGGCATGTACCCGGAGACTCCGGGAACCGCCGACCTCGCGCTCGGCTCGCCGCTGTTCACACAGGAGGTCGTCACGCTGCCGAGCGGCAACACCCTGACGGTCAACGGCAGTGGCGCTGCGGACAACGCGCCTTACGTGCAGTCCGCGACCTGGAACGGCTCCGCCTGGAACAACGCGTACGCGCCGAGCGGGGCGATCAGCAGCGGCGGCACGCTCAACTTCACCCTCGGCACGTCCGCGAACACGAGCTGGGCCAACGCCGCGAGCGCCGCGCCGCCCTCGTACGCCGGCAACCCCACGTACACGGACATCGGCATCTCGGCGGACTCCTCGTCGTCGAGCGCTGACTTCGACGGCGTCGGCTACAGCTACTCGGCCTCCGCGCTCAGCAGCGCCGGGATCACGCCCGGCTCGACGGTCACGTCCAACGGCGTCTCCTTCACCTGGCCGAACGTGTCCTCGGGCCAGCCGGACAACTACGAGGCGAACGGACAGACCGTCGCGGCCACCGGATCCGGGGCGATCTCCTTCCTCGGCTCGGCGACCAACGGACCGTCCACCGGCACGGCCGTCGTGCACTACACGGACGGCAGCACCCAGAACGTGCCGATCTCGTTCAGCGACTGGACGTTGAACGGCGGCGGCTCCTCCGCGCTGGCCGCCGACTCGACCGTCGCGACGATGAGCTACCGGAACCAGTCGGGCGCCTCGTCCAACAGCGTCTCCACCTACCTGTTCGCGACCAAGCCGATGAACCTTTCCAGCGGGAAGACGGTCTCGAGCGTCACCCTGCCGTCCAACGTCGCGTCCGGCGGCCTGCACGTGTTCTCGATCGGGTTCGGCTCCGCGGCGTCCCCGGCGGTCGGCGCGGTCTACTCCGGCGTCTCGTCCGGCGTGCTCAGCGGCCTGTGCCTGGACGACAACGGCGGCGGTTCGAGCAACGGCACGCACATCCAGATCTACACCTGCAACGGATCCGCCGCGCAGCAGTGGACCATCGCGGCCAACGGCACGATCCAGGTCGAGGGCGGGTGCATGGACGTGAGCAACGGCGGCACCGCCAACGGCACGGTCGTCCAGTGGTACACCTGCAACGGCACCGGTGCGCAACAATGGCAGGTGGGAGCGAGCAACTCTCTGATGAATCCGCAGTCCGGCAAGTGTCTGGACGACCCCAACTCGACCACGACGACCGGCACACAGCTGCAGCTCTACACCTGCAACAACACCGGCGCCCAGAACTGGACGCTGCCCTAGCTGCAAATTCTTAGCTGTCGCGTTCGCGTCCTGTGAACGCGCATGACTTATGGTGACTCGCAACAGTGAGCCCGAGTGACCGCCTTGGAGGCCCAGGAGTGATCCGTTCGTCCGCCCCGACCAGCCAGCGTTCCGGTCGCGCCACGATGAATGACGTCGCGGCCCGGGCGGGCGTGAGCCTCAAGACGGTCTCCCGGGTGGTCAACGGCGAGCCCGGCGTGCTCCCGGCCACCGCGGAGCGGGTGGCCCGGGCGATCGCCGACCTGGGCTTCCGCCGCAACGACTCGGCGCGGCAGCTGCGCACCGGCCGCGCGGCGGGCATCGGGCTCATCCTGGAGGACGTCGCCGACCCCTTCTACTCGGTGCTCACCCGCGCCGTGGAGCAGGTGGTGCGGGACAACGACTGCCTGCTGCTGACCGGCTCCTGCGACGACGACCCCGATCGCGAGCAGGAGCTGGCCATGGCGCTGTGCGAGCGCCGGGTGGACGGCCTGGTGATGGTCCCGGCCGCCACCGACCACTCGTACCTGGCGCACGAGATCAAGGCCGGGGTCCCGGTCGTCTTCGTGGACCGCCCGCCGATCAACCTCGCCGCCGACGTGGTCCTCGCGGACAACGTCGGCGGCGTGCGCGACGGCGTGCGCCACCTGGTCAGCGGCGGACACCGGCGGATCGCCTACCTCGGCGACGACCCGGCGATCTACACCGCCCGGGAGCGGCTCACCGGCTACCGCAGCGCGCTCGCGGCCGCCGGGATCCCGCTGGACGAGAGCCTGGTGGTGATGGGCAAGGCCGAACCGGTGGCCGTGCGCGCGGCGCTGGACCGGCTGCTGTCCCAGCCGGACGCCGCGACCGCGCTGTTCTGCGGCAACAACCGGCTGACCACGGCCGTGCTGCGCGAGCTGTCCGGCCGGGTGGACCGGCCCGCGCTGGTCGGCTTCGACGACTTCGAACTCGCCGACCTGATCTCGCCCGGACTCACCGTCGTCGCCCAGGACCCGGCCGGGCTCGGCCGCGTCGCCGCGACGCTGCTGTTCGACCGCCTCGCCGGGCTCTCCGACGCGCCGCGCCGTGTCGTGCTGCCCACGGTGCTCATCCCGCGCGGCTCGGGGGAACTCCCGCCGCGCTGAGTCGGCATACTTACGGGGATGAACACTTACACGTCCCCGATGAAGCGCGTGGAGCCGCCGCAGGTCGCGTCCGAGCGCGACGCGCTGACCGGCTGGCTCGACTACCACCGTGCCGAACTGCTCGCGAAGCTCGACGGGCTCACCGACGAGCAGGCCGACCGCCGCATCGTGCCCTCGCTGACCACCCTGCACGGGCTGCTGCGGCACCTGACCAAGGTCGAGTACGCCTGGTTCGTGCGCTACATCGAGGCGAGCGACGAGCCCGGCCCCTTCGGCTGGCCCGAGCGGCAGGACGGCGACTTCCTGCTGGACGACGGCGCCACGGTCGAGCAGGACGCCGCGCGATTCGTGGCCGCAGTCGAGCGCAGCCGCGAGATCTTCGCCCGGGTCGAGTTGGACGACGTGCGCACGCACCCGCGCTTCGGCGACATCGACGTGCGCTGGATCATGGTCCACATGCTCGAGGAGTACGCGCAGCACAACGGCCACGCCGACATCCTGCGCGAGCTGATCGACGGCGTCACGCAGTCGTAGGTCCAAAGGCCTAGGCCGGGCTCGGCCATGGGCCCGAGGTGCGCCGGGGAGCCCGCTTCCTAGAGTCCCCTCATACGGATTCTTACTCGAGGAGGGCTCCCATGAGGGCGATCGTGGTGCGTGAGTTCGGCGGTCCGGAAGTGCTGCGGATCGAGGAGGTCCCGGACCCGGTGCCGGGCGCGGGCGAACTGCTCGTACGGGTGGCGGCGGCCGGGATCCAGTTCGTCGAGACGCAGGCGAGAACCGGTGTGCTGCAGGGCTTCTCCCCGGTGGCGCCCAAGTCGCTGCCGTGGATCCCGGGCCGCGAGGTCGCGGGCGAGGTCATCGGGGCGGGGGACGGCGTGACCGGCGACTGGATCGGCCGCCGCGTACTGGGCAACACGGCCCCCTTCGGCGACTCCCTCGGCGGCGGCTACGCGGAACTGGCCGTGATCCCGGCCGACGGCGCGACCGAACTCCCGGACTCCCTCGACAACGCCGACGCGGTCTCGCTCCTCGGCACCGGCCGCACGGCCCTCGGACTCGTCGAACTGTCCGAGGTCGGCAAGGGCGACACCGTGCTGGTCGAGGGCGCGACGGGAGCGGTCGGCGTGCTGAGCATGCAACTCGCGCACGCGGCGGGCGCCGAGCGGGTCATCGCCCTCGTGCGTGGCGCGGAGAAGGCGGGGCTGGCGAAGGACTTCGGTGCGGACGTCACCATCGACACGTCCGCCGACGACTGGCCCACGCAGGTCCACGCGGCCGCTCCCGAGGGCGTGAACGTGGTCTTCGACGGCGTCGGCGGCGAACTCGGCGCGACGACGTTCGACCTCGTGGCCCCCGGCGGCCGCTTCGTGATCTTCGGCTTCTCCAGCGGCGCGATGACCAAGATCGACCCGGACCACGCGGCCGAGCGCGGCGTCAGCATCCTGTCGTACTTCGGCGCCCCCGCCGCCACCGGCCCGCGCAGCCCGCAAACGCAGGTCCGCCAGGCCCGCGACGTCTTCACCGCCGTAGCCGAGGGCCGCGTCCGCACGCTGGTCGGCACCCGCTTCAAGCTCGACCAGGCCGCCGAAGCCCACGCTGCGATCGCGGCCCGCCGCACCACCGGCAAGACCGTCCTGGAGCCGTGACCCCCGAATAATCCAGTGATCTTCATCCCTTGATCCGGATAGCATTCTCCTCCCAGACCTAGTGGAGGTAGAGCCCGGATGTCCGGAGCACTCGGAGCAAAGGCCCAGGTGGACGCGGCGGTGGCGGAGGCCATGGCACGCGTGCTGCCGCGCGACCTGGCCGCCGGGGACCCGCTCGTCCGCCGCTCCGACCGGGCCGACTACCAGTCCAACGCAGCGCTCGGCCTCGCGAAGCGGGCGGGGATCGCGCCGCGCGAACTGGCGCAGTCCCTGCTCGAATCGCTCCCGGCCGACAACCTGCACGCGGAACTGTCCGGCCCCGGATTCCTGAATCTCACGCTCACCGATGCCGCGCTCTGGCACGTCGTCGCCGGCCGCCTCGCCGACGAGCGGATGGGAGTCGGGACTCCGGGGCACGGCTCGCGGACCCTGGTCGACTACTCCGGCCCGAACATCGCCAAGCAGCTGCACGTCGGCCACATCCGGAGCACCGTCATCGGCGACGCGCTCGTCCGTGTCCTGACATACCTCGGCGCGGACGTCGTCAAGGTCAACCACCTCGGCGACTGGGGCACGTCGTTCGGCAAGCTGATCCAGTACCTCGACGAGCACACCGAACTGTCCCTCGACGGCATCGACCTCGACGTACTCGACGACGTCTACAAGGCCGCGCAGCAGCAGTTCGAAGCCGACCCCGAATTCGCGACCAGGGCCCGGGCCAGGGTCGTCGAACTGCAGGCCGGCGACGAGGCGACACTCGCCGCGTGGCACAAGCTGGTCGAGGTCTCCACGGACGCGTTCCAGGCCCTCTACCAGCGGCTAGGCATCCTGCTGACCGCCGAAGACGCGACGCCCGAGTCCTTCTACAACCCCTGGCTGGACGACGTCGTATCAGAACTCGACGCCAAGGGCATGCTCACCGAATCCGACGGCGCCCTATGCGTGTTCCTGGACGGCGTAGCGGACTCCGAAGGCGAACCGCTGCCGCTGATCGTGCGCAAATCAGACGGCGGATACGGCTATGCGGCCACCGACCTGGCCGCCGTCCGGTACCGGGTCGGCGAGCTCAAGGCGACCAGGATGCTGTACGTCATCGACTCGCGGCAGGCGCTGCACCTGCGGATGGTCTTCGAAACCGCCCGCCAAGCAGGCTGGCTGCCGAACAACGTCGAGGCGGCACACATCCCCTTCGGCACAATCCTCGGCACCAACGGCCGGCCCTTCAAGTCCCGCTCCGGCAGCACCCCGCGCCTGAAAGAGCTCCTAGACGCCGCAATCGAAGGCGCCCAGGCAGTCGTGGCGGAAAAGAGCGCCGACCTCCCACCCGCCGAATTCGACCACGTAGTCCAAGCCGCCGGAATCGGTGCCGTCAAGTACGCCGACCTCTCCAACGCGCGCGTCAAGGACTACGTCTTCGACCCTGAGCGGATGGTCTCCCTGACCGGAAACACCAGCGTCTACCTGCAATACGCCCACGCCCGGGCCTGCTCCATCCTCCGCAAGGCCGACGAGAGCACGCCGGTCGTGGACGCCACCCTCCCCACCCACCAAGCCGAACGCGCCCTGATCCTCACCCTAGACGAATTCGGCGCCGTCCTAGCCGACGTAGGCGAAACACTAGAACCGCACCGGCTCTGCACCTACCTATTCGAGCTAGCCAAGGCCTTCAACGACTTCTGGCAGAACTGCCCCATCCTCAAGGCCGAAAGCGCCGCACTGCGCGCCAACCGGATCGCACTCACCCGACTAACCCAGCGCACCCTGTCCACCGGCATCGCCCTACTGGGCATCGAAGCCCCCCACCGGCTCTAAGCCCTACGAACAGCGCGGCGACTCTCAGCCCCAAGGACTATGATCCCGCCCATGATCGCAGGACGAGACCTAGGCCTGATCGGACTCCCGAACGCGCGCGACCTAGGCGGCTACCCGGCCGCCGACGGTCGCGCCGTACGCGCAGGCCTGCTCCTGCGCTCCGAGGCACTGACGAACGCCACCGCCGACGACGTGACCACCATCCAGCAGATGGGGGTCGGCACCGTCGTAGACCTGCGCGGCGACAGCGAGATCAGCACCTTCGGCGAAGGCCCCTGGACCGGCCGCCGCGTGCACGTGCCCACCGCCGACCTCACGCAGGCCATCTTCGCCAAGATGATGCACGCGGGCCCGGACGGCGAGCCCCTGGCCGAGGACGACGTCTACAAGGTCATGCTCGACATGTACCGCCAATTCGTCTCCGACGACTCCTGCCGCGCCGCCTACGCCACCGCGCTGGAACTCGTCACCGACCAGGCGAAGCAGGCCACGCCGATCCTCTTCCACTGCACCGCAGGCAAAGACCGCACCGGCTGGCTAGCCGCAATCCTGCTCACTGCCCTAGGCGCCGACCGCGAGACCGTCTACGAGGACTACCTCCTGACCAACCACCGCGCCACCGAAGGCCGCGGCGCCGAATCAAGAGCCAAGCTCCTAGCCCTACTCCGCCAAATGGTAGGCACCCGCCAACCCATCGCCCCCCTCCTAGACGTCCGCCGCGAGTACCTAAAAGCCGCCTTCGACGAGGCCGACGCCAAATACGGCTCCTTCGACGCCTACCTCCAAGAAGCCCTAAACGCCAACATCCCCCAACTCCGCGCCGCCCTACTCGCCTAGCGCATTAGTCCCTATCGCCGCCCCACCGCGATCGACATCGTAGTAAGCGAGCTCTAACCAGCGGCTCCGCTTACAACCAGCCCTACCTACGTTGCCGGCACTACGCTCGTCCCTCGCTCCGCACCGGCTCCTACGTCCGGGCACCCGCCCACCCGCCCTAGCCTTCGGGGCGCTACCTACGCTCCCTCGTACCTCGGTCACTACGTCCGCGCCCCTGCGGCGTTTGTGTGTCTCCCGCTTCCGTTCGGGGTCGGGAAACGATAAGAGTCAAAATCGCCTCCGGCGGGCCGGCTCGGACAGCACCCAACAACACCGCCCGGCTGCGGTTGGTCTGGTTGGTGGGGTGGGGTTCGGTTGGGGTGCTCTCCTCGCCTGGCACCGAAGGCGACCAGGAACCCGCCGGGGCCGCAAACAGCGACGGCTCGTGTTGGTGTAAATATCTGCTTCGCTGTTTGCAGCCCCGACAGAA
>Ga0310811_10011492_pt1 | contig 11486 bp, 6 predicted proteins | sample YCmetagenome_FD_207642 | JGI IMG/M metagenome (GOLD analysis project Ga0310811, IMG submission 207642) | Soil microbial communities from experimental microcosm in Duke University, North Carolina, United States - YC | ecosystem: Engineered > Artificial ecosystem > Soil microcosm > Unclassified ... | reverse complement strand
CACGGCGGTGCCTTCGTCGCCTGCGATGCTCAGCGCGGAGAGCCGGTTGCCGTTACGGAGCTCGGCCACGTAGTCGGCCAGCCCGGACGGCGGCGACTTGGCCAGGTTGGCGGCGGCGATCCGCAGGGCCAGCGGCAGATACGCGCACAGCCGGGCCAGCTCCGTCGAGGCCGGCACGTCCTTGAGGTCCGGCCCGAGGACGGCGCTGAGCAACTGTCTGGACTCGTCCGGCGTGAGCGGCTCCAGCAGCACGGTCTCCACGTGGGGCAAACGGTTGCGCAGGTCGTTGCGGCTGGTCACGAGCACCGCGCAGCCTTCGGGCGGCGGCAGCAGCGACCGGATCTGGTCAGCTGCGGCGGCGTTGTCCAGCACGATCAGAATGCGCTTGCCCGCGACGAGGCCACGGAAGGTCGCCGCCTGATGGTCGACGTCGATCGGGATCTGCTCCGGCGGCACGCCCATCGCCCGTAGGAACCGGGACAGCACCTGCGCGGTGCTCAGCGCGGGGCCGAGAGCATAGCCGCGGAGATTGGCGTAGAGCTGGCCGTCGGGGAAACGAGGCCGCAGCCGATGCGCGAGGTGGACGACGAACGCGGTCTTGCCGACGCCGGGCGGCCCCATCACCGCCACCGGGCCGTCGGGCGTGCCGAGGTCGAACCGGGCCACCAGCTCGTCGATCAGCTCCTCGCGGCCGACGAAGTCGGCGATGTCGGCCGGCAGCTGCGAGGGCACGACCACCGGCCGTGCCGCCTCGGCGGCCAGCGGCGCGGTCAGCTCGGGATCGTTGCGCAACATGGCCTGGTGCAACCGGCGTAGCGGCTCGCCGGGGTCGATGCCCAGCTCGTCGGCCAGATAGCCGGCCACGCCCCGGTACGCCGCGAGCGCGTCGGCCTGCCGGCCGCTGCGGTGCAGGGCCAGCATCAGCTGGCCCCAGAACGGCTCCCGCGCCGGGTGCTTGGCCGTGAGCGACTGGAGCTCGGCGATCAGCGCCTGGTGCCGGCCGCGCTGGAGGTCGATGTCGATACGTCGTTCCAACACCTGGAGGTGCTGCTCGACCAGCTGCGGCACGACGTTGCGCTGCAACTCCTCCGACGGCACGTCGGACAGCGGGGCCCCGCGCCACAGCTGGAGGGCCTCGTCCAGGGCGGCCGCCGCGGCGGCCAGGTCGCCGGCGTCACCGGCCCGCGTGCCCTCGTCGGACAGCTCGCGGAACCGCTCCAGGTCCACGGATCCGGGCGGCACGTCGATGTAGTAGCCCTCAGGTGCGGTCCGCACCAGGGCCGGGTCGCCGAGGGTCTGCCGCAGCCGCAGCACGTACGTCTGGAGTGTGCCCTTGGCCCGGGCCGGCGGATTGCCGGCCCACAGCCGCTCGACCAGCGCGTCCACCGGAACCACCCGATTGGCCCGCAGCAGCAGGCTGGCCAGCAGGGTGCGGTGCTTGGCGGCACGGATCGGCACCGGCCGGCCGGCCAGCGACACCTCGAGCGGTCCGAGGATGCGGAAGCGCATGTCGGTGGACATGCCAGCCTCCTCTCGGCCGTGCAGTTGTGGTTCAGCCTAGGAGCGTGCCGCGGTGTCCACTAGCGAAAACGAAACTTCCCGCCGGTGATCGTCGGAGTCTAGTTCGGTGACGGCGCGAGTCCCATCGCGGACAGCAGCCGCCCGGCCTCCGCGTCGTGCTGTTCGGCCGCCACGGCATCGCCCGCGACCCGGTATGCCGAGGCGAGCAGCGCCAGCGCGCGGGGCTCCCACAGCCGCAGGCCGGTCTTGCGCAGCAACGCCAACGCCCGCTCGCCGAAGTCGACGGCGGCGTCAGGTTCCGCGCGCCGCAGATGCACGTGCGCCTGCGCGAGAAGCGCCCGGCCCTGGCACAGCCGCAGTTCGTGCCGGGCGGTCAGCTCCACCGCCTCCTCGGCGTGGGCCAGCGCCTGCTGGTCGTCGCGCATCGCGTAGGTCAGCCCGATCAGCGCCTCGACCTCGCCGAACCGCAGGTCGCGCTGGCGGCTCAGGTCCAGCGCCTGCCGGTAGTGCTCGATCGCCTCGGCCGGGCGGCCGCCGACCAGGGCGACGTCGCCGAGGGTGTTGAGCGCGTCGATCCGCGAACGGAACATGCTGGGCGAGTCGGCCAGCTCCAGCGCGGTCGCGGCCATCCGCTCGGCCTCGTCCTGGCGGCCGAAGTCCAGCCGCACCAAGGCCATCGCGTTGAACAGCCCGGACTCGCTCTCCTGGTTGCCCAGCCGGCGGCTCATCGCCACGCCGTGCTCGAAGTACTCCTCGACGGCCTCGAACCGGCCCATGTGCCGGCTGAAGTTGAGCAGGTTGTTGAGGCAGTTCACCTCGCCGTGCTCGATGCCGAGCTCGGCGCAGATGGCCCTGGCCCGGGCCAGGTAGCCGAAGCCCTCCTCGGTCTCGCCCAGGCTGACCTGCACCAGCCCCAGGTTGAACAGCACCGGGGCGAGCCGGGTCGGCTCGCCCTCGGCCAGCTCCATGGCGTCGGCGAAGCGGGTGGCGGCGCCGTCGAGGTCGCCCATTTCGGACAGCGCGATGGCCAGGTTGGTCAGCGCCGAGTACTCGCCGACCCGCAACCCCGTGCGGCGGAAGACATCCAGCGCGCGGGCGAAGCCGTCGGCGGCCTCGTTGGCCCGGCCGCGGCTCCAGTCCAGCGCCGCCCGGTTGTAGCGCATCGCCGCCTCGGCCAGAGCGTCCTCGGCCTCGGCCGCGGCGGCCAGACCGGCCTGCGTGACCAGCTGCCACTCGGTGGCCAGCCGCTGCGCGTAGAAGAAGCCGCGCAGCGAGTCCACCAGCTGCCAGACGATCTCGCCGCGGCCCTGCTGGATCAGCGGCACGAGATTGGGCAGCTCGGCGGTCATCCAGTCCAGCGCCTCGTCACGGTCGCCGAACCGGCCGGGGCCCTGGCGCGGCGGCAACGGCACCAGGCTCGGCACCTCGGGCCCGAGCAACCCGGCGGCCTCGGCGACGGCGTGCAAGTAATAGGTGTGGAGCCGGGACAGCGCCCGGTCCTCCGGCTCGGCCAAGGCCCGCTCGTGCGCGTACACGCGGAGCAGGTCGTACGCCTGATAGCGGCCGGGAGCCAACTGCTGCACCAGGTTCGCGGCGGCGAGCTGGTCGAGCAGTCGTCGGGCCTGCTCCGGCGGGCAGTCGGCCAGCGCCGCCATCGCCGCCGGCGTGAGGTCCTGGCCCGGCGCCAGGCCGACCAACCGGAAGGCCCGCTTGGCCGGTTCGGCCAGCGCCTCATAGGAAAGGTCGAAGGCGGCGCGGACGGTCACCGTCTCGTCCCCGTCGGCGGCCAGCGCGGCCAGCCGGCTGCCCTCGCGCAGCCGGACCAGCTGCTCGGCCAGCCGCGGCTGGTCGTCGCCGATCATGTTGGCGGCGGCGATCCGCAGCGCCAGCGGCAGATGCGTGCACAGCTCGGCCAGCTCGGCGGCGGCCGCCGGCTCGACCCGGACCACCTCGTCACCAAGGATCCGGGCCAGCAGGGTGTGCGACTCGACCGGGGTGAGGCCGCCGACATGGACCCGGCTCGCACCCTGCTCGGCGACCAGCCCGCGCAACGCGTCCCGGCTGGTGATCAACACCGCGCAGCCGGAGTCGCCGGGCAGCACCGGGCGGATCTGGCCGGGGCGGGCGGCGTTGTCCAGCACGATGAGCATTCGCTTGCCGGTCAACAGGGAGCGCAGCGCGGCCGACTGCTCGTCGAGCTCGGTCGGCACGTCGTCGGCGGCCACGCCCAGCGCCCGCAGGAACCGGGCCAGCACCTGGTCCGGGCCGAGCGCCGGGCCGCGGGCGTGGCCACGGAGGTCGACGAACAGCTGGCCGTCGGGGAACCGGGACCGCAGCCGGTGCGCGACGTGCACGGCCAGCGCGGTCTTGCCGGTGCCGGGCGGTCCGGTCAGCACCACCACCGGGGTCGCGGTCGGCTCGGCCGGCGCCAGCCGCTCGGCGACCAACGCCGCGACCGCCGACCGGCCGACGAAGTTGATCACCTCCGGCGGCAGCTGGGCCGGCACGGAAGCCTTGGCCCCCAACGGGCTTCGCAGGCTCGGATGGTCGGACAGCACGGCCTGGTGCACGCGCAGCAGCTCGGCGCCGGGGTCCACCCCGAGCTCGTCGGAGAGGTACTCGTACACCTCTCTATATACGTGCAGTGCGTCGGCGCGGCGGCCGGAGCGGTAGAGGGCGGTCATCAGCTGGGCCCAGATCCGCTCGCGGGCCGGGTTGGCGTCGGCCAGCTCGCGCAGCTCCGGCACCAGCTCCTCGTGCCGGCCGAGGGTGAGACCGGCGTCGATGCGGCGCTCACGGGCATCCATCCACTCGGCCTCGAGGCGGTTGATCTCGTTGTGCCGCAACGGATCCAGCGGCACGCCGGCCAGCACCGGCCCGCGCCAGAGCCGGACCGCCTCGGTCAGCAGGGTCCAAACGGTCGCCGGATCCTCGATCTCACGGGCCCGAACGAGCAGCTCGCGGAACCGGGTGGCGTCCAGCGCGCCGGCCGGCACGTCGAGCGCGTAACCGTCCTGGGCGGTGCGCAGCGCGCAGGCCGGGCCGAGCTGCTGGCGCAGCCGCATGACGTAGGTCCGCAGCGTGTTGCGCGCGCCGGCCGGCGGCCGCTCGCCCCAGACCACGTCCACCAGCTCGGCCGCGGAGACCGCGCGGTTGGCCCGCAGCAGCAGCGAGCCGAGCAGCAGCCGCTGCTTGGCCGCCGGCAGCGGCCGGACCACTCCGTCGACGAGGACCTCGAGCGGGCCGAGCACGCGGAACTCGATCTCGCCCGCCATCGGCGCCCCTCCCCTCGACCGTCGGTGTCGCCCCAGAGCCTAGCGGGCCGTGACTTGGCGCTGGATCGATACAGCTTCTGCCGCGCAAGGGTTTTCCGGGCAACTTTTCGGTTGCGCGAAGGCCGGGGGATTTGGCCTAAACCACGTGACCCACACCTCACGTTGGGTGATCGATCTCGACTTGGAAACGGCCAGATAACGACGGTCTGACCTGCATAAACAGGGGTGATCGGCCCAGGTTGCGCCGCGTTACTGTGATGACGGTCACATCCATCAGCATTTGGTGTTCGCTGATTCGTTACCTAGTGTCGCTTCTCGGCCGACCCGAAACGGCTGGCAGTACCCGAGGGACCGAAGCGCCAAACCCTGTTCGGCGGTCCCCCGGCACCAACCCCGAGCGAGAGACAACTACCGAACAGGGGCGGGGGAACCACCCCTGGGCGCCCGAGAACCGCCCAGCGGGAGTGAGCACCAACCGGTACCCATGCCGGCCAGCGGGCACGCCTGTGCCCCATACGGCCGGCGAGCTCGTGACGCAGGCGCTGTAGGCGAGAGGTCAATGAGTTCTTACCGTGGCAAGCACCGTGAGCAGTCCAACGTCGCTCGTACCGTGACCCAGGTTGCCCTGGCCGGTGCGATTGTCGCCGCCCCGATGGCGCTCGCGGCCGGCACCGCCAACGCTTCCACCACCAACTGGGACGCGGTTGCGCAGTGCGAGAGCAGCGGCAACTGGGCCATCCACACCGGCAACGGCTTCTCCGGTGGTCTGCAGTTCACCAACAGCACCTGGGCCGCCTACGGCGGCACGGCGTACGCCCCGCAGGCCTGGCAGGCCAGCCGTGAGGCCCAGATCGCCGTCGCCGAGCGCGTGCTCGCCGGCCAGGGCCCCCACGCGTGGCCGGTGTGCTACTCCCGTGGCGCCGGTGGCGTCACCGCCGGCGGCAACGCCGCCCCGGCCCCGCAGCGCAAGGCGGCTCCGGCCCCGCAGGCCCAGCGCAAGGCCACCCCGGCCCCGCAGGCCCAGGCCCCGTACCAGGCTCCGAAGCTGGACGGCAACGGCGACTACACCGTGGTGGCGGGCGACACCCTGTCCGGCCTGGTGGACAAGCTGCACCTGAGCGGCACCTGGCAGGACCTGTACAACAAGAACAAGGACGTCGTCGGTTCGGACCCGAACCTGATCATCGTCGGCCAGAAGCTGGCCACGAAGTGACGTTCGCTTAAAGCTCGACGGGCAGGGCCGATTCGGCCCTGCCCGTTAGGCGTATCTAGGGGCAGTTGACCCACTCGTCGGTGCCATCCGTGAAGACCTGGCGCTTCCAGATCGGCAGCTTGGCCTTCACCTCGTCGACGAGTTCGGCGCAGACCAGGAACGCCTCGCGGCGGTGGGCGGCGGCGACGGCACAGGCCAGGGCGACATCGCCGATGGCGAGGTGCCCGAGCCGGTGGCTGACGGCCAGCGCCCGCACCTCCGGGTGCCGGGCGGCGACCTCGGCGGCCACGTCGGCGATGACGTCCTTGGCGCTGGGGTGGCCGGAGTACTCGAGCTCGGTCACACCCCGACCGTGATCGTGGTCACGGACCACGCCCTCGAACGTGACGACGGCGCCGGCGGCGCGGTCGTTGACCAAGGCGGCGTGCTCGGCGGCGGAGACCGGCGTCTCGCTGATCTCGGCCCGCACCACGGTTGCCGGCAGCCGGGTCTCGGCGGCCGGAGCCACAGCCGGTACGTGGTCGCCACCGGCCAGCTGCTCCACGGCGTGGTCCAGCACGTCGGCCAACACCGACAAGCCGTCCTTCACGCCTCCGGTCGAGCCGGGCAGGTTCACGATGAGCGTCGTGCCGGCCACTCCGGACAGACCCCGGGACAGCACGGCGGTCGGCACCTTGGGCAGCCCGGCCGCCCGCACCGCGTCGGCGATGCCGGGAATCTCGTAGTCCAACACCGAGCGGGTGGCCTCGGGCGTGCGGTCGGTCGGCGTCACGCCGGTGCCGCCGGTCGTCAACACCACGGCCACGCCGTCGGCGACGGCCGTTCGCAGCGCGGCGGCCACCGGATCACCGTCCGGCACGACGATCGGATCCGGCACGTCGTAGCCGCGCGCACGCAACCAGTCGACGATGACGGGCCCGGTTCGGTCCGGGTACACCCCGGCCGCGGCCCGGTTGGATGCCACGACGACGCGCGCCCGCCTGCTCATCGGTCCTCCGGTCGGGTCCAGCTGCCGGTCTTGCCGCCGTCCTTGCGCTCCACCCGCACCGCGTCCAGCACGGCGGCCGGGTCGACCGCCTTGACCATGTCGTGCAGGGTCAGGCCGGCCACCGCGACGGCGGTCAGCGCCTCCATCTCGACGCCGGTGCGGTCGGTCGTCTTCACGGTGGCGGTGATGTGCACCGCCTCGTCCGCCAGCTGAAGGTCCAGCTTCACGCCGGTGATGGCGATCGGATGGCACAGCGGCACGAGGTCGGGGGTGCGCTTGGCCCCCATGATGCCGGCGATCCGGGCGGTGGCCAGCGCGTCGCCCTTGGGCAGGCCGTCCCGCCGCAGCAGGCCGACGACCTCGGCGGTGGTGCGCAGCACCCCGGTCGCGACGGCGACCCGGGCACTGGCGTCCTTGGCCGAGACGTCGACCATCCTGGCGGCGCCGGCACTGTCGACGTGACTCAGCTCGCTCACGGCCGAATCCTAGTTCGCCGCGATTCTCAATTGCCCTGCGCGGCGTTCTTGACCGCCTCGGCCACCGCGGGCGCGACCGCGTTGTCGAACACGCTCGGCACGATGAACGAGGCGTTGAGCTGCGCCGGCTCGACCACGTCGGCGATGGCGTTGGCCGCGGCCACCAGCATCGCGTCGGTGATGGAGTTGGCGTGCGCGTCCAGCAGGCCGCGGAACACACCCGGGAAGGCCAGCACGTTGTTGATCTGGTTCGGGTAGTCGCTGCGGCCGGTGGCCACGATGGCGGCGTGCTGCTGGGCCTCCACCGGGTCGATCTCCGGGTCCGGGTTGGCCAGCGCGAACACGATGGCGTCGGAGTTCATGGTGGCCACCTGGGCCGCGCCGAACAGGTTCGGCGCCGAGACGCCGATGAACACGTCCGCGCCGACCAGCGCGTCGTGCAGGGTGCCGGCCTTGCGCTCCACATTGGTGCTGGCCGCGATCTGCTCCAGGTTGGAGTCCAGGTCGCCGCGGTCCGGGTGCACGATGCCGTTGACGTCGACGGCCAGGATGTCGCCCGGCTTCTGGTGCTGGAGCAGCCGGATGATGGCCGAGCCGGCGGCGCCGACGCCGCACACCACGACCTTGCACTTGGTGATGTCCTTGCCGACCACCCGCAGCGCGTTGCGCAGCGCGCCGACCACCACGATGGCGGTGCCGTGCTGGTCGTCGTGGAAGACCGGGATGTCCAGCTTCTCCCGCAGCCGGGCCTCGATCTCGAAGCAGCGCGGGGCGGCGATGTCCTCCAGGTTGATGCCGCCGTAGACCGGGGCGATCAGCTCGACCGCGCGGATGATCTCCTCGGTGTCCTGGGTGTCCAGGCACACCGGCCAGGCGTCGACGCCGGCGAACTTCTTGAACAGGGCGGCCTTGCCCTCCATCACCGGCAGCGCGGCGGCCGGGCCGATGTTGCCGAGGCCGAGCACGGCGGTGCCGTCGGTGACCACGGCCACCGTGTTGCGCTTGATGGTCAGGCGGCGGGCGTCCTCGGGATTGGCCGCGATGGCCTGGCAGATCCGGGCCACGCCGGGCGTGTAGGCCCGGGAGAGGTCGTCACGGTTGCGCAATGCGACCTTGGAGGTGACCTCGATCTTGCCGCCGAGGTGGACCAGGAATGTGCGGTCGGACACCTTTCGGACCCGAACGCCCGGAAGTGCGTCCAGGCCGTCGGTGATGTCCTTGGCGTGATTGGCCGACATCGCGTTGCAGGTGATGTCGAACACGACCCGATCGGCGTGTGACTCGACCACGTCGAACGCGGTGATCACCCCGCCGACCCGGCCGACCGCGCTGGTCAGGTCGCCGGCAGCGCTCGCCGTCGGCGGCGCCTCGACCCGAATGGTGATCGAATATCCGGGTCCGGGAACCGGCATGGCTTTCCTCCAGATTCGACGCGGCCGACGGCCGATGAAACGAGCCTAAACCGCGTCGAATTCCGGAACGAGAGCGACTCGGAATGCGTCAGCGGTTGATCTCGGTCACCGGGTGCGTGTACGGCAGCGACTCCGGGTCGACCGGGAACGCCACGTCACCGAACGGCGACAGCGCGCCCTGCACGTCGGTGGCCAACTCGCTGACCGGGTGCTTCTCACCCTCGATGTGCGGCCACGCCGGATCGATGCGCGCGGAGCGGTCCTTCGCCACAGTTCCTCCTCAGTGCGGTCCAACCCGCACAGTATGACCTGCGCGCGATTGGCCGCGGGCCCGACGCCGCCCGACCTGCACATCCAGCGCGCGGCACGGCTAACGTGGTGCATGATGGCCGGCCTCTCACTCGCGGACTGGTTGCGGGCGCTCGACGACGACGCGCTCGTCGCGCTGCTGCGCGCCCGATCCGACCTGGCGACACCGCCGCCCGCGGACAGCACTGTGCTGGCCACGCGGGCGGGTATCCGCGCGTCCGTGGCCCGGGCCTGCGAAGACCTGGACACCTTCACCCTGACCGTGCTGGAAGCGCTGCTGGTGCTGGACGCCGACACCACGCCGGTTTCGGTCCGCGAGGTGGCGAAGCTGCTGGCCGCGGACGCGACGCTGACCCGCGTGACCGCGGCCGTGCGGGCGCTGCGGACCCGAGCGATCGTGTGGGGCGCTGACGACGCGGTGTCGGCCGTGCCGGCCGCGCGGGAGGTGGCCCCGCAGCACCCGGCCGGTCTCGGTCGGTCGTTACCGCATCTCGTCGGCAAGGACCTGGCCGAGACCATCGCCGGTCTGGACGAGCCGGAGCGGCGGCTGCTGTCGGCGCTGGCCGGCGACTCGCCGATCGGGCTGACCAAGGACGCCGGCGTGGTCGTGCCGTTGGAGCGGGCCAAGACCCCGACCCAGCGGCTGCTGGCCATGGGCCTGCTGGCCCGCCGCGACAACGAGACGGTCGAGCTGCCGCGCGAGGTCGGCATGGCGGTCCGCGGCCGCCGTCCACTCGGGATGGTGCAGGCCAAGGAACCGGCGCTGACAACGATCCTGCGGGATCCGTCCGTTGTGGACACCACGGCGGCCGGCGAGGCGTTGGAGCTGGTCCGGCACGTCGAGGGCCTGCTGCGGCTGTGGTCGGACGAGCCTGCGCCGGTGTTGCGTTCCGGCGGTCTCGGCGTGCGTGAGGTACGCCGGATCGTCAAGGCGCTGGACGTTGACGAGGCCCGCGCCGGGCTGCTGGCCGAGCTGGTGGTCGGCGCCGGACTGGTCGCCGACAGCGAGGGCGTCGAGCCGGAGTGGGTGCCGACCACGCTGGCCGACGGCTGGCTGGTGGCCGGGCCGGAGCAGCGCTGGGCCACGCTGGCCGCCGCCTGGCTGGAGTTGCCGCGACTGCCGGCGCTGATCGGCACCCGTGACGAGAAGGACAAGGCGGTCGGCCCGCTGACCGACGAGCTGCGCCGGCCGCTGGCCCCGCGCGAGCGCCGTCGGGTGCTGGAGACGCTGGCCGAGTTGCCGGCCGGCACGTCCGTGCCGAACGCCGACGAGGTGGCCGCGCTGTTGGCCTGGCGCGCACCGCGTCGGGGCGGGCGGCTGCGGGACGACGTCGTGCGCTGGACCTACACCGAGGCGGCGACGCTGGGCGTGATGGCGTTCGGCGCGGTCAGCTCGGCGGCGCGGGCGTTGTTGGCCGAGGGGCCGGCGATGGCGGCCAAGCGGATGGCCGACGCGATGCCGGAGCCGCTGGACCACGTGCTCGTGCAGGCCGACCTGACCGTGGTCGCGCCCGGGCCGCTGGAGCCGATGCTGGCCGCCGACATGGCGCTGGTCGCCGACGTGGAATCGGCCGGCGGCGCCACGGTCTACCGGGTCGGCGACGCCTCCGTGCGGCGGGCCCTCGATGCCGGACGCACTGCCGATGAGCTGCACGAACTGTTCCGCACCCGGTCGCGCACGCCGGTGCCGCAAGGCCTGACGTACCTGATCGACGACGTCGCCCGCCGGCACGGCCGGCTGCGCGGCGGGGCCGCCGGCTCGTTCCTGCGCTGCGACGACCCGGTGCTGATCACCGAGGTGCTGGCCAACCCGGCGGCTGCCCACCTGGAGCTGCGACGGATCGCGCCGACCGTGCTGGTCAGCCCGCTGCCGTTGATCGAGGTGCTTGACGGGCTGCGGGCCGCCGGCTTCGCCCCGGCGGCCGAGGGCGCCGACGGCTCCGTGCTGGACCTGCGGCCGCCGGGCCGCCGTATTCCGGCCAAGACCCGGCCGTCCCGTCGCGGCCCGGCACCGTCGGCGGTGGCCGACGAGCAGCTCGGGGGGTTGATCGACCAGCTCAGGGCCGGCGACCGGGCGGCGGCGTCGCCGCGCGGCACGGCCGTGGCCGCGACGCTGGAGCTGCTGCGGGCAGCGGCCAGCGAAGGTCGCAGCGTGTGGCTGGGCTTTGTCGACTCACGCGGGGTCGCGACGCAGCGGGTTGTCACGCCGGTGAGCGTCGCCGGCGGCATCCTCGAAGGCGTGGACGGCGGCGAGATCCGCCGCTACCCCGTGCACCTGATCACCTCAGCCGC
>Ga0310811_10011491_pt1 | contig 11488 bp, 8 predicted proteins | sample YCmetagenome_FD_207642 | JGI IMG/M metagenome (GOLD analysis project Ga0310811, IMG submission 207642) | Soil microbial communities from experimental microcosm in Duke University, North Carolina, United States - YC | ecosystem: Engineered > Artificial ecosystem > Soil microcosm > Unclassified ... | reverse complement strand
CAGGCGTCGCCACGACCTCATCCACCTTGTTACGCCATCTGATGCAGTTGCCCGCACCTGTGACAAGAGCGGTTCGGGTGCTTGGTCTCGATGACTTCGCCTGGAAGAAACGCTTCAGCTATGGAACCATTCTCGTCGATCTGGAGCGAAGAAAAATTATTGATGTGCTGGCCGATCGAGAAAGCGCGACCGTCGAAGCGTGGTTACAAGCGCACCCGGAAGTCAATATTGTGAGCCGAGATCGTGGCAAGGAGTTTGCCAAAGCAGCTACCCTGAGTGCACCTCAAGCACGGCAGGTGGTGGATCGTTTCCATATAGTGAGAAACCTCTTAGAGGTGCTCTGGGAGATCCTTGGGCACTGTCGTGCGGAAATTCGCCAGGGAGAAGCGTTTGTGCCTCAGTTGGAGCAGGCAGGAAAAGAGCGCACTCACCCACTTCCCACAGTGGCTACCTGGCAGCAGCGTATTCCCTGTCCAGGTGAAGAAAGCACATCAGGCACATCAAGCCAGTCGTGATGATCGCTATGAGCAGATGACGACGCTGCATGCACAAGGATTGACACAAAGAGAGGTGGCAAAGCGGATGGGGATAGCTGAAAGAACGGTACGCATCTGGCTCAAACGGGGGGATGCTCCGACCTGGAAGCGCCAGTTCCGACGTCGCAGTGTGTTTGATCCCTACGCGGCGTATGTGTTGCAACGGTGGCAAGAAGGCGTTCATGAAGGCAAACAACTCTATGAGGAGATTCGGGCACAAGGGTTTTCGGGCACAGTCTGGATTGTCCAGCGCTTTGTGCAGGCCCTTCGAGATGTCCCAGAGAAGGTCACCCTTGCTCCAGCAACCTTGGCAGAATGCTTCTCTGCGAACACTGCGACCTGGTTATTCATCCGCGACCCTGCGCAACTGACCGTCGAGAAACAAGCCGAACTGGAACTGATCTGCCAGCGCAGTGAGACTGCGCGCCTGACCTATGCGTTAACACAACAGTTCATGAGCATGCTGCGCCTGCGTCGTGGTCAGGAATTTGAGGGGTGGCTCTCAGCGGTCGAAGCTAGCCACATCCCTGAACTGCGTCGTTTTGCCCACAGCTTGTGTCAGGACAAGGATGCCGTCATTGCTGGATTGACGCTCTCCGTCAGCAATGGGCCAGTCGAGGCTCAGGTCCACAAGCTCAAATTGGTCAAGCGATCGATGTATGGCCGTGCCAAACTTCCTCTGTTACGGCAACGCTTGCTTCATGCGGCTTGATTGGTTTGCAGCCTTTCACCAGATCCCTTGCTTCTCCCATTCGTGCTTCGTGTTTCTCCTTTTGTTGCTACAATCGAGGGAGATGCTCCCATCGTTTTTGCCGTCTGTAGCAAGCAGGCTCACTTAAATTGGTGAAGAGTCCTTCTTATTATCGCTCAACACGACTTCAGTCGCATAGGCTTGTACCGCCGCCGTTGCAATAGCATTATAGGTTTGTACTGTTGCAGTAGCCGCAACTGCCTGCGCTGGAGAATGTGTTGGCGTTTTTTGAGCACCAACGTGGAAGTACCACAGGCTGCTTCCGCTCAGTGCAACAAGGAGGATCAGCCCGATGAGGAAGAAAGGACGCCCGTTGAGCGTTTTCCCAGGTTGAACTGGACAGGGGAGAGTGCTTCTCATCGGCAGTGCAGAACGGTCAGGAAGTCTTGGCGGTGGGATGATGTTTGCTGAAGACGGAGTGGCAAGGGAAACCGGTTCTGGAACAGACAGCTTAAGGCTTCAATAGTCTCCATGCCATAGCATCTTCTGAGTTCTGACAGAACCTTGATCGACATGAAGACCACGTTCCAGCATCAGACGGAGAGCGGAAGCAGCCAGACGCACAGGAGATCATGCTAATTTTTTTCGCGCAAACGCTCATAGTCACTCCTGATCTTTCTAGTTTGCGGGTGGGCTGCTCCCAGGTGCTGTTCGCACTGATGGAGTGCCCGTTCATAGAGCGGCCTGGCTTGCTGGTCCCGGCCCTGCTTCGCGTACACTGTTGCCAGACCACCCAGCACTCTTGCCATATGAGGATGTCCAGAGCCCAATACTTGCTCACAGATCTGCAAAGCCCGTTGAAAAAGGGCTTCCGCCTGCTCGTAGCGCTCTTGCGCTGTACGAAGCATCGCCTGCCCGATCAGCGAAAGCATTATTTCAGGATGATTGGGACCCAATTTCTGTTCCTGGATCTGCAAAGCCCGTTGAAAAAGGGCTTCCGCCTGCTCGTAGCGCTCTTGCGCTGTACGAAGCATCGCCTGTTCGCTCAGTACTTTCCCCACCATAGGATGTTCAGTTCCCAACCCTTGCTCACGGATCTGCAAGGCTCGCTGATACAGGTTCTCTGCCTGCTCATACTGACCTTGCAAACGAGAAAGTAACCCCAGAATGATGAGTGAGTCCCCCACCAGATGATGTTCAGCTCCCAGTGCCTGTTCGCTAATCTGTCGCGCTTTTTGAAGGAGGGAGGCAGCTTGCTCGTACCGACCCATCTCGCAATAAAGCATGCCTAGATTATTGAACGTAGGTGTGAATTTTGGATGGCCAGGAGGCAATGTCCGCTCCTCGATCTGCGAAGCTCGCTGATACAGGTTCTCCGCTTGTTCATATCTCCCTTGTCTCCAGTAGAGCAACGCCAGATTGTTGAGGGTGGCGGCGACCTCCTGGTGATTGGGTCCTAACCGCGTCTCCTGAGTGTGTAAAGCCTGGTTGTAGAGGGGCTTCGCCTGTTCATACTTACCCTGTTCCCAGTAGAGCAACGCCAGATTGTTGGGCGTATCACCTGGCAGAATGAGAGGCGATGTGGGATGCAGTTCCTCGATGGAGAGCAGACGCAAGAGCAGCTTTTCTGTGTCTGCAAATTTCCCTTGTCTCCAGGCCAGTTCTGACTGTACCATTAAACTGGGGAGCAATTCCGGGCGATCGAGTCCGTAGTGCTGTTCTCCCAGCGTCACCGCCCGCGAGAGTAGCGGCGCGGCATCTTCAAAGCGTCCGCGCCTCATCAGATAGCGTCCGGCCTTCGTGAGCAATTCCCCCATCTCTGGCAGGGCTTCGTCTATCCAGGTTGAGAGCGATGCAACAGAGTGCGCCTGGAGCAGATACCGCTCACACTGTTCCCAGGTACCAAAGTCTCCATCGGGAAAGATAGCATTAACGATGCGCACCACCCGCTCGCTCCACAGACGCCTTTTGGCAGGGTCCATCTGGTCTTGTAGCACCGCTTGCACTAATCGATGCACCGAGAGGGTCTGTGTCTCTGGGGAACGTGTCACCAGCGAAGCACTGCGCAAAGCGGCCAGGACCAGATCGAACTGGTAGGCGTCAGTCGCCACTGCACCGAGGATCGGCCCCAGATGGGATGCTCCTTCTCTGAACAGTTCCTCAGGAATGGCTTCTGCGTGGAGAAAGGCACACACTCGCAACAGGTCTTCAGCAGCAGGTTGGTGTTGGGCAACGTATTCAACAGAGAGCCTCAACGTGGCGGCTATGGAAGCTGGGTGCTCTCCTTTATGCAAGCCTCGACGTGCCAATACCAGCTGACGCTGATGGTGATATCGCTGCAAGAAGTCTGCTACGCCGCATCCTGTTTCTTCGATATAGGCACCAGCCTGATCCAGCGCCAGAGGCAATCCCTCTAGTTGCGTCACCAATTGCCTGGCTTCGGTCATAGCTGGCGTCTTGAGCATCTCCTCCGGTATGGCCGCACCGGCCATGCTAAGCAATCTGGCACGACGAAACAGCAGGGTAATACCTTCCTCCAGGCTCATCGGTGGCAACTCCACTGGCTCTGCCAGTGTACCCAGCGCCTGACGACGCGTGGTGAGCAGGAGAGAGCCTGGTCGTGTAGGAGGTAGGATTGTCTGGAGCAGATCGAGATCCTCCATGTTATCTGCAATCAGCAGCCAACCGGAATGGGTGGCAAGCCACTGGCGCACAGCGGCAACCATCATGATTTGTTCTGCTGCCTCTCGCTCCGGCAGTTGGAGCAGATTTGCGATCTGCTGCAGGCTCCTCATCAGGTCCTCAGAAGTTTCTGCCGACAGCCAGAAGACGGCGCAGTACTGCCGGGCATAGCGGTAGGCATACTCGATCGCTACCTGGGTCTTGCCAATCCCCCCAAGTCCCGAGATCGCAGCAGCCTGCGTGAGTGCGATTGGCCGCTCGGCCATGAGGCGGGTATGTAAGAGGTCCAGAATCTCCTCTCTCCCGGTAAAACAGGGATTCTGCGCAAAGGGAACCGTCCATAGGAGAGAAGGTGACGGAGATTCTTCAAAATCCCCAAGGTTCATCTCAAGGATACGACAGAGCTGCCGTCGCATGTGGGTTCGCGGAATTGCCAGATCTTGCTCCCATCGACTGACCGTTCTGGACGAGACACCTAGAGCTTTTGCCAGTTCCTCCTGGGTTAACTGACGATGTTGTCTCCTTTGACGCAAGCGATCTCCCAGGCTCATAGCGTTTTTGTATCCTTCCTATCGCTCGTAGTTACTACGGATGTTGTCTCTATTTTGATCGGTATATATCATATTTCATTTTTTCCAAAAAATAACATGGCCTGTGCCAGACGTCAAGCAATCTCTTATATTCCTGTACCATTTCGTTATGCCTTTGACAATATGGAATGTCCAGGAAATGTCATAGGCGTGTCGTGTACAAACAACCTGCTCTCTGATACTCTCTTACGCAGGGTAGTAGTATTTATGATCTGTGACGGACCTATTCTGTCCCATAGATAGCACTATCACTTTAAAATAGTGTCTCAAAGTATATTAGAAAAGTAGGATGATCAAACGTATGTATCAGAAATTAGACAATAACTCTTCCAATCAAGAGCGCAAGTTTGGGCGACGCAAATTACTTGTGGGGACCTCGGTGGTGGCTGGATTAGCGGTAGCGGGCGCTGTTGGCGGCGGACTCGCCCTGCAGCATACGAATGCAGCTCATGCGAGTGCAGCCACTCCAGTCAAATTATATCGCTTGAATAATGGTAACGATTACCTTTATCTGCCGGAGACGGATACAACAGAGCTGCAATCCGTACAAAGCAGCAAGTATGGTTATAAGATTGAGGGGACGGCAGGCTACGTCTATGATCAACAGGTAGGCAACACCTCACCGATATATCGTTGGAACAATGGCAAAGAGCATTTCTATACAGCAGATCCGAATGAGCGACCAACCGGATATACGAAGGAAGGCATTCCATTCTACTCTTACTGGCAAGCACAATCGTTGGTCGGTGCCGACATTCCATCAGGGTATTTGCCCACCGCTTTCTATCGCGCAACCAATGGTACTATCCATTTCTACACGGGCAGCACAGTAGAACTGATTAGCGCACAGAAGCAGTATAAATACACTGTCGAAGGCGCAGCATGGTTCGTACTGGTTCATCCATAGTTCTCACTTGTAGAAAATTGATGGAAATCGACGAGGTGGGAGCATCAGAATGTGATGTTCCCACCTTCTTTCTTTTTCTCGCCTGCAAGGGTCCAAAAGAGATGCTTGCCAATCCAACGGATCACAAAACGGGCACGATATTTCCCCAGAATCGTGAGCCAATTTGCGGAGGCATATCCACGATCAAAGATATGGACAAGCAGTGGACCCCATTTCCTGACACAGATGCGCAAAGCCTCTTCTTCGGTGTCTCGCAAGCGGGCGGCAAAGATGCCTTTGGTGGTCCACCACCGACTCAGCTTTTCTTTTTCATCCTGTGGACAATCACTGGAGAACTTTCTTGCAGGCCCACTCTCTCCAACTATTTCCATCTCTCGTAAAAATTTCATGTGCTGCCACAATATTGGCATAGGCATTGTAAGGTGACACAGCAGCCTGAGATGTGGTGGACCAGGTGCTCGGGTAGAGGATCTGGAAGACCCCTTCTGCATGGCTCCCACCAACGGCGGTAGAATTAGTTGCATGTGGATTCAAGCCGGATTCGCAGGTGGCGATCTTCATGGCCTCACCAGCGTACGGCCCGAAGACCGAATTGATCGTGGCAGTAACAGAACTCGAAGACACATTGGAAGGATCGCCATTAAGCAAGTTGGAAGTTCCCGTATAGTGGTAATAGCCAAAAAGGTCAGACAAAAGGGGATCAGTTCTAACGACCGTTCCAGTTCTGAGTGCATTAATCATCTTTCCATCGCCAATATAGATGCCAATATGGTGAACACTCGCCGCAGACGCGCCAAAGAACACGAGATCTCCTGGCACAGCCGTGGTAGCATCAATCTGCTGTAAATGAGGGTTATCGATCATGGTATACGTAGAGCCATTGAGAACATCGCTACCAAAGGCAATAGAGTACACCCAACGCACAAATCCCGAACAGTCCAGGCCATCGGTCTGATTAGCACGGCAGGGTGATGGTCCTGTGTAACCCGAGCAGGTACCCAGCGAGGGACCTGGAGTAGAGCCGTGACCACCACCCCATGCATAGGACACTATGCCACCATCCCAATGAGCTTGCTCAATTGCCTGACCCTGCTCAATTGCCTGAGCAATGGCAACAATATTCTGCAAACTTGCTATCTGCGACTGGCCTGCCTCCTGGTCTACTGCCTGCGAAAGGAAGCCCACTATCATGATGCCACCAATGAGTAGCCCTAATTGCTTCAAGCCCAACACATTTACAAGGTTTTTCATCGATTCCCTTCCCGAAATATACCAATATACCGTTATGCCATAACACCTCCCTGTCAACCTTATTAATTGCCAAACACATAACAGGCAATACTTTCATACTGATAGCCCACCTTATTAATTGCCAAACACATAACAGGCAATACTTTCATACTGATAGCCCTCCTTGGCAACCGCGTTGTCACGCTCCGAAGTCGAGGTGGTGTAGAAATGATCCTGCTGTTTCGAGCTATTCAGGCGGTAGAACGGGATACTGTTCTTTACTTGTGAGGTAAATACATAGCCAGCAATGCCTTGATACTGATAGCCATACTTGTTAATTGCGCCGTCGCGCTCCGAAGCCGAAGTGGTATAGAAATCGTCGCCAATTGCTACGTTATAGAGCCAGTACAATGGCGTACTACCTGCTACCTGGTTTTTCAGCACATAAGCAGCAATACCCTCATAGACGTAGCTATTATTGGCAACCGCATTATCACGATCTGCCACTGATATGGTGTAGAAATGGTTGGCATATTTTGAGCTATATAACCGATACAGCGGAGTTTTATTGTTAGCTATAGCTGTTGCCGTCACATCTATAGTAGGTTGGGGAGTCGCAACTGCTGTAGGAACCAATTTTGGCGTTGGTGTTGGGGGAACGGGTGTGGAAACCGATGGGGGCGGCGTTATGAGCACAGGTGTTTTTTGGGGTGTTGTTACATTTGTGGGCTGTACCACAATAATAGGTGCTGGGGTTGCTTTAGGCGTTGATGTAGGCGTTGATGTAGGTGTTGCTGTAGGTGTTGCGGTTGCAGTGGGAGACGATGTTACAGAAGGAGTGGGCGAACCCGACGATGATGTGGAGGCTGCATGCTGATACTGAGACATAAAGACCGCTCCCTGGGTTGTCAAATCGTTGTTCGCGCTGATCAGGGAGGTGGGGGTATTGGTCGCCGAATACTGCATGGAGGCAAAGACGCGATTGTTGACCAGGGTCTGGAAGGCTTGCTCCGTCCAGGTGCTCATGAAGGTGGTATCAGTACTCTTTCCATCGTTGGCCGAGGCGTCAGCAGCATAATTCCATTCGGTAATCATGATGGGCAGAGCAGTCCCCAGGCCCTTGATCATGAGGCTATGGGCGTTAGAGATATGAGTGGTCCACGCCGATATCTGTGCAAAACAGGTTGACTGGGGATCGGTTTTGACGCAGGTATACTCATGCCAGCTGATGCCATCTGGCCGTGGCTGGGCATTGCGCAAAAAAGTCGTTAAATACGACTGATCGTAGTGATAGGTCACCGGGCCAATGAATTGTCCGCGAGTCGCCAGCGGCTTGAGCAGGGGAACCAGAGCGTTCCAGGAGTGGGTGTATTGCTCAGCTGAAAGTCCCTTTAAGTCATCCTCATTACCATATTCATAGTAGACCACGTTGTTGCCAAAGACCTGATTCATGGTTTGGATAATCTGGGTGTCATCGAAAAGCGCATTGCTATCCAGCGCTCCCTGCAACGTAATCACTGGAGTTGCTCCCAGGCTCTTGACAATCTGAGCAGCCTGGAGCATGGTTGAGGGCGCTAGATTGCTGCGCAACGGGATGCGGATACTCTGTGGATGGATTTGCTGGAGCATGCTGCGCGCGGCTGCCGAGGTGAGGATTTGATCCTTGTTATTCGCAAGATTCAGGTTGGTGCCAAAGAGCAGAGGAGAAAGCGGATTAGTAGTAGGCGTAGGCGTAGCTGCTGGTCGGGGAGCAGTAGATGTGGGCCAGAGCCTCACCATCAGAAAAGTGATCGAAACGATAAGGACGAGCAAACAGCCACCTAAGAAAAGGATGTTACTACGTTGTGTAGATGACAGCTTGTTACGATTAAATATCATCATACATAATGACTCCTGAAATAAATAGAATGCTCCAGGTTCCCTGTGAGCGTCTTAGAGAAGATGTGGCGGCGCAAATTGTGTACTGCCTTCTTGCCATTGCGAAACTTGCCAGCCAGTTCCCGTCTTCTGAGTATTGATGGGAACTCCAAGGAGCAGCACGGTGTACTGATCATTCTCGATCACCGGTTTACTACCCACAGCAGAGATTGTGATCTGATACGATACCGTCATCCAGGAGAGCAACTTCCCATTTGTATAGCGGGCTCCAAGTAAGCCTGGCTGGCTGGATTGAGCCGATTGTTGAATCTGCTGTTTTAGCAGGGCTGCGCGCCACATGGGGTCCATATGCACATCGGGTTGCGTGTTCAGCGCATTCCCATAAAAGCGTTGCCTGGCTCCATCAGTGAACATAGAAACACTGGTCTCAAATGTCTTTGGATCTGCTGAATTAAATGTCCAGTAGGTGTTGACGAAGGTAGCTGCGCATGCCTGTGCATTCGCAAAATCCTCCTGGTTGCGTCCAGCCTGAAGCCATTCAAGTGGAAGCGCTTGATTTGATGTACTTGCCGCTCCTGATAAAGATAAATATTTCGTATTCTTTGGGGTCGCTGTACATTCACTTTCTGTAAAAGGGCCACTGATGGACGTAGACGTAGGGGGTATGGGTGTAGAGATATGGGGCGTTTGGACCTGCCTGGCCACCATGTTATTCTTTTGCATAAGACCAGGAAGCATATAAGGGGCAAGCGAAAGCGATCCCAGACTGCCCAGACAAATGACCACTAATAGTAAAACCCCTAGTTGTATGTTATGAGCTTTGTGGGATTCTCGCATATCTGGAGGCGGTAACATAATCATAGGTGATGCACCTGGGTCGGGTTGCGTTCCTGATGTACTATGCTCTTGTATCTCTGAATGTGGGGTGACATCTTGCATTACTGTTCTCCTGTACGGCGATGGCCTCTCGATCTACTTCTACATCGATACTATCTACGAGGGTGAAGAAAACTTAATCGTTTCCCTCTCGCTCTTGTTGGCAGAAAAAGGACTCTGGTGCGCATCACCAGGAAGATAAAACGTAGCCACCGAGGAGCGCCATCGTTCGGCCAGGGCTGCTAGAGAACCAAGGCGTTCGGCTGTACTCAGGACGGCAGAGCTGGAATGATCCATCCGTTGCCTGAAAGAATAGAGATCACTAATCATTGACTCGGCAGTGACGGTATGTTCCTGTATCGCTCGTAGAGCATCCTCAAGCAGTTGTATCTGTTGTTTTATATCGACGGTGAAACGCTCGGCTCGGCTCGATGACGAATTATGCGTCAATGGAGTGCTATCCACGATGACGGGATAGCGAGGATGCTTGTCTGTATCACCAAGCTCCTGACGATGATCTTGCATCTCCAGGGCGAGATCCACACTAAGTTGGAGGATATTACTCAGGCGTTGTATAAAAGCCACCAACTTTTCCCCTGTCTCGGTTATCCTGGACAGACGTTGTATCTGCGTTTCTGTGACCTGAGCAAACTCAATCGAGCTATCGACCACTTCACGCGTGGCTTTCATAACCTGCTCGGATGCCTGACGCGTCCATTTGATTTGTTGCGCAAAACCTTCAATAAGATAGTTGCAAGCATCAATCACAACGCCGAGATCACCATTGGCAATTGCAGCTTTCCGACGTAAATCAGCATCCATCACAGGCGCAACTTCGTGTGCAAGCTGCTTCAGTCGTTGTTGGAGGACTTGCTCGCTCTTATCTGCCGGGGCTTGCGACAAGATCTTTTGTTTCTCCTGATGCGCCACAAAATCAAGGTGGGAATTGAGCTGCCTTCTCATGTCACCCTTTATGGAAGTAATAAGGGCATATTCCAATCCAAAAATTACCAGGGAGCAAAGCACAAAAACAATAATAAAAAGCGCTATATAAGTCCCCATAATCCAGCGCGAGCCAACCACGCCCACTACCAGAACGGCAGCGACGGGTAGCAGCGACGCAAGGAGAATATCCATACGTGTCAGAGGTGGGGACGTTAATGGTTCCTTTCTCGTTGATACAGCTTCCATATGCTCATATCTACCTTTCAAAATTTCTGTTCAAAATTTCTGTCAAAATAATTGCATTCAGGTTTGTTCATCTGTTTTGCCTCCACCCCTCGGAGGCCTGGTAGAATGTGTCACTGATTGGGTGTCAATCTGTTGTTTGAGCATTTGCAGTCGGCTTGCCATTGCGCTCACACGCGTGACCTTCGCCGTCTGCTCCAATTTATCCATATCATCGTTCATTTCAGGCGCTACGACTACTTGCTCTTCGCCTGACTCCTCTGGCCGGGAAACAGAGCCATACGTTGCAGAAGTATCCTTACTGGCAGGCACCGGTTTGTTGCCGGAAAATGGGATAAGAGAGGCATCTGGCAGTTTGATATCTTCTGTAATAACTTCTCGGTTCTCTTGAGTGGGCGTATCGGAGGACAAGGTTACTCCTCTGATATCTTTTCTAATAGCTTCAATGGTCGCCTGTATTTCCTGGGTGAGCGTGTCTGGATGGATAGGCTCTTTCCCTCTATCTTTTCTAATAGCTTCAATGGTCGCCTGTATTTCCTGGGTGAACGTGTCTGGATGGATAGGCTTCTCCCTGATGCCTTCTGTGATGACCTCCCGTATTTCCTGGCTAACAATCTCGGAATGCTTCGCTTCTTCGGGAAAGAGCATAGTATCTCTTCCCTCCAGCAAGAAGTCATTCTCATTCTGCTTGATCGACTTCTCCAGTTCTGGCATTGATAATGCTCTTATCTGCCCCAGGGTCCGTGTAAGATTTACATTCTTAGATGTATTGATGCGTTCAACAACATAAGCATAGGCAGAGACAAATTCCTTGACCGTTTGAAAGCGATGATCTGGATTGCGATGGAGAGCGCGATTAAGCACCAATTCTAATGCAACAGGCGAATCTGGAGCCACTTTATGCAGCGAG
>Ga0310811_10011490_pt1 | contig 11488 bp, 13 predicted proteins | sample YCmetagenome_FD_207642 | JGI IMG/M metagenome (GOLD analysis project Ga0310811, IMG submission 207642) | Soil microbial communities from experimental microcosm in Duke University, North Carolina, United States - YC | ecosystem: Engineered > Artificial ecosystem > Soil microcosm > Unclassified ... | reverse complement strand
ATTTATCGTCCCGATTGCACCGGAAACGATCTGATGCAGGTTCATGACCCGTCCCCAGCCTTTATTTCAGACGACACGCTGTTGAGCATGTGGCTCGTATCGATGAGGGGTTTGTTGAAGCCCTTCTTTTCGATTGTCGATTCCGCATTTTCAGGGGAACTGAATTCGCGTATCGATTCCTGCAACTGGTCTTCGATCAGTTTCCCCATGAGCCCCAAGGACACATCCTGATCGTAGTCCGACGCGACGATGATCTTTCCCAGATCGCCGGCCCATTCTCCTTTCTTCCTCTCTACCATTCCTCGAAAGAAAGGGCGAGGAGGGATGTTTGCTTCTGGTGCACCAAATTCGTTAATGGCTGCGATTTGCGCCACGGGCTTTCCGTCCGCATATGTCGCACCCTCAAGAAAGCCGACGCGAACCGCTTTAGGCGCTCCGGCTTTTTCGGCGATCTCACGCAACTTAGCTTCGAGAGCGGCACCACCTGAGAATGAGATATTGGCCATCAGAATTTCCCATAACCGCGATACCCCAGCCCCCACGGATTGACCGGAGGAACCGGGCCTGGCACATACCGCATAGCCCGGAACTGCGCTGTTGCCTGCCAGAACGCGAGGCCATACTTGGTCTGTGCATACCACTGCGCCGATCCGGCTGGCATGTCCAGCTGAGTGCCAACAGAAACGCTACCCTCAGTTGCGCTATTGATGCGGCCCACCAGCGGAGAAGAGGGTTCTCCGTTCAGCGGAGCATTGAGTGCTGCAATATGTGCCGTGACCATGTTGAGCAGCATTGCGCGAATACATAGATTCCGAACAATGCTGCATGGCGTGTTATCGCAATACAGTTGCGCTTCGTTAAAGTACTGCTGCGCAAGAGATTGCGAGACAGACGAGGCCAACTCCGGATAGCGCGCGGCCCACGCCGAATAGTCGAAGACCACGACGCCATTCATAATTACGATGCCCTGCGCATGTCAGAGGTTTGAAGCCCTTTCGGGAGGTTCTTCGGGTCAAGACGCTCGAGATTAGACTTCTCGTCTTCTTTCTCTTTTGCCTCGGCGATCGTGCTTGCGCTCTCTGCATGAGCGAAGAGCATCCCATTGACGATGTAGTCAGCGTCCTTGTTCTGCTCGTGCCACTGCTCCCAGAACGCCTTCGGAATGCCATGTGTGATCGCGTAGCCAGCTACGATCTGCTGATGCGCGCCCTGGTTCTGCGCAAACGAATTACCGTGAATGATGAAGGCCTTGGTGTCGCGACGCTCGCGGGCTACTTTCACGACGCGCATGCCGCCACCGATGACAGGCTCGGTGCTTTCGACGAAGTCGTAGAGCTTGAGCGTGAAATCGAACGGCATCTTGCTTGCGACGGTGACCGTTGCGTTCGATGCGACGTCGTTGTTCTTCTTCAGGGAAATGGTGCTTTCTTGCGTTGCCATATTGACCGCCTATATGAATGACCGAAGAGGGGCCGCGCGCCAACCGGTACGGTCAGCCGGCTTTCGAGAATGACTCTAGGCGCGCGGTTACTGCCAGAGGGCTTAGACGCCGACCATCGTGCTCATCGCGAACGGCTGACGGAGGATGAAGCCCGACGAGCCTTGCGAGAGTTTTTGTTTGTATGCCGACAGTTCACGAACCACCGGACCCGCGCGCAACTTCGCGTTGAACGAGCAGTAGCCAGAATCCTGGCCGGTCGCGTCCGGGCACCAGAGCTGTACGATCTCGCCGATCGCCGAACCTTGCGGGTTTTGCGGGGTGAGAGCGCCGTACTGGACAGCCGTCTTGACTTCGAGGTTCGGGAAGTTGCTCTTCAGCAGCGCTGCCACGTTCACGTTGAACGTGTTGGTTGCAGTCATTGCGCCTTCACGCGACGGCGACATCGCGAGCACAAATTTGCTCTTCGTGTTGATACGGCCAGACGACTGGTTGATCAACTGGATCACCAGCGACTGAATGTCCGTGAAGATTTCGTTCGCGGTCGCAACCACGACGTTGCCATTCATCCATGATGTACCGCTGGCAGCTTTCGGAGCCGGTGCGATTGCCGCATGCAGCGAAGGATCGTTCAGGCAGCCGTAGTTCTGCAGGCCAGCAACGCCACGGAAGTACGTCAGGTTGCCGAACTTGTTCAGGCCATCGATCGCCGCTTCTTTCTGCTCGGCGACGAAGCCGATTTTTGCGAGGCCGACGCGATCGATTTCCAGATCGCCATATTCGACGATCGTCTGATACAGATACGGCTGGCGTTCCGGGAAGTTCGTGTTGATGCCGGCGCGGCCGTTTTCGTTGTAGTCGCCGTAGCTCGAGACTTCGTATGTGCGCTCCACAACCGGGAAGATCAGCGTCGTCGACGTCCAGTCGCCTTTCTGCTTTTCGCCGAAGATTTCAGCGCCTTCGTTCGGCGCAGTAAGCACGCGGAGAATGTCCGGATCGGTGAAGAACGTCAGATAGGCCGGAACGCCCGTGTTCGGCGTGGTCACCAGTTGCGGCTGGGCATCCATCGCCAGTTCGATGTTTTCCTTCCACTCCGGGCGGCAGAACGCCTGCGAGCCGTTAAAGTCGATACCCCAACGGGTACGGTGATACTCGAGCGCCGCGCGTTGTTCCTGCGGCGACATGTCATACGCCATCTTAGGCATGGTCAGATTCCTTTGAGCAATAAAAAAGCCGCCCGAAGGCGGCTTGATGCGAAGAAGTTAGTTAGGTCAGGCGACCGGCCAGGTGGTAATCTTGACGAGCTCGCCGGGAGCGCCGACCGAAGCGGCGTTGAAGTTCGATTGCGTGCCAGCCGCAACCGTGATCGCGCCAGACGCAACGGTCTGGCTATTGCTCACGACATACGTACCATTGCCTCCCGTACCCGTACCGAATGCGACGATGGCGGTTCCAGCGGTCACGCCCGTACCCGACAGCGCATCTCCAAGACCCAAGGCCCCCGACGCGACAGCGGTAACCGTCATCAGGCTGTACGAGCCGGTGATAGCGGTGCTGGCCACCGTCTGAGGCGTGCTGACCTCATATGTGCCAACGCCGCCCGCGGTGCCCGTGAGTTGCGAAAGGATCTGCGTGCCAGCGACAACGTTCGTGCCGCTGATAACTTCACCGGCGTTCAGTTGACCGGTCGTCACAGCGGTCACGGTTAGCGTGGTTCCGGCGATGGAGCCGGTCACAACATCCTTGGCGATCGCTGCAGTGACGGCTGCGCCAGTCCAGTTCGCACCGAATTGCACCTGGCCCGTCGAGTTGTTGACGAACGCTGCCTGACCCTTTGCGGAGGTCGTGGTGCCGTCATTGCGCGCCCAGAAACCACCCGCATTGAACAGCGTCAGAGGGAAGCCGGACGACATCACCAGCGTTTCTTCGGCCAGGTATTGCGTGATGATGCCTTGCTGGTCGCGATGCACGAAACCATCCGGCGCGCCCGCGCCGAAGTTGTGGACCGATCGGCCATCAGCCGGATCGACCCATGCGAACATGCCGACGCTCACGCCTTCAGGCCCGGCGACGAGCGCACCCTGACCCGCATTGACTGTCGCGCGCGGATTCGAGTCGCAGAAGTCACCCAGTACCGCCGGTGCCGCCTGCACGTTTACTTGTTGGGGAAAACCCATGATTTACTCCTATATCTGGATGATTAGCGGCCGATGCGGCTAGCGTTCGGGAACGCTTCGTGGAAGTCCGACGAGACCGACGATGCGCCGTCCTGCGCAATGCGAGGCTTCACTTCTGCGCCCGGCTTCGGCTGGGCAACGAGAATTGCCTTGTAGGCGCTCGGATGGACGTCCTTGATGTCGACCTTCAGCATCTCGAGAGCGGTCTTGTACACGCCCTCGGCGCTATCCATCGCGACAGCCAGTTTGCCGACGTACGGCTTGACGATTTCTTCAGCCTCAGAGATGCCGCGCAGGCGAGCAATCGTCTTGGCTTCGACATCGCGGGCGGTGGCGTCACATGCGAGCTTGATAGCCTTGTCCATCGCTGCCTTGCTCATCGGAACTTCTTCCTTGTTGTCCTGATTCTTCGGGTCGGCGTTCGCTGCATTCGCCGTTTGCGGCGGCTCATCGCCAGCCATGTCGTCTTCCTCGTCGTCGTCAACAGCCTGACCAGCGGCCGGAGCCGTCAACTTCGCTTCGACCTGCGCGAGGTCTTCATCGCTGATCTTGCCGCGGAGCATGTCGAGGATTTCGGCGCACTTCGGATCAGGCTCGTCCTGAGCGACGTTATCGTCGTCCGGTTGCTCGCCATCGAGCTTGTCGAGTAGTTCGACGACATCAGCCAGATCAGCGTCCTTGGCCATCTTTGCCTTGATCGCATCCAGAATTCCGGGCTTCTTTTCTGCCCAGTTTTTGGCATTCACGCCGACCAGAATCGCGTTCAGGTCAAGCTTCGCGTCTGCGGCCATCTTCGGCTTCAGGACGGCGAGCAGCGCCCCCTTCGCCATTACAGCTTTTTTACTAAGGGACTTGCCCACAGTGCTTTCTCCATTGAGGTTGAGAGACGAGTCGCCGACCATCACATCCGGCCCGGCGCGGCCTTTGGGCACAAGTGCCACATGGTTGAATCGGATGTTGCGCATCACGCCGTCGTATTGCTCGCCCTGGTAAGTACCGGGCGTCATGTCGGCGTCGTAGTAGTACGCGGAACTGAGTTCCTGTTCGGACCCGTTCTCGATCTTTCGAATCGAGTCCTGCACCCAGATCACCATCGAGTTATCGAGGTAGGGCGCATTGAAAGCGGCGTCAGATCCTGTTGCGCCGACGACGTTGTCGGGCTTATGGTCGACCGCGCTAACTGGGATGTGCGTATTCAGTACCGGAATGTTGTTCGCGGTCGGCGCACCCTTTTTAAGTTCTTCCGGATCACGCAGGAGCATGTAGATCCGGTTCGGCTCGAGTCCAAGATTTTCATGCTCAGGTATTTCGTCTCCGCGGTATGGGCAGACGTTAGCCTTGCTGATGTGGGTTATCTCGACATGCAGTCGGCCATCCTGGTCATAAGTACGGACGCTGCCACGGTCAAATGCGAGTCGGTTGGCGGTTGCTAGTGCTGACTCCATCGCCTTATCCATTGCGAGGTCGTTAGCGGTCGTCTTCTTGGTCGACTCGATCGCCGCTTTCACGCCGGGATGGATCGGTTCAGGAGGTGAGTCCATCGGCGCCCAGATGTAATCGTCGTGCTCGTCGTTGAGCGTGGGCTTGAAGCGGGCCGCGACGTTTTGCTGGAAAGTGGTGAAATCGACACCCTCATCGCTCACCAGTTGCGAGAAGTTGGATAGTTCACCATCAGGTACCGGGCCGATTTCTTCACCCGATTCACGGCGTGCAGCCTGTTCAGCGTCTTCGCCTTCCTCAATGCCGCCGCCAGGGAAACACCATTCCCCGGCATGGTCACCGTTTTTGCCGCGGCGCAAGAAGAGTGCGTATCCATCGGGATCCACGAACGCCGTACCAGCCGCCTTCACTGCAGCATCCTTTCCGACAAACTCTTCGCCAACCTTTCGGGGGATGCCAAGCGTCGACTTTCCTTCGGCAGCGGCGAACATCGCTTTGCGCTGCGCTTCGGAGACTGGCGGGTCAGTTGCTAGAGTCGGCATGTAATGAAAAAGCCCGCACTAACGCGGGCTTCCGTTGTAGGATCAACGAGTTATCAACTATCGCCAGCGGCGAATGAGGAACCATGAAGGCTGTTTTTGCTATCGCGATGCTTGTTGCATCGACAACCGTTTTTGCGACCACGCCTGACGAAATGTCGTCTTGCGCACTAAAGTCCGATCTGTACCGTGAGGCGGCAGGAATGCGCGACCGTGGCGAGACGCCGCAAGATGCGGCTAAATTCCTTGGGGCTTACCGGAGCCGGTTTATCTCGGCGGAGGATTTCAAGAACATCATCAACACGGTCTATTTCGATGGCCGGTTTGCAACCGCTGGTGGTTTCGCGTTGAAGAAGCAGATGCTGGATTACTGTCTGAATGGACCGAAGCAGTACACGCCGCTCCAGTGATCAGCCAAGTCCAGGTATCACCGACTGCGCAGTGCAGCGGCAGTTAGGCAATTCGCCTGGCCAGATCTTCTCCCCGTCAATCAAGCAGCCTTCGCGAACGTCATAAAGCTTGCCTTTGCCGCCGTCAGCCTGACTGGCTTCGACGTGAGATTTGCGCGGATGCTTCCCGCCGTGCGAGTGGCGCCAACGAGCCTGTGTAATGCCAAGCTCAACTTGACGCGTGCGGTTGATAACCGCAGTCATCTTGTTGGATTGATCCCTGGCGATGAATGATGCGCGCCGTTTCGTGATGTCGTATCGCTGCGTCAACTCCTCGGTCAGCGAACCCAAGTCGCGGCCACGCTGCATCGAGCGCATCACCAGGCCTTCGACTTCGCTCAGGTGCTGCTCGGCGATGCTGCTGATCAGCGAGACGTTTTCGCCGATTGCCGCCTGCATTGCGTTGTTGACTGCTGCGGTGGCCTTGAATTCGACCATGAATCCGGCCTTCTTCAGTATTGCCTTAAGCTGCACGTCGGTTGCGCCGGCCGCTTTATCAACGAAATATTTCGCCAGTTCTTGCGAACCCTTGTCGAATGCCTTCATCCATCGACGAGACATGCGGTGAATCGCGCGTCGCATCGCATTGGCGGGGCTGCCATCACGGAATGATTCCATGCCGGCGTCCTGGGCCAGAGACGGTGGCGGATTAGCCCGGTACTGCGCTGTAATCCAGTAGACGAGCGACTTATGCATCGCGTCTACATATTGCTGCAACGCTTTGTTGTATGCTGCTTCGATCCCCGCATTAGCCCTCACCGGGCGCAAGACAATGTCTTTCCCGGTGGGAGATACGAGCTTTGGCATGGAGTACCAGATGAAACAGGATGTAGAGGTCGACTACGTCGGATACGACCACGAAGAGCCGCAACGTGTCGTGGTCTACGTCGGCGAGAACGACGAGTTTTCAGCCAGATTCAACCTGTCCGATCTGCTGGATACCGAGCTGGACATGTTCAAGCTGAGGAACGGCATGACGGACAGCGCCGGGAAACCGAGATTTGACGCGATGGAACTTGAACTAACCGAGATGGTCAGGCGTATCCGTGCAATCCGTTACGGCTAATTACCAGGCTCGAAAATCTCATACGCCACAACACCCGTATCGGCGGTGTTGCTCGACGTGATAACGAACGAAGTGCCAGCGGTGCGAGCCGATACACGAAGCGCGCCAGTCGTATTGCCGTCCTGTGCGGTTAAGAAAATCCGGCTGACAGCGGTAATTGCATGGTTCGACACGGTTGCAGTGCCGGCGACTAGGGTTACAACGCCCTGCTTGCCGTTGGCGGCTTCCTTAGTGGTAAAGCCAACGCTGGAATTAATAGCGCCGCTTGCGCTGAAGTTACCCGTGTGCGCCCATACGCCCGAACCACTGTTAGAGGCAATGCCCGAAATGCCTTGAGCCTGCCCACCAGTGATAGTCAGCGCATTAATGCCACTCCCGCCGTTGTCAGCGGCAAATCCGAACACGAGGTTCGTTGCGCCCCAATCGATATAGGCGAGCTTGTTACCAGCCGAACGGGCGGGATCGACAAAGGTTAGCGATCCGCCACCACCGACAGCGCCGAGTTGCGCGCCACCCACGGTTGCGCCTGGAGCGGTCGGCGTCGTCGCGAATACGCTGCCGCCCGTGATGCTCACATTGGCCGGGTTGTAAACCGGGCCGCTGTATTGAGCAGCAGCAAGCGACGGAATCAGCGCGAGAAGAGAAAGGAGTTTCCGCATGGATCAATAGCCGATATGCGCAAAGGTCGTTGCGTTCTGAGAGCCGATACCCTGAAGCGCGTTGGTCGGGCCAAAAGGGAGCGTCAATGCCGCACCCGGCAGAATCGCGAAGTCATTGATCGTTGCTGTCGCACCAAATGACACGTAGAGTGTGTTCGATGCATGCGTGTTTTGCAGAGTCACCCATCCCTTGTACGTACCAGCGGCGATGATTTCAGCGGATGTTGCATCGACGCTGTTGCTGACGCTCGCGCCGGACACCGAAGGCCCAGCCGGGCCGCCACCCGCGCCGCCCGATGACAACGTAACCGGAAAAGGGTTGTTGGCGTCGACAGCCTGCGGAACACCATTGCTATCCAGCGACATACCGACCACACCCGCCACAGGGCGCGGCGGCGTGGTTGCGGCGATAAACTCAGCTTGGGACGTCATCTTCTTCCTCATTGCCGCTGATGGCTTCGGCGTGATGCTCAGGCCCAGCCTTTACTTCAGGCGTCTCGGGCATGATCTCGTTGACTTCGATTCCCTTGTAGGGGCTGTCTTCGTCGCCAGCGATGCGCTTCAGGACTTGTTCCGGATACAGGACGCCAGCGCCAATCAGCTCGACATCTGTGTCCGCGTTCGTCTTGCGAATGTTTGCCTTGTCCAGTTCGGACACGACCTTCAGCTTTTCCCACTCGAAGCCGATTTCCGGATCAATCTTGCCGAACAGCGAGAGTTGCACCAGATTCAGGATCTTCGAGATGATCGGCGTGTAGATTTCCTGGTTTGCCGCGACCGTGTCCTGGAATACTTCAATCTCGTCTTGAGACGAAGCGTTCAGGCCAGCCGGCGTAATGCCCGTCAGGTAGATCAACGGAAGGCCGGTCGGCGCGCATTGCTGTTCTTGCGCCTGCGCCTGCAACTTGTCGAGACTGCCGAGCGGAGCCGACACATTAGAGAAATCCTCAGAGTCCTTGTCGATCGCGTTGATGCCGTGATTGTCCCGCCCCAGATTGAACACCTGCATGCGCCGATAGAAGCTTTCGACGCCACCGGCATTCATGATCTGGCTCATGTTCGTCTTGAGCGTCCACACCGTAAAGGCGTGAATCAGATCGGACACGGACTGGCGAGTACGCAGCCAGTTATCAACGTACGGCTTGATCATCTGCGACAGCGACAGGCCAGCAAATGCATACGCAGGCTTGAGGATGTCCGGAACGTCGCGCGTGATGACCGTCAGCAACCGGCTGGAGTGGATCTCCTTGCCCATCACGAACCAGCTGATCGGCTTGTAGAACGTCGGATCCAGAGGGTCGTTGGCGTTGTACCGGTTCGGGTACGTCCAGATGGGCTCGATGACCGTTAGGCGTTTGATTGAGCCGATTCCGACCTTGGCTTTCGACTCAATCAGTTCGGTCTTCAGCTCATCCGGGTCAATCTGGTCAGACTCCATCCCGACATCGATGAAAATCTGCGACCGCCCAAACAAGCCATCCTGCTCAATCGCCTCGCGTAACTTCGCCTGAACGTTCAATCGCTTGAACTCGGCGTCGATACGCTTGATCTTCTGCGACTTATCAGCCTCACCAGTGGCCGTGAGCTTGATCCACTTGCGAGTCATTTCCCGCGCGTAGACTTCCGCGGGCTTGCGAAACTCCGGAATCTGCGACCAGTTCGCCAGCAGAGTGAAGCCGGGGAACGCATAGCCTTCCGTGAACGCACCATTGATGTTTTCGAGCGACGCCAGGCTGAATGCCGCGCCTGGATCGAATCCGGAGTCCATCGCCAGTTTGTTGCCAGAATGACCGGAAGGCAAAACGCCCTTCATCGGCTCATACGGCTTGAACATTTCCTGCGTGAGCACGGTCTTCGTCGCCGGCTTGGCGCGCATTGCCAGGACAGTCTCAGCCGATACCCGGAAACCAGATGACGCCTGCACCGCGGGCTCAGTGGCGCGACGAGCAGCCATCTGTGCCTGTTTGCGTTGCTTGCGATTCATCGGGTACGTCCCATGCGGGAAAGTTGCTTCACTATGTCTGCGGAGATAACCAGCGGTGCGCCGCCGCCAAGCATGTCGGTAATTGCATCGACCATTGGATCAATCTGGTCGTCGTGGGCGTGCGTGTCGTCTGCGGTGAATGAATCGCACTCGCCAACGAAGTCGCTAACCCATGGTGCGTCTTGCGGAATGCAGACGTTGCCAACATCGATGTGGCTGACGACATCCATGACGCGCGTGAGTTTGTCTTTGGCGCGCTCAATCCCCTTGATGGGAATGCCACCCTCAGACTGGATTTCCTGGATCAGGCCCGTTCCGGATGCCTTGTCTTCCACCAGCATCTGACGAAGGGCGGGCGCGTCGCGGTCCCCGGCGCCGATTGCCTTGTGCTTGTTCCAGAAGTCGATCGCACGTCGCTTCAGTTCAGGCGCCTCCCACTTCCCGCGAACCAGGTCAAGCAAGTAGGCACGATTGTCCGAGCCATATCCCCAGCATTGAAAGACGCTGTAGTCGTTTCGCTCTGCCGTCTTCTGCGCCGTGTCCGCATAAATCTTTCGATACTGGATTCGGGGCAGTGCAGCGTAGCGCACAAACTTGCCGGACTGAATAATGCCGCCACCAAGCGGGGCCGGTCGCTGCATGTACTGTCCGGCGTGCACGTACTTATCGGCCCGCTCCAGATCCAACTGATCCTGCAGCGGTTCCTTGTACGGCCAGTAGCTAAACCGCCCATCATCATCGCGCTCGGTCGAATCCACCATCGCACGGATGCGTTCTGGCAGCTTTTCGACGTACTCATCGGTAATGAGCGCGGGAATCTCGATGAATTCCCAATCTCCCGGCACCTTGCCGGCCTTGATGAAGCCCGTAGGGTCTTCCTCAGCCAGGCGCTGCATGATGACGATGATCGGCGTATCCGGATTGGCTTTCCGGCTCTTGACCGTCGACACCAGTTTCCGGTTCGCCTTATCGCGATTCGGCTTGCTGTAAGCGTCTTCGACCTTTAGCGGGTCATCGATGATGATCGCGCCTTGCCAACCCTCTGCCATGTGGCCGGCACGGAAGCCGGTAATCTGACCGCCAAGTGACACGGCGTAGACGCCACCGGCCTTCTTGCCGTCGACCAGAACGTTCCAGCGCTTCTTCGAGTCCGCGTCGTCTGCGATCTTCAGCGGCCAAAGTTCCTGATACTCCTGCGACCGGACGATTTCCCGCGACGTTTCCGAATTCAATAGAGCAAGGTCATCCGAATACGAGATGTGGATGAAGCGCGCCCGCGGGTTCAAGGCCAGCCCGCGCGCCATCAGGTTAATGGCGACAAGCTCGGTCTTCGACGAGCCCGGCGGAACGTTGATTACGACGTTCTTCAGTTCGCCGGCGATGACGCGCTCGACGACGTCCGATATCAGGACGTGGTGCCAGTTGATGCGGAACTTGATGCCCTGGCGATGCTTGAAAAAGTAGCGGCTGAAGAACAGGTGATCGTTCTCGCACTTGGCCCTGATAACCGCCTGCTCGAGCGTCAGATCAGTATTCGTCCTCGACTCTTTCGACGATGGCTTTGACTTCGTTTGCATTGACCACCGTCGTTTTCATTTCTACCGGCCCATCATCCTTGCCAGTTATCTCGGCGTGCTGGGTTGCCTTACCAAAGCCGCGATCAAGCAATTCCTTGGCTGCAGCAATCCGGGCTTGGTCGTTCTCCGACGTGGTGAGGATGGTGGCGAGTTCGCGAA
>Ga0310811_10011489_pt1 | contig 11489 bp, 9 predicted proteins | sample YCmetagenome_FD_207642 | JGI IMG/M metagenome (GOLD analysis project Ga0310811, IMG submission 207642) | Soil microbial communities from experimental microcosm in Duke University, North Carolina, United States - YC | ecosystem: Engineered > Artificial ecosystem > Soil microcosm > Unclassified ... | reverse complement strand
GTGTTAGGATGGACTCCGCGACGGACTAGCCAATCGGCGACCGGATCGATGAACCTGAGGTATCCGTTTTGGAGCCAGTCCGGGAGAATCTTCATGCGGCTCGCTTGGGGGCGCCGCCCATTGGGCGCGACGGGGCTGCTTCGGGCGTAAAGGTAGCCCCGTCAGCGAGTTGTGGCAACCGACTCGACTGGAGATAAATCACGGCAGCGGGAAGACATATGTGCCGCTCAGCATCACGTTCGCCCGCGTGTAGGTCTTCGCGCCATCCACGGTCGTCGCCCTGAGGGTCACCGTGCTGCCGGTCGCGACTCCCTGCACCGGGATCGTCGCCGAGCTGTTCGCGCCGACTTGCTTGAGGAACGTGTCCGTGCCGCTCACGGTCACGTAGACGTTCACCGCCTGCGAGAGCGTGTTATTGACCTGAAGCGATACGGCCGTCGCTTGGGTCGGCGCCGTGCGTACGTCGACTTGCCGGGGACTGCAGGCCGCGAGAATCGCGCTCGCGGCCAACAGGCAAACGCCCTGCGCGCGACGGGTCGTAGACAGTCTCATCGCTATCTCCTTTTTTGTCGTGCTTCGGTGCAAAAGCTATGCGCAAACCGTCGCGCCCGCTCAGCGATATAGTAAGTACCGCCGCGAAGCTGTCATGAACTGCTCGACCGCGGGACGCTCGGATGCCATTGCTTGGTCGGGATCGGCACCGCGAACGATCGCCTCGCGAACCGCCGCACTCCCAAACCGCTCGTCGAAGGCGTGGTCCCGGATCTCGAGCGAGTCTGAATGGAGTCGAGTGAGCGCCCAGAGGATCGCCGCGGCGACGTGACCCGATTGCACGGCGTTCCGGTCGGTGATCGCAATGCGCACGCCCGGAATCCGCTGGCCGTTGTACTTCGAGTCGCCCGCGTTTTGCGGCGTGAACGGGTCGACATCGAATCGGACGCCGGCGAGCCGGCGTCCGTTCAACAAATCCGCGACGCGCCGCGCGTCCATCCACGGCGCGCCAAATCGTTGGAAGGCGTCGCTCGTTCCGCGTCCGACGGACACGTTCGAGCCTTCGAAAGCGACGAGCGACGGGTACACGAGCGCGCTCGCGAGGTTCGGAAGATTCGGCGAGGGACGAACCCACGGGAGCCCGGTGTCATCGAACCACATTGAACGTCGCCAACCCGCGGCCGGAACGACGTGCAACGCCGCGCCGATGTGCAACACATCGTTGTAGAACAGGGCGAGCTCGCCCATCGTCATTCCGTGGCGCAACGGGAACGGGTATAATGCGTACGCCTTTCCCGCGCGCTGCGCGGTTGGCTCTTCGGGATTCGACAGTGCGGTGTCGAGCATGGGACCATCGACGTGCTCGCCCGTGATTGGGTTGGGTCGGTCCAGCACGATGATGGGGATGTGACGACGCGCCGCCGCGTGCATGGCATAGATCATCGCTCCCACATACGTCCACGTCCGAGTGCCAATGTCCTGCAGATCGTACACGAGCGCGTCGAGATCGGTCGTCAGGCTGTCGGGCGGCGCGATCGTCGTGTTGGTGTAGAGCGAATGCACCGCGAGACCGCTTCGCTCGTCGATCCCGCTCGCGATGTGCTCACGGTCTTCCGTTCCGCGGATGCCGTGCTCCGGCGAGAAGAGCCGCACGAGCGTCACGCCGGCCGTCTTCGCGCGCGCGTCGCGCAGGAGCTCGATGTCCGACCGGCCGGCGGCGTCGATGCCGGTTTGATTGGTGAGCAGCGCCAACCGCTTGCCGCGGATGAGGGCGATACTGTCCTCGAGCAAGACGGTAATTCCAGGCCGAACCGTCGCGGACGACGTGACCGTCGGCGTCGGCGCGGTCCGGCTCATGCAGCCCCAGCCTCCGCTTCCGATCGACAACACTACCGCCAGCTTTACTCGCCGATGCATCGACTCGTCTCCGTTGTGATTCCCGCCGCCCTGCTTCTCTCGGCTTGTCATCGTTCGTCGACAACGACTGGCGCGGGGACGGTCGCCGCACAACCCTCGGCGAGCGACGCACCCCTTCGCGACGCCATCCGCGCCGACCTGCAACGCGTGCTCGATCGCGCGCGGGCCGACAGCGCGTTTCCCGGCGCGTACGCGGTCGTCGGTACGCATGATGGCGTCATTGCCGAATATGGCGTGGGACAACTCGATTGGGCACCCAGTCCGCGGCCGGACGCGCACACGATCTGGGATCTCGCGTCGCTCAGCAAAGTCGTCGGCATGACGACGGCGATCATGCAGCTCGTCGAACAAGGGCGCGTCGACGTCGACGCCCCCGTGCAACGCTATCTGCCCGATTGGACGGGCCCGAACAAGGAACGCGTGACCGTCAGACACTTGCTGACGCACACGGGCGGACTGCCACCCGACCAACCGCCCGGCTCCAAGCCGTACGACGAGATCACACACAACCCGGACAGCGTCGCGATGCTCATGTTCTCGACGCCCCTCGACACGCTGCCCGGGATTCGCATGGTCTACAGCGACATCGGCGCCTACCTGCTCGGCAAGATCGTCGAGCGTGTGAGCGGACAGAAACTCGACGTCTATCTGCGCGACCATGTCTTCCAACCGCTCGCGATGACGGAGACGATGTACAACCCGCCGCCATCCCTTCTCCCTCGTATCGCCCCGACGGAAGTGGATCCGCGGCGCGGCGGACTCGTTCGCGGGAAGGTGCACGACGAACGCTCGTATTATCTCGGCGGCGTGTCGGCCCACGCGGGGATTTTCACCAGCGGACACGATCTCGCCCGTTTCGCGCGCATGTACTTGAACAACGGCACGCTGGACGGTGTTCGCGTTCTACAGCCCGCGACCATCGCGCGCTTCACGGCGTACGTCGATTCGATCTTCTCGGACCGGGGGCTCGGTTGGCAGAAGCCGGATCTACCGGGCATGAAGTTCGCCAGCCCGTCGGCCGCGTGGGCCGGGCATTCCCTGTCGTCGCGGGCCTTCGGTCACACCGGATTTACCGGCACGTCGATCGCCATCGATCCGCAGCGGGATCTCTTCATCATCCTGCTCACCAACCGGGTGAACCCGACGCGCAACAACGGTAAGATCACCGAAGTGCGGCGGCAGCTCGCCGACGCCGTCGTTCCCGACTACGATCGTCTGCGCTCCTCCCCGAGCGGGTCCTCCTCAACCACGCGACCATGAATCTCACTGCGATCGACTGGGCCATCGTAGCGGCGTACTTTCTCCTCTCGGCCGGCATCGGCTTCGCATTCACGAAGCGCGGCGGCGAAAGTCTGAGCGAGTACTTCATCTCCGGCCGCGCGGTGCCGTGGTGGCTGGCCGGCGCATCGATGGTTGCGACGACCTTCGCCGCCGACACGCCGCTCGTCGTCACCGGACTCGTATCGGCGCACGGCGTCGCTGGAAACTGGCTGTGGTGGAACATGCTGATGAGCGGCATGCTCACCGTCTTCTTCTTCGCCCGACTCTGGCGACGGGCTCACGTGATGACCGACGTCGAGTTCGCCGAAGTACGCTACAGCGGCAAACCCGCCGCGACCCTCCGCGTGTTTCGCGCGCTGTACCTCGCGCTTCCGATCAATCTGATCATCCTCGGCTGGGTGACGCGCGCGATGATCAAGATCCTCACGATCTCGCTCGGACTGCACGCCGTCACCGTTGGCGGCATGACGATCTCGGGCGAGGTGATCGCGGTCGGGATCTGTTTCGTCATCACGATGGCGTATTCGGTGGCCGCCGGCATGTGGGCCGTGCTGTGGACGGACCTCGTCCAGTTCGTGATCAAGATGACCGCCGTGATTGTCCTCGCCGTGTTCGCGGTGCGCGCGGTCGGCGGAATGGACGTGATGAAGACGAAGCTCGCCGAACACTTCGGCAGCGAGAAGGCGGCGTTGTCGGTATTGCCAATCTCGTTCGGGCCGAGCGGACTCGTTGCGTACGCGTGGATGCCGATCCTCACGCTGGCCGTGTTCCTCGGCGTGCAATGGTGGGCGGCGTGGTATCCTGGTGCCGAGCCGGGAGGCGGCGGGTATGTCGCCCAACGCATCTTCTCGGCGCGCACGGAGCGCGATGGCGTGCTGGCGACGCTGTCGTTCCAGGTCGCGCACTACGCGCTGCGGCCCTGGCCGTGGATCATCACCGGCCTTGCGACGGTGATTCTCTACCCCAACGGCATCGGCCCGAACCACGACCACGAAGCCGCCTACGTCCAGTCGTTCGTCGATCTGCTCCCGACGCCGTGGCGTGGCTTCATGATGGCCGGCTTCGCCGCCGCGTACATGTCGACGGTGGCGACGCAGCTCAACTGGGGCGCGTCGTATCTCGTGAACGATGTGTACCGTCGCTTCCTGAAAAAAGACGCGACCGAGAAGCACTACGTCTCGATGTCGCGCCTGGCGACGGTTTTTCTCTTCCTACTCTCGACGCTCGTGACCTGGCGCCTTTCGTCGGTTGAAGGCGCTTGGAAGTTCCTGCTCGCGATCGGCGCCGGGACAGGGCTCGTGCTGATCCTCCGCTGGTATTGGTGGCGCATCAACGCCTGGTCCGAGATCAGCTCGATGCTCGCGTCGTTCGCGATTTCGGCGATCTGTTTCCAGACGGTACCGGGTCGCTGGTTCCCGGCGGACGATCCGCGCAATGACTCGGCGATCATGCTGATCACCGTCGCGCTGAGCACAGTCGTCTGGTTGACGGTAACGTTCACGACGCAACCGGAAAACGAATCGGTGCTGGCCTCGTTCTACGAACGCGTGCGGCCTGGCGGTCCAGGCTGGGCACGCATTTCCGAGAAGCTTGGCTACGGGCGAGAGCAGATTCCGGGCGGGGCGCTGGCATGGACGAACTGGGTTGCCGGCATCGTCGCCGTTTATTCATCGCTCTTCGGAATTGGAAAGATTGTTTTCGGCGAACTCGGCTCCGGCCTGATTCTGCTGGTCATTGCGGTTGTCGCGTTCGCCTGGATTGCGCGGTCGTTCCGGAACGAAGTGCCGCCACCGGCGGTCCGGCAGAGAGAGGCGGTATCGCTGGCGGCTGACTGATCGAAAGGGCGCAATATCGCTTTCGGCTATGGTCGGCCGGTGCGGCGGACGGCTGGCCCGCGGCTGGCGGCGGTGCGCTCGGCTGCCGGCTTTTTGGCTGTCGGCGCCGTCTCCCGGCCGGCCGCCGGAAGCAGGACGCCATGTCGAACGCGAGACAGCTGCTGCGGCCGACAGCTTCAGCCGAGAGCCGTCAGCGAGGCTGTCGCCGCCGCCGCCGGCCATAGCCGTTGGCGATGTTGCGCCGGTTAGGCGCGCCGTTTGAGCCGTTGCGGGGTACAGCTCAACGTCGTGTTTGAACGCGACTTCCGACCTCGTTATTATTACTGGTGCACATGTGAAGCGCCCGCCGTTTCGGCGGCCTCAATTGGAGATCCGCGATGAGCACGATGAATCAGCCCGAGGTGTTGGTGACCGTCACTCCGGTCGCGTCCGCCGAGGTCAAGAAGTTTATGGAAGCCGAGAACGTCGATCCGGCGAAGGGCGGACTCCGCGTGAGCGTCCAGCCGGGCGGTTGCAGCGGCTTCAAGTACGGCCTTCTCATCGAGGATGAGGCCGCCGAAGACGATCTCGTGGTTGCACAAGGCGAGTGGAACGTCTTCGTCGATCCGTTCTCGGCGCAGTACTTGAACGGGGTCATCATCGACTATGTCTCGTCGATGCAGGGCTCTGGCTTCACCTTCAAGAACCCGAACTCCACGGGTGGCTGCGGCTGCGGGAGCTCGTTCTCCGCGTAACAGCGTCACCGATACGAATCAGCACACATGGAACGATCCGTCGCTGGCACACGCCGGGACGCGGTCGTGAATGAAAAGAGGGGGGGTAGCGATTCAGTGGATCGCTCTACCCCCCTTTCTCATATCGTTCACGGCGCCGCGCAACGAGAGCACATTCGCACCGTCATCGTCGACGATCACGAGGAGATCGCGCGCCTCGTCGCAAAGCGTATTGCGACGCTCATTCGGGAGCATGAGGCAGCCGGCGAGCGTACAGTCCTCGGCCTCGCGACAGGCTCGACGCCAATCGGGATCTATCGCGAGCTGATTCGCATGCATCGCGACGAGGGATTGAGCTTCAAGAACGTCGTCACGTTCAATCTCGACGAGTATTACCCGATGCCGAAGGAGAGCATTCACTCCTACCACCGCTTCATGTGGGAGAATCTCTTCTCGCAAATCGACATCGATCCGACCAACGTCCACATTCCGCCCGGCGAGCTCCCGCGGCAGGAGACTGCGGCCGCGGCGCGCGAGTACGAGCGGGAAATCGTCCGCGCCGGCGGAATCGATTTTCAGATTCTCGGCATCGGGAAGACGGGACACATCGGCTTCAACGAACCCGGGTCCGGCGCGGACAGCCGGACGAGGCTCGTCACGCTCGACGCCGTCACGCGCAAAGATGCCGCCGCCGACTTTTTCGGCGAGGAGTTCGTTCCCCGTGAGGCGGTGACGATGGGCATCGCGACGATTCTCGACGCACGAGAGATCGCGATCATCGCGACCGGTGAGCACAAGGCGAGCATCGTACAGCGCGCCGTCGAGGGGGAGATCGACGTCGAGGTCGCGGCAACCTTCCTGCAGCGGCACGGCGCCACCACGTTCTATCTCGACCGCGCCGCCGCCGCCGAGTTGACGCGAATCAAGACACCGTGGCTGATCGACGAGGTCCAATGGACGCAGGATCTCATCCTGCGCGCGGTGATCTGGCTCTCCGAACGCACCGGCAAAGCGATCCTCAAGCTCACACAGCGAGACTATGCGGACGCCCGGATGTCGTCGCTCGTCGCCAAGTTCGGTTCACCCGGCGAAGTAAACGGCAAGGTCTTCAACCTGCTCGGCGCGAAGATCCGTGGGAAATCGAAGCTGCCGATCGGTCGCCGGATCATCTGCTTCTCGCCACACCCGGACGACGACGTCATCTCGATGGGCGGCATCCTGCGTAAGCTGGTCGAGAACGACAACGACATCATCGTCGCCTACATGACGAGCGGCAACATCGCCGTGTTCGATCACGACGTGCGGCGTTACGTGGATTTCATCGAACGTCTCGCCGGCGAAGGATTGATCGATCGGCCGAAGGAGCGAGCGCTCGCCGACACCGTGCACGTGGGACTGGAGCGAAAGACGCCCGGCGAGGTGGACGTTCGCGAAGTGCAGGACATCAAGCGGATCATCCGAGAGGCGGAGGCCGTCAGTGGCATCGAGACCGTCGGGCTACCGCGCAGCGCGGCGCGCTTCCTCAACCTGCCGTTCTATCAAACGGGCAAGGTGCGCAAAGATCCCATCAGACCGGCGGACGTCGCTATCGTCCGCGAACTGCTCGAGGAGTTCAAACCGGAGCTGATCTTCGTCGCCGGCGATCTGTCCGATCCACACGGCACGCATCGCATGTGCAAGGAAGCGATCGATCGCGCGCTCAGAGAGCTCGGCACGGCGGGGCGCGCCAAGGGATCCGGCGTGGATTCCCCCCCCCCGGACGCCAACCATGGCGCGCCCGAGGTCTGGTTATATCGCGGCGCGTGGCAGGAATGGCCGATTCATGAAGCGACGTGGCTCGTGCCGCTGTCGCAGGAAGAGCTGCGGCTCAAGATCCAGGCGATCTTCAAGCACCAATCGCAAAAGGATTCCGCGCCCTTCCCTGGGGGCTATGACGAACGAGAATTCTGGCAGCGTGTCGAAGCGCGCAATAAGGGAACGGCCGCCGAGCTCGATCGGCTCGGCCTCGCCGAATATTTCGCGATGGAAGCCTACGTGGTCGAATAGCGCTGTCCTCCTGAGCGAAGCGAAGGATCTATTGTCCCTGTCTGGTAATTAACTCGTGAAAGTAGATCCTTCGCTGCGCTCAGGATGACAACAGCGTTTCCGGGACGACGATGCGCGGGCTGAACGCGCTCGACTTTGTCGTCATCTTCGCGTATCTCGTCGGCATCACGCTGCTCGGCATGTGGGTCGGGCGACGGCAGCGAGACGCGAAGGACTACTTCGTCGCGGACCGCGCGATCCCGTGGTGGGCGGTCATGTTCTCGATCGTCGCCAGCGAGACGAGCGCGTTGACGTTCATCAGCATTCCCGGGCTCGCCTATCGCACCAACCTCGGTTTTCTCGAGCTGGCGACCGGATATCTCGTCGGCCGCATCGTGCTCGCGTACACGCTGCTGCCGCGCTATTACGAAGGCAATCTGGTCACGGCGTACGCTCTCCTCGAAAAGCGCTTCGGGCTCGCGGCGCGCCGCTTCACGTCGATCGTGTTCATGGCCACACGCGGCATGGCGGATTCGGTGCGTGTGTTCGCGACGGCGGTTCCCATCGCCTTGATCATCGGGCCGCTGTTGCCGCCGGCCGCCGTCATGCCGGTCGCGGTCCTCGTTCTCGGCACGCTCACGGTGATCTATACCATCCGCGGCGGGATGAGGGCCGTCGTGTGGACGGAGATCGTCCAGGCGTCGGTCTACGTCCTCGGTGGGCTTTCGGCAATGATCCTCGTCGGACGCCTCGTTCCGGGCGGCTGGGGCTCGATTGTTCAAACCGCGGGCGCCGCCGGCAAGCTGCAAGTCATCGCCTGGAAGCCGGTTCTGACCGATCCGAATACGATGGCGGCGGGGATCATCGGCGGCGCGTTTCTGTCGATGGCGTCGCACGGCGCCGACCAGCTGATCGTCCAGCGCTTGCTCTCGGCGCGTTCGCTCAACGAATCGCGCGCGGCCGTCATCGGGAGCGGCGTGGCGGTGATCATTCAGTTCACGCTCTTTCTTTTGCTCGGCATCGGCTTGTGGGCGTTTTACGGTGGTCGGACGTTCCCCACACCCGACGCCATCTTCCCGACGTTCATCGTCGACCAGATGCCGCACGGACTCGTCGGATTGCTGCTCGCGGCCATTCTCGCCGCGACGATGAGCACCCACTCCGGCGCGATCAACTCGCTCGCCGCGTCGTCGACGCACGACATCTACTTACCGATTACCAAGCGCGACCCGGACGATCCGCGAACGCTTCGCGTCGGCCGGATCTTCGCGCTCATCTGGGGCATCGTGCTGACGGGCGGCGCCCTGCTCTTCCCGAAAAATCAGCAGACGCCGGTGGTCGTCATCGCGCTCTCGATCGCCTCCTTCACCTACGGCGGACTGCTCGGCGGCTTTTTCCTCGCTATCTTCTGGCGTCGGGCACGACAGCGCGACGCGATTCTCGGAATGTCGGTCGGCATCGCGGTGATGAGCGTGATCGTGTTCGCCAAGCAGATCATGGCCGCCGTGCCTGCCTGGGCGCCGGCGCTCCAACCGCTCTCGACGATTGCCTACCCGTGGTACGTGTTCATTGGAACGACGATCACGCTCACAGTCGGCATTCTTTCTTCTTTGACACACGGACCGGCCCCAAGCGCCGCGACGGAATCAGCATGACGTACATCGTGATTGGCATCGACGGCGGCGGCTCGAAGACGCACGCGATTGTCGCGGATGATCAGGGACGGACGATCGGCGAGACCGTTGGGCCGGGCAGCGCCGTTCGCCCCGGTCAGGCGGAGCACTCCGCGTCGGTGATCGCCGACGTCGTGCGCGACGCCCTCGCGTCGTGCGATATGACGCACGTGACGCCGCGCGTCTTGTCGGTCGGAGTCGCCGGCGCCGGTCGGGAAACCGAGCGACAGGAGCTGTGGCAGGCGCTCGTCAGTCGCGATCTCGCGTCCGAGCTCGTGATTCATTCCGATTTCAGCATCGCGCTCGACGACGCGTTCGGCGACGGTCCGGGCGTCCTGATGATCAGCGGCACCGGGTCCGTCGCATTCGGCCGCGGACCCACTGGGGCGACGTCGCGATGCGGCGGTTGGGGTCCGGTGTGCGGCGACGAGGGCAGCGGCGCGTGGATCGGGCGCCGCGCGCTGTCCGTGGTGACGGGTGCCGCGGACGGGCGCGAGCCGGAGACCGCGCTCACCGGCGCCGTGCTCACGGCCGCGCAGGTGAACGAGACCTCCGACCTTGTCGGCTGGGCCGCCGCCGCGACGCCGGCGCAGCTCGCGTCGCTCGCGCCCGTCGTCCTCGCGGTCGCCGAGTCGGGAGATCTGCGCGCAAACGCACTGGTGAGCCTGGCCGTCGAAGAGCTCGTACTGCACGTGCGCGCGCTGGCCCGCCAGCTCTTCGGCGACGAGCGCGCGGCGCTGCCGGTCGCGCTGTCGGGTGGGATGCTGTCGCGTGGCAGCACGCTGCGCAAGCGCCTCGAGCACCGTCTCAAATCCGCGGTACCAGGCGCGCAGATTCGGACCGACCCGGTGGTCGCGGCGCGCGGTGCGGTGCGCGCCGCCCTGCGGATCGTCGGCGAAGTCATGGCGTAAGCGATGCCTCTCGACGATCTCCGCCGCGCGATCGACGGGATCGACGACGAGATCCTCGCGCTCCTCGAACGTCGCGCCGGCCTGGCGCGCGACGTCGCGAAGGCGAAGCAGGCGTCGCGCGTCCCGACATACGATCCCGAGCGCGAACGAGCGGTGCTCGATCGCCTCGAGGCAAAGAGCGCCGGCCGATTTCCGCGCGAGGCGATTCGTGCGGTATTCCGCGAAGTCATGAGCGCGTGCCTGGCGTTGCAGGAGCCGGTCAAGGTGTCGTTCCTCGGGCCGGAGGGAACGTTCACCCACGCGGCGGCGCGCGAGCTGTTCGGGCTCGCCGCGCGCTACAGCGAAGCCACGACGATCGATGGCGTGTTCGATGCCGTCCGTCGCGGCGACGCGACGTATGGCGTCGTGCCGATCGAGAATTCGACGGAAGGATCGGTGACGTCGGCCATCGATGCGCTCATCGACGGCGGCGTCGTGATCCGCCGCGAGCTGGTGCTCGAGATCGGGCACTGCCTGATGTCGGCGGCGAACGGGCTGACGCAGATCGAGCGCGTCTACTCGCATCCGCAGGCGCTCGCGCAATGCCGCGAGTGGCTCGGCAAGCATCTGCCCGCCGCGCAGCTCGTGCAAACGCCGTCGACGTCGGCCGCGGCGCGCGAAGCGTTGTCCGACGCGGCCGGCGCCGCCATCGGCAGCAAGCTCGCCGCGGAGCTGTTCGGCGTCGCGATACTTCGCGAGAACATTCAGGACCGCGTCGAGAACGCGACGCGCTTCGTCATGCTGGCGAACGACGACGCGCCGCGGACGGGCAACGACAAGACGACGCTCGCCTTCGCCGTCCACGACAGCCGCGGCGCGCTGCGCCGTGTACTCGAGATCTTCGACGACGCGGGCGTCAACCTCACACGCATCGAATCGCGCCCCAGCCGACGCCGCGTGTGGGACTACGTCTTCCTCGCCGATCTCGAGGGCCACCGCGAAGACCCACACATCGTCGCCGCCCTCGCCACGCTGAACGACCGCTGCCCCATGCTCAAGATCCTCGGCAGCTACCCACGCAGCGATTTATCCCCCACCTAATCAATTCATTGCGGTTGGGGTCAGACTCCAAAAAACTTTAGGGTCAGACTCCATTCACAAAAT
>Ga0310811_10011488_pt1 | contig 11490 bp, 8 predicted proteins | sample YCmetagenome_FD_207642 | JGI IMG/M metagenome (GOLD analysis project Ga0310811, IMG submission 207642) | Soil microbial communities from experimental microcosm in Duke University, North Carolina, United States - YC | ecosystem: Engineered > Artificial ecosystem > Soil microcosm > Unclassified ... | reverse complement strand
GCGTATACGTTTTTTGTTCTTTTTGCATGGCCTTTTCCCTTTCTGTGTCAGGTCACTCTTTCCAGTTTACCTTCTACACTTTTCCGGGTCAAGACCAGAATGCTCGTTTCGTCCCAAACACAAAGTACGCCTTCATTTTCCATTGGTTTGAGATGAATGCGGAACCGTTGCACATAGGCCTGATCTTGCGGACTATAGCAGAGATACACATTCATCTTCGCTGATGCTGAGGTTTGACTCATCTAGCCATCCCTTTGCCCGATAGGAAACTTATCATTATATTGGAGATTGACTGACATCAATTTGCACAAACGTCAAAAAATGACAAAAACAACATTGTAATGCATATTTGTATGTAGATAAGTATAGTTACTATCCTAATATATATCAACGTACTTTCAAGAAAATAGTAAAAACATGTTAATAGATAATTTGGAAAGTTTGCATAATACTTCGATCATGGCAAGTAATTCGGTGATCCAGGGTAGTGTATGGAGTGCAACATATCCTTCCATTCAAGATAAAAAATAATTTATTAGCATATTTACGATACTTAAACCACACTCCAATTACATCAAACAACCTATATCCTTGTCACGCCTAAATTGCTGTGCTATACTATTGCTCTGTTAATACGATATCTCCAAACTAGCAGAGATGAGACGCTCGTTTTCGTTACCCATATTCCCGGCGTGCAGTTTCTATTTTAGCGGTAGAAGATGCAGAACAAATATGAAGGTAAGGGCTGCTTTGGTTCATATTTTAGCGCAACTTGAAAAGAGCCATGCTCCCATATGAATACTTCCTTTTGATTCGCCGCTAGTTTGTACCTATGAGCGAGAAGAGGAACCGGAGATGGCATCTTTCACAGATCTGGTCGCCCAGCAGATTCTTCTACGAAGAGAAGAGTTTCTTGCCGGACTCTCGGATACACCAGAAAACAAGGTTGAATCCGTCCTTGCAGTTGGTATACAAGCCCATTGGCATCCTTTTGAACCAGAGAACACACTCTCGCGACAGCCTGCCACACCACTTGTAGCAGCAGTTGATGGCTCACGTGCGATACGCGCATTAAACATTGGAGCAGATTGGATCATTGCTCAGGCACTGTTGATTGGACCACATGGTTTGCGTTCATCTGCTGCTGATACGCTTTTGTTGAGAGGAGAAATTGAACGCCCTGCAATTAATCGTTATGCCTCACTCTTAATGCGTTCACTTGAACTTGATCGAGCACTCGAATTTGTCCACAGCGGAAGCGGCAATATACTTCTCCTGGATGGTTCCCTCTACGCAGATCTTCCTTACTTGCTCTACACATTAGAGATTGGTGGCTATGAAGATTTCCCCTTGCGGGTCCTCGAAAAATATCTGACCCTTTTTGATCTTTGCCAGAAACAGGAGATTCTCTTGCTCGGCATCTCTAAAAGTGCACGATCGACAGTTTTGGGACGTGCCCTTCTTGAGGAAAGGTATGACACTACCCAACCACATGCTCGCCAATTGCTAGACGCTTCTATCTCTATGGAAGAAGATACCTTCTTCAGAGAGACGGATGAGGAAGATCAACAAAAACAAAACACCATAACTGGTATGAGTGGGCTTCCAACGGATGGCGAAATTTTATCTCGGTGGACGGTAGAGGCTGGCCTCACCGATCCTATCCTCCTGGGATCTGCTTCCTTTCATCATACAAGTGCTCAGATAGTAGCAAATGTAGCCTTCCAAACACAACAATCCCAGCGAGGCCAACGCTCTCCAGTCCAAAACAAGCTATCAGAACGGCTCAGCCCGCTGCAAGAAAAATTGCTTCTAGCACCCGCTATTGGAACCTTTTATGTGCGTCTCGCTCCTGGCGAGGACATCCTTCGGGTGGATGCGCTCGCTAGCTCATTTGGCAGCAATGATCTCCATTTACTGGCGTTTGCCAGGAAATCGGTCCCTTATACAACCGCCCTGCCAATAGTTCAACTCCTCCGTAGCCACTATGGAGGTCCCTCGGTCTATAATGCGGCCCTCTATGTCGTCGATAAAGAGGTACGCCTACATGCAGAAACCGTGGACCATGTCTATCTACCCATATTGCGACGGCAGCTTGGATACCCGGTTCAATATGATCGATCAACCAGACGCTTCATTCGATAAGTATTTCACGTTGCCATCGCTCATTCTATCTATATCTATACGAGGAGAAAACAATGGTCGACAATCGATCAGCTATTTGTGGGCATGAGGCGGGCTTCATTGTTGGAGAAACGACCCCATCAGAATTTTCATTTGTCAGCAGTCGTGAATTACTTCCTCCACGCCTGGAATATCTGGTGGTGCCTGGAATTGAAGAGAAGGGAACCAGTACAGCTCTCTCAAACGCGTCCATCCAGACAAATGTAGATGTTCTGGCCCAGGTCGTCGAAATTGGGATCGATTCATCCATTCTTTCTGACAATCTCACCTATGATGAAACAATGTCCATATTGCGCGGCGCTTATGCTCCCCAACCTAAGATGTATGGACGAGCACGAGTCATTGGCTATCTCGCAAATGGGGTGGTACGTATTCCTCGCTGTGCAGCGACCCCAGGCAGCACTGTTTACATCGCCTCAGATACTCTTTTGCAACAGTTTTTCAGTCTCGACGTGGAGGCAGGTGTGGAGATTGGCACGCTCATCCACCGCCCTCACGTTCCCATTCTGTTAGATCCCAATGGACTGCGTCGCCATTTAGCAATCATTGCTCAGACCGGTGCAGGCAAGTCGTATCTGGCAGGCAAATTTTTTGAGAGCTTGCTACAACTAGGGGCGACTATTCTCGTTTTTGACCCGAACTCAGATTATGTCCAACTCCGTAAAAAAGCAGGACAGGAGGAGCGTCCATATCATAGTGCTGAGAAAACAGCGTTCGCTCATGATGTATTACTCTACCGTATTCCAGGGATTCAGGGAAGGCGCTTCTCAGACGAACTTATTGGCGATGTACGCCCCTTTACCGTGCGTTTTGCCGATCTGAGTCACGATGAAATTGCTGACCTCGCAAGTATCTCAGAGAGAGCATCGAATCAACGGCGGGCTATTGAAAATGCCTGCGAAAGACTCCAACGGGAGGGGGCGGACTATCGTCCCGATGAATTGATCGCGACGTTGAAACTGCTGGCATCCGGCACCGACTACGATGATGGAGATGGAGAAGAAGATCAAGAAGAAGCAGAAAGAGAGCTACTTGGCAGCGAAGAACGCCGTGCAGCCCGAAAGGCTGCTCAATATATCGAAGATCTGAAACGTTTCCCTATCTGGGATTATCATGATATCAATGTACAAGACCTTTTATCTCCCCAACGTCTCTCCGTCCTTGATCTTGCCGGAGCTGATAAGGTTGTCGGTACCTATGCTGCGGAGCGCATTTTGCGCGAAATCTGGAAACGTGCTGTCACAGGACAACTCCACCATCCTGTTTTTATTGTCCTGGAAGAAGCCCATAATCTGATTCCAGCGAATGGCCAAACGCGTGCCAGTCGTATCATTAACACGATCGCCGCCGAAGGGCGGAAATTCCGCGTATTCCTGACATTGATTACACAGCGACCAAGCAAGATTAACGCAGATACCCTTTCACAATGTGGCAGTCAGATTGTCATGCGACTCACGAATCCAGATGATCAACGTGCAATACAGCGGGCCTCAGAGGCTATCTCCGCAGAATTGCTCAGTGACCTGCCCAGTCTGAACAAAGGCGAAGCGATTGTGCTGGGCCAGTTAACAAGGGTCCCTGTCATGGCTCGCATCACAGGACGAGCATCAGCGGAGGGCGGAAGTGACATAGATATTGTGGAGGCCCTCAAACACGCAAGGCAGGATGTCAACAGTGGACATATCGCGGAAAGGCTCCGCCAGCAGAAAACCATGCCACGCCAGCAAGAGAATTGGTAAGTTTCAAACATATAAGCAAACGCAGAAGGAGACAGTTCATTGGAACGGCAGGATATATCCCCAGAAACAGCTCAGCACTTGAGAAATGCCGAGAGCAAAGGGGAAAACGTTGTACGTGTGATACTGACGGCAGACAACCACCTATCAGCATATAGCCCGAAACTCGCCCAACGAAAACTAGCTGAACGCAGAAAGCGGCTAGGATTGGCATTTAAACAGGTTGTAGATATGGCGATCCAACGCTCGGCGCATCTCTTTATCCATGCGGGAGATCTCTTCGATAATGTCGACCCACGGAACCGAGAACGTGACTTTGTTGCTGAACAGCTCATGCGCCTGCGATCAGCAGGTATCCACATCTTCGCAGTCAGTGGAAACCATGATACCCCACGTCAGAAAACGGAGCAAGGAGGTTTTGCTCCACAGAGTATTTACCATCAACTGGATGCAATGCACTACTTCTCCTCGTCTGATGTCTTAGAACCTGTACAGGTCGATGTCGCAGGCATACGATTGGCGCTGGCTGGTCTCAGCTACCATCCGGGCGTAGCCCCGGGAGGGGATCCTCTTGATCATGTGGAGCTTATTGATCCTGACAAGATCAGCACACATGCTGATCTTGGGATCTTGATTTTACACACAGCGATAGAGGGCCATGCATTTCCTGGTGAAATGGAAACGTTGGTTCGGCGAAGTAGCCTCTCCAAATGGAAAGACTTTCGTGTGGTGCTGGCTGGTCATATCCATGCATACGAGCGCTTTGCTGTTGGAAAGATGGATGTGGTCGTTTGTGGGGCAACAGAACGCATGGAATTTGGCCAAAGCGAAGATAAATCAGGCTTTGTCTACCTCGAACTCACCCGTAATGGATTGCACTCCACTGAACATATTCCTATAAAATCGCAACCCCGCCATGTCGTTCGGATTCGCTCTACCGAACTCTGGCCACTGCAACCTGGTGAGAAAGATAGCAGTCCAGACAACGTGCTACTACACGCTCCATCTGATTCACCATCAAACAATGAGATTTCGAGAATATCTCTGACAAAACAGATCACCCGACAATTAGAACCATATTGTACTGAGGATGCAATGGTTCGCCTGATTCTGGAAGGGCCGATCACACGAGAGCAATATCACATGCTCGATTTGCGTGGCATCTGGCTCTATGGACAGCAACGGGCTTTTTCTTTCGAGGTGGATGAAAGTCGACTGCTCCTACGCAATGATCTGCTGCAAGAACATATTGAACGGGGTGAGCGTATCGCTCCGCGAGACATGCTGGAATCTCTTTTCCTGGAAAGGTTAGAACATGCCGATGATCCTGCACTCCGTACACTCCTTATCAAAACGCGCCAGCGAGTTCTGGATCGCTATGATGAACTTGCTGGAAGGGAGACAAATCGATGATCACGCTAAAACGACTGAAGGCTGAAAATTTCAAAGCCCTGCGCTCTATCGACCTGACCTTTCCCACTCAGGGCAGCGTGCTAATTGAAGGACAGAATGAAGCTGGAAAATCAACCCTTTTTGAAGCTGTCTATGTCGCGCTTTACGGCAAACCACTTGTTGGAGAAGAGAATATGGCTCGACAAGAAGAAATCATCCAACATGGCCAAGCGCGAGCAACAGTCCAATTGCTATTTCATATTGGTCCGCAAGCAATAGCTATCACACGCGTTTTTGAACGAAGAAAATCACAACAGGCCACCCTGATCATCCAACACCCGGATGCACAACCAGAAGTGATCAACCGGGTCAAAGCAATTGAAGAACGTCTTCTCAAGGAACTGGGGAATCTTGATGGAGATAATCTCCGCAACTCTTGTTTTGTGGAACAGAAAGAACTGGGGCGTATTGAAGCCCTTTCACGCGGACAGCGTGAGCAGGCCATTCAAAAATTGCTGGGTCTAGAAAAACTGACCCGACTGATCGAGCAATTTAAATTCAAACGCGAGCAGGAACGTGAACTCCATCTTGCCGAACGCCATCTCAAGCTAGCACGCTTGCAGGCAGAGATCAGTACTGCAGCCTCTCAAGAGGCCGCACTGGCCGAACGTCTGGATGCCGTACAAGTGGTTTATCAGGTACAACTGTTGACCAGTCTGGCAGATCAGAAACGCGAGATAGAAGAACGCCTGAATATAGGTGCGCAGCAGATTCAGGAAGCGCGAGTACGCTTGCAACGATGTGATGCTCTCAGTAGCCTGATCGCTTCTTGTGGTCAGGCGCAATTACTGATCACAGATATTGGTCATACCTACAAAGAACTCGCCGAAAGTGAAAAAGATTTAGCGGCTCTGGAGCATATCGAACAGGTAGAGTTACCTGCCACACAACAACGTCAGCAAGAAGTACAAAGAGCAGCAGCAGAAATCTCACTGATTGAGCAAGCCAGGAAACAGGTTTCAGACACACAAGAGGCTCTCCGTGAGGCATTGCGCTTGCAGGAAGCACTGAAACAGGCCGAAATCGAGCAACAAGAGAAAGAACAGAGCGTTTCTCTCGCCAGGGAGCGCGTCACCCACCGTCAGGCAGAAGCAATAGCAGACCGTCAACGCATGGAGCAACAACTCCAAGCGTTTCATACAAAGAAGGCGCACCAAGAACAAGCACTCACACTGGTAAGAGCCTGGGAAACGGCAAATGAGGCATGGCAAACACTACAACAGGAGATCACGCTTGCAGCCACACAGGAACAGGAATTTTTCCATCTCCAGAAGGTGATACAACGCCAAGAATCTGACATTCATGCGTTAGAAACGACGGTCGCTCGCTCAGAACAAGAAATGCAGGCGGCTACCGACAGAAGCCGCCAGGCAGCAGGATACGAAGCGTTGACCGCATGGATCCGATTAAAAGGGGTCGAGGATATCTTATCTACCTACTCCACCCGTCAACAAGAACTCGTGACTATGCGTCAGGAGACAGAGAAAAACCTTGCTGAGGCGCAAACAAAGACCCGTTTCCCATTCTTGAGTGGAATCATATGCACAGTATCGACACTCCTCTTCCTTGTGCTGGGAATGGTATGGACTCCTGCATTGATCGTTGTCCTATTCACTGGCATTGGTGCATTCATTTTCTGGCTTGCATTTTCTCGTGCGCGCAAAGCAGCCAGACCAATCTCTGATCAACTCACGCGGCATACAACGGACATTCAGCAGGTGGAGATACAGCGCCAAGCGGCCATCCAAGCAAGCGGTGACCCGGCAATGCTTGGTCAATACGAGCAACAGCTTCAGCGCGCCAATATGAGTGTACCAGAAAATCTTGCTGCCGGCCGTGCCATTTATGACAAACTCCATCAGGAACTGGGAGAAATGCCTGGCGCGCTGGCCTTACAAGCAACTGCGCAGGAAACTCGCGACACTTATACTCGCCTCTCTGAGCAACTCAAACACATCAAGACGACCCTTGAAGAAAATATGGCAACTTGCAAGCAACTGGGTAATCCATCTGAACACTTACACACCCTACAAATGCAGGCAGCGGAACAACAGGAACAGGTCACGCTTGCAGAACAGGGCGCAAAAGCTTCTCTTCAAGAGCATATACACGATACCGCATGGCCGACGAGCAGTAGCACGATGCAAACGCTTCTCTTGAAATGTCAGGCCGATATAGAGGCGACGGAAGAAACACGAAAACGACAGGAACATATGACAGCGAACCTGATACAAGAGGCAGAAACTGATCTAGAACATGCGGAAAAAGCATTACAACAAGCGCAAGAAGTCACCCTGGCCCGAAGAGAGACAGACCCGGCTGGCAAGCTATCTCGTACGCAAGCAGACCTTGCCGAGGCTATGGCCATCTGCAACCAGAGAACAGAGGCGCTTCAGCCAATTTTAACACGGTTACAACTTCGTACCGAGGCGGATGTGGAACCCGAACGCGGTCGCATAGCGGAACAGGTAAGCAGACTACAGCAGCAATGCGCATTGCGCCCATCAAAGCAAGAAAAAAGGGCCGAACTACAACATGCTTTTGCGGTGTCGCAGGCGACCACAACCAAACATATGGAGACACTCCTGACAAACGCGCATCATCTGAACGTAACAGACTTACCAGATTTGCCTCTTCAGCCAGAGAACTCTCGCATTTCTCTCTCATATAGGCAGACATTAACGACAGTCGTGAATGAGATTGAGCATGCCATCCAGGCCAGTCTGACTGAACTGGATGAGTTGGGTACCAGACAAACACTTGAGCGCCTGCTCGGGGAACAGGGAACGCTCAAGCAGAGTAAAACAAGATTAGCAGAGGACCAGCAGAAGAGCCAGCACGTTATTGACACCATCCTCTCCTCACGACACCTTCCTGTTATCCCTATCTATACCAATGAAAGTATTCATCAGCGCTGGCAACTTACAGCCTTCGTATTACCAGAGGAACAAAATCAGGTCTCCGAACACCTTAAAAATATTCAGAAACAACTCTACGCGCTTCACCAGCAAGAACAACAACTAGCAAGCGAACTGCAACACCCTGGCACCCCTCTAAGCGTTGATGAGTATCTTCAGAGGGTAACGGAACTTGTCGAAGAACGCCAGATCTGTGAGCAGGCAACACACTTACTCAGAGAGACACATGATCGCATTGCACGCCGTGTTCTCCCAATTACAGAGCGGAATATGCAACCTCTCCTCCAACAGCTTACCGGTGGACGGTATCATGATGTTCGCCTGACGCCAGATGAGGATAATGAACAACAGGGAGATTTGGACTATCGTATTCGTGTCTGGGACTCCGCAGCAGGCCGTTTTGTCGGAAAAAATCTTTTTTCTGGAGGCACACGCGATCAATGCTCATTAGCGCTGCGGTTGGCATTCGCGCTCGCTACCTTGCCACAGGAGTTAGGGATTGCGCCTGGCTTCATTTTCCTGGATGAGCCTCTCAGTGCATTTGATGCTCCACGCGCCCAGGCACTTGTAGAACTCCTCACAAGTGGTACCATTGCTCAGCAATTCAGTCAGGTTGTCTTAATTTCACATGCCCATGCCTTCAATCGTGAGGCATTCCACTATCACGTTCGGATAGACAACGGTCAGATTATTGAATCCAACCTACCTGATCTCGAAGAGCGTGATTCTGCGTTTCCTCAATTTCAGCAGGTAGGCAATAGATAGGAGTCATGTAAAAGATCCTCAATGTTGTGAGAAAGGTAGACATCATATGCAAACGTATAACACATCAACCTTTCTCACAAAGCAGCACTCCACACCTTACGCACGTGCTAATCCTTTCTTCTCTCTAATAGTTACTATTATACATTTCTATTTACAAATAGAATATAAAGAAGAAAATTCCATCAAAAGGAACAACCAGATGAAATGACGAGCACAAGGAGAAGGCAGCATCTATCGTCGCAAAAATGGGCGATGGGTAGCAGCAATCTACCTGGATAATGGCAAACGCAAGTTCATCTATCGGCACACGCAAGAGGAGGCTGTCAGAGCTCTTCAGCTTGCTCATCAAGCCAAAATGCAGGGCAATCTCACCAGTACCCACAATGAAACGGTCGAAACCTTCTTTCTGGACTGGCTACGCTTTCGCTTACAACCTCGGGTTCGTGAGCGCACCTATCAAACATACCACGACCTCATCGTGAACCATATCCTGCCCACACTCGGGCAGATCAAACTGCAGAAACTGACACCCATGCACATCCAGCAGCTCTCTGATCTGAAACGGCAACTACAGTATTCACCACAGACTATTCTGAACATACATAAACTCCTACGTCGCGTGTTGGAGGTCTCTCTTCATCACGTCCAGTACAATATCTGCCAGAAAGTGTATCCACCTCGCCAACCCAAAGGACATAGTATTGCCAAAGCGCTCACCATCGCTGAAGCGAAACGTTTTCTCGCCATCGCACGAGGTGACGAGTTGGAAGCCTTGTATGTCCTGGCCATCACGACAGGCATGCGACAGGGAGAACTGTTAGCCCTCACATGGGATGACATCGATTTCACGACAGGAAAACTTCAGGTCCGTCGATCGCTCAATCGTTCATCACAGAAACAGGCAGGAGGAGTGGCTTCAGAGCTCAAAACCGTTTCAAGCCGACGCTGTATCCAGTTCACACCTCTGGCACTGGATGCCCTTCAACACCATGCATTGCAACAGAAGCATCTTCCAGAGGAAACAAAAAGAGAGAAGGGAGAAGGACGTTAGGTCTTTTGCAACACTCGAGGGAATCCGTTACGTGCCAGCAGCCTCATCCGTAGCTCATTTCGCCCCTTACTGGAAAAAGCAAGCCTCCCACCGATACGCTTTCATGATCTACGACATACCACAGCCACTCTTCTTCTCTCCATGGGGACACACCCAAAAATTGTACAAACGTTGCTTGGACAGAGTCAGATCATTGTCACCCTGGAAATGTATTCGCACATTCTCCCACCACTCCAAGGAGAGGCCATACTTCAATTCAATACCCTGCTCACAGATCCTGATCTCTCCTAGCGGTCATTTGTGCGGTCAGAGACGTACACTGGCATCCTTTCTAGGAAACAGGGAAGAACGCTCAATCCGCTTCTCATGACTCTTCCCTCGTCATGAGATTTTGAGTGGTGTACAGTTTTGAGACAGATCTTAAAAATCATCACTCAGCAAAAAGGAAAGAAGCGTAGAGGCAATTCTCAAGCTCATTTAGGGCTTTGAGCTTTTTCAAGAGCTTCTGTATTGAATACAGGACTTAAAATACCTCTCATATGAAAGAGAAATAGACTCTCATGCCGCTTCTCTCGTTATGAAATTTTGAGCCGTGGACTGCTTCTTAAAAATAGGGAAGATTGATAGAAACATACAGTCACGCCTTCAGCCCTTTCTCATTGTTGGGTTTACTTTTTCTGCAACATTTTGCGTATCTAACATAATAGTACTAAATATCAATAGAAAAGACCATATGCCAAACACATAGTTATACAACTAAAATACGCAAGACGAAATATTTTATTCTTTCCAGACGATTTGAAACGTGCAAAAAAAATCTCTACTATCAAGATAGCAATAACCGGTGACACTGCTATCATACCTACAAACATTGAATCTTCAATAAGAGTGTGTTTGAATGCCGTCACACAGGAGGCGAGGACGGCAGAGATGGAGCTAATTTGGTAAGCATGCGAGCGCTTGCCGAGAGTTTGATGAAGGACTCCGAGCATTGCGGCAAGCCTTCATGATCGCGACAGAGCCGGCGCCATCGCACGATCCAGGCGATGCTACGCTCGATCACCCATCTTCTGGGGAGCGGACGAAAGCCTGTTGGAAAGAGTTTTTCCCAGTCGACCTCCTCTCCCTCGGGAACAAGCAACCCGCGCTTGGGCATAGTGAGAACACGCCCAGTGTGGTTTTCAGCCATTCGATAAACGTGCCAGCGTAATGGCTATCACCCCAGACGAGCTTCATTCTGGGGTATCGCTCCACCAATGGCTCAAGCATCTCTTTGGCTCCCTCCTGGTCGGAACGATTCGCCCCTAGCACTTTGACCTCTAGGAGATTGCCTTGACTATCCACCAGCAAGTTCCGTTTGCGGCCCCAGATTTTTTTTTCCCAT
>Ga0310811_10011487_pt1 | contig 11490 bp, 12 predicted proteins | sample YCmetagenome_FD_207642 | JGI IMG/M metagenome (GOLD analysis project Ga0310811, IMG submission 207642) | Soil microbial communities from experimental microcosm in Duke University, North Carolina, United States - YC | ecosystem: Engineered > Artificial ecosystem > Soil microcosm > Unclassified ... | reverse complement strand
AGAGGAAGAAGCATAGGTAATTTCGAGTGTCTGTTCCAGAGGATGCGGGCATCGAATTTGCTATCGACCAGTCTTAGTTGGGTATGATTACCACAAGAAATGAGAAACGCAACGCACGCAGGTCATTGATGCTAGGCCACATTGCTCTGAGCATTACGAGCACACAGGAACCTCCGATGCTCGCCTGGACGCCATACCATATGCTATGCTATTTAGCTCGCGCGTCATTGCGAAGCTGGGAAGGCGTACCATGCCATAGCGGCGCGATTAAAGACACCACAGACTTCCAAACATCCCGAAGCTCGTGCGGTTCACGATGGGAAACATCACATGGAAAATAGCACCAGGACGTGCATTCAGGACAAGGAAAGGCGCCACAATGCCATAGCCCAACCACACGCATATCCAGGCTTGCCACCACGACATTCCTAGTTGGATCATGGAGCTTGGAGATCTCGTTTAATACAAACCAACAAAACTATAATGGTGGCAGTGAGCGTACGATACAATCATCCACATGTTTATATTAAACGTGTCTGCTGTCCAGAAGGCGATGTAGTTGTATGTACGCCATGTTCGTTTCCCTGGCTCGACAGGCAACAAATCGTCGTTCTGTCGTAAAACAAGTTGTGTCAGCACATGAGGAATTATATCCGTCGTGGATACTCACGGCAACGAGCTGCTCGGTAATGGTGAGGTTGGGCTCATGAGTGACTTCGAAGCTTTGGATGATCCTATTGATTAACCTCATCGCAAGCTCGACTGGTAAGAGGGAGTCGCCATCGTTCACGACTCCCGGTTCTTGATTCTTAAACTCCAAGCTTATCTTGCAACTCCTAGTTAGTAAAAATAGATTGTGCTTATCACGATTCACCAGCCCTCAAGGGCCTAAATGCCACTTAGCACGCAGTGACGTGTAAAATTAGAGGGTCCGACAGTGAAAGGCGCTAGTCTGAATCTTGTTCTTGGGTGAATAAACTTCCCTGGTAACTAAGACGTACAGATAATTGTCCGCGACTGTTCCCGAAGCTAAAGTCCATCAACTCCAAAGGATAGAGAGAAGGGTATATCAATCAGAATCTGCTTCTGTAGCCGCTGGTGTCGTTCAACATCATGGAACACTAGTAGCTGCGGTTGAGGTATGAATTTTAAACTCAGCGATGATACCAGCCTTAATGATGAACCTAGCTGGTTGCGAGTCAGACACAGATATTAATATTGTTAAGAACTCCACTAGAAACCTCATCAGCGATTGCCTTCTTCTGGAATAATGCGCGGGGCCACCGGCGTTTCGCAGAGTCATGTTCAATACCCCTCGCGAAAATAGGATATAGATGGAGCAAAGATTGAGTATACATTCCATGAACTTTCGAATTCATTGATAGTGTCAGAATCGATTTTGTAGCGGGAAATTCCATGTGGAAGCTATGACTTTGTCTCCACCAGTGATACCGATGTAGTCAAGTACGGGGAGGATATCCGTTGTATACTTTCAACGGTGCGAAGGTGAGGCCTCCTGGTGTCAGCGTACGTACTGTATGATTGATGTTGGCAACAATTCGAAGATGGGCTCTCAGGTAAAACTACGCGTCAACTCATCTGCGCTGGAAGTCCAGACGAGAATTTGGTGTTACCGAGAGGTCAGCAGCGAAGAACACGGAGAGCGATGAATTTTTCAATGCAAGAACATGTCTCAATCCATGCATTGCACCCTGAATCCTTCAATGCGAAACACGCGCTTTCGTTGCTTCTGGGATGGCCAAGGCAGAGCCATTGTTAGAGCGACAACCATGGTCCAGTATGCTCATTCTTCTGAGGGAGCACATCATAAGCTGTTCAACGTTAACTTGGAGCTCCAAGACATTCGTCGAATCACCTTGTTTTAATTTCACTTTCGGATATTCAGTCCGTGGTTTAGCTCGCGTCAGTATCGGAGCAAGAAACTGAGGATGGCGTATTGGTTCCAAGTCGAACAAGGGATGACTCTGTTGAAGCTCAGGTGTGTCAGTACTGAAAACGTAGTGGAGAATCAATGAAAAGGGGCTCGGCCCTCCAGTGTGTACGGTAGGAATGCGAAGAGGTGCCAAGGAGACTCAAAGCTTTGAGTTCCTTCATGAGACCAAAAAACTCAATACTACAATAGGGCAAAAGAAAGGCCACAGCTCGACAAAGCCGTTCTATGACCTTTAGCTATCCTCCACATAAGAAGACAAAAGGTGCGGGATAGCCCAGACCTGGCAGTGGTAAGCGAAATCACCTTTCCACAGATTCCACAGGTGCTCGCATGGACTCGCTTTACAACAATGAAATGGCTGGCTGGTGTTTGCCTAAGATAGCAAGGTGTGTTTATTGTGGACCTGTGGATTGCGAAGCGTCGTAATCTAAATAGGCACGCGATGGCTTGTCTTTCTACCTCCAATCTCCAACATATGCAGACATCCAACTCAAATGCCGATGCATCAGCAGTCCCAAACACCCTGCAGAACATTGTAAGTGCCCGGTTTGGGAGGTATTGGCGTCTGAATATAATAATAGTCATCCGTTTTAGCAGTTGGGTGTAGCCATGCACAAGGCCTTAAGCCAAAAAGGTGTCAGCTATTGTCGCCGGAAACTCGTCGAAGAGAAGGCCGAGATGGCGCTGTCCAACAATTCGGCTCTTCGGTGGCTCCCCATGGAAATTCTCGCCCAAATCTTCCTCTATTGCATACCAGAAGACGGAGACGGGACGCCCTCGCCACATCAGGCCCCCATGCTGTTGACCACAGTATGTCGACGATGGAGGGAGCTCGCTTTGGACATGCCAAACCTATGGCGCAAGCTGCGATTGGAGATCGGACACGGTGACTGGCAACAGAGGGTTTGCTGCTACGACTCATACCTCAAACGATCACGAGGACGTTGACTCTCGTTGACGATCGAGTGTCATGACACTGAATGGACGGAACTACGAAGCCTGATCCAGCCACAAATTAATCAAATATCGTCTCTGTCTGTCGGATTTTTCTTCAATTGCGGCTCCCTGGTGCTGGCGGACTTCCGCGGACTCGAGGAGCTCGTTATACGCATGAATGGTTCTGATCCCGAATCAGCTGTCGTTTGCTCTATCGCACAATTACCGCTCAATACGCGCAGTCTCAAGTTAATGGACCTGTGGCCCGACGTCGAGATGTTATCCGACTTTAATTCTCTCCAACCTCCTGTCCTTGACGATGGTTAGTATATTCGTGGAGAATCGGAGAGCGGAGACTTCTTTCATGCACGCCAAACTTCAATCGTTGCGCATATCCGGGTATAAGCATTTGGACTGGATCGGAAATGTTGGACTATTTGATAGTATCACACTCCCCGATCTACGCGCGCTCGAAGTTCACAGTTCCGGACTATGCCCTCACGAAGAGTTCAAGACGTTTTTGACACGGTCACAGTGCCCCCTGGAGAGCTTGATCTTGGGTGGTGGAGTGCTGACAACAGATCAGCAGCGAGCAGAATATCTTACTCTTTTTCCTTCCCTCAAATTAGTAGTAGTGACCAAGGATTTGTGTTTGACTTAGATAGACAGATGTTATTAATATTGCATGACTCACATTGTAATAATGGTGGACTTTTGTATCATCTCAGAATCCATAATGTATGATACAAATACACGTCTGCTAAAACTTCCGTGCACACTCCTCATCTCGGCCTTGCCGATGCTAAGATCTTCTTCATTCAGCAGACTCTCCAACACCAGCACTCCACCTACTCCCTCCAGCAATCTTACTCCTGGCACTTCCAGGGCTTCTAGCGCTTCCTTCTACTCATCCAGACTTTGGCTTAACACTGCCAGCCCTCGCCCCTGATGTAGAATGTCATGCTTGGACAAGTTTGGCTAAAGTCGTCATGGAGAGTGGGTTTTGCTTCTAGGAGGGAGGGTGTGACTGGGCTGTAGGTATTCATGCTGAGGTGCGTCATGTATTTTTTTTTCCACTTGTGCACACTGACAAGCAAAAGGTCGAGAAAGTACTTAATAAAGGTCTTCTCATCGCACAAAAATTTAGTCTCTTATTTTTGATGCAAACAATTGACCATATCATCGCAATTCAGCACCCTTCACTTAGGCCGCTTCGTCACCACCACTCACACTCATCCATGCCTGTTTTGCATTTACTTTCCCTCCCTCGTCTACGTCCCCAAATTTCGCACGTGCTTTCCTCAGGAGCCTCATTGCGTCATTTTTACCCTTGGATCCTCCAGGCACCATATATAATGCTACCTAACATTAATCACCCAAATGACTACACCACCCTCTTCAACTAATACTGCCGCTAATGCCAGCCCTGCACACTAGGTGCCCCGCAATATTCCTGTCTTGAACTGCGTCGTAGCTTGCTGGCAGGTACTAGAAACTAATTATCATCACTAAACTTGGGGTGTCCAGTAGCGCTGCATAGCACATATTCATTGATGACTTTCATTTGATCCTGATAATGTTTAAGAATCAGGAGTGCAACGAAATTATCATCATAGTCCAATTACCTTGAGCATAGTTTTCATCAGAGCAGTAAGCGCCTCACGCCTCTCTATCATCATAGCACGTTCCACAGACCACTTCTTCCGCTCACATTCCCATTCAGTACGATCCACCGCCCATTTAGCCTTTTCCTGAGACCATCTCTCTCGCTCCTTATCCAGTGCTTCAGTTGTATATTTCTCAGCTGCACGTGCTCTGGTTTCCAAACGAACCCGCTCCACAGTTAACTTCGCGAATTCTTCCGCCCACATATGACGCTCAGCTTCAAAAAGCTCCCGATCTTTGTCTCCATTGAGATTGGAAGCTGATACTGTTACAGCAGATGTGGGTGAGCGCCCAGGTGTTGGAAGCTTTGGAGGCAGTGCAGGAGCAGGATGTTGGAGGTCGTCTTGCATACCAAAATCTGCATTTTCATCTATTTGAGTATTTCGCTCAGAGTCACTGTCATCAGACAGCACTAGCTTTCGTCCTTTGCCCTGCAAAGTGACTGGAGAACTAGAAGGTGAATCAGAAGGTCTGAAAGAATCTGCAGGACTGGTAATCGGATCATGGCCCATTTCAGGTCCAGGATTGTCTGATTCACAGCCATCTGAAAAGTCGCCTATCGTGAAATCACATAATTCTAACCGCCCTTGGGTCTCAGGTGACAAATTCAGTTGATGTCTTTGAGGGGCAACCACTGCCTTTGAACTTGCCTACCTGTTAGCCAAGTAGAAAACAAGTGAATGTTAGTTAGCGTACCGTCCATTTAGCTTGCTATTGGATCCTTCACGTTTTGAGAAGGGTTCAGTCTGTGGAACCATAGCCTCAGGTGTGCGAGGCACATCTAGCTCCAACTCCATGCATTGTTCTCCTGCTACAAGTTTTCGTTTCTTCTTTTGAGGCTCTGCTGGGGCTTTCCTAGCGCCAGAGGTAGAACGGCTCTGTTTAAAAATATTTTTAAGATGCAGAAAACATTATAAAGGAATGATATGAATACCTGGGGGTTTAAGTGGCTAGGTTTAAAGGTCTCCTCGACATATTGCCCCCATTCAGCTGGGGTGGAGTTGGGAGACATATCTTCATAGATTTTTGCATCCGTATCACCTTCACCTGGTCCGAGACATCCAGGTGATTTCATGTGGCTACGAACAGGCTGGGTGCTCCCTGAATGTGAGAATAAGCATCCTCGGTATCGAAAGGGGCAGCAATGTTCTCCTCCCCAGACGGGGACCCTCCAGTGGGAAATTGTTTTCGGTGCTTCTAAACAACTTCTAACGTGTTGGGTTCTGACTCCTTTAGTCCCACTAGATATTGTCTGTGAGTGAGGAACCTTTTCCTTGCAATGTGGACACGTCCATGTTTCCATAATTAATGAAAGCTGTAGTCAAAGCAGTTGATGTGGAGGCAGAGGGGACTGACAAGGTAAGATAAACCTCGTTCATACTCTGGTTCATCACGTGACTTGAGATTTGCTATGGCAAGGGGTAACACGGTCCTCCTTGTCATGACCAATTTTCCGTGCACCTGCCTTTGTCTGGATTTCAAATACCAATACTCAACTAATATTACCTACCTGCAATAACGAGTTCTGCACATGGATGAGGATTTAGAAAGGTCTGTCGTATCTATCGCAGTTTCTACAGATTCTTACCAGATGAATTAGGGCGATTGCTTTGAGTCTTAAAGAATCCCGGGCCAACTTGAACGCATCATCTTCGAGAGCCATTTCAATCAGTGATTCAGAGGACGATGACGACGATCGTTTCAAGTCCGAGCTGTTACAGGCAATACAAGCATTCAAGACCGAATCTCCGATGACTATAACGCAATCCGTCCGTAATCCTGAGCCTCTGTCTCAGAGCGCTCCGAGTCGGAGTACCCCCACAGCAAGCTTTTTGTCCAAACAAGCACAGATGGAGAAAGAACGCCTCGAGAGGCTGAAGAAGGTGCGTGGGCAGGATTCAGACGATGGAAGTCACATATCGCCCACTGCAAAAGGCAACACATCCCCTCCTCTGAAATACACGATAATGGGCGAGCGAATATTGCTTCTGCTTCGTCATCTAGTGTCCCTTCTGACTCGTCAGCGAGCTCGCAAACAGCCAGTACTGCTGTAAATCCGATACCAACCTCTGAACAACTGTTTTGGAACGGCGAACTACGCCCAACAGCAAACAAGCATTCTCAACCCCGTCAAGATGGAAAGTCCACTTTCTGCCTCACAGAGGTACTGAGTTCGGTACGCGTTGGTTCTCCTGTGTTCTGTATTCATGATGCGTGATGCTGCAGCTCTTCAGAAATTTGATATATCTTTTGCTATCATAGCGTCGTACTCGACGTCTGTCTCTTGGATATATGAATTCTTTGAGCCCTCTACTCAGGTGATTATGGTGGCGCAGCCTGATCAGTCAGGTCAACCAACTATTAGAAATATTCTTCCAAACTGGGTTATGACTGTTCCTTTTCTCCGCAAAGGGCGAGGTTGCCAGCACATGAAAGTAAGTCTTTTTTTTTTTTTTGGACAAGCGAAATGTATTGGTAGCAACTGACTAAGTCTAGTTCTACGTATACGCGCTATAGCGGGGTTTCGGGAAACCCCATGAAAGTAAGTCTATTGGTATGGCAAAGTCCAAAATGCCCCACTAACTTCATTGTCCCTAGTTCATGCTTGTAAGTCCATACGGATCACTGCACAACGCTGACTGAATTTTTCCGATTCTAACCCGGCTTCGTGTAGTCATATCCACCGCCAACCTAATCGATTATGATTGGCGTGATATCGAGAATGTGAGTTCGCACTCAACGCAAGGGAGTTTTTAAACAGTTTGATAGGCCGTTTGGCTGCAAGATCTACCGCCGCGATCCACTCCGATCCCACACGATCCCAAGGTCATCGATGACTTCCCTTCAATCATGCAAAACGTTTTGCGCGCTGTCAATGTTCGACCGGCGCCTGCGAACATGCTGGCAAACGACGTCAGTCATGTTAAGTATCTCATTTGCTGCACTACTGATCTAATCTCCCAGCACCCAAATCTACCTCTTCAAACTATCAGCGACTTGCGAATGAAGTGGGATTGGTCAAAAGTAAAGGGTAAACTCGTTCCCTCCATTGCCGGTAAACATGAAGGATGGCCAAATGTCATCCTAACTGGTCATGCCAGGCTGATGAAGGCCGTTCGTGACGTGGGGCTTCGTACCGGGAAGGGAAAGGCTGCTAAAGACCTCGTTATTGAGTCTCAGGTATGTCTTACTTCTTCAATTCCACTGCGGGAAGATTCATACTGTGTAGGGCTCGAGTATAGGAACTTACTCGGCCCAATGAATAAATGAGTTCTACTGGTCAGCACGTGGAGAATCAGCTGAAGACTGGCTCGACGAACCGAAATCTAAACGTGCCAAGTTGTCGTGGCTGCCAGTGAAAATTGTCTTCCCCAGCCTAAAAACTGTGCGTGATAGCGTCCTTGGTGAACAGGTTAGTCGTGTGTCTTTGGCAGTCACTCTTTGACATCTCTCAAAATTATTGACAGGGAGGTGGGACCATATTTTGCCGTATGAACCAGTGGGAAGAATCAAAATTTCCTCGAGAGCTATTTCATGACTCGAATAGTACTGGCGGACGAGTACTGATGCACATCAAGGCATGTCAGTGCAAGTACACCTGTGAATGTCTAACCCATTCGCGCTCTTCAGATGATTATCGCGACCTACCGCCCCAAGAAATCGATATTTGAAACGAGCAACCAGTCAAAGGGAAAAGAAAAAGAATTGTCTGACAGTGAAACCGAGCCTGAATCCGATGACATCGAAATTAAAAACGACCCAATCGGCTGGGCTTATGTCGGCTCGCACAACTTCACACCCTCAGCATGGGGAACGCTTTCTGGCTCTGGGTTCAACCCAGTGCTCAATGTCAGTCAGTTTATACTTTCCTTCATGAAACTTTGCTGATGACCCGTCGTTCACTAGGTGGTCAACTATGAGTTGGGAATTATCTTCCCTCTTTACGATGCCAAGGACGTGGAAAGGGTGTCGTGCTTCAAGCGTCCGGCGAGGAAGTATGTGAGTGGACAGGATAGAGCTTGGGTGAGTTCGATCGTTGTATGTAGGGACACATAAACTTATAATGTTTTTGTCTCAAAGATACAGGAGGAGTCGCAGTTACTACGGCAGAGCCAATAGACATGATCCTCTGAATAGCCGACATCATTGTTACCAGGAAACCTTTACTGTTGAATACCATTCTAATCTCAGGTCAGTCTCTCACAGTCAGATCAAAGCAGTCTCCGCAGTACATGACTTGCGAAAGTGGATGATGGATTGGTCATCGATTCTTGAAAAGATAATGATTATTCCGCTAATATGACAAAATGTCCATGGCATATTTTTGCGTACGATATTTGAGCTTCCACGAGAATAGTTGTACAACATAAGGTTCGAGTCTCATGCCTAGGGTTCAAGAGAAGTGAGTGGTCGATTTATTTCTCATTATACATTCGCCTTCCCCAGATCCTCCTTCACCTCCCTCCTCGCCTTCACCTCGCCTCCGGTGTTCGACACCTCGCTCTCACTCTCAAACTCATAAATCTGTTCAGGGACAGGGTTTTGGAATAACACGAATTTCTTGACACCGTACGGTATCTGCCGCATGCCGTATGCAGCGTGCGCACCAAGGGGGACAGTGAATATTTGGTCGAGCTCCTCCAGGGTCTTCCCTTTCGTTTCGCGCACGAATAGCAAGACAAGCACCCAGAGAATACAACACCATGCTGCGTACCAGTCAAAGGCACCTTGTGGTTTGAAGGCCAAGATGAGCGAGGGCCAAGTGATCGACAAAACGAAGTTCCAGAACCAAAGGGTAGCACGTGCCTCAGGCAGAACAAGGAGACAGACGTGCCCCGAACAAAAGAGAATGAGGCATGAAGCATAGTGAAATAATGCCATCCCTGCATGGCCGCTTAAATACGCCATTCAAACCGATGTCAAGAACAAAAAAACATGCCAGGAAAAGAAAAACAAACGTTAAAACACTCACAAGATTGGTCGTACTCGTTGTCTGCGAGTGCTATTAATTAATCAGTAATTCAAACGTTGATTGCAAGTTGGATATGATCAAGTTGAGTGTGATCAAAGAAGTGAGAACGTTGCGTGTCGAATGGTTCCATGGAGGAGAACAAGAGGATAGCGTGAAACAAATGCATCAGTGAATTGAGGAGTCCTCAATATTGTAGCCGTGGGAAGTGGTATTCCGTCGAGTCTCTTCTGCTCAGTGATTGTTATCGATCTGCCTCAAATCACAACACATTGAATATGGACAAAGCAGTGAGTAAAACTCTATTGAACATAGTGAGTTAGGTATGAACCACTGATAGGATATTGGTGCTGCCGCACTCTCTTCACTTCTTGGAATCAATGGTACATTGTAAAGTGTGATCTCAGATGTACTGATGTCTCATTTTGGCCTTGGACATGACAGAGTATACTAAGCTCACATTACCTATGGGCATAGTATCCTCTGTTGAGATAAAGGATAAGGGGGAGGAGGGTCAACTAGAGGATGGGGAAGTGCTTGAGCGCTGACGGACAGAAGTTTAGCATTGATAAGGTGTGTGATTTATATTTCGGAAAAAGCCGTTACTGATCATGCCTGCAAATTGCTTATGCTTTCAAATTTTACGTATTATCTACAACCTCCTGATCACCTGACCTTCGCATCGCGTCGTTCATTCACGTTCCGTTGTTGTAAACCTGTTTGGTTTGGTGGGTCCCTGCTTATTTTTTTCTTACAATGTCTTCTACGCAGTTGCCATGTCTGGTGGATCGCATTTCAACTCCCGGGATTTGGCCGGCAGTCTTTCTCCTCTTGGCGGTCTCACAATCAACAATTCAGTCACGATCCTGCGTTCACATAATTTCTCAGACGGGGAGTCTAACGCTGGCACTGCCCGCACTGGCAACCAGGTCGAAGCTCGGAGCAGAGCTCATGACTCTGGAGTGCTTACTCCGGACGATTTCAATGATGCTCCCTATGTTCCTCCTCGGACTGGCCAGTCCCTACCACAAGCATATGGTTCAACACACGCATTATGTAGCACTGCAAGAGCTCACAGCATTCTGTCAGTAAGTAACTCAAGTGCTCATTTACAAGTCATCTTATTCTTTTTATTCTTCCTATTGCAGTACCCAAGTCCTGGTGCAGAGTCTCATCTTAGCGTGGACAGTAACTGGAGCAGCTCCTCATCTTCTGATCGAGAACATTCATACACATCACACTCTCAGTATCAGCAGTATAATCCATCAGTCTCTCGCCAGTTGTCTTCTAATGAGCATCAGCACCTACAACACTTACAGCAGCCGCATTCGCACTATCCAGCTTATGAGGGTCTTCATCGTCTGGGCCTCGAGCATGTTGGATACCCACCCCAGCCACCCGCCAATAGCACCACCGTCCATTATAGACCTCCTGCACGTCCTGCATATCAATCCAACAATATTCTTGCTCCCAAGTTCTATGAACAAATCAATCAGGACCTCCCCCTACCCATTCACTCGTCTCAAACACATATCGAACAGTCGTCAGCATCGCCATCTAGTTCTCATGGGTCGCTATCGACATTTTCCGCTGCCCCTACCACCAATGAGAAATCCAGGCACCTTCTGTTCGAAGATGCAGGACCTTACTTGCGTGAGACGCTGCACATTCCACCATACAAGGCAGTCAACTTGTGGGCTCTTCCAGATCCCCCTGAAGGGGAGAAACCAAATCAGCCTTATCCTATACTGATAAAGCTGGCAATTTACGGAAGTCCGAACAAGCAGCTCACGCTGCAAGAGATATACACAGCACTCGAGGATCATTTCCAGTGGTTCAAGCTTCGACGAAATGAAAAGGCTTGGAAGGTTGGTTTTCATTCCGATTCCTTACATATGAAGCCTCATGGCTATGCGCAGAACTCGATTCGCCATAACCTTTCCTTGAACAAAGTCTTTAAACACGT